>FTJL01000190.1_pt2 | contig 14540 bp, 13 predicted proteins | sample 1658551 | NCBI WGS metagenome assembly FTJL01 (sample SAMEA3914835, study PRJEB12502) | metagenome | biome: forest; material: soil | place: Canada | collected 2011-07-03 | depth 0.3 m
TCCCGATATCGCTGACCACGATGTCGAAATGCGTGCCGGCCTGTTGCAGCTGTTGGAAGGCCGCGCTTGCCGAATCAGACACCGTGACGCGGGCTCCCTCGAGGCGCAAAGTCTCGGCCACCACGGTTCGCGCATCCAACTCGTCGTCGACCACCAGGATTGACATGCCATCGAGGCTGCAATGCCGGGGCGAGTCGACGAGAATCGCCTCAGGCACTCGACCGGGCGGCAGCCGAACGATGAACGTCGCGCCGCCTCCAGGTCCGGCACTGTCGGCAGACACTGAACCCCCATGAAGAGTCACGATCTCCCGCACGAGCGTCAGACTCAGTCCCAGTCCGGCCGCCGGCCGCCCGGTGCCCTCGGGCGGCCGCAACCGATCGAATATATGCGGTAAGCGCTCGGCCGGGATTCCCTGCCCGGTGTCCGCTACGGACAATTCGATCATCCCTCCTGCGTAATGCAGTCTCACCAGCACACGCCCCCCCAATGGGGTGAACTTGATCGCGTTCGACAGCAGATTGGCGGCCACTTGCTGCAGCCGCTCCGGATCGCCGCGAATCTGCCCCACGTCCGCCGCGAGTTCGGCGATCAACTCGACGCCCTTACGCGCCGCCGCCGGACGCGCCAGGTCCACGGCCGTGGCAATGACTTTCGCAAGCCGCAGCGGTCGCGGCTCGATCCGCAGCATTCCCGTGCCGATCCTGCCGAGATCGGCCAAGTCATTCACCATCTTCAATTGCGCCTTCGCGCTTTGCTCGATGCGGGGCGCGATCGCCGCCACCTCGGGATCGTCGGCGCGCTTCAGCGACAGAATGCGATTCCAACCCAGGATCGCATTCAGGGGGGAGCGCAGTTCGTGGGAAATAACCGATAGAAATTCGTCTTTGACCCGATTCGTCGTCTCGGCTGCCTGGCGTAATTGCCGCTCCTCGGCCATGACGGCCGCGCTCGCGCGCGCCGCGGCAGCGGACCTGAGCTGCTCCGCGCTGACGTTCCTGGAAATCAGCAGCAGGCGTTCAACGGATCCGCGCGCATCGCGGCAAACGCGGCCCTGCAATTCAATGGCCTGAACCCCTCCCGCGGGCCACTCGGCCCGCACGACGCAATTGAAATCCTCCGAGCGATCCAACGAAGCGGCCAGCAATGCCGCAAAGCGCTCGCGCTCGTCACCCTGCAGCCGCGCGAGGAACGCGCCCACCTCCGGTTGCAAGTCAGGGGGCCAGCCGAATTCAGCCATGAACTGCGCGCTTGCGGTGAAGTGCCCGGTGGCGGCATCGATGCTGCCGAACCCCAGATGAGAGGCTGCGAGAACACGCTCCAGCTCCTCGCGCCGGCGGTCCAGCACTTCGCAGGCCCGCCGCGCGCGTTCGAGTGCCTCGCCAAGCTCGAGAATCTGGGAACCGGCAACGTCGTCGTGAATTGTTGTCATGTTATTCGCACGAGACTCGATCAACAGCTAGGCCGCAGTGGCGTTCTTACACATCCTTGCAACTTCTCTGCTCGCCGGGCGCGACCGGGAGGGGGCAAGGCACCGCAGATGGCATGGCCGTTGCTTTCAAATCGAGTCGTTCACTGGTGAGGGTTCCTCGAATGTCCAATGCCGTAATGGGGCTGCGCATCAAGCAGCAACTCACCCTGACGCCGAGGCTGCAGCAATCCGTCAAGCTGCTGCAGCTGTCAGCTCTTGAGTGCGTGCAAGAACTGCACCAGGCGATTACTCAAAACCCCTTTCTGGAGGAAACGGCCGATACGGCCGACTCCCGTTCCCAGACCGCGGAGGAGGGTTCGGAGGAATCCGAAGAGTCCGCCCACTCCGACCTGGATTTTCTCAGCGCCGGCGCCGGCGGCGGCAGTGGAGGCAGCAGCGACGATACCCCGGACTGGACGGAGTGGACGGCATCACCGGCCACGCTTCGCGATTGCCTGCACGAACAATTGCTACTCCTCGGCCTGACGCAGCGCGACTATGCGCTCGCGGATCTGGTAGTGGACGCGCTGGACGAAGACGGGTATCTGCGCCAGCCCCTGGAGGAGTTGGAGTCGCTGGCCCCGGATGCCGAGCCCGACGAAATGGCGACCGCGCTGCGGATCGTTCAGACGTTGGAGCCGACCGGCATTGCCGCTCGCGATCTCGGCGAGTGCCTTTCTTTGCAGCTCCAGGCACTGGGCAACGACACGCCAGGTCGCGCATTCGCGCTGGAGATCGTGCAAAACCAGCTTGCACTGATGGCGTCCCGAGACAACACACGGCTGCTCGAGGCGCTGCACTGCACACCGGAGGAACTGCGCACGGCCGTGGCCCTGATACGCAGCCTGGATCCGCGTCCGGGTTCAAAACTCGGCACCTTCGAACCGCGTGCCATTGTCCCCGACGTCATTATCCGCAAGGAGAAAAAGCGTTGGATGGTCACGATCAACGCCGCGATCTACCCGCGCATCCGGGTGAACCAACAATACGCTGATTACTTTCGTCAGGCGCGCGATGGTGAAACGACTCTGCTCGCCCAGCACCTTCAGGAAGCCCGGTGGCTGGTCCGCAACCTCGAGCAACGGTTTCTCACGATTCAACGAGTCGCCGAGGCGGTAGTGGCCCGGCAGCGCAATTTCTTCGACTACGGCGATCTAGCCATGCGCCCTCTGACATTGCGTGAGATTGCGGATGAGCTGGGCTTACACGAATCCACCGTGTCGCGAGCAACCAGCCACAAATATATGGCCACTCCCCGCGGTGTCGTGGCATTCAAGCGCTTTTTCTCACGCCAGCTCGCGACAACCAGTGGCGGATCGTGCTCGGCCACCGCGATCCGCGCCTTGCTGAGAGACTTCATCGCGGCGGAAGATCGACACAATCCACTCTCGGACGTGCAGCTCACCGAACTGTTGGCGAATCGAGGCGTGAAAGTCGCGCGTCGCACCGTTACGAAGTACCGTCGCTCGATGCAACTGCCCGCTGTCGATTTCCGACGGGCGTAACAGCGGCCAACCAAACGCCCGAGGATCTCTCGGGCGTAGAGTCGCTACCGGTCCTGCGCTGCCCCTTCGCCGGATCCTTGCGCGAAGCGTCCCGACTGATCGGAGAACACCACTTCCACGCGGCGATTCTGTTGCCGTCCTTCCGCCGACGAGTTGGTAGCTACCGGAAGTGATTCGCCCCGTCCCAGAGCCTGGTAACGGGAAGCCGGCACGCCATGCACCGCGAGGGAATCGGCTACCGCCTGGGCCCGCCGCTGCGAGAGCGCCTGGTTGTAGTCTTCCGACCCGGTGCTGTCCGTGTAGCCTTCAATGAGCAATCGTTCGTTGGGGTTATCCTGCAGAAAAGCCGCCAGCCGATCCAGCTTCGCTTCCGCACCCGGCTTCAACGTCGCCTTGTTGGTGTCGAACAGCACATCTCCAAGGGTCACCACCATGCCCCGGTTGGTTTGCTTAGCCTGCAGATCCTGCAGTTCCTGTTGCGCCTTGGCCAACTGCGCCTGGGCGGCATCGGCCTGGCCCTGGGCTGTCTGGGCCTTGGTCTGGGCCGTCTGGGCTTCCCGGGTACGCGAGTCCAGAACGACGCGATTGCGATCTTCCGTCGCCCGCGCCACCTGCTCCTTGGCCTGCGCTGCCTGCACTCGCGCCTCACCCGCATCAGCGTGGCGCGCCGCCAGGTAGGCAAGGTGAGAAACCACATCGGGAGGCTGGTGTTGCGCCAAAGCCGAGTCAGCCTGCTGCAGACTGGCACGCGCCGAATCCAGATCGTGCGCCGCCGCCTGCTGCGCCAGCGGTTCCGCCGAGAAGGCCTGGACCTTGGCGCGAGCCTGCTCCAGATCATCATTGCGCGGTGGCGCTGACGCACACGCGGCGAGCAATCCCGCGACCGTTGCAAAGAGGATTGCGTTCTTCACAGGTCGCCCCTGTGAGAGGACTTGAGTCTTCATCGGGTCACCCCTGAGTTTTCATTGCGGTCCGACTCGGTCTGAAGCGCGTCGGTACCTTTTTGGACTTCGTTCGCGGCTCGGAGAGCTTCACCCGCATTGGCACGGGCACTAGCTACATCGCCGTCCACTTCCGCGGATTCGGCGTAGCGGCGCGCCTCGTCGTATCTGCGCGCATCATTGGCCTTCTCGGCGTCGCGCAACTCGTCACGGGCTCGTTGCAGATCCGCGGCGGCGTACCGCTGTGCGTTGCCCTTTTCCGCCTGCTCGATCACCGCTCGGGCTCGAGTCATTTCTTCTGTGGGCTGGGGGCCCTGCGTTGCGCACCCGATGGCGCCAACAGCCAATAGGACCGTCGTCGACAATGTCAAAAATCGTGGTGTCATGACCACATCCCTCGTTTGATGATGACTATTCGTTGAATCATCATGCTTCGAGGTGGGATCGGCCGATGTCGGCTGGGGCCGCCGACTTGCGGACCGGCGACGACTTCGCACGTAGGCGTCCTCTTACTCTGGACGCCTTACGGCTCAGTCCAAGATCAAAGCATCAGAAACGCTTGGGCGAGGAGTACTCGACGGCGCGACCGGGCAGCATGTGGCGGGCCAGATCCAACGCATAGGCAAGAGCGCAGGCCTTGTCGCTGAAAGAGGCTACCGGATCGCTGGCGGTATCGCGGTAGACGACCCAATGATCAGATGCGACGGCCCTGACGCGATAAATCACGTCATCGTTTACTTGATTCATGGGTGCGGCGCCGCAAGAAGCTCTCCTGCGATGAACGGGGGCTGAATAGACGCCGTATTCAGCGCGAAGTAGGACACGTCTGACAGGAGCTTGGGATCTCTACCGGGGCTTTACGCCGCAACCGCCGACTTTGCTCAGGCGCCGCAACCTTTACCGTGCGTTCCAGGCTAATGAACCCCACACGCAAGGTGTCTAAATGATTTCCAGCATCGATGTATCGCGTCCTACCGTAGAGGCTCGGAGTGAGGGGGAGCAGATGGTGACCAATGACATGGTGGCCCTCGTGCCCCAGCTGCACACATTCGCGCGCTCGCTCACGCGGGATGGCGTGCGAGCCGACGATCTCGTCCAGGAAGCGCTCATGCGCGCGATCGACAATATTGAACGGTTCAAACCCGGCACGAATCTGAAGGCGTGGCTGTTCACCATCGTGCGCAACGAGCACTACTCGCAGCTGCGGCGGCGGAAGTTCGAAGCCCACGGAGTGGATACGTCATTGCTGCCGGAACCCAGCGTTCCTCCGGATCATGACGGCAAGCTCGAATTACGCGAGCTCAATCGCGCGCTCGCCTCGCTGTCCCCCGGCCAGCGCACGGCCCTCATTCTGGTCAGCGCAAGCGGCTTCTCCTACGAGGAAGCGGCGGCGATCTGCGGCTGTGCGGTCGGAACCATCAAGAGCAGGGTCGCCCGCGCCCGCGAAACACTTGTGGAAATACTGGAGGGCCGGCAGCCGTTGCCTGCGCTCGACGAAGACACGGACCTGGAGCAGGTGTTTGCGACACGACAGGGCCAGCGCAATCCGCGGCTCTCATCGAACGCGCCGGCCATGACCGCCTAAAGTCGATCGGATCGCTTAGAGGCTTGCCTGTCTCACGGGATGGGCAAGCTTCTCCAGCGCTTCTCCCGTCAGCCGGTAGGTCGTCCATTCGTCCAGGGTGACGGCTCCGAGGCTGCGATAGAAGCCGATTGACGGCGCGTTCCAGTCGAGCACGGCCCACTCCAGACGGCCGCATCCCCGTTCCACAGCGAGCGCGGCAAGCCATTCCAGCAGCTTGCGCCCGACTCCGCGGCCACGGACTTCCGGTCGTACGAACAGATCCTCCAGGTAGATGCCCGGGAGGCCCATGAACGTGGAGAAGTTGTGGAAAAACAGTGCGAAGCCCACCGGTTCCGCGCCCAGGCAGGCGAACACGACTTCGGCGTACGGCCGGGGGCCGAACAATGCCTTGCGCAGGCTCTGTTCAGTGGCCACGGCCTGATGTTCGAGGTGCTCGTACTCAGCAAGCTCGCGGATGAATCCCAGAACCCGCCCTACTTCGTCCTCGCGCGCCGCACGGATCGTTACGACTTCGCTCACCGCTCCTCCTCTTGGCTTACCCGGTACTTTGCAGGCCTTGTGCGATGCCGCCGATGCTCGCCAGAAGCGCTTCGAACAGATCGCGGTCGCGACGGTCGCTGTCGCGCCAGCGCTGCAGCAGGTCGATCTGCATCAGGTTCATCGGGTCGACGTAGGGATTACGAAGGCGGATGGAACGCTGCAGCGTAGGCTCCGTATCCAGCAGCGACGCTGTGCCTTTGACTGCGAGAACGAGCTCGCACGCAACCTCGTACTCTGCGCGAATGGGAGTGAAAAAGCGGCGCGAGTCTTCGGGTACCAGCGCATTGTAGGCCTGGGCGATGTCCAGATCAGTCCGGGCCAACATCGTTTCAACGTCATCGAGCAGATTGCGCAGGAAGAACCAATGGGCATACGCGTCGCGGATCGCGGGCAGCCCGTGCATTTCGACCGCTGCGCGCAATCCGGCGCCGGCGCCATACCAGCCGGGAAGCATGTGACGGGTCTGGGTCCACGCGAACACCCACGGCACCGGCAGCAGACCTTCAATTCCGCCGATTTCCGGGCGCTGTACCGAGCGCGAGCCGATCTGCATTCGTTCGATCACGTCGATTGGAGTGACGTTGCGAAAGTACTCGAAGAACTCGCGCTCGCTGTAAACCAGGTGGCGATAGGCCTCGATGCTGGCGTCCGCAATGGTCGCGGCAACGCCTACGTGATCGGGCGAATCAGGCGGCAGCATGCCCAGCTGTGCGGCCGACGTGGTGAGACTGAGGGCGCTGAAGGCGCGCTCCAGCGTTCGCATGGCGATAGGTCGCAGGCCATAACCCTGTTTGACGGTCTCACCCTGTTCTCGCACACGCAGCACGCCATTGACCGCGCCGGCGGGGGCCGCTTTAACGAGAGCGTCTATGCGGCCGCCTCCGCGCGCAAGACTGCTGCCGCGCGCATGGAAAACCACATGGCGCTCACCTGCGGCGGCCAGGACCTTTGCGAGCGCTCTTTGCGCCTGGTAGATGGCGAATCGCGAGGCGCAGGCTCCTCCCTCCTTGTTGCTGTCGGAGTACCCGATCAGCACGCATTGCCGTCTTTCGTGGGCTTCCAGGTGGCGACGGTAGAGTGGGTCGGCGAGCAGCTCTTGCATTGTTTCGCCGCAGCGCTCCAACGCTTCAAGAGATTCGAACTGGGGAGCGATGTCGAGCGCTACCTCGCCGGTACGCTTGTCATAGGCCTCCGCCCAACGCGCCAGCAAAAGAGCCGCGAGCACGTCATCGGCGGACATCGCGCCACTCACAATAAAAAATCCAATCGCATCGGGCCCATACCGATGACGACCCTGTGTAATGGCATCGAATACTGCCAGGGTGCGCTTACCCAGCGCGTCGAGCTCCGCCTTGACGCCGACATCCTTTTCCAGCGCGTCGGCCAGGATCTTGCGGCGCTCGACGCTCGTGCGCTCACGCCACTGAGGATCGTCGAAACCAAGCGCAATTACCTGATGTAGAACACGTGCGTCCTGCCGTACGTCGAGCGTCGCCAGGTGAAAGCCAAAAGTATCGATGCGTCGCAACAGGCGGCGCACGTAGAAAAGACCGGCGTTGGCGCCCTTGTTAGCCCGGAGACTGGCGGCGATGACTTCTATGTCCGCCCGGAACTGACCCACGTTCTGGTAGCCATTGGGTCGGCCATCATAGGTGTGCCGCAGCCTCTCGCCGATCTGCGCGAGAAACACGCGATAGGGCATCCGATCATGTCGTGCGGGCGTAATCGCGCGTGCGCCCGGAAGCAGCGTCATGTACTCGTCGACGCGCTTTGTCAGTTCCGCCGAGACGATAACCCGGCTGGCGCTCTGGGAAAGGCGCTGCGCCAGGGTCTGGCATTCGGCAAAATAAGTGTTGATGATGACTTGCTGCTGGCGCGCAAGGGTCTCGCGTATGGATTTGGCGTGAACGTCGGGATTACCATCCATGTCACCGCCGACCCACGACCCAAAGTGCAGAATCGTCGGCAGCTCGACGGAGTCGGCCGGCGCGGAGTAGAGCTTCTCCAACGCTTGCGCAATCTCCTCGTAGAAAGCGGGCACGACCCGATAGAGCATCTCGGTGAGATAGAACAATATCTGCTCACGCTCATCCGCGACGGTGAGGCGCTCGCGAGGAGTCTCCTCAGTCTGCCATCCGGCAGTCATCTCGACCCTGACGCTGCTCCAGATGTTGCGAATGTCCTGAGGCGTCAGAGTGGGATCCAGCCGATCGAGAAGATGCTCCGAGATGCGCTCCTGCTTGTGCAGGTGCGTCCGTCGCGTCGACTCCGACGAATGCGCGGCAAACACAGGTTCGATGCGCAGAGTTGCGAGCAGCCGCAGCACGTCCTCGAGACTCAAGCCCCGAGCCTTCAGGGTAGCCAGTGCGTCTTCAACGCCACCCGGCTGGGGGCGCAGATTGTCTTTCAGGAAGTATTGCCTGCGCCGGCGGATGCGATGCACTTTCTCGGCCAGGTTAACGGCCTGAAACCAGGTTGAGAAAGCGCGCACCAGATCCTTGGCCAGCGCGGGTGGGCGGCCACGTACCCGGGTAGCCAGCTCCACCGCGGCTTCCTGGTCTCCGTCCCGGCGACGAATGGCGACGACGCGATCATGCTCGACCAGTTCGAACAGCTGATCGCCGCCCTGCTCACGTAGGATATCGCCGACGAGTGCACCCAGAGCGTGCACGTCGTCGCGCAGGGCCTCATGCTTCGGCGGAAAATGTATTTCGCTGCGGTTCACGATGAACCGGGAATTATAACTGTCCGCGACCGATCGCGCTCATCCCGCGAGAAGCACGGATTCCGCGCGCTCCAGCTCCTCCGGCTGCCCGTAGATGACCACTATGTCCCCTTCCCGTAAAACCGTCTCGCCGGCGGGCTCCCGCCCGAGAATCCCCTGTCGCCGGATGCCGGTAAACGTCACATGAACACCGCGGTTTCGAACGTCTCCCAGTGTGTGACCGACGGACCAGGCTCCCGGCGGAATGACGACCGACTTCAGCTCCTCGCGAAACTCGTGCGTCTCGTCGAGCGGACGCGCGTCTCCGCGCCGGACGATATTTCTCAGAACCGCGTACCGGTTGTTGCGTATATCGTTGACCGTGCGCACGACACGAGTCACCGGTACGTGCAACAGCATTAGCACGTGGGAGACCAACATGAGGCTCGCCTCGAAGGTCTCCGGCACAACATCCGTCGCACCTGCTTCCTGCAGTTCTTTCAGACGTGCGTCGTCCTGAGTGCGCACCAGGACCGGCACCTCAGGCCGTACTCTGCGGATCGACCGTAGTATTCCGACAGAGGTAGATGGGTCCGAAAAGCTGATCACCACCGCGCTTGCCGTGCTCAGTCCCGCGATGCCCAGCATTTCCTCATCCGCGGAGTCGCCGAACAGCACCGGGTCGCCGGCCTGGCGAGCCGCACGAATCCGCGCAGGATCCAGATCCAGCGCAATGTACTCGAATCCCTGCGACTCCAGCACACGCGCCACGTTTTGACCCACGCGCCCAAAACCACACAGGACTACGTGATCGCGAGTAGCAATGCCACGGGTAGCGGCATCTTCCCGGTCACTGGCGGTGGCGGGAGGGCCTCGCTCGGCCAACAGCAGGCGCGCGACCCGCTTGTTGTTGTTCAAGATCGCGGGGCTGACGACCATCGAGAGCACCACGGCCACCAGCAGCGGCTGGCCCGCGGCGGCCGGAATCAGCCCCGATTCCAGGCCTATGGTGCACAGCGCGACACCGAACTCACCACCGATCGAAATAACGATTCCCGTGCGCAGCGCCTTGAACCGGCTCGTGGTGAAGGGGCGCGTCACCAGCGCCGCGACGGCAGCCTTGATGACGACGAGGCCGAGCAGCATCGCCGAGACCAGGCCGATCTCGCCGAACAGCTGGTGCACATCCAGCAGCATGCCCACTGAAATGAAGAAAATGCCCAGCAGAATGTCGCGGAAAGGCCGGATGACGGCGTCGATCTGGTGCCGGTACTCCGTTTCGGCCAGCATCATTCCGGACAGAAATGCACCCAGGGCGAGAGACAATCCCGCGACCTGGGAGACCCACCCGGAGGCCAGCACCACCAGCAGCACGGTGAGCGTAAACAACTCGCGTAGCCGGCTGTGCGCGATCACGTGAAACAGCGGCCGTAGCAGCCAGCGACCCGCGGCCAACACCACGCCCACCGCCAGCACACCGCCGATCACGGCAAGCGCGGTTGCCCGGAGCTGGAAACGCCCTCCTCCCACGGCGAGAGCCGACGCCAGCGCCAGAAACGGCACGAAGGCGAGATCCTGAAACAACAACATGCTGAAGGCCAGCCGGCCGTGCGTGCGGTTCAATTCGGCGCGCTCGGTGAGCTGCTGCAGGATGATGGCCGTCGAGCTCATGGACAGTGCGCCACCGACGACGATAGCGGTGAGCCACGGGAGACCGAAGAGACGGGCGATCAGCGCAAACACAGCGGCCGTCGCCGTCACCTGCGCGCCTCCCAGCCCAAGGACTTCCCGACGCATCGCGATCATGCGCGGCAGGGAGAATTCCAACCCCAGGGTGAACAGCAGGAAGACGACGCCGAGCTCGGCCAGCAGTCGTGTGGTGCCGGAGTCGGACACGACGGCCAGGGCATGTGGCCCCAGCGCCAGGCCGACGATCAGATAGCCCATGGTCGTCGGTAGCCCGAGCCGCCGTGCCAGGGTCACGACAAACACGGACCCGGCCAGCAGCACCAGAACCTGGGAAAGCGGCTCGATCATCGTGCGGGCAAATTAGACTGCCGCGGGCGCCGAGCGCAATCCCCCGCGAGCGCCAAAGTCAATGACCGCGAACGCGGTACATCAGGAATTCATCAGGATCGTCGTATCGTAGCTGTCGAAGCCCTGGATAGCGCGCGAGTAGGCATTGAACACGAGTCGTTCGGCCACCTTGTCGGCGCGTGGCGCAAGCAGCATCCGCAGGACGACATCGTCGGCGGGACGAGTGGCATCCTCGGCCAGCAGCTGTTCGATGACCCTCGTCAGCCTGTGCATCAACTCGTTCACGAAGCGCAGATGCGCTCCGTCATGCACCTGTTCGGAGCCGGGTCCATAGGTGCTGCGGCCTTCTTCGGCGATTTCGTGCAGGAACAGATTCAGCAGGCGGGCCTTGTCCAGCAGACGCAGCTCGGTGAAGAACTCGATTTCGGAATTCAGATTCATGAGGGCCTGACGCGTGAGTCGCTTATGTGCCTCCGGCAGGGAAGAAGTCTATCGGCTTGGTGGTCGTCAGGGGCTCGACGTCCTTGGCGACGAAACGGAACAACTTCACACGGGCGCAGATCTTGTTCTCGAAATCCGGATCCTTGAGCTCGGAGGAGAGCACCCGGCACATCGGCACCTCGCCGGCGGGTGTCACGGTGAACTCCAGGACGACCTTGCCCTGCAGATCCGCGTTGTTACGCAGTTCACGGCCATAGAGTGAGTAGATTGCGCCCTTGTTACTGTCGAACACCAGCTCGATCTCTTCCCGCGAACGCGCCGCCTTGCCGCTCGTTCCGGTTCGCGTCGGACCGCGATTATTCAGACCGCCGCCCGCGATCGTCGACGTCACGGAGGTGGTGTCGTGCCCGGTCAGCGACCCTGCACCGGTACCGAACCCGCGGCTGCTGTTGGATGAAGTGATACCGCCGCTGCCGGCACCCACTTTCGAAGTAATCAGCGCCCGCTCGGCGTGCGAATCGGCACCCACCGCGCCGGAGAGATTCCTGGTCTGGCTCAGCGGCGTCAGATCCATCTGCTGACGCAGGTCCGCAAGCTCATCCTTGAACTGGTTGACCGTCTTCTGCGCCTTTTCATGGGCCAGTTGCTTCTGGTCCACGGGCTTGGGCACCGGCACGGGTTTGGTCTCCGGCTGCACCTTCGGCTTTTCCTCTGGCTTCGGCGGCGGGGGCGGCGGTGGCTTGGGCTGCTCGATCATCACCCGCGCCAGACGCTGCGGAACTTCGGTCTCCGCGGGCGTGGGCTTCGCTGCCGGCAGAAACGGAAACAGAATGCCGAAGAATACGAACAGGATCAGCATGATCCGCAGAATTTTGCGGAACGTCGAACTCGACTCGGGATCGCCTTCCCAAGGCAGGTCGTACTCGCGGTAAAAAGGGACCAGGGTGGTCATGCGCTTGGCGTCTCTTTCGATGCAGCTATGCCGGGTTCAACTGACCCGCCACGACCGGCTTTTCCTTCTGGATGACCGCAAGCGAGATGCGGCCATAGTCGGCGTCGGTGCACGTGGCCATGACTTTCTTCAACACGTCATAAGGAAGCGCCTTGTCGGCCATGATGGTGATCTCGCGGTTCGCAAGATCGCGCTCGGTGATCTCCTTGCCGACCAGCAGCGGACGCTTGAGCGCATCGCGCAACGGCCCGACGATCGAACCCTGCGTGGCCTTCACATCCGCCACACTCGATATATGCTCACCCTGTACGAACAGATCGTCCTTGGTGATCATGACCACCACCGACTCGTGCGGCGACACCTGGGCGATCGACTGCGGGATCTCGATTCCCTTGCTGTTCTGAATCACCTCGACCTCGGTCGAGTAGACGAGCAGGAAGGCGACCATCGTCGACAGGATGTCGATCAGCGGAATGAGATTGAGCTCCACATCGGTGCGATTTCGCGAGTGATGCTTGGCCATGCGCCGCGCGCGGTTGGACATGCTCATTTGGGGGTGACTCTCTGGGGGACCGTTCCACCCGGTGCGATCGGCTGAGGCGCCCCCAGCTGAGGCGCCCCCGGCTGGTCATCGCCCACGGGCGCGTCTCCGATGGACACGTCGGGAAAGAGCTCCGCCTGGATGGTATTCGCCCCGTCCTTCTGCTCGAACACACGCACGCGGTCCATCACCTGCACCAGAATATCGTAGGGAGTGTCAGACTCGAGCAGGATCGACGCATCGGTCTTCTCCGGGAATTTCGCCTTCACCCGCTTCAGATAGTTGGTCAAGCCTTCATAGTCATAGCCGGCTGCCGTGTTGGGCAACGGAGCCAGCGGGCCACTGTTGCGGTCGGCAACCACCATTTCGTTCTTACGCACCATCACCTCGAGCTGCAGTCCCGGCGGTGGGTCGCGGAACTCGGTTTGCGAAGCCGGCAGATTCAGTTGCAGGACCACCGTGCGGGAGAACACCGCGGTCATCAGCAGGAACGTCACGAGAACCGTAAAAATATCGATCATCGGCACGAGCAACAACTCGGCCGGACGGCGCGTATGACGCGCGAGCTTCCGTGATTGATACGATCTACGCATGCGAGGTCTTCAATCCGTAGCAGCGGGTAACGCGGCTTAAAGCCTCTTAGGCCGCAGCCGCGGGCGCCGGCGTCTGTCGCTCGGTGATCGCGTTCAGGAATTTGACGGAAGCCATCTCGAGGCTGTCGATCAGCTCGGTGGTCTTCGTCTGCAGGAACGCGTGCACGAACAACAGCGGCACCGCGGTCATGAGACCGAAGGCCGTACAGTTCATCGCGACCGAGATACTCGCCGACAGCAGGTTCGCCTTCTCTGCCGGGTTGATCGTGGCCACCGCCGCGAAAGCGCGGATCAGTCCCATAACCGTGCCGAGCAGTCCGAGTAGCGTCGCGAGATTGGCGAAGGTCGCCAGGTAGTGCGTGCGCTTCTCGAGCCGCGGCACGACCTCCATCAGGCTCTCTTCCATGGCCTTCTCAATATCGTCGCGCCGGCGCGCGGATTGGATCCGTGCCAGGCCGTAGTTGAGAATGTGCCCGATCATCGAATTCGACTTCGACGTGACCTGCACGACCTGGCGGAAGTTGCCCTGCGCGAGCATGGGCACGATCTCGTTCCAGGTGCCGCGGTTACGGACCGCAACATGTGTCAGGTAGATGTAGCGTTCGATGGCGATCGACAGACCGACCACGAACACGATTGCGATCGGGTACATGAAGTCCCCACCGCCCTGAAAGAACCGCACGATCAAGTTCCACAGTCCCATCGACCTACTCCCAGTGCCTAAGCCCACTCGCCACAGATGCGAAATTCAAGAATCTGTCCAAACTGACGGACATATGCGCAAAAAGCTACGATCCGGCTCTCATTTATCACTTGCCGGGCGTTGCCGCCGCCCCCGCGTCGGGTTTCAACGCGTCGTAATAGCGGTTCTCCCGCTTGAAAACGTCACGATCCACAGGCGCCAGCACCTCGTCCAGCAGACTGTTCACGGGTTTGCCTACTAGATCGCCCAGATCCGAACGCTTCCAAGGAACGATGTATAACACCTTCGGCAGCTCACGATTACCTGTGATCTGCGTCGTATCGAGTTCCAGTCGATCCTGCGCCTTACCGCCCGCACCGGATTTGGGCGGGGCGCCTAGTGCGGCTGGTACGAGGCCTTGTGTGCCGCCTAACGGAGTACCGGGTGCTGCCGGAGCACCCGGTGCCGCCGATGATGCGCCTGAGGCAGCGTCTGCCGCCGGCGCTATCGGGGCGCTGGCACGTGATGCGGGCGTCGCTGACACGGCC
>FTJL01001434.1_pt2 | contig 14494 bp, 11 predicted proteins | sample 1658551 | NCBI WGS metagenome assembly FTJL01 (sample SAMEA3914835, study PRJEB12502) | metagenome | biome: forest; material: soil | place: Canada | collected 2011-07-03 | depth 0.3 m
CATGATGTTCATCACCCCGATGCCGCCGACCAGGAGCGAGATCGCCGCCACGGCCGTGATCAGCAGGGTGAGGGTGGCCAGGGTGGTGTCGATGGTCTTGCGGACGCTGTCGCTGCTCTGCAGGAAGAAGTCCTTCCGCCCGTGGCGGACCTGCATGAAGTGGTCGATCGCCGCCTGCGCCGCATCCGAGGTGGTCCCGTCCGGCACGCGGATGGTGATGCTGCGCAGATAGCTCTGGCCGGTCATGCGGCCCATCACGGTGGTGTAGGGCACGAAGACGTTCAGGTTCTGGTCGGCGAAGAAGCCGGAGTCGCGCTTCTCGGCCACGCCCACGATGCGCACCGGCACCGAGCCCAAGAGGATCACCTGGCCCAGCGCGTTCTCGCCGTTGGGAAACAGCTTGGCCCGGGTGTTGTCGTCGATCACCGCGACCTGGGCCCGGGCGGCCACGTCGTCGGCATTGAAGGCCTCGCCCTGGGCGATGTTGACGCCGCGCACCCGGAAGTATCCGTCGCCGACGCCGTTGATCGTGCCGTTGGACTGGATGTCCTGGAAACGCACCATGGCCGAGGTGTTGGCCGAGGGGGTGACGCTGTCGACGAAGCTCTGGCCGGTCAGGGCGTCGGCGTCGCGCGAGGTCAGGGTCTGCACCGCCGCCGAGCGGATGTCCCCGGCCCCGGTCCCCGGATAGATGTCGATGGTGTTGGAGCCCAGCTGCGAGATGTTCTTGGTGACCCGCTCGCGCGCGCCCTGGCCCAGGGAGACGATCGAGACCACCGAGGCGATGCCGATGATGATGCCCAGCATGGTCAGGAAGCTGCGCAGCCGGTGCGAGGTGATGGCCGTCGCGGCCATGCGGCCGGCCTCCAGGAAGCGGTCGGCGAAGGCCCGCCAGGAGACCCTGGCCTGGGTCAGCACGAAGGCGGCCTTGTCGCCGCTGCGCCCGGCGCCCGTGGCGGTGACCCGGTCGGCGATGATCTCGCCGTCCTTCAGCTCGACGATGCGGTGGGCGTGGCTGGCCACCTCCATGTCGTGGGTGACCAGGATGACGGTGTGCCCCTGGGCGTTCAGCTCGTCCAGGATGCGCAGCATCTCCGCGCCGCTGCGCGAATCCAGCGCGCCGGTAGGCTCGTCGGCCAGGATCACCTCGCCGCCGTTGATCAGCGCCCGGGCGATGGACACCCGCTGCTGCTGGCCGCCGGACAGCTCGCTCGGATGGTGGTCCAGCCGGTCGGCCAGGCCCAGCTGGCTCAGGAGCGCGCGGGCGCGGGTGCGGCGATCGCCCCGGTCGCGGCCGGCGTAGATGGCCGGGATCTCGACATTGCCCACCGCGTCCAGCTCGCCCATCAGGTGGTAGCGCTGGAAGATGAAGCCGAAGTGCTCGCGGCGCAGGGCGGCGAGCTCGTCGGGATCCAGATTGGCGGTGTCGTGTCCGGCGATCCGGTAGGCGCCCGCCGTCGGCCGGTCGAGGCACCCCAGGATGTTCATCAGCGTCGACTTGCCGGACCCGGAGGCGCCCACGATGGCGACGAATTCACCGGGCTGGATCTGGAGGTCCAGGCCGCCCAGGGCGCTGACCACATGGTCGCCAGAGCCGTAGTCGCGCCGGACGCCCTTGAGTTCGATGAGGGCGGTCATGGCTTATGGCCCCCGGACCACGATCCCACCGCGCGGCGGGCCGCCGCCGGGGCCGGGAGGGCCGCCGGGCTGATTGGCCTGGAGCGTCGGCGTCGAGGAGGCCTGGCCGACCACCACCTTCTCGCCGGGCTGCAGGCCCGAGAGCACCTGGGCGTTGATCTTGTTGTCGAGGCCGATGCGGACCATGCGCGGCTGCGGCTTGCCGGCGGCGTCCACCACCAGCACCAGGTGCTGGTCAGGCGCGGGACGGATGATCACAGGGGGCGCCCGCTGGGGCTTCATGCCCGGGCGAAGGGCGAGTTGCTGCGGCGGCGGATCCAGCGCGGCGGAGGGCACGGTGACCACGTCCTGGACCCCGGCGACCACCACGGTCACCTGCGCGGTCATGTCGGCCTTCAGCACCTTGTCGGGGTTCGGCACGTCCACCAGGCCGTCATAGTAGATCGCCTGGGCGGTCGAGGAGGTGGTCGAGGCGGTGTTGTTGATCACCTCGCTGACGATGGAGTTCGGGGCCGGCGCCACCGAGCGCAGCTTGCCGTAGAACCGGCGCTTGGAGTCGCCGAGGATGGTGAAATAGGCCGGCTGGCCGGGCTTCACCTTGATCACGTCGGCTTCGGAGATCTGCGCCTTGGCGGTCATGATCGACATGTCGCCCAGGATCACGATGGTCGGCGCCGCCTGCACGGCGTTCACCGTCTGGCCCTGCTTGGTCACCACCGCCAGCACGTCGCCGTCGATGGGCGCGACCACGTTGGTGTAGCTGAGGTTCACCCGGGCGGTGTCCACCGAGACCCGGGCCTGGGCGATCTGGGCGTCCAGGGCGTCGAGGCTGGCCTTGGCGGCCTTCTCGGTGGCGACGGCGGCGTCGTAGTCGGCCTGGGAGCTGGCCTGGGCGGCGAGCGTGACGGCCTGGCGCTTCAGCGCGATCTGGTCCTGGGCGAGGTTGGCGGCCTGGCCGGCGCGCTGGGCGATCATCTGCGCCAGGGCCGCCTGGGCGGTCTTCATCTGGTTGGTGGCGGGCACCGGGTCGATGGTGGCGATCACCTGGCCCTTGGTGACGTGGTCGCCGAGCCCGACGGACAGCGAGATCACCCGGCCCGACACCTGGGCGCCGACGCTGACCAGCTGGATCGGCTGCAGGGCGCCGGTCGCCAGGACCGTGTCCTCGACATCGCCGCGCGTGACCAAGGCCGTGGCCAGCTGAGGCGGCCTGGGCTTGCGCGTGCACATGGCCAGCATCAAGAGGACCACGATCACCACGCCGCCGATCACGAAATAGAGCTTGGGAATCTTGCGCATGCGTCTTCCGCCCGGCGGGGGGATCCGCCGACGCTGAGACTGCCAGAGCTTCGCCGCACGCGCTGTCAGGCGGGTGAAAATGGTTTGTAAGGAAATCGAAAATCCGGCTGACGCGCGCGCCGTGCGCGTTCATCTGGTCCCGGCTGGACGTGGGCGATGGGCCTTTGCGCGTACTTCTGATCGACGACGATGCGGCCTTCACGGCCATGATGGCGGAGTACCTCGAGGGCGAGGACTTCGATTGCGAGCGCACGTCCGATCCCGAGGAGGGCCTGGCCATGGCCCTTTCAGGCCGCTTCAACGCCGCGGTGCTGGACGTGATGATGCCGGGCCTGGACGGGCTTGAGCTGCTGCGCCGCCTGCGCCGCCAGAGCAAGATGCCGGTGCTGATGCTCACCGCCCGCGGCGACAGCATCGACCGGGTGTCGGGCCTGGAGCTGGGCGCCGACGACTATCTGCCCAAGCCGTGCTATCCGCGCGAGCTGGTGGCGCGCCTGCGCGCGGTGCTGCGCCGGGTCTCGTCCGACGAGCCCCAGGACGTGGAGAAATCCGAGCGGCGCTTCGGCGCCCTGACCATCGCCCCGGCCCGGCGCGAGAGCTTCATCGGCGACAAGGGGCTGGACCTCACCGCCAGCGAGTTCGACCTTCTGGACCAGCTCAGCCGGCGTCCAGGCGAGGTGGTGACCAAGGACGAGCTGTCCGAGCGCGCCCTTCGCCGTCCCCGCGAGCCCTACGACCGCAGCGTCGACGTCCACATCTCCAACCTGCGCCAGAAGCTCGCCGCCGCCGGCGGGGGGCTCGAGATCGAGACCGTGCGGGCCATCGGGTACCGGCTGAGGGCGGGCGAATGAAGCAGCGGCTGTTCTGGAAGATTCTGTGGGGGTTCTGGGTCACCTGGATCCTCAGCACCATCGTGACCTTCGCGGCGCTGTTCATCTTCCTGCCGCAGACGCGGGTGATCCTGGATACCCAGAAGGTCGTCAACGGCGCCCGGCATCATCGCGAGCGCGAGCTGACCGCGGTCCTGCAGTCCGGGGGCCCCCAGACCCTGAGCCGGGTCGAGGCCCTGATGCAGCCGGCGGAGCGGGCCGACCTCCGCATCGTGCGGACCGCGCAGGGCCCGCAGGTCGTCTTCGCCCATCCGCCCCCGCCCGTCCTCATGCCCTTGCGCTGGACGTGGAGCTTCCAGGTCATCGCCAGCCTGATCTTCAGCGCGGTGCTGGCCGCCTATATGACCCGGCCGATCGACCGTTTGCGCAAGGGCTTCCACGACCTGGCGCTGGGCGGGCTGGGGACACGGCTCGGCCCCGGCATGGGCCGCCGGCGCGACGAGATCGCCGACCTCGCCCGGGACTTCGACGCCATGGCCGAGCGGCTGGAACAGCTGGTCGCCGGCCGCGACCGGCTGCTGCACGACGTCTCGCACGAGCTGCGATCCCCCCTCGCGAGGATGAGCGTGGCCGTCGGCCTGGCGCGCCAGAACCCCGAGCGGGCGCCGGAGGCGCTGGAGCGGATCGAAGCGGACGGCGCCCGGCTGAACACCATCGTGGGCGACCTGCTCAGCCTGTCGCGGGCCGAGGCCGGCGCGCCGGTGGACGAGAGCTATTTCGACATCGCCGCCCTTCTCGAGGTGATCTGCGAGGACGCCCGCTTCGAAGCCGAGCCGCGGCGGGTGAGCGTGGCCCTCAAGGTCGACGACGCGATGGCCGATCCGGCCAAGGCGCCCCTGGTCGCCGGCGCCCCGGAGCTGATCCGGCGGGCGCTGGAGAATGTGATCCGCAACGCCTTGAGGTTCAGCCCCACGGGCGGCGTGGTCGAGGTCGGCGCCGGCCTGGTGGAGGGACGCATCCTGATCCAGGTCCGCGACCATGGCCCGGGGGCCGAGCCGGCCCTCCGCGCGCGGATGTTCGATCCCTTCGTGAAGGGGCGCGAGGACGCCTCCGGCGCGGGCCTCGGCTTGGCCATCGCCCGCCGGGCCCTGGCGGCCCACGGCGGCCAGGTGGAAGCCTTGGAGCCCGACGGCGGGGGCCTTCTGGTGCGCATCTCGCTGCCGCCGGCGCGGGCGTCGGAGGGCTGACGGCCGGGCGCCTCGCCGATCAGGAGGTGTGCAACGGCGTCTTGGCGCCCGAGACCATCTCGTCGATCTTGAGCGCCAGTTCGTCGAGCGCGAAGGGCTTGGTGATCAGCGCCATGTTCGCGCCGAGGAAGTCCGCTCTCATCGCCGCGTTCTGGGCATATCCGGTGATGAACAGGATCGGCAGGTCGGGACGTTGTGAGCGCGCTATCTCGGCAAGCTCCCTGCCGCTCATCCCGGGCAGGCCCACGTCCGAAACCAACAGATCCACCTGTTGGCTCGAGGCCAGCAGGGGCAGCGCCGCGAGCGGTTCCGCCGCCGCGGTGACCCGATAGCCCAATCCTTCCAACAGATCCTGGACAAGCATCCGCACCGAAGGATCGTCTTCGATAACCAGAACGGTCTGGCCGGCTCCCTCGTGGGCGAAAGCCGAAACCGGCGCGCCGCCCGCCGCGGGCCGCTCTGTGGACGCCGGAAAGTACAAGGTGACGGTGGTTCCCTGGCCCGGAGAGCTCGTGATGCGGACCTGTCCGTCGCTCTGCTTCACGAAGCCGTAGACCATCGACAGACCGAGCCCCGTCCCTTGCCCAAGCGGCTTGGTCGTGAAGAAAGGGTCGAAGACCCTCTCGAGAAGATCGGGCGGCATGCCCACGCCGGTGTCGCTGACCGCGACGATGGCATAGGCCCCGGGGCGAATGCCCAGCCCAGCAGCCTCTGTGTCGCTCAACTGGATCTGATCCGTCGCCATTGTCACCTGGCCGCCAGCGGGCATGGCGTCCCGCGCGTTGAGGGTCAGGTTCAGGATCGCGCTTTCCAGTTGGTTGGCGTCCACAACGGCGGCGGGCTGATCCTTGGAGAGCCGATAGCCGAGCGTGATCTGTTCGCTCACCGAGCGGCTCAGCAGATCCTGGATTCCCTGCACGAGCACGTTCAGGTCCGAATTGCGCGCGTCCAGCGACTGTCTGCGCGCGAAGGCCAGGAGGCGCTGCGTCAACGCCGCCGCGCGAGACGCGGAGACGGACGCCGCGTCCATGTAGCGATCCAGATGTTCGACCTGGCCAGCCGCCAAGCGCCTTCGCATCAGATCCAGCGATCCCATGATGCCGGTGAGCATGTTGTTGAAATCGTGGGCGATCCCACCGGTCAACTGGCCGATGGCTTCCATCTTTTGGCTCTGGCGCAGAGCTGCCTCGGCCCTGACGCGACTGGCCATCTCCGCTTCGAGCTCGGCGGTTCGTTCCGCCACCTTGTGCTCGAGCGCCTGGTGACTTTCGCGCAGTTCCTCCATCCGATCACGAAGATCGAACTGCCGCTTGCGGCTGCGCATCGCGGTATCGATGGCGCTCAGGAGCGAGCGTGCGCCCAGCGGACGCTCGAGAAGGACGACGTTGGTGGCCATCGAAAGGAGACGCCCAAGCTCGCCGGTCGGGGCTGGCGCGCCGCCGCGCGGACGCGACGTCAGCATGATGAAGGGTGGGTCCGACCAAGCCGGCTGGGCGCGCAACGTCGCTTCGAGAGGCCCGGCGCCGCTGGCCAGGGACTCTTCGGTAAGCATGACAACGCCGATCTCGTTATCCAGCTGAGCCGAGACGGCAGTCAGGTCAGGGCAGGTTTGCACCGCGTATCCGTGACTGCGGAGCATGGCGGCCGCGCTCTCGGCATCGCGGCCATAAGGAGCGCAGACGAGGACGCGATGACCTTCGCTCGCGATCCTAGATGGCACTGTCGCGGGTTTCCATGAGCTGCTCCCCCTGGCCGACGTAATGAGGCGTGCCGGTCATCACCCCCTGGAAATCCGTCAGCGGTTCCCCGACCCGGATACCCTGCGCATCGATACGCAGCTCACGGATGGTGTCCTCGTGGGGCCCGCCTCGGTTCTTGATCACCGAGAGCGCCTTGCGAATACGTCCCTTCGCCTCGAAGAACCGGATCAACACCACCGAGTCGGCCACGTAGGAGATGTTGAGCGCACCCGTCGCCATGCTGCCGACGAGGCCGGCCTGGGGATTGATCAGCAGGGTGAGCACTCCCTGTTGGTTGAGGTAGGACAGCAGCTCATGGATCTGCAGGATCAGTTCCTGCTCCTGCGGCATCGCCGCCAGATAGCCGGCCAAGCTGTCGAGGACGACGACGCGGGCCTGTTCCGTCTCGACGTAGTCCTGGACAATGGCGCAGAACTCTCCGGGAGACATCTCCGCCGGATCGATCTGCAAGACCGTGAGGCGGCCGCTTTCGATATGAGGCTCCAGATCGAGCCCCATGGCCTTGGAGCGTATCAGCAGCGTCCCCACCCGCTCATCGAACTCGAGCACGGCGCATCGCTCTCCCCGCTCGCAGGCCGCGTGCACGTATTGAAGGGCAAGGCTGGTCTTTCCGGACCCCGCAGGCCCCGAGATGAGGGTGCTGGTGCCGCGCAGCGGGCCCCCGGCCAGCAGCGCGTCAAGTTCGGCGACTCCGCTCGGCGTCGGATCTCCCACGAAGGGGCGATGATGTTCCGCCGCGATCAGCCGAGGATACACCGCCAGACCACCGCGCCGGATCTTGAAGTCGTGGAGCCCGCCCACGAAATCGGCGCCGCGCAGCTTCTGGACCTCCAGGGTCCGGCGCACGGACCCGAATTCCAACGTCTTTCGACTAAGACTGATCACCCCGTGACACAGGCTGTGGAGGTGCGCGTCGCGCTGGCCGTTTTCGCCCGTCAGGTCGTCCACCAGGATGACGGTGATGTTCTTGCCGGCGAAGAACTGCTTCAGCGAGAGGACCTGGCGGCGATAACGCAGGGGGTCCTGCGCCAAGAGGCGCATCTCGGAAAGACTGTCGAACACGATCCTCGAGGGCCGAACCCGGTCGACCTGCTCCTGGATGAGGCGGATCGTGCCGCCCAGTTCGAGCTCCCAGGGATGCAGGATCGACTGTTCGCGCCCCTCGCCCAACACCTCCTCCGCCGAGGCCAGCTCAAACAGCTCCAGGCCTTCAAGGGACCACCCGTGCGATGTCGCTACCGCGCGAAGCTCTTCGGCGGTCTCCGAGAGCGTGACATAGAGGGCGCGCTCGCCCTTGCTGATCCCCTCCAGGAGGAACCTCACCGCGAGCGTGGTCTTGCCTGATCCGGGCGCGCCCTCGAGAAGATAGAGGCGGTTCGCCGGCAGTCCGCCGTGCAGGATGCGATCGAGGCCGGCGTTACCGGAAGACACAGACTTCTGATCGGCCACTCGGGTCCCCTCTGCCGCTCCCCAACGGGCATAGAGCGCCGTCTTCCCGGGCGCGCTCAGTTCCAGAAATAAAGCCGGTTTCCGCCGCCCCGACGCCTCCCGCGTGCGCACAACGCGTGGCGACGCCCAATGTTCCGCCCCGCCGGGGCGCACCGATTTCCGGACTTGCCCGCCCGCGCGGGGACTGGGAGGATCAGCCATGCGCGCGCTCGCCACGGTCCTGGTGCTCCTCGCCGCCCTCGGCATGGCGGCGCCGGCCCTGGCCTGGGAGATCGCGCCCGGTCACGAGGGGAGCTTCAGCGCCAAGCTGACCGCCGGCCAGCCGGTCAAGGGCGCCGACGGCAAGCCGGCCAAGCCGGCGCTCAGCGTCAGCTGCGGCCAGGGTGGGCTCTATGCGACCATCTCCTGGCCCGCGCCGGTCACGGTGGCGGCGGACCAGCATTTCGTGGCCGTCGCCTGGGCGCTCGATGGGGCGTCCCACAGCGCCTCGATGATCGCGACACCGGGCTCGGTGGGCCTGGCGGGGTCGCAGGCCAAGGAGTGGGTGCGCGAGTTCGCCGCCGCCCGGCAGCTGGTCGTGCATGTCCCCGACGCCCAGGGCGGACAATCGGCCAGCTTCGACCTCACGGGCGCCGCCGCGGTGCAGGCCGGGATCGCCGCCTCCGCCTGCGGCTGAATGTTGCAGACATTGCCGTCTATTTCATCATTGCAATCTTTTGACGCCGTGAACCATACTGGCTCGCGGGCTGTGCGCTCGTGTCGGGGGGGCGTGGGGGATGGCGCTGGCATACCGGGCGGAAGATCCGCCCGAGAGATCGCCGCGCGAGTGGCGCGCGCGGATCTGGCGGACCGCCAGGTCTGACCTCGCGGGCGCGCTGGGCGCCTGCGAAGAGGCGGTGCACGCATGGCCCCGGACGGCGGAACTCTACGACCTCAAGGGCGAGCTCCTGGTGCGGCTGCACCGGCGGGCGGACGCCGAAGGGGCTCTGCAACAGGCCCTGGCGCTGGATCCGGCCAACGACAAGGCGTGCCTGCGCCTGGCGTGGCTGCGCGCTTCCCAGGGCCGCCCGTCGGAGGCGATCCGGCTGATGGAGGCCTGCCTGGCCGCGGGCGGCAAGCGCCGGCTGATCTACCGCAACGGCTGCTCGCTGCTGTTGCAGATCGGCGAGTTCGAGCGGGCCGCGCTCTGGCTGGCGCGGACGGTCGCGTGGAGCAAGGACTCCGACCTGGAGCTGCTCCAGATTCACCGCCAGGCCATCGCCGGCCTCGCCGACGATGCGGCGCAAGGCGTCTGTCCGCAGCGCAAGCGCCTGCAGCGCGAGGCGATGGAGCACCTGGTCCAGGGCGCTCCGGCCGAGGCCGCGCGGCTGTTCGCCAAGCTGACCCGCGCCTGCCCGGCCTATGCGCCGGCCTGGCTGGGGTGGCGCGGCGCGCTGGACGCCTCGGGAGACGCTCAGGGCCTGGCCGACCTTCGCCGCGCCTGGACGGTGTTCTCGCCGCGCACCAAGCCGCTGATCGATGGGCTCATGCGCCGCCGACTTAGCCCCCGCGGACTGGTGTTCGATCCCCGCGAGCCGATCGCCGTTCGCGACGGGGACCTCAGCGATGTCGCCGCCATGGAGAGCCAGGGCGATGGCGAGGATCGAAGGCTCACCTTGGACGCCGGCGGCGATCCGTTCGTCGTGGACCAGGTCCTGCATCTGAAAGGCGCGACCCCGGACCGGACCCGATTCGAGTTCCTGACCTCGCCGACGCGCCTTTTCGCCATCGAGCATGCGACGCTGGTGGGCCGCGGCGTGGTGCTGAACCGCGACGGCGAGCTGCACCGGGAGCTGCTCCCGGCCGGCGCTCTCGCCAAGGCCGGGCTGACCCAGGCGGCCGACGGGCTGAGGTTCGATCCCGGCGCGTTCGGCGACGGCGCCTGCCCGACCAGGGTGTTCGATACGCCGGCCTTGCTGATGGCGGGCCCGACCGACAACGGCTTTGGCGACTTCGTGCTGAACTTCCCGCCGCGGCTGGCGATCGCCGAGGCGGCCGGGCTGGACCTTCCGGTGGTGGTGCGGCGGGGCCTGCCGCCGGCCTGGCTGGATCTGCTGCTATCCCTGGGCGTCCGGCGCAGCCGGATCATCGAGCACGACCCGCCGGCGTTTCGCTGTTCCCGCGCCTATACGTCCCCTCCTGGCCGCTGCCGCGCCGCGAGCGGCCGATGGCCGATCTCTTCGGAGTCTATCGCGACCGGCTGGCCAAGCCCGCCCCCGGCCCGCGCGAGCGGCTCTACCTGTCCCGCGAGGGGGTCGGCGGCCGGCGATTGACCAACGAGGCCGAGGTCAGGGCCCTGTTCGAGCGCCATGGCTTCCGCTCCATCCAGCCCGAGCGGCTGGGATGGACCGAGCTCAAGGACCTGTTCAGCCGCGCCGAATGCATCGCCGGACCCTATGGCTCGGCTTTCCTGAACGTCGTGCATTGTGCAAGCTCGCCCCTGGCCCTGGTGCTCATGCCGCCCGAGCCGGAGGGCTTCCTGGACGAGGTCGCGCTGTGGCTGGGCGCGGCGGAGGCGCCGTTCGGCTATTTGCGCGGGGCGCCGTCCACGCGCGGCGGCTGGACGGTTCCGCTGGACAGGCTGGAATCGGCGGTCAGGGACCTCCTCGAGGGCACGTCCTGGAGCTGAGGTGTCGCAGTCCGGCTTATCCTTCGCTGGCGCTCGCGTCCTGGTGACCGGCGGCCTGGGCTTCATCGGCTCCAACCTCGCGCGGAGGCTGGTGGAGCTGGGCGCGGACGTCACCCTGGTCGACAGCCTGAGGCCCGATCAGGGCGGCCTGCGCCACAACATCCAGGGCCTGGAGGCGCGGCTGACGACCGAGCTCGGCGACCTGCGCGACGAGGCGATGCTGGCGCGGGTGCTGCCGGGGCAGGAGGTGGTGTTCAACCTTGTCGGCCAGACCAGCCACCTGGACTCCATGACCGATCCGATGACCGACCTGGAGCTGAACTGCCGCGCCCAGCTGACGCTGCTCGAAGGCCTGCGCCGACTGGCGCCGGAGGCGCCGGTGGTGTTCGCCTCCACCCGCCAGATCTATGGCGCCCCGGACTACTTCCCGGTCGACGAGGCCCATCCGCTGCGCCCGGTCGACGTCAACGGCATCCACAAGGTGGCCGGCGAGAGCTACCACCTGCTCTATGCCCGGGTTTACGGCCTGCGCGCGACGGCGCTGCGGCTGACCAACAACTATGGCCCGCGCATGCGCGTGAAGGACGCCCGCCAGACCTTCCTGGGCCTCTGGATCCGGGCGGCGCTGGAGGGCTGGCCTTTCGAAGTCTGGGGCGGAAGCCAGCTGCGCGACTACACCTACGTCGACGACACGGTGGACGCCCTGCTGCGCGCGGCCCGCACGCCAGGGCTCTGGGGCGGGGCCTACAACCTATCGGGCCAGCCCGAACCGGTCAGCCTGCTGCAGACGGCGGAGCTGCTGGCCGCCATGACTGGCGCCCGCTTCGAGGTGAAGGACTTCCCGCCCGAACGGCGGCGCATCGACATCGGCGACTACTACGCCAACGACGCGGCCTTCCGTGACCTGACCGGATGGACGCCCGGCGTGCCGCTGAAAGACGGGCTGGAGCGCACCCTGGCCTACTTCGGCGAGCATCTGGCGCACTACGTCGCATGAGGCGGGAGAGGATCCCCCAGACCGATCCACACGCCGCCTATCTGGCCCAGAAGCCGGAGATCGACGCGGCGGTGGCCCGGGTGCTTGCCGGCGGCGCCTACATCCTGGGGCCGGAGGTGGAGGCCTTCGAGCGCGAGTTCGCCGCCTGGCTGGGCGTGGGCTGGGCGGTCGGGGCAGCCAGCGGCACCGACGCCCTGGCGCTGGGCTTGAGGGTGCTTGGGATCGGACCGGGAGACGCCGTCGCCACGGTCTCGCTCACAGCCACCGCCACGGTGGCGGCGATCGAACTCGCCGGCGCCAGGCCCGTGCTGGTGGATGTCGAAGCCTCCAGCTTCAACATGGACCCTGTGGCGCTGGACCGGCTGATGGCCTCGCCGCCGGCGCCGATCCGGGCGGTGATCCCGGTGCACCTCTACGGACGTCCGGCCCGCATGGCCGATATCGGCGACATCGCGCGCAGGCACGGCGCCGTGGTGCTGGAGGACGCCGCCCAGGCCCACGGCGCGGCCGTGGATGGGCGCAAGGCCGGCGGGTTCGGCGAGCTGGGCGCCTTCAGCTTCTATCCGACCAAGAACCTCGGCGGGCTGGGGGACGGCGGCGCCCTGGTCGGCAGCGATCCGGAGCTGGAGCGGCGGGCGCGCCGCCTGCGTCAGTACGGCTGGGCGCAAAGGTTCGTGGCCGAACAGCCGGGCATGAACACGCGCCTGGACGAGCTGCAGGCGGCGGTCCTCAGGGTCAAGCTGCGGCGCCTGGACGAGGCCAACGCCCGCCGCCAGGCGATCGCGGCGACCTATTGCCAGGGCTTGCAGGGGCGCAACCTCGTGCTCCCCGGCTCGGGTCGGGACGAGACCCCGGTCTGGCATCAGTACGTGGTCCGCGCGGCGGCCCGCGAGCGGATCATCCAGACCCTGAGCGAGCGCGGCGTGGCCTCGGCCATCCACTATCCGACCCCCGTGCACCGCCAGCCCGCCTATGCCGGACGCATCAGCCTCGGACCCGGAGGGCTGCCGGTCACCGACCAGCTCTCGGCGGAGATCCTCAGCCTGCCGATCTATCCGCAGATGTCGGACGCGGCGGTGGCGCGGGTGATCGAGGCGGTGGCGGCCAGCGTCGGCTGAACGTCCGGGGGTTCCCTGGGCGCGCGCGCCAGGCTAGAACATTCCATGAACTTCGGAGTCGCCTGATGGCCCAGCGTAGCGGCAGCGCGGACCTGCCCCTCCACGGCGGGCGTGTGCCGCCGTGGCTGGCGGAGCGGATGACGCGGCTGGGCGCGGTGATCAGCCAGGCCATCGTGCTGCACTACGGCCGCGAGGAGCTGCTGCGGCGGCTGGCTCACCCCTTCTGGTTCCAGTCCTTCGGGGCGGTGATGGGGATGGACTGGCATTCCTCGGGCATCACCACCAGCGTCCTGGGGGCGCTGAAGCGGGGGCTGAGGCCGCTGTCGGACGAGCTTGGGCTGCACGTCTGCGGCGGGCGCGGCAAGCACTCGCGCCGGACCCCCGACGAGCTGATCCTCGCCGGCGAGCGCACCGGCCTGGACGGGGCCATGCTGGCCCGGACCAGCCGGCTGGTGGCCAAGGTCGACAGCGCCGCGGTGCAGGACGGCTTCGATCTCTACCTGCACGGCTTCATCGTCGCCGACGACGGCAAGTGGGTGGTGGTGCAGCAGGGCATGAGCGACGCCCGCAGCCAGGCGCGGCGCTATCACTGGCTGTCGGAGGGGCTGGAAAGCTTCGTCGACGCGCCGCACGCGGCCATCGAGGGGCGGGGCGGCGGGGAGATCGTCAACCTGACCGACCGGCGGGCGGCCGCCTCGCGCGCGGCCCAGCTGGAGCTGCTGCAGGACCTGGGGCCGGAGGCGGTGGCCCGTGAGTGGGCGGCGATGCAGCGGGCCCCGGAACCCGCCCTGCCGGCCGAGCCGGTGCTGCCGCATCTGGTCATGCCGGACCGCCATGAGGTCCGGGGCGAGGACGTGGTCGCCCGCCGCCTGCACGGCGCCCTGGCCGCCGCGGCCGAGCAGGGGCCCAAGGACTTCACCGAGCTGCTGCAATCGCCGGGCGTGGGCGCGAGGACCGTCCGGGCCCTGGCGATGGTGGCCGAGGTGGTGCACGGCGCGCCCTGCCGCTTCTCCGATCCGGCGCGCTTCTCGCTGGCCCTGGGCGGCAAGGACCGGAGACCGTTCCCGGTGCCGACCCTGGTCTATGACGAGACCATCCGTGTGCTGAAGTCCGCGGTCGACAAGGCCAAGCTCGGCGACGACGAGCGGCTGGGCGCCATCCGCCGCCTGGACGCCCAGGCCCGGATGCTGGAACGCAAGGCCACGGGCCCTTCGGCGGAGGCGCATATCGACGCGGAGATGCGCGCCTCCCCGGACTACGGCGGGCGCAGTGTGTTCGGCTGGGAGGGAGCGCCCGGTGCGCCTACCTCCCCCACTGCGGGAGCAGTGGCGGGAGGGGGACCGCGCGCCGAAGCTCGCGAAGCGGGCTGAAGAGCGCGTGGTGGAGGGGGCGGGCCCCACGCACTGAATCGCAGCGTTGAAAGCCAGGGCGGCAACCCGCCCCCTCCACCACCGGCTTACGCCCGCCTGCGGCGGCCTCGGCCGGCGG
>FTJL01042015.1_pt1 | contig 14484 bp, 10 predicted proteins | sample 1658551 | NCBI WGS metagenome assembly FTJL01 (sample SAMEA3914835, study PRJEB12502) | metagenome | biome: forest; material: soil | place: Canada | collected 2011-07-03 | depth 0.3 m
TTGTACTGCAGGCCGCTCGCGGTGGTGACCACGCCCGGCTTCTTCCCGTTTTCAGCCAGGAACGCGGCCGCGGCCGCATGGTTCGAGTCCCCTACGCTGGCGCGTGCGTTGCGCACGATGGTCTGGATGTTTTCCTGGTCGGCCGGGGTCATCTTGACCTTACCGGCCAGCGCGTCGCGCAGACCCTGGGTCAGCCGCTCAAAGGCAACCGTGTCGGGCGAGAGACCGGCGCTGTGCAACTGCTCGCCCATCGAGACGCCAATGCTGTAGCTGGCCTGGGACTTCGCATTCGCCGGAGATTTCATCGTAGCAGAGCCTCCTTTGGAGGGAGCGGGTTGCGCGCCGGCGGCAGCCCCTGGCGCAGCTGCGGCGGGCTTCGTAGCACCTGCCGTACCCGGCGTCTGGGCTTGCGTCCCGGACGCGAAAAGCGCGCTGGCCAGTGCGGCGGCCAGCATCGCACTGACCATCGACGATCCCTGGCGGCGCACTTGCGCAAGCAACTTGTTTTCGCGCTGACCAACAGCAACTTTCATGAGGCACCTTTAGGCTTGCGGGCCGTGGAGGCACGGCAGACTGACCGCAGCGGCGACAGTTTCGCCTATCGGGGTGCCGCCTGCTGCCCTTTTTGTCGGGTGACGCCAATCGTCGACAGGCTTGGGGCAAGCTGCGCGGGTGGCGGATGCGGATAGCGTTCCCACGGGTTGTTACGGGCGCATTGCCAAGCGGTACAGTAGCGGCTCTTTTTTTCGCCATGGCGGCCATTTGACGTGCTGACGATCCGACAGCTGTGCCGGAATTTTCGCGAGGGCGAGCGAGTTCATCGCGTACTTGCGGGTGCCGATGCGCAGGTGCGTGGCGGCGAAGTCGTGGCCATCCTGGGCCGCAGCGGTTCGGGAAAATCGACGCTGCTGAACCTGATCAGCGGCATAGATCGCCCGGACAGCGGCTCCGTCGAACTCGACGGCCATGACATGACCCGTCTGGCGGAGCCGGGCCGCACCCTGTTCAGGCGCAAGCGGATCGGCTTCGTCTACCAGTTCTTCAATCTCATTCCAACTCTCGACGTGGAAGAGAACGTGCGTCTGGTTCTCGAACTCAACGGCATTCGCGGCATCGAGGCGCGCCGGCGAAGCGCTGCGATGCTGGAACAGGTCGGGTTAGGCGACCGGGGTCGCAGCGCAATCGACAAGCTTTCGGGCGGGGAGCAGCAGCGTGTTGCGATAGCCCGGGCACTGGTGCATGAGCCCTCGTTGCTGCTTGCGGACGAGCCGACCGGAAACCTCGATGAGCAGACCGCGCTGCAGGTGACCCCGATCTTGCTGCGGCTCGCGCGATCTGGAGGCGCCGCACTGGTGATCGTTACGCATGACACCGCTTTGGCGCGCAGCGCCGACAGAGTTCTGGAGCTGCGCGACGGGCGGCTCCAGGAACAGGTCCCGGGCGTTTAGCATGCGGATATTGTGGGCCGCCAGCTTCAGGCACCTGTTGCGGCATCCGGCGCAGTTGGCTTTGGCGCTGGTGGGGTTGTGCCTCGGAGTGGCCACGATCGTGGCAGTCGACATTGCCACAGCGAGTTCCCGTCATGCCTTTGAACTTTCCATGGCAGCGGTCAATGGAGCCGCGACTCATCAGATAGTCGGGGGCCCTGAAGGAATCGATGAGCGCCTGTACGTAGATCTGCAGACGCGTGGTATCCCGGAGGCCTCACAATCTCCCGCGTTTGCGCCGGTCGTGGAGGGATACGTCACTGTCGGCAGGAGGACCTTGCAGCTGGTGGCTCTGGATCCGTTCGCCAGCGCGGGGCTCAACGCCTCAACCGAAGGGGCGGGCGGCAGTGCGGGTGAGCCGGTGCGGCCCGCCGAGTCTCTCAAAGTTCCCGAAGCGGATCTCGGCAGATGGTTCACACAGCGCGGCGCAGTTGTGATGGCAGCGGAAACTGCAAGGCAGCTGCATTTGAGCCGCAACAGCTCGCTCGATGTCGATCTCGGTGGCAAGGTCTATCCCGCCAAGTTGCTCGCGCAGTTGCAAGACCCGGGCGGGGCATATGACGCACTGCTGCTAACCGATATCGCTCAAGGCCAGGCGTGGCTGAATATGCCGGGCCGGCTTTCCAGAATCGATGTGCGGATCGCCGACGGTGCGGATGCGCCGCAAGTTTTGGCGGCGCTACGCGCGAGGCTTCCTCCGGGAACGCAGCTCAACGAGTCCCAGAGCAGGACCCGCGAAAATCTCGACATGGTGGCCGCCTTCACCACCAATCTGAAGGCGATGAGTTTGCTGGCGCTGTTGGTGAGCACGTTGCTGATCTACGGCGCAATCAGCTTTGCGGTGGTACAAAGGCGACGGACCATTGGCGTGCTGCGCGCGCTCGGGACCACACAATCTGAAGTGCTGTTGATCGTCCTCACGGAAGCTGCGGTACTCGGCGTGGTTGGTGCGATCCTTGGGGTGATATTGGGACTTTTGATCGGGCGCGAGCTCGTCAGCCTGGTCTCGCGCACAATCAACGATTTGTATTTCGTCGTCGCCGTCAATGCGACCACTCTGCCGCCTTCGTCCATCGTCAAAGCACTGCTGGCGGGCCTTGGAACCGCTTTGGCCGCCGCGGCACTGCCGGCCTTCGAAGCGGTCACCAGCACGCCGCATCTGGGGCTGCGGCGCTCTTCGCTGGAGGAGCGCGCAACGAATCTCGCACGGAAGTTGATCTTCTTCAGCGCTGCATTCGCGCTCGGCGCGGGAATCATCGTGGCGCTGTCCGCTCGCAGTCTGCTGGCCGGATTCATAGCGCTCTTCATGTTGCTTGTGAGTGTTGCCGCGCTGACTCCGGCTGTGTTGCGCTCTTTGTCCAGAGCGGCGGCTGCGACTTGGGGTCCAAGTAGTCCCATCGCCAGACTTGCGTTCGGCGACATTGCCGCGTCCCTGAGCCGCACGGGCGTCGCAGTCGCGGCTCTGGGAATGGCTGTCGCAGCGATGATCGGCGTATCGATCATGGTTGGCAGCTTCCGCGAGACCCTGCACGATTGGCTCGAACGCAGCATGATCGCCGACATCTACGTCACGGCTCCGGGGCCGGGAGCGGGTCGTCCCGAGCGACGGCTGGATCCCGAGGTCGTGACGTCGCTGTTGGCGACTCCGGGAATCGCCGACTACAGCATGAGCCGCAGCATTCTTGCGCAGTCCACCAGCGGCACGGTGCCCGTGCAGGCGCTGCGACTGGCGCCCGTCAGTTACCGCTCCTATCAGCTCGTTGAGGGAGAGGCTTCGAGTGTCTGGCCGGCCTTCGAGCGCGGCGCGATCGTGATTTCCGAGCCACTGGCCTGGCGGATGCAACTGAAAGCAGGGGATCGCCTGTCGCTAGAGACCTCCTCGGGTCCGCACTCGTTCGCGGTGGCGGGTGTTTACCGGGAGTACGGCAACAATCGGGGCAATGTGCTGTTGAGTCTCAATACGTATCGTGAACTCTGGCACGACGCCGGCATCACCGCTCTGGGCTTCTATCTTTTGCCGGGCGCGAAATCCGCTACGGTGATGAGCTCCTTGCGGGACGCCAATCAGGGGCGGCAGGCATTACTGATGGCCTCGAATGCCGATATCCGTGTGCTGTCGATGAGCATATTCGACCGCACGTTCGTCATTACCCGCGTCCTGAACTGGCTGGCGGCGGGCGTGGCCGCGGTAGGACTCATCAGTTCTCTGCTCGCCTGGGAGCTGGAACGCTCGCGTGAGCTGGCTATCGTTCGGGCGCTCGGCTTGACTCCGGCGGGAGCCGCGGTGCTCATCGAGGCGCAGACCGGATTCATGGGACTGGCGGCGATGTTGGCTGCGGTGCCGGCCGGGGTGCTGACGGCGCTGGTACTGATCGAGGTCATCAACCGGCGCGCCTTTGGCTGGCGGATTGATCTTCACCTGCACGTTTCGCAATTCACCAATGCGCTGGTGCTTTCGCTGACGGCCGCTCTGCTCGCTGGTGTTTATCCGGCGTGGCGGACTGCGCGAGCACCGGTGGCCGGCCAGATCAGGGAAGAGTAATGCGTCGGCCTGCGGCAATTGCCCTGACTCTCTGGATTGGCGCGTTGGCGTCGATCGCCTCTGTTTCCAGCGGTGCGGTTCCCGATCAGGGTCTTGAAGCTCTGCGTAGCGCCGGCGCGGAGGGGTTTTCGCGCGCCCAACAGCCTCGTGAATTCGCCTTTCCGCGGGACCATGGTCCGCACGAAGACTTCCGGCACGAATGGTGGTACCTGACGGGCAATCTGGTGTCGGCCAGCGGCGAGCGCTTCGGCTTTGAGCTGACTTTTTTTCGCATTGCACTTGCACCGGCGCCGGATGCTGCGGGAACAAAGGTCGATTCGGCGTGGCGCACGCGTCAGGTCTACATGGCTCACTTCGCGATCACAGACGTGGCTCGCGGCCGCTTCCGCTTTGCGCAGAGGTTTTCGCGGGACGCCCTGGGCCTGGCTGGAGCCGAGGCCGCGCCGTTTCATGTCTGGCTCGATGATTGGCGACTCGGAGGCACTCCAGGGGGGAAGATACATGCGCAGCAGAAGGGATACGAACTTGACCTCGACGTGGAGTCACTTGCCGCGCCGATTCTCAACGGGCACCAGGGACTGAGCATCAAATCGAGCGAGCCGGGAGCCGCCAGTTATTACTATTCCATCCCGCGCGTCGAGGTGAAAGGTGAGTTGCGCCGGGAGGATACGGCGATACCCGTGAAAGGCACGGCGTGGCTGGACCGCGAGTGGGGCAGCGGATCGCTGGGAGCGAACGAAGTTGGGTGGGACTGGTTCGCACTGCAACTCGACGATGGCGGCGCGCTGATGTTTTATGGCCTGCGTAACCGGGATGGGACCCGAGACAAGCACAGTGCAGGAACGTGGGTGGACGCTTCGGGTATCGCACACGAACTGGCGAGCCAAGACGTTCAAATCGACGCCGGCGATTACTGGAACGGTCCGCGAGGGGGCCGGTATCCGGCGAAGTGGCGTGTGCGGGTTGCTTCTTTGGCTCTTGATGTAGAGGTGAGACCCGTACTTCCCGATCAGGAGCTCGGCACCTATCCGCGATACTGGGAAGGCGCAGTCGACGTCAGCGGAACTCACTCCGGAGCCAAGACGGGCGGGCGGGGTTACGTCGAGCTCGTCGGGTATTCGAATGAGAAGGGCCGGTGAGCCGCCGAATCCCGTCCGCCAGGTGGACGAATCGAACGGTGTGTGCGCGCCGAACGTTATCCGATGTGCTTCAAGGGACGGTCGCCCGGTCTGGTGAAGATGACCTGAAACCCAAGGAGAATTCCCATGCGACGCTCCCTCGTTACCCTGGCGGCTGCCGCCGTGGCCGCCGGATTTGTGGCTCTGCCGGTCCTGGCTTCGTTGCCCGATGGCTCCAAGGCTCCCGACTTCAGCACGGTCGCCTCCCTGGGGGGCAAGACTTTCAAGTTCTCGTTGGCCGAGGCCCTGAAGAAAGGACCCGTGGTGCTTTATTTCTACCCGGCCGCTTTCACCCCGGGTTGCACCGAAGAAGCTCACGAGTTCGCCGAGGCGACCGATAAGTTCGCGGCGCTGGGTGCGACGGTGATCGGCGTATCCCACGATCCGATCGACAAGCTGAATCAATTCTCCGTCAGCGAATGCCGCAGCAAGTTCGCAGTCGCATCCGATGCCGACGGCAGCGTCATGCAGGCCTATGACGCGGTACTGCCGATCAAGCCCGATTTCGCCAACCGTACGTCATACGTCGTCGCCCCGACTGGCGAGATCATCTACTCCTACACGGACCTGAAGCCCAACAAGCACGTCGAGAACACCATGGCCGCCGTGCAGAAGTGGAAGGACGGCCACAAGAAGAGTTAAGGACGGCCGCAACCGCCCCGGAACTGGCCCGCTGCAAGCGCTGGCTCATGCGGGGGCCGAAGGCGCTTTCAGCCAATATCAACCAACACCGCCGGCACGTGTCGGCGCAGCAGGGCGTTCTGGAGTTCCCACTGCTCCGGGGCGCCCAGCTCTTCCAGGAAGCGTACTTCGCCGCCGGCGAAGATCGCGACGGGTACTCCATCTCGATACAGCACGCGGTTGCCGCTCAATGCCGGCAACCGTGGTCCTGGGGTCAGAATTCCGACCAGGTTGAGCGGATCGGCGCCGGAGAGCGAGACGCAATTTTGCGAAATCGGTTTGCGTCGCACATCGCGCATGAGACCGATGGCCTCGGGTAGCGCGTACTGCTCGCCGGTGAAGCCTGCCACGAAGCGACCTCCGCGAATCTCTCCGCGGGCCTCCAGTCGTCGATAGCACATCAGCAGGTCACGCCACGGAGGTAGCCATTCGGCTTCGCGAACCAGAAGGCGCCAGAACACGACTCCCCAACGACGCAATAGGGCCTTCGCGATGTGTTCGATCGTTTCGTCGTCCTGACGAATTTCCTTCAGGCGCAATGCGTGAGTCGCCAGCTGCGTTTCATCGGCGGCGCGTCGATGGACCAATGCCCAGCGACCCGCCGAGTCCATCCCGAAGAGTGCGACGCGTCGTCGGCGTCGACTGCCCGCTGCAGCTCGGCGCCGGTCAGAAGGCACCAACAGTGCGCGCAGGCCGCCAAAACTGTCTGAATTCACGATGCCCAGTGCTACGAGTTCCGCGAGGGCTTCTTCGGCTTGCGTCGGCAGTAACCTCGTTCCCTCCGTGAGCTCATCGAAGAACGAAGCGCCATGGGTGCGGATGTAGTCGGCGACTGATTGCGCCTTCGCCGACAAATTGGCGGGATCCACGCTGTCGGTGAGCGAGGACCAGATGCGGACATTGCGCCTCGCCAGAAGCGTGATCGGCGTGGCGCGCACAGGTGCAGCGCTGCGTTCCGGATCGCTTTTCCTCGGAGCCAGGCGAGTCCAGACAAATCGGCCGGAAAGACACTGCTCATCGAGCCAGGCGGGTTCGTACTCACCGATCCTGTTCGGCAGAATCTCCGTTTCCCACGCGCTGGCCGGGGCCTCGAAACCCTCGAGCTGAGCGAGAATGGCGCCTACAGCATCGGGCCCTTCCATGCGCCCTTCCGGGGTCACCCGCTGCCACTCGAACAGAAATCGCAGGAAGTCGCGGGCAGCGATGGGCTCAATCTCGGCCCGTAAGCGTTTGACGGTGTAGCGGTGGATACGTGCGAGCAGACGACGTTCGCACCACTCGACTTCCAGCGCACCGGACGTGAAGCGACCTTGCATTGCAAAGCCTTCGGCCTGGAGTACGGCGAGTGCAATGTCCATCTGGGTTGCGGCCAATGCCAGCGACTGCGCTAATGCCGAGGAGGTTACGGGGCCAAGACCTTCAAGTCGTCCCCGTACCACCTCGACCAGCGCGGAATCTGTAGTCCATTCATTCGACGACGTCGCTGGCGCGAATATCGCCGTGAAGAGCGGAAGTCGCTCTACCGCAATCCATAGCGACCGCGCTTCGGTGTCGAGCCGTGTGATCCGCTTTTGAGCGATCAGCTCGCCGAGCAACTCGGCCCAACCGGGCTGGCACGCCACTTCGGTCTCGGTAAGGAAGGTGAGCCACAGCAGTGCGTCGTGCAATTCATCTGCATTGGCGGCGTCCGGCCACGCTTCGTCGCGTACCCGTTGAATGGCCTCCGGATCGAGCTTTCCGATGTCGGACGCACTTTCCGGATCGAGCCAGCGTCGGCTCATGACTGCCTGCGTGCGACGCTCTTCCAGCGGCGCGTCGTCGAGGTAGGAGTACGGGCGCGCAGAGAGAACTTCCAGAGCGAGGGGGGATGGCTCCGTCACGTCCCGCGCCACCACACCGATCGCACCTGATTCGAGCCCGCGGAGCAGGTGCTCGAAACCATCGATATCCATCGCCTCTTCCAGGCAATCCCGAATGGTCTGTCGGACCAGGGGATGATCCGGAATCTCGAGCTCCCCGGGCAAATTCTCCGCACACGCAACCTGATCCGGAAAGACGGATGTCAGCAGATCCTCAGAGGCCATGCGTGCAAGGGGAGCAGGGACTTTCTTGCCACCGCGGAAACGGGGCAATGCCAACGCAATGCTGGCGTCCCAGCGCCAGCGTGTCGCAAACATCGGTGCCGCACACAGCGCCTGTACCAGCAGAGGCCGAACGGTGTTGGAGTGGAGATACTTCGCGACCTCCGCCAGTTCGAAACTATGGGCAGTCGTCAAGGACAGAATGATCGTGTCTTCGGTCGCGGCCGCCTGAAGCTCGAAGTTGAAAGAGCGACAGAAGCGTTTGCGAAGCGCCAGCCCCCAGGCCCGATTGATGCGGCTGCCGAACGGGGAGTGGATGACGAGTTGCATGCCGCCGGCTTCGTCGAAGAAGCGTTCGAAGATGATCGTATCCTGTGTCGGCAACGCACCGAGCGCGGCATATCCCGCCGCGAGATAGTTGACAAGCTGCGCGGCGGGCGGGCCACCGATTCCCACGACGTCGATGACCCATCGCAATGCGGGTTCGAGTCCGCCGCCGAGGCGAGAGGCGATTTCCTTTCGCAGCCGAGAGACGGCCGCGGACAGCTCGTTGGAGCGGCCCGGCGCCTCCCCCAGCCAGAAAGGGATCGAAGGCGGCTGGCCGTGCGCGTCCTCGACACGCACCATGCCGCTCTCCACTCGCAGGATCCGATACGAGATGTTGCCGAGCTGGAAAATATCGCCCTGCAGGCTCTCGACCGCAAAGTCTTCGTTAACCGTGCCGACAAATTGCGATTGCGGCTCCAACATCACCCGATAGTCGGCATTGTCCGGAATGGTACCGCCCGAGGTGAGAGCCGTGAGCCTGGCGCCGCGACGCCCCCGGAGCATGTGATTGACTGAATCGTGGTGGATGAGAGCGCCGTGTCGTCCGCGGCGGGTCGTGAATCCTTCGGCCAGCATCTTGACCACTTCGTCGAATTCGCGGCGCTCGAGATCGCGATAGGGGTAGGCGCCCTTCAGCAATGCAAGCAGTCCTTCTTCGTCCCACTCCTGCGCGGCGACTTCCGCAACGATTTGCTGAGCAACGACGTCGAGCGGCTTCGCCGGCATGATGATCCGGTCCAGCTCCCCGCGACGCACGGAGTCCAGCAGCGCTGCGCACTCGACGAGGTCGTCGCGTGACAGGGGGAACAAACGGCCTTTCGGTGTGCCGCCGATCGAATGCCCCGATCGGCCTACTCGCTGCAAAAACGCCGCGATGGAACGGGGCGAGCCCAACTGGCAGACCAGATCCACGTCGCCGATGTCGATGCCCAACTCCAGTGACGCCGTGGCGACCAATGCCTTCAGCTCGCCGCGCTTCAGCCGTGTTTCCGCGTCGAGTCGAAGTTCCTTTGCCATGCTGCCGTGATGGGCGGTGACTTGATCCTTACCTATCCGTTCCGAGAGATGTCGAGCGACGCGCTCGGCATGACGTCGCGTGTTGACGAAAATGAGCGTCGTGCGGTGCTCGGCGGTCAATTCCGCAAGTCGGTCGTAGATTTGTTGCCAGACGTCTCCCGACATCACGGATTCCAGGGGGGCGGGAGGAATCTCGATTGCCAGGTCGCGTTCGCGAACATGGCCGGTATCGATGACGCTGCAGTCCGGCTCGCCGTTGCGGATGTACTTGGTGCCAACCAGGAAGCGCGCGACTTCCTCGATGGGCTTTTGCGTGGCGGACAGGCCAATCCGGGTCAACCGTCGTCCTGCGAGAGCCTCCAGCCGCTCCAGCGACAGCGCCAGGTGCAGCCCTCGCTTGCTGCCTACCATTGCGTGGATCTCGTCGACGATTACCGTGCGGGTGGTCGCGAGCATCTTCCGCCCCGATTCGGAGCCGAGCAGGATATAGAGCGATTCCGGAGTAGTTACTACGATGTGCGGTGGCCGCTTGCGCATGTTGGTGCGTTCGCTCTGCGGCGTGTCCCCGGTGCGAACGAATGTTCGGATGTCGACGTCCGGCAGGTCCATGACCCGCAACTCGTCGCGGATTCCGGCGAGCGGCGCCTCAAGGTTGAGTCGGATGTCGTTGGATAGGGCCTTGAGCGGCGAGACATACACGACACGCGTTTCGTCCGGAAGAGCTGACTCCAACCCCTCGCGTACGATTCCATCGATGGCTGCAAGAAATGCGGCGAGCGTTTTTCCAGATCCCGTGGGCGCGGCAATCAACACATGTTGCCGGGCTTGGATGGCAGGCCACGCGTCAATCTGCGAAGCGGTCGGGTTTTCGAAGGCCCTGTTGAACCAGTTCGCAACGGCCGGATGGAAGCAATCCAGGCTCACAGCCTTGCCACCGACAGTGGCGTTGCCGCGGCTTTGTGGGAGGGAATCGGATTGCGCAATGGAATGGGCGTGCTGAGCACGACGGATGTGTTGGGTTGCGCGAAGGCAGCCAGCCGTTCGAGTATGCCCCCCAACTCATCGACCGAGCGGGCCACGACTCGGGCGATCATGCAATCCTCGCCTGTGACCTGGTGCATTTCGATGATCTGCGGAATGTCGCGAGCCACTTCGACGAGCCCCAGCTTGTGGGACGGGGTTGAGCGCAGTCTCACGAACGCGTTGACCGTGAAACCCAGCCTTGCGTAGTCGACACAAAGCATGGTGCCACGCACGACGCCGCGGGTCTCGAGGCGTCGGACGCGGTCGGCAATGGTAGGTTGGGACACATCGAGTTCGCGCGCGAGGTCCGCAAATGAACGGCGTGCGTCCGAATCCAGGCTTGCCAGAATTCTAAGGTCCAGGGTGTCCATATCTAAAGCCCTTTGAGCGGATTGGGGATGAATATGAAGCTCGGCAGCCCGATTACGCTTGGATTATATAAGGCGCTGGACTCCATCGGATATTAGGATTTGGCGCCGGCGAGGGCTTTGTCCGGCCGAACTTTAAAAGGACGCAGACGGCCATCTGACTAGCCGGCAGAACCCACGCGTTTTGCCGGGGGGCGCCTAGCTGCGAGCCGGACAGCAGTAATGGGTCTGGCCTGCTGCAAACGCCGCAGGCGTTTGTAGCCAAATGGAAGGGAGAGCTTGTGTCGAACCCCATCGATCGTCCGCCGCCGCCCGTGTGGCTGGTATCGGGCTGTCTGGGCTGCGTCTACCTGATATGGGGGACGACTTACTTTGCCCTCAAGGTGGGTCTTGAAGGCGCTGGCCCCTATTTCCTCATAGGGACGCGTTTCATCGCAGCCGGCGTGCCTCTCATGGCCTGGTTGCGAGGGAGGGGTCACGCGCTGCCGACCGCGCGCCAGTGGCGCAGCGCGGCTTTGATAGCATTCCTGCTATTGGTCGTCTCGCTCGGCAATGTCACCGTTTCGGAGCAGTGGGTGAGTTCGGGCGCCGTGGCGGCGCTGATCAGTCTGCTGCCGCTCGTCATCGCGTTATGGTCCGTGGCCTTCGGACATCGCCCGAAGCCTCTGGAGTGGGTCGCGATCGCCATTGGGACTGCGGGGACCATCGTCATCGTGATGGGCCAGGACCTTCGTGCCAGGCCTCTGGGGACTGTGCTGATACTGATCGGTATCGCCAGTTGGTCGCTGGGAACCGTGCTGTCGCGACGTCTGGACCTTCCTAAGGGCGCGATGGGCTTTGGTGCGGAGATGATCACAGCCGGAGTGATAGCTCTGAGTGTAAGTGCACTGCTGCACGAGTCCTGGGTCCTTCCTACGGCCCCACGGGTCTGGTGGGCGTGGGGCTATCTGGTGGTGTTCGGCTCTTTGATAGCCTTCTCAGCCTATCGATATCTCGTGGATCACGTTTCGCAGACGTTGGCCGCGACGTATGCCTACGTCAATCCGCCCGTGGCATTGCTCATTGGGTGGGGACTCGGCCATGAGACGTTTTCGGCGAACGTCCTTCTCGGACTACCTGTCGTTCTGGCGGCGGTCGGGGTGCTGGCCTGGGTACAATTTCGCCAAACAGCCTCCCGTGAACCGCAGCCGCGCTGCCTCACCCCTTCAAGGGTAGTAGAGTAAGCATCAGGTGTAGATGCGTGGAGGCAGGCAATGTGGAACGCGCAAGCCGATACGGAGGAGCGCTTTCAGAAAAAAGCGATCTGGGGCTCCGCTGCGGTAGTAGTGCTGGTCGCGGTGGGAGCTTTTGTCTACTACAAGTATTTCGCCCATCCCGCCGCTCCGCAGGGGGCGCCGGCGCGAGTGGTCGCTCAGCCGAAGGATCTGAATGCCCAGCCGCAGATCGAGCACCCCGTCCCGGCGGCAGACGCTGATGCGAAGCCTCTGCCTGCGCTGAACGACAGCGACCAGGAAATCCGTTATTCGTTGGTCGGTCTGCTCGGACCCAAGCCGGTCGAGGAGTTCCTGAATCCTGAGAACATCGTGCGCCACTTCGTGGCAACGATCGATAACCTGCCCCGGGCCCGCGCCGCGGCGGAGTTGCGGCCCGTCAAATCGACTCCGGGACAGGCCGTCGTCAGCACTCAAGGCGAGATGACGACGCTGAGCGAAGAGAACTACGCGCGTTACGTGCCGTTCGTGAAGGTTGTGCAGGCGGCCGACCCCAAGACTCTGGCAACCGTCTATTTCAGACTGTATCCGCTGTTTCAGCAGGCCTACGAGGATCTCGGCTACCCGGGCATGTATTTCAACGATCGCCTGGTGAAGGTCATCGACGATCTGCTGGCGGCCCCGGAGGTGAAGGGACCGATTCAGCTGACGCAGCCCAAGGTATTTTACGAATATGCCGACCCGAAGCTCGAGAGTCTTTCGGCGGGACAGAAGCTGATGATTCGTATGGGCAGCGCGAACGCGACCCTCGTAAAAGCCAAACTGCGCGACCTGCGCGCCGAAATCGTCAGTCGCAAACCATAGCCATGAGCAACCCGCCGGTGCAAGACGAGACGGGCGTCCAGCGGCCGCTGGAGTACTTGCGTTCAGTGTTGATACCGTCGGAAACGCTTGAAGCGTGGGCGGTTCAGCGACGGGTGTTTTCTCTGGCGCACCGGCGGCAACTGGTTGCGGCGACCAGTGGTCGCATGATCGTCGTCACGCGTCATCTGCTCGGCGGATTCGATGTGGCGGACATTCGCTGGCAGGACCTGGAGGAAGTGACACTGCACGTGGGTGTGTTCGGCGCCGATCTTAGAATCCGGGCCGGTAAGGCTGCGGATCTGGCCTCACAGGGTGCGTCCGGCTCGCAGCGACTGGAATTTCTGGGATTGCGCAAAGATCAGGCCCAGGCCGTCTATCGCATCTGTCAGGCGCAGGACCAGTCGTGGCGTGAGAAACGCAGGGTGCGCGAGCTCGAGGAGTTGCGCGCGCGCTCCGGAGGCATTCAGATGACTTCAGCGCCAAGCGTCAGTTCGGGCGCGGTACCTCTGTCAGACGCCGTGCGCAGGCTTCAGGAAGCCAAGCAGATGCTCGACGCGAAGCTGATCACGGACTCGGAGTACGAGGCGATCAAGGCCAAGATCGTGTCGTCGTAGTCGCAGGCAAAGCCCAACCGCTGTTGGCCAAACTCACCCGCTCCCATCGCGACGAATTGCGCAGGCTGGCGCCACTGCTGCAGGCGCTCCTCAAGGAGGTCGAGCGCGGCGCCGCCAAATAGATCGAATCCAAAGCGGGTCGGGGGCGGAAGCTGTGAGGCGCAAGAGTGCCGGCAGCTCGAATGACGTGCTTTGACGGCTCCGCTGTCCGCAGGGTAACGTTGCGGCGCTTGAAGTCCGCACGGTGACCGCGCGGCACAAGAATCTCTTCCGCCGCAAAAATAAGGTACAAAACCATGACACTGTCACGACGCCTGGCGGCCGAGTTTCTCGGCACCTTCTGGCTGGTCCTGGGTGGCTGCGGCACCGCGGTGCTTGCCGCGAAGTTTCCGCAAGTGGGCGTGGGCCTGGTGGGAGTGGCGCTCGCCTTCGGGTTGACGCTGTTGACGATGGCTTTTGCGATCGGCCACATCTCGGGCTGTCACATCAACCCGGCGGTCACGGTCGGATTGTGGGCGGGCGGACGATTCCGCGCCGACGATGTGTTGCCGTACATCATCGTGCAGGTGATCGGCGCAATCCTCGCAGCCTGGGTTCTCTCCATCATCGCATCCGGGAACGGTAGCGATCCCATCGCGGCCGGGTTGGCGGCCAACGGTTACGGGGAACACTCCCCCGGGAATTACAGCCTTGCAGCCGCCGCATTGTCCGAAGTCGTCATGACATTCTTCTTCCTGATCGTGATTCTCGGTGCGACGGATCGCCTGGCGCCCGCCGGGTTTGCGGCGATACCCATCGGGCTGGTGTTGACCCTGATCCACCTGATCTCCATCCCCGTCACCAACACGTCGGTCAATCCTGCGCGCAGCACGGGACCGGCTGTCCTGGTAGGGGGCTGGGCACTGGGGCAGTTGTGGCTGTTCTGGGTCGCCCCCATAGCCGGCGCGGCGATCGCGGGCTGCGTGTATCGCTGGCTGGGAAAGCAGCAGCCACAGCCTCAGTAACTTTCAGGCCTCGATCAGTCCGTGCCGAATGGCCAACAGCGTCAGCTCGGACTGATTGACCACTTCCAGCTTCTGTTTGATGTTGTA
>FTJL01000072.1_pt3 | contig 14321 bp, 17 predicted proteins | sample 1658551 | NCBI WGS metagenome assembly FTJL01 (sample SAMEA3914835, study PRJEB12502) | metagenome | biome: forest; material: soil | place: Canada | collected 2011-07-03 | depth 0.3 m
GACAAGATGAAGGACACCAAGTCGAACGGCGAGTTCTTCGAGGCGATGAAGCGGTAGATCTCCCTGGCGCGAACTCCGTCACCGTCGCGATAAACAGACTTATGGCAATGTGGCCGTGCGAATCAGTAAGATTCGCGCGGCCGACTCGCTTAAGTTTTTCGGTTTACGTAAACGCTCAAGAGGCTCGCGTTGCAGTTTCGAATACGCTCCTCGCTTGCCTTTGCGGCGGCGGTTCTGACAGCCTCCACGGCCTTCGCACAGTCGTCGGATCACGACAAGTATTCCGGGGCACCGCTGCCTCCGGACAAGAAGCGGCAGGTGCCCAGTCCCATCACTGACCGCTTCTATGTCAGAGGGACCGTATTTTCGGCAAAGTTAGCCACGAACCTGCGCGTCGACAGCTCCGCGGGTCTGCCCGGTACGGTGGTCAGCGCGGAGAGCGACTTGGGCTTGCGGGCCAGCAAGGTTCAGGGGCGGATGGAGCTGATGTTCCGCCTGCGTGAGCGCAATCGCTTGCGCGTGGATTATTTCGAGACCGATCGCTCCGGGCAGAAGGTCCTGTCACGGACCGTAGATTTCGGGAACGAGGTATTCAACATCAACGACCTGGCGGCCACGTCCCTGGACGTGCGCATGTTCGGGCTCACCTACACGTACTCGCTGCTGCGCACCGAGCGCTTTGAGCTGGGGACCGGTTTGGGGGTTTATTTCATCGAGGGCGACGCCCGCGGCCAGGTACCGGCACGGCAGCTTTCCCAGGAAGTCTCCGGTGTCGCGCCATTCCCGACCTTGGCACTCGACGGAACCTGGCGTATCTCGACCCGCTTCGCGTTCGTGGCTCGCGGTCAGTATCTGCGCGCGACCGTGAACGGCAACTCCGGATCTCTGGGCGACTATCACGCCGACTTTCAGTACCGCTGGCGTCCCAACTTCGCCTTAGGTCTAGGATACTCGGAGCTCAAAATGCTGCTGCAGGTCACCGGCGGCAGCTTTCCCGGCCAGCTGGACCTGAGTGTGAAAGGACCCGAAGCCTTCTTCCGGGTCAGCTTCTAGGCCGTTCCGAACAACCCGCCCAGAACCTGCGTCTGACTCGCGCACTGGCGCCATGCGTGCAGCGCGCGGTCCAATTGCGACGACGGCATCATCGCATCTTCCAGTAGCTCGAAATACTCAGTACGGGCCAACAGGGTCGCGGCCACCGAGGCGCAATACTGATTCTCGATCCAGGCTGCGGAAACCTGGGTTGATCTGATGTTGTTCGCCTTCATCGCTGCTGCTCCCCTTTAGTTTGCCTAGTGTGATGCAACGCACGTGCCAATCGGTCCAGATGGGCTCGCGGGAGGTTTTGCAGGTCGGGCGCGGCCGCAGCGGCCGCAGGACGACCCCACGCGACAGTCTTACACCCGTTGCGTCTCAAATTTCCATGAGTAGGAATTACATCTGTGGGAAGGTCCGCACCAAAATGGTGCGAAGCCTTCGCGGAACCAAAGGCCATGCTCACGAATTGAGTGGGCCAGCGTCCGTCCCGGGCGTGTGGGAAACGGAGGCCTAGGACCATGAACCTCATCATCTGGCTGATCATGGGCGGAATCATCGGATGGCTGGCGAGCCTGGTCATGAGGACCAGCGAAGGCATCCTGCTGAACATCGTGATCGGCATCATCGGCGCACTGATCGGCGGGTGGCTGATCAGTCCCCTGGTCGGTGCTGCGACCATCAATCAGGGCGATTTCAGCATTGCAGGTCTGGGCATCTCCTTTCTGGGCGCGGTGATTCTGCTGGCCCTGGTGAATCTGTTCAGGCGCGGTCGCGCCCGATAGGCTCCACAAAGCCGGTCGGCACGTATGCCCGGACGAAGCTCTCGGGCATACGTACGGCGCGCCCCGAATCCAGATTGATGCACACGTAGTCCGTTCGCGCGCGGGCCAGGCATTCACCTTCCGGCTCGCGCAGGACCTGAAAGCGGCGCTCGACGCGAAGCTTGCCGTCGGTCGAGGCGATCCACGTTCCAACGATCACGCGATCGCCATCGACGGCGGCTCGCAGATAGTCAATCTCAGTACGGTGAGCAGCCATGCCGCGACGCATCGCGACCGACTGTTCGACGCTGATGCCTAACCGGCTGGAGTGGGACCAGGCAGCACCATCAAACCAGGCGAGGTAGACCGAGTTGTTGACGTGGTTGTAGACGTCGATGTCCGCAGACTGAACTTCGAGCGCTACGACGTGAGGGTCAGGAAAGTCCCATTTGCTCACGAGCGATGGCCCGGTATCCGATGTCGTGCCGATACTGCACGCCCGGCCAGCTGACTGCACGGACGAGGCCATAGGCTTGAGCCTGCGCTTCCGCGACGTTCTCTCCCAACCCTACTGCGCACAGGACACGCCCCCCATTGGTGACGACATGACCGCCGTCGAGACGCGTGCCGGCATGAAATATTTTTCCAGGCAACTGCGCCGCGTGTTCGAGACCCGTAATGGGGTCGTCCTTGCGCACAGCCTCGGGGTAACCTTCGGCCGCCATGACGACACCGAGTGCCGCTCGTTCGTCCCACTCCGCGGTGACCGAATCCAGCCGACCTTCAAGGGCGGCTTCGCATAGCACGGTCAGATCCGTCCGCAGTCTCGCCATCACTGGTTGAGCTTCGGGATCGCCGAAACGGCAATTGAATTCAATGACGTTCGGGGTTCCGTCAGGAGCAATCATGAGTCCGGCGTATAGAAAACCCGTGTAGGGAGTTCCGTCCTGCGCCAGTCCTCGGATCGTGGGCTCGATGACTTCACGCATGATGCGGGCATGAATTTCCGCGGTGGCCACCGGTGCGGGCGAATAGGCCCCCATGCCGCCTGTGTTCGGGCCGTGATCGCCGTCGGCCAGCCGCTTGTGATCCTGCGAAGTAGCCAGGGGCAGCACGTGCCGACCGTCAGCCATCACGATGAAGCTGACTTCCTCTCCGGGGAGGAATTCCTCGATGACCACCTCAAGTCCTGCCGTTCCAAATTGTCCGGCGAACATGGCCTCGACGGTCTCGATGGCCGACGCGGCGGTCTCGGCAATGATCACTCCCTTGCCCGCCGCCAGTCCGCTGGCTTTGACGACGATCGGCATGCGCTGCGCACGCACGTAGTTCGGATCGAAGGTCTCGCGCGTGAACGTCGCGTAGCCGGCCGTCGGAATGCGATAGCGGCGCAAAAATTCCTTTGTATAGGCTTTGGAGCCTTCCAGTTGCGCGGGACCCTTGCGGGGTCCGAAGCACTTAAGTCCCCGAGCGCTGAACTCGTCGACGATTCCCGCGACCAGCGGCGTCTCAGGTCCGACGATTGTCAGGTCGACGCGTTCGGCGAGTGCGAGCGCCATCAGTCCGGCAAAGTCCTCGGCGGCGACGTCGACGTTGCGGACTTTGGGCTCGGTCGCCGTTCCGGCGTTACCGGGTGCCACCAACACGGTGGAGACTCGAGGCGACGCGGCGCATTTCCAGGCCAGCGCGTGTTCGCGCCCACCGGATCCGATGATGAGAACTTTCATGCCGCGCGATCCATCAATGGCGGAAGTGGCGCATGCCCGTGAAGACCATCGCCATGCCATGCTCGTCGGCCGCTACGATGACCTCGGCGTCCCGCACCGAGCCGCCCGGCTGAATCACCGCCTTGATCCCATATTCCGCCGCGACATCAATGCCGTCGCGGAAGGGAAAGAACGCGTCGGAAGCCATCGCCGAGCCCTGCACGATCAGGTTCTCGTCCTCGGCTTTCATCGCGGCGATGCGGGTGGAGTACACGCGGCTCATCTGCCCGGCACCGACACCAACCGTCGTGCGCTCACGCACAAAGACGATCGCGTTGGACTTCACGAACTTGCAGACGCGCCAGGCGAAAAGCAGGTCCGCCATCTCGGACGGCGACGGTTTGCGCCGCGTAACGACCTTCAGGTCCGCTGCGACTATGCGGCCGACGTCGCGCGTCTGCGCGAGTAACCCGTTCGTAACACTTCGATACTCGATCTCTCCGGCGGGCGTGTTGTGTAAATCGCCCAGCGCAAGCACCCGAACATTCGGCCTTCCCGCCAGCACCTGCGCGGCTTCATCGGAGACTGACGGTGCAGCCAGCACTTCCACGAACTGCCGATCGACGATGGCCCCGGCCGTGACCGGATCAAGTTCACGGTTGAAGGCAATGATGCCGCCGAACGCCGAGGTGGGGTCTGTGCGGTACGCGCGGTCGTATGCTTCGAGCGACGACGCTGCGACCGCCGCACCGCATGGGTTCGCGTGCTTTACGATGACGCACGCGGGCTCTTCGAATTGCCGCACACATTCCACCGCCGTATCCGCATCCGCGATGTTGTTGAAAGACAGGTCCTTTCCCTGCAGGCGGCGTGCGGTAGCCACGCTGGCGCCGCGCGGAGCGGGGTCGCGATAGAAAGCGGCAAGCTGGTGCGGATTTTCTCCGTACCGAAGATCCTGCACCTTGTCGTACACGAGCGGCAGCGTGCTCGGAAAGCGGTCCGCCTGCAGCGCGTGGCTGGAGCGCAGATAGCTGGCCACGAGGGTGTCATATCGGGCTGTATGCGAAAACACCTTTGCCGCCAACCGCGATCGCGTGGCGAGGGTCGTGCCGCCCTGGGACGTCAATTCGGCGATCAAAGCGGAATAGTCGGCCGGATCCACCGCAACCGCGACATATTCATGATTCTTGGCGGCGGCCCGCAGCATGGCCGGGCCGCCGATATCGATGTTTTCGACGGCGTCTGCGTAGCTGCATTCAGGCCGCGCGATGGTTTCGGCAAAAGGATAGAGGTTTACGATCAACAGATCGATCGGCTCGATCTGATGCTGCTGCATTACCGCGTCATCTATGCCGCGCCGCCCCAGCAGGCCTCCGTGGATTGTGGGGTGCAGCGTCTTGACGCGCCCGTCCATGATCTCGGGGAAGCCGGTGACGCTCGATACCTCGCGGACCGTCAGTCCGTTTCCGGCAAGCAGCCGGGCCGTCCCGCCCGTCGACAGCAATTCGACGTTGTGGGCGGCGAGCGCGCGAGCGAGCTCGACCAGTCCCGTTTTGTCGGAAACGGAAAGCAGGGCGCGGCGTACCGGCTGCAACATGCTTGGCCGGGCCCTATACGGTCCTAGCCCGCGAGGCCAAACTGCTTGAGCTTTTTGCGCAGCGTGCCGCGATTGATTCCGAGGATGCCGGCAGCACGGCTTTGATTTCCTTCGGCATAGTCCAGCACGACCCGGAACAGGGGTTCCTCGACCTCGCGCAGCACGAGATCGTACAAATGGGCCGGTCGATCGCCATTCAAGCTGGTGAAGTACTCACTGAGCGCGCGTTCCGCGTGGTTACGCAAAGGCAGCTCTCGTCCGTTCAGTCTCATAGTCAATTCCCCCCCGCGAGCTCGGCTTTTCTTTTTTGCAGTCACGTGTTCACCTAAGAAAAATCGATCCGTCAGGCCGCTTGCGCGGACCCTTCCACCCATTCATTGAGATGCTCGCTCGCCAGCGCAAACTGCGTGGCCGTGCTTTCAGCTGCCATAAGGCTGCGGCGGACGCTCGCCGCCGGAAGGCACTGTTCGCAATACCAGCCGAGATGTTTGCGCGCGATCCGAACTCCGGTGTCCTCGCCGTAGAACACGTACAGGGAGTCGAGATGCGCGAGGATAATATCACGCACCTCGGCGCACGCGAGGGCAGGAGCGGCATTTCCACCATTCAGATAGGCGTTGACAGAGCGGAAGATCCATGGCGCACCGTGACTTGCGCGACCCAGCATTACTCCTTCCGCTCCCGTGAAATCAAGGACCTCGCGCGCCTTTTGCGGTGAACGGATATCTCCGTTGGCAAACACTGGAATACGGACTACGGATCTGATATCGCGGATCGTCTCGTATTCTGCTTCGCCCTCATAAAAATCCGCACGCGTGCGGCCGTGAACGGCCAGAGCCTGGACGCCACAGGCTTCCGCGATACGCGCTATCTGCGGTCCGTTGCGAGTAGCGCGATCCCAACCCGTGCGGATCTTGAGCGTTACTGGGACGCTCACCGCGGCGACGACTGCGTCGAGGATACGGGCTACCAGCGACTCGTCCTTCAGGAGAGCGGAGCCGCAGAGCTTGCCGCAGACTTTTTTCGCCGGGCAGCCCATGTTGAGGTCGATGATCTGCGCACCCAGGTCCACATTGATTCGTGCGGCCTCCGCCAGATCGTCGGCATCGGCGCCGGCGAGCTGAACCACGCGCGGCTCGGGCTCGCCTGCGTGACTCATGCGCAGTCGCGACTTGGTCGTATTCCAAAGGCGCTGGTTGGAAGTAATCATTTCGGAGGCCGCCAGTCCCGCGCCGAAGCGGCGACACAGGATTCTGAAGGGCCGGTCCGTCACTCCCGCCATGGGCGCGAGCACAGCGGATGACGGTAGGACGTAAGGGCCGATACGCATGGGAAAAATCTTTAAGGAGCGCTTAAGGCTGGTGCGGCCCGCTGTCACGCGGGCCGGCATCGTTGGCGCAGGCTATTGATCCACCGGGCGCCGGCAGGCAGGCGTCGATCTCGAAGCCTACTGCGCTGGAACCGGGATCGACGAACACCATCTCGGCGTCGATCCGCTGCCCGGCGGAAAGGAAGGAGGAGGCCGGGATAGCACTGGGCAGGTAGGACCCCGGCGGCACATCGCGCGCCGCAATCCGATTGCCGAACAGATCCTGGAGCGTGACGCGCAACAGCGGCAGCGGCTGCGACTGTTTGGCGGTGTTCTTGACACTGGCACGCACGGTGATCCGGCCGGCGCTGGTGCTGTCCGCCGAGGCTCCAAGCTGCCGTACGTCATAGGCTTCGAGATTCCAACGCGGCACGAGCGGTATGCCGAGTGCGGAATACAGGGCGGTAAGGGGTTTGTATAGCTGCGCGTTGGCGGCCAGATCATGGCGGTAGTGATGCACAACCTGCACGGCAAGCACGATCGCGAGTGCGCCCGCGCCCGCACTCCACCAGTGGCGGAGGGAAGAAATTCTGTTGGCGTGGCTGCCGTCGGCTACGGTAGCGGGTGCGGTTGGTGCCTCCAGCTCCGAAATCTGTGCCGCCGCCGCCGCCAGGCGTACTTGCGCCACAGCATCGATCACTGCCGTCCCAACATCCCGCGAGATCGGGCGGGGCGTGTTGGTTTCGGCCGGTGCGGGCGCTCTGGCGGGCGGTGTCGCGGGCGGCGTCGGCGTCGCGGGCTGTCGCCTCGTCTGCGTCACGGCAGCCAGAAAATCGGCATCGAGCTCAATGTCGTCCGGCTGGTGTACCGCTTTTGTCGTGACGAGCGGCTCTGCGGGTTTGACAGATTTGGCTGGCGGTGTCGCAGGACTGGCTGGCGGTGCCGCAGGCCCTGCCGCCGGTTTGGCTGCCGGTTTGACCGGCGGTGCGGCCTGTTTGGCCGCCGGTGCGGCAACCTGTTTCTGACGCGTCAGCGCCCTGAATCGTCCGGTCGCGGCGCTCCACTTCGGATCCGGCGCCTGCTCGACGAACACCTTGCTGACGTCTGTCGCCTCCGGATTGAATTCAAGCGCGGATTCGGCGATCGGCTCCTCTTCGGTGGGCGCCGCCGGGGCGGGGGCCGTCGGGGCTTGTGATGCGGCCGCAGGCTTCTGCGGCTCGCGCGCCGGAGGCTGAGGGGGAATCGGTAAAGACAGCGTCGCCGACGCCACACCCTGCGCGACGGCATTGCGGTCCTCGGACAGCCTTGCCAACGCGTTGAATACGTTTGAGCAGCGGCCACAGCGAACAAACCCCTGCGCGATGCGGAGGTCTGATGCTGTGACCACGAGCGTCAAAGCGCATTTGGGGCAGACGGTGTACATGAACGGCGGCGTCCCGAAAGTCCGGACCAGCCCTCGCGTTCGGCGAAAGGGCGCATATCAAAACACGCACTGTAAGCGCGTGTCACCTCGGAAGCTTCGGCCTGAAGCAGGCCGGCCAGGACGATCGCCCCGTCCGGGCGCACCAGTGCTGCGAACTGGTGCGCCAGCTCGCGCAAGGGCCCGGAAAGGATGTTCGACAGCAGGGTATCGACACCGCCCGGGAGCGTGTCCGCGGACTGGTGGATATGGACACGCTGCTCCAGACCGTTAGTTTGGGCGTTATCGCGGGTTGCGATGAGGGCCTGAGGGTCGATGTCGAAGCAATGGGCTTCACGTGCTCCGAGCTTCACCGCGGCGACCGCCAGCACGCCTGAGCCGCAGCCGTAGTCGATGACACAGGAGTCCGGGACCACGTGGCTGTCGAGCCATTCAAGACACAGTGCGGTGGTTGGATGCGTGCCCGTGCCGAATGCCAGGCCCGGATCCATGTGAACGACAACAGCATCCGCTGCCGTGACCTGTTCGTGATGCGGACAGACCCACAGCCGGCGGCCGAAGCGCATGGCATGGAAATCGCGCAGCCACTCGCGCTCCCAGACCCGATCCGCCACCAGTTGGATTTGAATGAGTTCGGGGGCTACGCCCAGCAATCCTGCAACGGTCCGCGCCAGGTCCTCTGGCGCCGGGCAGTCGGCAAACAACGCCTGCAGCCGTGTCGTCGGCCACAACCTGAACTCTCCGGGCAACGGCTCGAGCACGGGGTCGTCTTTGGCATCGACGAATGTCACAGCGGTAGCACCGCCAGCAAAACACGCCGCTTCCGCCGTCTCGGCGTCCAACGCGCCGAGATCGAAGGAGAGCTGCACGAAAGCGGTCATCGCAGTCCGAGACGCCTTTCCAGGTAGTGGATGTCGGTTCCGCCCTTCTGGAAGGCCGCGTGGTTGCAGATCTCCTGGTGGAGCGCCACGTTGGTTTTGATCCCTTCGATGACCATTTCGGCAAGCGCATTTTTCATGCGGGCAATCGCGGTCTCACGCGTATCGCCGTGCGCGATCAGCTTGCCGATCAGCGAGTCGTAGTTGGGAGGCACGTTGTAGCCGGAGTAGATATGGCTGTCGACGCGGATTCCGGGACCGCCTGGGGCGTGCCACAGCCGAATGGGTCCCGGGGACGGCATGAACGTCTTCGGGTCTTCGGCATTGATACGGCACTCGATCGCATGCCCGCGAATCTGCACGTCACTCTGAACGTACGGCAGTCGCTCGCCTGCGGCGATCAGCAACTGCGCTTTTACAAGGTCGATGCCGGTAATCAACTCCGTGACCGGATGTTCGACCTGGATGCGGGTGTTCATCTCGATGAAGTAGAACTCGCCATCCTGATAGAGGAATTCGAGCGTGCCGGCGCTGCGGTAACCCACGGCCTTGCACGCGTCCACGCAACGATCGCCCATGATCCTGCGTTGTCGCGCGGTGATTCCCGGTGCCGGTGCTTCCTCGATGACTTTCTGATGGCGGCGCTGCATGGAGCAGTCGCGCTCGCCGAGATGAATGACGTTTCCGTGACCGTCCGCGAGCACCTGGAATTCAATGTGCCGCGGACGTTCGAGAAACTTCTCCATGTAAACCTGATCGTTGCCGAACGCGGCGCGAGCTTCGGCTTTCGTAATGCCGATTGCGTTGAGCAGCGAGGCCTCGCTGTGGACGACGCGCATACCGCGCCCGCCGCCACCGCCGGAGGCCTTGATAATGACCGGGTAGCCGATATCCCGCGCGACGCGCAGATTCTCGTCGGCATCCTCTCCAAGCGGTCCGTCCGAGCCGGGTACGCAGGGCACCTGGTGCGCCTTCATCGTCCGGATCGCCGACACCTTGTCGCCCATCTTGCGGATGGTCTCCGCCCGCGGGCCAATGAAGACGAAACCGCTATTTTCGACACGCTCGGCGAAGTCAGCATTCTCCGAGAGGAAGCCGTATCCGGGGTGGATGGCCACCGAATCCGTGACTTCCGCGGCGCTGATGATCGCGGGCATGTTGAGATAGCTGCCGGCTGCGGGAGGCGGACCTATGCACACCGATTCATCCGCCAACAGCACGTGTTTGAGGCTGTAATCCGCCGTCGAGTGCACGGCGACGGTTTTGATGCCGAGTTCCCGGCAGGCGCGCAGGATCCGCAGAGCGATCTCGCCGCGGTTGGCGATGACGACCTTCTCCAACATGGTGCGCCGCTTACTCGACGACGAACAGCGGCTGGCCGAACTCGACCGGATCGCCGTTTCTGGCCATGATGGAAGTCACCCGGCCGGCTTTGTCAGCCTCGATCTGGTTCATCATCTTCATCGCTTCGATGATGCACAGAACCTGTCCCACCTTGACCTCATCGCCGATCTCGATGAACGCCTTGGCGCCCGGCGACGGGGCTCCGTAGAACGTGCCGACCATCGGCGCAGTGATCACGTGCTCGTTGGGTCTGGGCTTGGGCGCCTCCACCACCGGCGCCGCAATGGCCTTCGGCATCTCGACCTGTGCGGGCATCGGCATGTTCGCCATGGGGTGATGCATGGGGTGCGCCGCGTAACCGGTGGGCATGCGGCTGATGCGAACGGCCTCTTCCCCTTCTTTGATCTCGATCTCTGCGATGCCGGATTCCTCCAGCAGCTCGATCAGTTTTTTGATTTTGCGAATGTCCATGCTAAGGCTTGGCTCCCCTCTAATGGGTTCGAAGGATCGGCTTGGGATCAGGAGGACCGGGCGAGATTTCGGACGGCGGCGCGCACGGCCAGCTCGTAGCCGAAGGGTCCCAGGCCGGTGATGCATCCCGAGGCGATATCCGAGAAGTACGAGTGATGTCTGAATGGCTCGCGTGCCAGCGGATTGGACAGGTGAACCTCGATGAACGGAATTTGGACCGCGAGCAGGGCGTCCCGTAGCGCCACGCTGGTATGCGTGAACGCCGCAGGATTGATTACGATGTAGGCTACGGCTTCGCCGACCGCGGCATGAATGCGCGCGACCAGCTCGCTCTCGGCGTTGCTCTGGAACGCAAGGAGCTCATGGCCCGCCTCGCGCGCCACGTCGGCGGCGCGCCCCTCGATGGCGGCCAGGGTCTCGGCTCCGTAAATGCTCGGCTCCCGAGTGCCGAGCAGATTCAGATTGGGGCCGTTCAGCAGCAGCAGTTTCATAAACGGCGGCGAATGTACCTTAATTCACGACGATTAGGGTACTTCTTGCGTCGATCTGCAAGGAACTTAAGGATCTTGCGGCTGCGATCCGGCTTCGGGTGGGTCAGGCAGCCGATGAGCGGCCAGCTCCCGGATGCCGGCGGCGATCGCTTCCCGGGCTGCCGGCAACGTCAGCCGGCCCCTCTCCAGCTCCTGCAGCCGAGCCAATATCAGGGCGGCCTCATCGGCATGCAGTTCCCCGACTTTCAGTGTGACCACCCGTCCCTGGCGGTCGGCAAAGACCGTAAACGGGAAAACCGTCTCCATGCCGAAGGCGGCCACCGCGTCGAGGCCATCCTGCTCTCCGATGAGCAGAGGATAGTCGATGTGCATCTCGCGCGCGTATTGGAGCACGGCGTCCCTGAAGTCGACCGCGATTCCAATCACCTCGACACCTTCGGCGGAATGCTGCCGTCGAAGCGTTTCCAGCAGGGGAATTTCGCGGCGGCAGGGCCCGCACCAGGTCGCCCAGAAATTCACCATCAGCGGGCGTCCCTTCCAGTCCGACAGCCTGCGCCGGACCCCGTCACGGTCGGCCAGCTCGATATCGGGGAGCACTTCCGGTATCTGTCGCGCGGCCTCCGCAGGCGCAGCCGTCTGCGACGCGACGACCGCCGGTCCGGGAGCGAGCGGGGCGACTGAAAGGGTCGACTTGTGCGAGGCGGTAAGCTTGTACGCGAGGAAGCCGCCCGCACCCCCCAGGGCGATCAGCGCGATTGCCGGCAGGATGCGGGAGGAGGCGTGAGGTTTCGGTAGCGAACGGGAGTCAGTCACGTTACAGGCGATTGTGCGCTCGACGAAGTGCGTGCCGCCGATTCTTTGGCAGTCGGATCGTGGGAGGCGAGTGCCTGGTGCAGCAAAGCTGCGAAGTCCGCGGCCTTCATATAGCCGACGACCCGGTAGTTACGGCGTTCCTGGCCATCCGTGCCGTACAGGGCAATCGTCGGCGGTCCGAAGATTCCGAAGTGATGGAGCAGCGCCTGGTCGTCCGTGTCGTTGGCGGTCACGTTCGCTCGCAGCAGTACCGTATCGTGCAGGGCGGTCTGGACCGACGTGTCGGTAAACGTGTACCGCTCCATTTCCTTACAGGACACGCACCAGTCGGCGTAGAAGTCGAGCAACACCCCTTTGCCTTGCGACCTGGCGCCCGCCACTTCGCGCTGCAGATCGTCCAAGGACTTGATCGGGCGGAACGGCAAATCGTGGCGGGCCCCGGCCAGGCTCGGGATCGGGGCCAGCGGATCGGTTCCGCCCAGCGCCGCGCCGGCGATGAGTACCAGGCCGAACAGGCCCGCCGCGACGCCGGCGGTGCGGACCGCCCAGCCCGGAATCGAGCCCTTACGGGCGGCCGGCCACAGAACCCAGGTGCACAGAATCGCGGGCACGGCCCACAGCAGCAGGGTGAATTGCGCCGGCACTATGCGCGACAGCATCCAGGCCGCGACGGCGAGCATCAGCACGCCGAAGAAGCGCTTGACCAGTTCCATCCATGCGCCGGCTCGAGGCAGCAGTTTTCCGGCGGACGCGCCCACGATCAGCAAGGGCGTGCCCATGCCGATGCTCATCGCGAACAATGCGGCACTACCGCGCGCGATCTGACCGGTCTGGCCGATCACCACCAAGGCACCCACCAGCGCCGGGCCTACACAGGTCGTCACGATAAGGGCCGAAAGAGCGCCCATAACAGCCACTCCGCCGAAGGTTCCGGCCGATTGCCGGTTGCTCACGTTGGCAATGCGGGTCTGGATGGCCACCGGCATTTGCAGCGTAAAGGCACCAAACATGGACAGCGCCAGTGCGATGAACAGTGCCGCGAATAGAGCGAGGATCCACGGCTGTTGGAAAACGGTTTGCACCTGATTGCCGGCCGCTGCGAACAGGGCGCCGGCAATCGTGTAGGTGCAGGCCATGCCTAACACGTAGGTGAGTGAGAGTGCGAACGCGCGTCGAGTGGTGACGTTCTCACCCTGACCCGCAATGATTCCCGAGAGGATGGGCACCATGGGCAGCACGCAGGGCGTAAAGGCGAGAACGAGGCCGGCGAGGAAGAATCCGCCCAACATCACGAAAATGTTGCCTGATTGAATCAGTGTGGCGAAGCGATCCTGTTCGGAGACGTACGGGGTCCCTGAGCTGCCGCTGCCCGTTGGCGCGGCGATGGTTGCCCCACCGCCGGTGCCGGCGGGCAGGCTGACGTTCAGCGTCTTGGTGATCGGGGGGTAGCAAAGTCCTTTGTCGGCACATCCCTGGTAGGTGACTTTGAGCGGCAGCTCCAGAGCAGCGCCGCCGGCCCGGGCGACGGGGAGGGTTACGATCAATTCGTGGTGGTAGACCACCTGCTTGCCGAAGTAGTCGTCGGTTTTGCTCTGTCCTGCCGGCATCCCCAAGGCGCCCAACTGGGCGCGATCGCTGCTCGTTTTGACCGAGACGCGCGACTGGTAGAGGTAGTACCCCTCGGCGATCTGCCAGATCAGGCGCACCCGATCGGGGCCGTCCGGCAGGGCCCCGAGGCGGAAGGCCACGTCCGGAGGCAGAAAGTCATTCGTATTCGATTTGGCCACAGCCGCGTCGATTGCAGCGCTGCCACTCTTGCCGGCATCCGAGGTCGCCGGCTGCGCATTCGCTGCCGCCACTCCCATAAAGAAGACGGCAGCCCAGAGCCGCAGTCCGCGGCGCGCGAGGGGTTCAATAGCCATAGTTCTCATAGGGCCGTCCGCAGCCAGGAAAGGTAGTCCGAAGAGCCGTTCACTACCGGCAGCGCGATGATTTCCGGTACTTCGTAAGGGTGAAGTGATTTGAGCCGCATTTCGAGGGCCTGGTAGCGTTCCGCGAGGGTTTTGACGATCAGCAGCACTTCCGGTTCATCCTGTATCCGCCCTTCCCAACGATAAGTAGACCGGACGGAGGCGACGCGGCTTACACAGGCGGCCAGTCCCGACTCGACCAGGTCCCGGGCGATGCGGGCCCCGGTGGCCTCATCCGGACAGCTGGTCAGCACCAGTATGGCTTCGGAACTCATATAAATCAGCCAGTTGCACGCCGCTGGGGAGCAGCGGTGGAGAATAAGCGTTCCTACCGGCCCCGCGTCACTAACGGAAAAAAGAATCCAGGCGGGCTTGAATTCGCGACTTCGATGCCTATCATTAGCAGCCGCGGGGGGAGAGTGCTAACGGCAGCTCCGCTCAGCGTCAATTCCAAAACATCATCAGCTAAATAAGGAGCGTCCACCATGAAGATTCGTCCTCTTCATGACCGCGTCATCGTGAA
>FTJL01000728.1_pt2 | contig 14282 bp, 14 predicted proteins | sample 1658551 | NCBI WGS metagenome assembly FTJL01 (sample SAMEA3914835, study PRJEB12502) | metagenome | biome: forest; material: soil | place: Canada | collected 2011-07-03 | depth 0.3 m
CTGGAGCTGGAGCTCACCGAGAGCGCCGTTATGCACGACGCGGAGAATTCCATCGAGATCCTGCGGCGCCTGTCCGGATTGGGTGTGCGTATTTCGGTCGATGACTTCGGCACCGGCTATTCGAGCTTGAGCTACTTGCGACGCCTGCCGCTCGATAAGCTCAAGATCGATCATTCGTTCATCCAGGAAGTCACCACCAGCCGGGACGACGCGCAGATCGTGCGCGCAATTGTTTCTCTCGCGCACAGCTTGCACCTGAAGGTCATCGCCGAAGGGGTGGAAACGGCCGAGCAGCTGGCCTTCCTGCGCAACCTGGGCTGCGATCAGTACCAGGGCTATTTCTGCAGCAAGCCCGTGCCCGCCGACGCCTTCGCGCGCCTGGTGCGCGAAGGCGTGGCCAAAGCCGCCGAAGTGCTCCCCGGCATCAGTCTCAACGACACGATGATCAGCCGCGCCCTGCGGATGAAATAGCCGCGCGCCGCGCGGAGGGTCACCCCGCCCGGCAAAAACCACGCTTTTTGCCGGGCCGCCAAAAGTATCGCTGACCCCCATTCCGCTGAAATCGCCTTCGGCGATTTCAGCCCATAAAAAAACCCAGGCTTTCGCCTGGGGTTTGAAAGTGCGGACTTTCGATGAAGGGAAGGAAGTCCGCTAGGGGATAACCGTGCGCGGGCCAACGCCTCGCGCTGTCAGTGCAACCGCGCCCAGTGGAGAATCTTGATCTCGTCCGAGTCCAGTTCGAAACTTTGCGCCAGCAGTGAGCGCAGCTCTCGCGTACCTCCGGCGGGTTCCAGCGGCTGCCGCAGCTCGACCACTCCACTCCACTCATTCGAGTTTTCGGCACTTCTCGCCTGGGCGGTGCCGGTCACGAAGTGTGTGTAGTACTTGGTGGCCACGGTTTAAAGACTAAGTGCGGCAACCCCTGCCCGTCCGTGAAATGTTCCACAGAACACCGGCGTTTTTTGTAAAGATGCGCAGGCGACATAATCCGCTGGATCCATCCATGGGAAGGTATCGCGCGCCGCAGACGCCAGGCTCCAAGTACATCACCGCAGGCGGTGCCAGACGTTTGCGCGAGGAGTTGGACGAGCTGTGGCGGGTGGAACGCCCGCGGGTCACTCAAGCGGTCTCTGAAGCTGCAGCCCAAGGCGACCGCTCAGAGAACGCGGAGTACATCTACGGCAAGCGCCGCCTGCGGGAAATAGACAGCCGCGTGCGCTTCCTGCGCAAGCGGCTGGACGGCATGGTGATTGTCGAGCAAGGCCCCTCGGACCCCGGGCGGGTGTTCTTCGGAGCCTGGGTGGAAGTCGAATCCGCCGACGGCGAGGAATCGAGGTACCGCATAGTGGGGCCCGATGAATTCGACATGGACCCGGCCTACATCAGCATGGACTCCCCGCTGGGCCGAGCCCTGCTGGGGAAAAAACTCGACGACGAGCTCAAGGTCGAGTTGCCCGGCGGCGCGCGAGCCTTCGTGATCGTCGCAATCGAGTACGAGAAGGCCTAGGCGGCGCCGACCCGCATCGTGACTACCACAGCACCCGCACGTTCTTGAATTGCCAGGGGTCCGTCTTGTCGAGGTCTTCGGGAAACAGACGCTCGCGCTCATGCAGCGGCGTCCAGTCCGTGTAGGCGCCTGTGACGGGGCCCAGATAGGGCATGCAGATCTCAAGATTGCGGCGGAAATCCATTTCGTCCGGCTCCACCAGTCCGCAGTTGGGATTCTCGATCGCCCAGACGATTCCCGACAACACCGCGACCGTCACTTGAAGACTCGTCGCGTTGTTGTAGGGCGCGAGCTTGCGTGCTTCGTCAATCGACAGTTGCGAGCCGTACCAGTACGCGTTCTTCTTATGGCCCGCCAGCAACACACCAAGTTCGTCGATGCCCCTGATGATGTCCTCGCCGAGAATGCGCTGCCGTTCCTGCTGGACGTAGTTACGCCCAGCCAACTCGTGTACCGACATCACCGCCTGATCGCACGGGTGATAGGCGTAGTGCGCCGTCGGCCTGTAAACAACCTGCGCTCCATCCTTCACGGTGTAATAGTCGGAAAGCGCGATAGCTTCAGAGTGAGTAATGCATAAGCCGTGGAAGTGTCCCGCGCGCGGCGTCCAGGTGCGCACCCGGGTTCCCGCCCCGGGCTGCATCAGATAGATCGCCGACATGCACCCGAAATCGTGCCGTTTGCCGTCGCGCGGAAAATTCCGCTCATGGGTGCCCCAGCCCATCTCGCTCGGCTGTTGCCCTTCGCTGACGAAGCCGTCGATCGACCAGGTATTGACGAATTCGCCCTGTTCCTTCGGAATCCTGGAGACCTGCGAATCGCGTTCGGCGATGTGTATCACCTTCACGGCGAGACGCTTTGCAAGGTCGCCCCAATCCCCGCGGACGGTCGGGTTCCCGGCATCGACGCCGGTGTCCGCCGCAATATTCAGCAGCGCCTGCTTGACGAAATGAGATACCAGGCCGGGGTTCGCCCCGTGCGTCAGCACGGCAGTCGGTGCTTTCGCATTCCCGGGCCGCAGAGCCAGGGCCTCCTCCCGCATTGCGTAGTTCGTCCGGCGGGCAGGGGGCACCGTCGGATCCGTATAGCCGCCCGGCCAGGGCTCTATGCACGTATCGAGGTACATCGCACCTTTTTCCCAGCACAGCTTGACCAGCGCGATGCTCGACACCTCGACCGAAACGTTCACGAGGAAATCCCCGCGCCCCAGCAGCGGGTTCAGAATCCGGCGAAAATTCTCGCGAGTGAGCGGCTCTTTGATCAGTTTGACGCCGAGCTCCTGCGCTTCCTGGATCCCGCGATCGTGCGCGGTCACGATCGTGATGCGATCCGCCGTAATGCCTATGTGCCGCAGGATAAGCGGCAACACACCTTGGCCGATGCTGCCAAAACCGACGATCAGGATCCGTCCCGGAAATTCGACGTGAACTTTGTGATTACTCATGATTCTCCAATACCTGAAACAGGTTCGCTGCGCACGTCAACGCGCGCACGACCTCTCGCGCTAGCGCCCAACACGCCGTTCTAGCGGTTTACCTACCGCCAATGGGGCGGAAACGTTCGCTCGTAACCTGGCAGCGCTTCTACACGCGCCAGCCACCGCCCCAGTGCGGGGTAGTTGATCTCCATCGGCAGAAACCGGGAAGCCAGGTCACGGGCTTCGGGTTTCTCCAGCGCACGCCGTAGGAGCTGGATTCCCGGAAAGATGACCATGTCGACCGCCGAAAACGCCTCGCCCACGACCCAATCCGATTTCGACAGGCGCCCCTCGATCGTGCGGGCCTCACTGGCGGCGGCGTGCATCGCCTTGGTGATCTCCTCCGCACCCAGATTGCCCTTGGCGAACACCGCATTGGCAATCGTCGTCACGTGCGGCTCGATATACGCCTGATATTCGCAGATCACACGCATGATCGTGCCGGCTTCTTCCGCTGTCCGGCCGAAGATCGGTGGTTCGGGGTACTTCAGATCCAGGTAGTACAGGATAGCCAGCGACTCGAAGCAGACATAGTCTTTGTCCTTCAGGACCGGAACCTTGCCGCGCGGGTTCAGCGCGAGCATCTGTGGCGACTTATGCTCCTGCTTGGAAAACTGCAGTACATGACTGGTATAGGGCTGACGTTTGTATTCGAGCGCAAGAAGTACCCGCCATGCGTACGGACTGCCGCTGCCCCAGTAAACGTCTATTGCCATCATTTTCTCGTTTCAAACGCGCCGCGGCGATTGTAGCGATAAGCTCCTCGCGCCGAAAATCCGCAAAGGCAAATAAACAAGCCATGCATACCACCCTGATCGAACCCGCCGAGCTCGCCGCAGCAGTACAGCGCGCGCACTGGACTGTCGTTGATTGCCGTTTCGACCTGGCGCGGCCCGACTGGGGCGCGTCAGCCTACGCGACCTGCCATATCCCCAGCGCGGTGTATGCACATTTGGACCGCGACCTTTCCGGACCGGTTTCGCCCGAATCCGGGCGCCACCCTTTGCCGCTTCCCGCGGTGCTGGCAGCTACTCTGGGCCGCCTCGGTATCGACCGAACAACCCAGGTTGTCGCTTATGACCAGGGAAATGCTGCTTGCGCCGCGCGTCTGTGGTGGCTGCTGCGCTGGGCTGGACACAGCGCCGTCGCGGTTCTCAACGGTGGCTTCGCCGCATGGCAGCAAGCCGGCCTTCCCGTCAGCACCGAGCCGACTATCGCAACCCACCGGACATTCGAGCTGCAGACGCATCCGACACAGCTCGATCCGGTCGCCACGACGCAGATCCTGGGGATGATATCGAGCGGCGACCTGTCAAACGGGCGTCTCGCGCTCATTGACGCTCGCGGCGCCGATCGATTCGCGGGCGACAACGAAACCATCGATCCGGTCGGCGGCCACATTCCAGGGGCCCGAAATCATCCGTTCACGGGCAACCTGGACGCCCAGGGCCGCTTCCGCGGCGCGGAGGAACTGCGCAGCCTATGGCTCACTACGCTCGGACGCACTCCAACCAACCACGCTATCGCGATGTGCGGCTCAGGCGTGACCGCCTGTCACAATCTTCTGGCATTAGAAATAGCGGGACTGCAGGGCGCGCGACTGTACCCCGGCTCGTGGAGCGAATGGATTCGCGATCCGCGCAGGCCTGTCGCGCGCGGACCAGCTAACGACGCGGTTTTTTGATATGGTTGGGTGACGAAAACCCTTAGTCGCATTCCTCGTGGCTGGCACCGTAACAGGGACCAGCCATTTGCATTTTGAGACCTTACAAACGTGGCCGCAGACCCCAAAAGCGCCGTCAACGGCGGCAATCGCAAATACAACCCAGCCCAACCGTGGCGGGTCGAGGACTCCCTTGACCTGTACCACGTCAATGCCTGGGGCAAGGGTTACTTCTCGATCAACGAAGGCGGCCACGTGGTCGTGCGGCCCGACACCCAGGCCGGAACGGGTCGCGACATCGACCTTTTTGAGGTCGTGGAAGGCTTAAAGGCGCGCGACCTCACGGCTCCGGTGGTCGTGCGCTTCTCGGATATCCTGGCTCACCGGTTGCGCAATCTGCACGGCGCCTTCGCCCAGGCCATTGCGGAGAACGACTACAAGAACCGCTACGCCGCCGTCTTCCCGATCAAGGTGAACCAGCAGCGCCTGGTGGTCGAAGAGGTGTACCGCTACGGCAAGGAGTTCGGTTTCGGGCTGGAAGTCGGCTCCAAGCCGGAGCTGCTGGCCGTGATGGCGATGAGCGAAAACGCACCCGAGCGCCTGATCGTCTGCAACGGCTTCAAGGATGACAGCTACATCGAGGCGGTAACGCTCGCGACCAAGCTCGGCCGGACCATCATCCCGGTCGTAGAAAATTTCGACGAGCTGGGATTGATCCTGAAACACGCCAAGGCCTACGGCGTTCGCCCGCGCATCGGCGTGCGGGTGAAGCTCTCAAGCGAGGGTTCGGGCCGCTGGCGCGATTCGGCCGGCGAGAAGTCCAAGTTCGGTCTGTTCATCACGGAAATCCTCGAGCTCTTCAACGTGCTCAAGGCCCACGACATGCTCGATTGCCTGCAGCTTGTGCACTGCCATCCGGGCAGCCAGCTTCAGGACATCCGGCGGGTGAAGGACGCCATCAATGAGCTCGCGCACGTCTATGCCGAGCTGAAACTGATGGGCGCCGGCCTGCAGTACATCGATGTCGGCGGCGGACTCGGGGTGGATTACGACGGCAGCGGTACCAACTTCTCCTCGTCGATGAACTACACCCTGAACGAGTATGCGAGCGACGTCGTCTACCGCGTCGCCAGTGTGTGCAATGCGCGCAACATTCCTCACCCGATGATCGTCAGCGAGTCCGGCAGGGCGGTGGCCGCCTATCACAGTGTCCTGATTTTCGATGCCCTGGGATCCTCCGCGCTCGACAAGTTCCAGGTGACCGGGAACGAGGCCGAAGACTACGGAGGCGAAGAGGAAATCCCGTCGGCAATACACGATCTGTTCGAAGCCTACCGCAGCGTCAGCGAGCGCCGCCTGGTGGAGTGCTATCACGACGCGCTCACGGCGCGCGAACAGACGCTGCAGATGTTCAACCTGGGTCTGCTGTCGCTGGCTCTACGCGGACTCGCGGAGCGGCTGTACTGGGCGACCTGCGCCAAGATCCGCGACCACTGCCGCAAATTGGAGCGCCTGCCGGAGGAACTGGAGGACATCGAAGCCATCCTGTCCGACACCTACTTCTGCAATTTCTCGGTGTTCCAGTCGCTGCCGGACAGCTGGGCAATCGACCAGCTGTTTCCGATAATGCCCATTCACCGCCTGGATGAGCGGCCGACGCGCATCGGCACCCTGGCCGACATCACCTGCGATTCGGACGGCAAGATCGATCACTTCGTCTCGCTCCGCGACGTCAAGCGCTCCCTGGAGCTGCATGAGCTGAAGCCGGCAGAACAATACTATCTCGCAGCTTTCCTGGTTGGCGCTTACCAGGAAACGCTCGGCGACCTGCACAACCTCTTCGGCGACACCCACGTGGTGCACATCCGCCTGCACGACGAGGGCGGCTGGTGGATCGAGGAGATCGTCAAGGGCGACACCGCCAACAAGGTGCTGGAGTACATGGAATACGACGTCGCGGAACTGTATCCCGCGCTGGCCCGGGACTGCGAACGCGCCATTCGCGACGGGCGCATGACGATCGCCGAAAGCCAGCAGCTCAAGCGCTTCTACGAAAGAGAGCTGGACGGCTACGCCTACCTGGAACCTTGATCGATTTGGGGGCAGGCGCCCCCGCCATGGGCGGCGGCGAGCCGCAAACACGCCGCACCTGGCGCACCTGACCTGACAGGTAACCTGACAACTGTTTACTTCCTGCCAACAGCGGGAGTACGATCTTTGCGCGTTCGTGTCCGCCATGGATTGAGTGCGTCCCGTGATCCGTGTTGATGGGTTACTTGCGTCGAATCGATCGGTGTCGCGCCGCGACACCTGCCACCCGGCTCGCGTTGCTGAGGCTTCAGCCACCAGGCCCAATCTTTCCATGCACGAACGAAGGTGCAGGCCGCATCGGCCTCAAGCGCTGTGCGTTGACCTTGAACAAACCCGCTCATGTGCCTTGAAGCCGTGACCTGTCTGACTGGCCCTAAGGCGGACATGCGACCGACTCGTGCGGTGCGCCGCTGTGCCGCCTTCGCAAGAGAGAGACCTTACGAAGATGACGACGATCTATGTGGGCAACCTGCCCTTCAACGCCACCGAGCAAGACGTCCAATCTCTGTTCGAACGTCACGGCAAGGTGGATTCGATCAAGCTGGTCAATGATCGCGAAACCGGCAAGCCGCGCGGCTTCGGGTTCGTCGACATGCCGCCGACCGAGGCACAGAACGCAATCCAGGCGCTCAACGGCTTTCAGATGAGCGGCCGGCCCCTGCGTGTCAACGAAGCCCAGGAACGCCCGCAGCGGCCGCGTCAGGGAGGAGGACCTTTCCGGCGCTGAAGGACTGCCCGCCCTAGGGCGCAGCGCTGCGCAATTGCGCAAAACCCCGCCTCGTGCGGGGTTTTTTTAGGTGGAGTAATGTGCGCGCCGGCTTGCAGCTCCTTTGGCGATCCGAAGGCCTTTTGCGTATGAACGCTCCCCCGTCGCAGCACCAGCGCATCATTTCCGCCGCATCTTTGGCCGCGTTCGTGACCGCTGCGCTGCTCGGAATGGCTGCGTGCACGGCGACCAGTACGCGCGAATCGACGGTGGACGCCCTCGACCAGGTCCTGGCGGGCACCCAGCGCTCGGATGAGAATCGGGCGCGCGACCGCTACCGGCATCCGAAGGAGACACTGCTGTTCTTCGGCCTGCGGCCGGAAATGCGCGTCCTGGAGGTATGGCCGGAGCCCGGCTGGTACACGGAGGTGATCGCTCCCCTCCTCGCCGACAAGGGCAAGTACTACGCGGCAGTGATCCCGGCCGATCCTGCGAGCCGCAACATCACGCAGCGGCTGGAAAGCTACCGGCAGAAGCTCGGATCACGGCCCGACCTGTACGGCAAGGTGCAGGTGGTCACGTTCCCGGCAGACGGCAGCGATGTGTTGCCGGCCAACTCCGTCGACATGATCGTCACGTTCCGCAACATGCACGAATGGATGGCGCGTGATAACACATCACAGGCATTTGCAACCCTGTACAGGGCTCTGCGCCCGGGCGGCGTGCTCGGAGTGGTCGATCACCGGGGCAACCCCGCCTTGCCGCAGGACCCGCATGCCAAGAGCGGCTACGTCGAGGAGGACTACGCGGTGAAGCTGATAGAGGCGCAGGGCTTTCAGCTCGTGGGCAAATCGCAGGTCAACGCCAACCCGAACGACGCCAAGGACTACGAGCAGGGCGTGTGGACGCTGCCGCCGACTTATCGGTTGGGAGACAAAGACCGGGCGAAGTACGCCGCCATAGGCGAAAGCGACCGCTTTACGCTGAAATTCGCCAAGCCAAAAAAATAAACGCCGCAGCCGCTCCTAAGCGTTACCACATCTCTTTCAGGCGGGCGCTGACATCCAGAGTCGATTCCGCGGACTCCTGCAGTGACGCCTGGGCGGCCAGGTTCGATCCCTGGAAGGTCGATGCCTCCAGCTTGTTCAGGACTTTATCGGTCAGGAAACGGCTGCGGCCGCCGTACACATGCGCATCCCCCTGCCGCGACTGGTTGGTCAGATGGAACCGCAACGGCGCCAGCAGCAACAGGTCGTTGCGTGCCCGGGTGAGCGCGACGTAGAACAGGCGCCGTTCCTCGTCGATCAGCTCGGCCTTGCCCGTCGAGAATTCCGACGGAAAGCTGCCGTCCACGACATTCAAGACGTACACCGTGTCCCATTCCATGCCTTTGGCTGAGTGGATGGTGCTGAGAATCAGGTAGTCCTCATCGAGCACCGGCTGCCCGGCCAGGTCGCTGGTCGCGTTGGGAGGATCCAGCGTGAGCTCGGTCAGGAAGCGCTCGCGGGAAGGATACTGGCCCGACAACAGCTCCAGTTGATCCAAGTCTCCCAGGCGAGTATGGAAATGCTCGTAAAGGCGTTCGAAATGCGGGCGGTACCACTCCCGCGCCAGGTACAACTGGCCCGGCCATGGCCGCTCCGGCTCAGTCAGCGCCGACATCAACTCGGTGAGCTTGCGCCACGCGACGGCCGAAGCGTCCGGGGGCACGAAAGTCTTCAAAGCCTCGAAGGAATTGCCCTGGGCCTCGAGGTGATCGATCGCCTTGCGGGCGTTCGCCGGACCCATGCCCGGCAGCAGTTGCGCCACCCGGAAGGCGGCGACCGTGTTGCGCGGATTGTCCGCCCAGCGCAACACCGACAGCACATCCTTGATGTGGCTGGCCTCGAGAAATTTAAGTCCCCCGTATTTGACGAACGGGATCTTGCGCTTACCGAGCTCCACTTCCAGCAGATCGCTGTGGCTGGCGCTGCGGAACAGTACCGCCTGCCCCTTCAGCGGCACATTGGCCTCGCGGCGCTTGAGAATTTCGGTGCAGACGTATTCGGCCTGGGTCTGCAGGTCGTCGACCGTCACGAGGCGTGGCTTGGCGCCCTGCCCCCGGGTCGACAGCAGGTGTTTGCGGTACTGCCGCGGCGCCTCCGCCATGACGGCGTTCGCCACGTCGAGCACTTCCTGCGACGACCGATAGTTCTGCGCCAGCGTGACCACCTCGGCCCGCGGCTTGAATCTGTCGGGAAAGCCGAGAATGTTCTCGACCGCCGCAGCCCGGAAGGAGTAGATGGCCTGCGCATCGTCGCCGACAACCGCCAATCCCGCGCCGTCCGGCTTCAGGGCATACAGAATGTCCGCCTGCAGCTTGTTGGTGTCCTGGTATTCGTCGACGAGCACGTGGTCGAAATGCGCTCCGACATGCTGAGCCAGCCGCGGCTCGGACATCATGACGTGCCAGTACAGCAGCAGGTCGTCATAGTCGAGCAGCGCACACTTCTGCTTGCGCTCGACGTAGGCGCGGTAGAGCCGGGTCAGATCCGCCTCCCATTGGGCGCACCAGGGATACTGATTCTCCAGGGTTTCTTTCAGCGGCCGCTGCGTGTTCACCCGGTAGGAGTAGATCTGCAGGCAGGTTTCCTTGCGGGGGAAACGCTGCTCCTTCTCCGCAAGCCCCAACTCCTGGCGCAAACCATCCAGAACGTCGGCGGCATCGCCCCGATCCACCACCGTAAACTGCGGATCCAGCTTCAGGTGCCGTGCGTAGTGCCGTATCAGCCGGTTGCCGATGGAATGGAACGTGCCCGACCAGCTCAATCGCTGCGTGATCGCCTGACTGGCGCCGCCGATTGTGTCGTTCAGCGCCTTCTTCGCGATCTCGTGCGCACGCCGACGCATCTCGGTCGCCGCGCGCCGCGTGAAAGTGAGCATCAGAATTCGCCCAGGGTCCACACCGTTGAGCGCGAGATGCGCCACCCGATGCGCCAGCGTATCCGTTTTGCCGGTCCCGGCGCCGGCAACGATCAGAACGGGGCCGGACTTGAAACCCTTGTTCTCAGGCAGCGGCTCGCCGTAGGTCACAGCCTTTCGCTGGGGACCGTTCAATTTCTCAAGATGAGACGTGGTCGACATGTGTTGCCCGAATATACGGGCACCCCCTGCCAGCTGTCACCGCCTGGCGTCACTTTGCAGAAGAGTTTTCACGGAAAACATGCGCGAGCTACCGCGCCAGGGTGGTTTTCCCTGAAGCCTAAGCAACCCAGTGACGACGATGAGCCGCGTTTGCGGCATTTACGTGAAGTGTAGTGGCCGTTACTCTTTCGCGTATGAACCCAGAAAAGCGCACCGTGAATTTCCGTGGGCGAATCATCTCGCTGACCACAGACGAGGTCACTCTACCCAACGGCCATCGGGCAGAACTCGAAGTTGTGCATCATCCCGGCGGCGCCGCTGCGGTCGCCATCGATGCCGAGCGCCGCGTGTGTCTGCTGAGGCAGTATCGTTACGTGGCGGACGGCTGGCTATGGGAGCTGCCCGCCGGAAAGCTGGAGCCGAACGAGCCTCCACTCATTACCGCGCAACGCGAACTCGTCGAAGAAGCCGGAATCAGCGCAGCGCACTGGGAAAGCCTTGGGACCTACCTGAGCTCGCCGGGCATCTTTACGGAGGTCCTGCACCTGTTCCTGGCGCAGGACCTGCAGCCGGCAAAGCAGGCTCACGAAGACGCAGAGGTCATCGAGGTGCATTGGATACCGCTGGCGCAAGCGTACGAATGGGCTCTGGACGGAAGCCTGCGCGACGGCAAGACCGCAATTGGACTTATTCGGGCAGTTAACATCGAGTTGGTACGTGCGTCACAAGGTCGGGTGAAAACGTGACGCACTTCTCGGCACCAACAGCGACCCTGCGATTACCGTAAACGTACCCGTAGGGGCCGGCACGCATTAGACGTAATCCATGGAACAACCTAAGAAAACAACGGTTCCGCCCGACCGCCACAGTTCGATCCCGGGCAATGACGCAGCTCTGGAGCAGCGTCGCCGGGTAAGCAGAGTCGTGCACGATGACCGCGGCAACGCCAGCGTGCAGTGGCTCGATGCGCCCGCCGATTACGAGCGCCCTGTGTTCGAAGTCGAAACCAACACGGCGAGGATGCGACGCCTGCAGTACGGCCTGGGCGCGGAAAAGCTATCGCTGGAAGCGGAGCGAGCCTTCAATCCGTACTCGAATCCAGCGCCGGTGCAGCGGAAGATCGGCGACGCGGGCCGGGGCGCGACCTCCCGCACGGACCTGCGCAAACTGTCCGAGTGGATCAAGATGATGCGGGAGCTGGAAGAGCGCAAACAGCAAGGCGGCAGCGCCGATAACGACGACTAGTCACGACGACTAGTTACGCCGTTCGCTGGATGTGCGCCACTTTGCGTGCGTTCGTCAGCCGGTAGAACCTGCGCAGCTCCGCGAGGACTTCGCGAGCCGGGTCGGATCGCATCCCACGTAACGACTGCTCCAGCTTGCGGCAGAATCTTTGCGCATAGCCGCTGGCTTGCCGGTAAAGATCCTCCCTTCCCTGCGCCAGCGTCGGGTCGATGCGGGTTCGCTCGAACAACAGCCGCATCAGCTGCGCCGGGAACAGATCCGGAAACTGCCGGCGCATCAGCCAGTAGCTGGCGACATACTTGTCGATCTCCGCTTGCAGTTCCAGCTCCAGCAGGCTGACCGGCTTGTCGTGCCCCGCGTTCCACGCGAGGTACAGGAAATGACTGACGCCTTCGAGCGCAGTCCACCAATCGGCCACGTTCCCGCCGTGAAGACATAGCATGGGGTCCTGGCGCCGCAGTCTTTCCAGCAGGGCCGGGTCGAGGTACAGGGACATGCCGATCACATCGGCACTGGTCACATCAGCACTGGCCTCAGCCGACTGCGCGACGATCAGTTCCTCGTCGCTGCTCCCGGAGCGCGCCGCGAGAGGCAGCTGGCCGCGGTCGGTGACGAGAAAATCATAGACGTCGTGCGTGATCCGCACGTCGTAGATGTCGCCGATCAGGTCCTGGAGCTGTCGCAGAATCATGTGTTCAGTGCGCGCAGGTCGTCGCACCGGCCGTGGGATTGACGCCCAGGCGCTTCAGGATCTCGTAGCTGCGGCGGCTGCCCGTCTTCAGCCACACTTCGTACAGCCGCAGAATGTCCTTGTCGGAGTGCGTGTAGGAGGCCTCGCTGAGCTCGTTCAACGCATCCACGAGGGGTTGGAATTTATCCGACAGCTCGGAGAACACCGAGCCCAGCACCTTGCCCCGTCCGCGCGAAAGTGCCTCGCCAAGCGTCGCATACGCCCGGCCGCCCATCGCGATGTAATAGTCGATATCGATCAGTTTGCGGGCGAAGCCGCGCGAGAAAAAACCTGCAATGAAGAGCGAAACGTCGCCCAGCCTCTGCAGGCCGCGATTGCGGTCGCCGGCGGAAGGAGCCTCGAGCGCCTCGGAGAGCATGACAACAAGGGGTTTGAGGCGCGTACCGTCGGGAGTCCGGTCGTAGAGCGCTTCGGAGCGCGCGAACAGCGTGAGGACATTGACGACGTAGTGTTCCGTCTGGTCGTCGACCTCAAGTTTGTGCTTCTGCAAAGTGCCGTGCAGCGAATCCTTGAAGAACTCGCGCAAATTCGCGACCGGCACAACGTGCGTCGAGGCGTCTCTGTCGGGCATGGTTTCTATACCCTCCTTACGTAAGTAGAACGGCCCTGAACCTGGAAAGTTCACCCCCCGCGTCACGAGTATTTCGTGATGCGGTCGCCAGATTCACCGCGCCGGGTGTCAACAAAACAGCGCTTGCCTCTAATCCATGCATGGAACGAGCCTGCGACGCGTTGGCAGCGGAACCGGTAGACTGCTGACAGAAAATCATCGCTTGGGAGGTTAGCGTTGGCTCGGGAGGCACTCGCCGGCGGAACAAGTCGCGGCCTGCTGTTCGGCTTGTCCGGTTACCACTGGCTCGTCATCGCGGCGGGGTGGGCAGGCTGGGGTTTTGACGTCTTCGATGCCCTGCTGTTCAACTTCGTCTCCCCCAACTGCATCCCCGTCCTGCTCCATCTAACGCGCGGCTCCCCCGAGGCCCGCGAAGCGACGGTGTTCTGGACTGGTGCAATCACGTCGATCCTGCTCATTGGTTGGGCAGTCGGTGGCGTGCTGTTCGGCTGGATAGGTGACCGCATTGGGCGCAAGCGCGCATTGTTTGTGACCATCTCGATCTACGCAGTCGGCACCGCTCTATGCGCACTCTCCACCCAGATGTGGCAACTCCTGGTATTTCGCGCCGTCGCCAGCTTGGGAATAGGCGGCGAATGGGGGATCGGCGCCGCGCTCGTCGCGGAAACAGTGCCCGAGAACCGGCGAATCGAGGCCGGCGTGATCATGCAGAGCTCGTCCCCCGTCGGCATCGCATTCGCCAGTCTCGTGAACTACCTGGTCGCGGGCGTCTGGTTTGCCGGTCAGCCCGAGACTTCCTGGCGATACGTTTTTCTAGCGGGACTCACGCCGATCGTCTTTGCGGTGCTGGTGCGGATCTTCATACGTGAGAGCGATCAGTGGAAGACGCAGTCGAAAGCCCTGGTCGCTCCGTCTCCACGCGAGTTGTTCCAACCGAACATGCGCAGAATTACCCTGAGTGGATTCATCCCCGCCGTGACCGCGCTCCTCACGTGGTGGGCGTGCAATGCTTTCATTCCTCTCCTCGGCGGCACTCTGTCGAGCGAGCACGCGGCCAGTCTTGGCCTCTCACCCGGCGCAACAAGCCTGCTTGCCGAGGCTTGGAAAGCCCGCGCGTCCAATCTGTTCAACAGCGGCGGGCTGCTCGG
>FTJL01001437.1_pt2 | contig 14268 bp, 13 predicted proteins | sample 1658551 | NCBI WGS metagenome assembly FTJL01 (sample SAMEA3914835, study PRJEB12502) | metagenome | biome: forest; material: soil | place: Canada | collected 2011-07-03 | depth 0.3 m
GAGCCGCCCACGGCCAGGTGCCCGTCCCCTACGCTCCAGGCGGGCCCGAGTGAAACCGCAGATCCGGGTCCGGTGCCGTGGCGAGCTGCGCTTCCTGTCGGGCCAGGATAGCCAGCCGAGGACTCCAATCGTCCGGAGCTCGTTCGCGCGCGAGCTCCACATATAACTCGAAGTGCCGGGCTTCCGACTGGCTCAGCTGCTCGTAGAAGCCGCCCAGGGGCGCGCGAAGCCGCGGCGCCAACAAGCGAAACCTTTCGCAGGAGCGTGCTTCGATCAGTGCGCCCGCCAGGAGCAGATCGAGTTTGCGCTCTCGCGGAGTCGTTCGCAGAAGTGCGCGCAATCCTGAGGCATATCGGCCGGGCTTCTGTCTGACGAATTCAACATCCAACGCGGTCATCATCCGCTGCACCTGCTCGAAGTGTCTGAGCTCCTCGCGCGCCAGACGCGAAAGCGCCAGGCACAAACGATGATCCTCCGGATACGCGAAGATCAGAGCCAACGCCGTGGACGCCGCCTTCTTCTCGCAATTGGCGTGGTCGACGAGCACGTCACGCCACTGCTCCACGGCCGCATCAACCCACGCACCGGGCGTGGCGGCCGCAAGAATCGTGTCGACGCCCTTCACGAGACCACCTTCACGGAGTCGACCTGTCCGAGCTCCCGCTCGAGCGCATCCGCGGCCTGTGCGGCGCAGACAAAACGATCTTCGGGGGTCTTGCCCATCAGGCGATTGAGCACCGGCTGCAGAAACCCGTAGTCGGCCGGAAGCTGCGGGACCGGCTCCTTGCGATGCAGGTAGATGATGGCCATCGGATTCTCGGCCTTGAACGGCTTGCGGCGCGTGATCATCTCGAACAGGATGACGCCCAGGCTGTACAGATCGCTGCGCGCATCGATCGGTTCCCCGTGCCCCTGTTCCGGGCTCATGTAGTGCGGTGTACCGAAAATCATGCCCGTGCCGGTGGCATCCAGGGCGAGCGCCAAGTCCTTGGACATGCCGAAGTCGATCAGAGCGGGACTGCCGTCGTCGCGAAACATGATGTTTCCGGGCTTCAGGTCCCGGTGCAGGATGCCCGCTTCGTGAATTGCCGCAAGAGCGCGAGCCACGGCAATCAGAGTACGCATTCCCGCATCGGGCGCCATCCCTGCGCGCATCCGCCGACGCAAATCCCCCTCTCTGAAATACTCCATCACCAGCCACGCGTGCTCGTCACTGACACCCAGGTCGTGTAGCCGCACGATGTTCGGATGCTGAATTCGCCGAACGATCTCGTACTCCTGCAGAAAGCGCCGGAATGAGTCGTCCAACTCGCCGCCCTCTTCATGGCGATCGCGAGCTACCTTCAATGCGACGAGCGCGCCAGCCTGCTCGCTCTCGGCCAGGTAAAGGTCGGACACCGGGCCCGCCGCGAGGCGTCGGATATTGCGGTAACCGCGGATGAATGCGCCGCTGAAGCGTTGCTCTTCACGTCCGTCCCGTGCGGAACGCCACACCGCACGTGCAAAAGACTGGCGCTGCTCCGCAGCAGCAATTGCCCGAACGAACTCGTTGCCGCCGACGTCATCGCGACCCAGCGCCGCATGCACGCCGAGCCGGCGAGCCTCATGGGCTTCCGCGTCGTCGCCTCGTTCGCTCAGAAAAACAATAGGTGCGAACCCGGGCCTACCCGAAAGCTCCCGCGCCCACAGGACTCCGCGACCACCGGCCCAGCGATTCGCCAGCAGCACCGCATCGAATGCCTGCGCCAGAAATTCCGGCGCGAGCGGACCTTCCGTCGCCGGATTGCGCACCACCATCTGTGCATCCGGCCACAGCGACTCCAGCCGTTTGCGGATCAGCGCAGAAGTAGCGGGGTTCTCTTCGATCAACAGCAGGCGTATGGACACGGGACACCGGGAAGTGAGCTTACAGTGCGCGCTCTTGCGCGCGGCGATACCGCTGAATTGCCGCGTGAGCCGTTTCGGGCGACACGTTGAGCCCGATCACCAGGTCGCCGACATTGGTACCCGTAGGTCCGGTGTGAATCAAGTCTCCGGATGCGGCCAGAGCCGGATTGGCATCCGCGCGGGCCAGACACTCATCCGCGTCCAGGCCCGCCAGTGAGATGCGGGAAAAAGTTTCGCCGTCGACGATGGCGCCCGCGTCTTCCGTAGGCCCGTCTGTACCGTCGGTGCCGGCTGCCAACAGCGCGAGTTTGGGCTGTCCGCAGATCAGCTTGGCCACGGCCAGGGCGAGATGTTGGTTGCGCCCGCCACGGCCCGGATTCGGTGGCAGCTGAACAGTCGACTCACCGCCCCAAACACAGACCTGAGCCTCGTTCAAACATAACTCATGGGCGAATCGGGTCGCAAGACGCACGGCGTCGCCGTCGAATCGACGCACCGCGGCAGTCGCGCCCAATCCTCTCTCTCCTGCAGCCAGCCTGACGGCCTCCATTGCGTCTCTCACAGATGCAACGATATCCCGCCGCACGCTATCAACCGTTCCTTTGAGTTGCCCCAACAGACCCGATCCGATCACGTCGGGATCGTCGCCGGGGACGTCCGAGATAAACATCGCATGCGCCGGCCGACCATGCAGACGCGCAGTCAACCGCCCTCCTTTGATGCGAGAGAGATTGGAACGCCGGGCGTTGAGCTCACCGATCGCAACGCCCTGGGCAAGGCCACCCGCATTGAGCTTTTCAAGGTCCTGCAGGGTAAGACCGTCTTCGAGCACTTCGACCAGGCTGGAAGCTCCACCCGAGATCAGGAACATGGGATCCGCTTCCGGCGGCAGTTCGTCGACCCACTGCAGCAGACGCTTGCCGGCCGCGAGCGAACGCTCATCGGGGATCGGATGGGCGCTTTCGTACAGCTCGATGCCGGGAAGACGGGACACTTCAGGAGTGATGTGATCGTCTTTAGTGATCACGAGCACCCGCCCTATCGACGCGCCAAGAACGTCGTGCGCTCCGAGGGCCATGGAAGCGGCTGCCTTGCCGACGGCAGCCACCCACACCTTGCGGCCGCCGGTCAATCGCGAATGATCGTACAGTGCGTCGGCGACGCAGCGGCGGCCGTCGACCCGCGTCAGTCCGGCCTGAAACAGATCCAGGAGGAGCCGGCGACGGGAGTCGTCCGCGCTCGCGTTCACTTTGAGTCGACTGTCTTCATCGAATGACTTTGAGTTTTCCGCGGCGCTCACGGCGCAATCGCTTGGCGTCGTCGGAACGCTCCAGTCGCAGTCGTTCGAGGTATTCGGGTGTTACATCGCCAGTCACGTATTCACCGGAGAAGCAGGACGTGTCGAAGTCCTCGACACGGGCGTCTTCGTGGCGGCAGGCGTGGATCAGATCTTCCAGGTCCTGGTAGATCAGCCAGTCGGCGCCGATGAGCTTCGCGACCTCCTCGACCGTGCGACCCGCCGCGACGAGCTCGCTGGCCGCAGGCATGTCGATTCCATAGACGTTGGGGAAACGCACCGGCGGCGCTGCGGAGGCAAAGTAGACCTTGCGCGCTCCCGCCTCGCGCGCCAGATCGATGATCTGTGCGGAAGTCGTGCCGCGTACGATGGAATCGTCCACCAGCAGGACGTTCTTGCCCCGGAATTCCAGATCGATGGCATTCAACTTGTTCCGCACCGATTTCTCGCGCTGCTCCTGGCCGGGCATGATGAATGTGCGGCCGATGTAGCGATTCTTGATGAAGCCTTCGCGATACTTCAAACCCAGCTTCTGCGCGAGCTGCTGCGCGCTGGTGCGGCTGGTGTCGGGAATCGGAATGACCGCGTCGATGTCGTGGTTCGGCCGCTCGCGCAGGATCTTTTCGGCGAGCGTGTCGCCCATGCGCATGCGCGCCCGATAGACCGAAATGTTGTCGATCTTGGAATCGGGACGTGCAAAGTAAACGTACTCGAATATGCAGGGCGAATGGCGCACCGTGGCCACGCATTGATGCGAGTGCAGGCGGCCCTGCTCGTCGATGAACACCGCCTCACCCGGAGCGACGTCCCGCACGAACCGGAAGGAAAGCATATCGAGAGCCACGCTCTCCGATGCCAGCATCCATTCGGTTCCGCGCGGGGTATCGCGTTGACCCAGCACGAGCGGCCGGATCCCGTTCGGATCGCGAAAGCCCAGTATTCCGTGGCCGATAACCATCGCGACAACGGCATAGCCGCCGCGACAACGTCTGTATACGGCATTCAAAGCGGCGAACACGTCAGCGGGAGTGACGCGCGGCGTGCCTATACGTTGCAGCTCGGAGGCAAATACATTCAGTAGTACTTCGGAATCCGAGGTGGTGTTGAGGTGACGGCGGTCCTCACGAATGATGACCTCCGCAAGCTCAGTGGCATTCGTCAGATTTCCGTTGTGCGCCAGGCAGATGCCATAGGGCGCATTGACGTAGAACGGCTGCGCTTCGGAAGCGCTATCGCATCCCGCCGTCGGGTAGCGCACGTGACCGATACCCGCGTTGCCTTTTAGCTCCAGCATATGACTCTGCTGGAAGACGTCGCGGACCAGTCCGCTGCCCTTGCGCACGTAGAGCTCGCCTTCGCCCGAGGTGGCAATGCCGGCGGCGTCCTGCCCACGATGCTGCAGAACAGTCAGAGCGTCATAGATACGCTGGTTGACCGCGGTGGTACCAACAATGCCGACGATTCCACACATGCTGCCGCCTTTCTTCCTAAAGCTAGCCTAGTAACTCTCGTCCGCGAGCTCACATCACCCGCGAGAACGAATCGGCCGCGCGGTGCACTCTTTCCTCTCCCACCAGTGCGCGCAAGCCGTTTGCGACGGACTCGCCGTAAGGGATCAGCAATGAGTGCCGCCACCAGCGCTCGCCGTCGAGCCGCAGAAGCTGGCCGAGGATGACGAAAACGCCCAGCAGGACAATGCCGCGGAAGGCGCCGAAAACCAAACCCAGAAAACGATCCATGCCGCTGAAGATCGACAGGCGCACGAAGTGACCGAGCGCCGCACCGACTCCCGCACCGACCAGCAGAACGACGAGGACGATGATGCTGCGTGCAGCCCAGATCTTCACGTTGGAGCCGGCCAGAAGGCCGCCAAGATGGGGTTCCACGAGGTCGCTGAAGTGCCAGGCGAGGAACAGCGCGACCAGCCAGGCGACCAGCGCTACCGCTTCGCGCAGGAACCCGCGCAGCGCGCCCATGACGGCGGATAGGAGAATGACTGCGATTACCAGGTAGTCGGTTAAGTTCATCCGTCAGCCATGGCCGAATTGCAACACGAGGTTTTTTCCGGGCGCCGGTGGATCGGCGCGGCGCGGATTGTACAAGAGCCTGCACGGAACCGCTCGGGAGGACCGTCGGTTTCGTGATACCCATAGCAATGCCGCGGGCGCCGTTCAGGTGCGTGGAACGACCGTAGCTGTCGCTCCGGCGCTTCGCATTTTCGCGGCCAGCTCCTGGGCGGCCGTACGGTCCCCTATCGGGCCCGCACGCACGCGAAACAGCTTCCGGCCGCCTCCGGGACTCTCCGAGACGGAGACCTTGAATCCCTTCCCCTTCAGCTGCTCCGCCAGCCGCTCGGCGTTGGGGCGGCTGGCAAAGACGCCCAGCTGCACGACCCAACCAGTCGTCGAATCCGCATGCGTCGCCGCAGAAGTCGTAGCCGCGGTGCCAGCCCGCGGGCCGCCCGTGCTGCTTGTCGCCGCGCCGGACGTCACGCTGGCCGCCGCACTCTTTTCTTGCGGGCGGGGCTTTTCCGCGGCCTCCGACGCCGCTGCCTGCGCCGTCTGGTCGGCAACGGGTGGTTTGGTCTCGTCGGAGGTCTTGCCCAGGGCAGCGCCCGGGGCTGTCGCCTGAGTCACCTCCGCGCCCCCGTCCGCGGCCTGCTCCGAAATCGACGGTGGATTCGCAGCTGTCGAATCCGCGGGAGCGCCACTGGACTGGGGTGGAGTGGTAGCGGTTCCATGGGACCGGGAGTCGTCTGCCAGATCGATGGTGTAAGAGCGTAATGGCGGCTCCTCTGGAGAGGTCGCAGTGGATGCGGGCACAGGCGCCGGACGCACGGGCCCGGTGAGCAGCTCGGGCACCAACAGCACCATCAACGCCACGAGGATGATTGCGCCGGTCAGCCGCTCTTTCACCGAATCACTCACATTGGCCACTACGATCTGGGGAGGCTGTTCGCCAATTCAAGCTTGTCCGTGGAACTTCACCAGGACTTAAATGCAGGCGGTTCAGTATATCCGAAGCCACTGCAACGCCGGGCCGACTGTGTAAACGGAGCCGAACACGATTACCCGATCGCTGGGTCCGGCGACCGCGCGAGCCGCTTCGCAGCCCGCTTGCACGGAGGACGCCAGTGTCACGGCCTCTGCGGGCAATGTCAGCTTCTGCATCAGTTGCTCCGCCGTCACCCCGCGGACTCCCGGTAGCGAGCATACGAACCAATGATCCACCAAACCTGTCAGTGCCTCGACGATCTCTCCCGCATCCTTGTCGCCCAGGATGCCGACCACGGCAAAGGTTCTCCCCTTGATGTTAGGCAAAGAACGCTCGCGTACATGCTGGGCGAAGACTTTCGCAGCCGGCTCGTTGTGCGCGATATCGAGAATCCACTCGCCCGGGCCGATCGGTGTTCCGGAACCCGGTACCACCTGGAAGCGCCCCGGGAGCCGGACCAGGCTCAGAGCTTGCGAGACCGCGCGTTGATCCAATGCAAAGCGGGCACCCAGCCGATCCGGACCCAGCGACTCCACGGCGGCCAGCGCCGTCGCGGCATTCCTGTATTGCATCGAGCCGGCAAGCGCCGAGGGAGGAAGGTCGCGCAGTGACAGCCGCAGACCGTCGTAGCCCCAGCGATTGCGCTCGATATGCCACTTGAAATCCTTGCCCGCCACGATTGGACGTGCCCCAAGCCGGTCGATCGTGGAAAACACGCTGCGCGGCATATCGTCCGTGCCCAGCACTGCGGGTCGGCCGGAGCGGAAAATTCCCGCCTTCTCCGCGCCGATCAGTTCGAGTGTATCGCCCAGCCAATCGCGGTGGTCGAAGCCGATCGAGCAGACGACGCCGACGTCGGCATCCACCAGATTGGCGGCGTCGAGGCGTCCGCCAAGTCCGACCTCCAGCACAATCGACTCGACCTCGTGGTCCGCGAATATCAACAACGCCGCCAGCGCGTTGAATTCGAAGAACGTCAGGGTCGTGTCCCCCCTGGCGTTCTCGATCCGCTCAAAAGCGGAGATGAGGTCGGCGTCGCCGACTTCCGCGCCATTGATGCAGATGCGTTCGTTGTAGCGGATGAAATGCGGCGACGTGAACATGCCCGTGGTTGCGCCGCCGGCTCGCAGCAACGCCTCTATGTGCGTGACTGTTGAACCCTTCCCGTTGGTCCCGCCGACCGTGATGACCGGACACCGAGGCTTGTCCACACCAAGTGTGTGCGCCACAGCGGACACACGTGCCAGGCCCATGTCGATTGATTTGGGATGGACGGACTCCTGCAGAGCCAGCCAATCGGCAAGCGTGCGCACGCTATAAGCTCCTGCGTCGCCTTAAGCGGCGGCGGCTGGATCTTCCGGAGCCGCCGGCGCGGCCTGCGGAAGTTTGAGCAACATCCGCAGGCTTCCGGCGATCCGATCCCGCATGTCGCGCCGGTCGACAATCATATCCAGCGCTCCGTGTTCGAGCAGGAATTCGCTGCGCTGGAAGCCTTCAGGAAGCGTCTCGCGCACGGTTTGCTGGATAACCCGGGGGCCCGCAAAGCCGATCAGCGCGCGAGGCTCCGCGATGTTGAGATCTCCCAGCATCGCAAGACTTGCCGACACACCGCCCATGGTCGGGTCGGTCATCACTGAGATGAACGGCAGATGCGCCTGGGCCAACTGCGAGAGCGCGGCGGCCGTCTTCGCCATCTGCATCAGCGAATAAAGCGCCTCCTGCATCCGCGCGCCGCCACTCGCTGTGAAGCACACAAGCGACTTCCGCTGCTGGATGCAATGTTCCACCGCAAGCCTGAAACGCTCGCCCACCACGGAACCCATCGACCCGCCCAGGAACTGGAATTCGAAGGCACAAGCTACTATCGGCAGTTCAAGCAGCTTGCCGGCAAGGACAATGAGCGCATCGTTCTCTTCCGTCGCCTTCTGTGCCTGCGCGAGGCGATCCTTGTAGCGCTTGCTGTCCCGGAACTTCAGCGGGTCCATCGGGAAGATCGAAACACCGATCTCCTCGGTCGTGCCGACATCCAGAAAGCGCTCCAGGCGCTCCCGCGCGGCGATCCGCATGTGGTGACTGCACTTCGGGCACACGTACAAATTGCGCTCGAGCTCAGCGCGGTACAGCACAGCATCGCAAGCGGGACACTTGATCCACAGCCCCTCGGGTACCGAGCGCGTGCGACGCTCGGTCTTGATGCGGGACGGCATGATCTTTTCGAACCAGGACATGGGCAACCCGTCGTGAAAGCTCAGCTGCCGATAATAGCGGAACCGGCCCAATGCTCCTCGTCCGCGAACGGATCGGGCAACCCAAAGACGGAACTGTACCGTACCGCCCAGAAATACAGGCCCTCGGCGGGCGCGGTCGCGGCTCCCAGGCGCCGGTCCCGGCCCTCCAGCACCTCGCGAGCCCAAGTGGGCGGCGCATCGCCGCGACCTATTGCGATCAGCAGCCCGGCGATGTTGCGGACCATATGGTGCAGAAATGCATTGGCGGTCGCCTCGAGGATCACCCAGTTTCCCCGCCGCTCGACGGTCAGTCGTTCGAGACGCCGCAGCGGCGAATGCGCCTGGCACTCGGAGGATCGGAAGGCGCTGAAATCATGTTCGCCACACAACGCCACGGCAGCCGCCGCCATGCGTTCGTGATCGAGCGGCTTGTAGATGCCGGCGGCCCGCTTTTCGGCGAGTGCCGAGCGCGTACCGCGGTTCAGGATGAAGTACCGGTAGGTGCGCGCTTCCGCCGAATAGCGCGCATGGAAATGCGCCGCGACCGGACGGCACCAGGCAATGCTGACGTCACGGGGCAGATCGCTATTGGTACCGAGCATCCAGCCGCGCAGACTGCGACTCGCGTGGGTGTCGAAATGAGCGACCTGCCAGCGCGCGTGCACTCCGGCATCGGTGCGCCCGGCACACACCACACTGATGGGCTCGTCGGCTACGCTGCTGAGCGCCCGCTCCAGGACCGATTGCACAGATGGAGCGGACTGCTGCGTCTGCCAACCGGCATACGCTGTCCCGTCGTACTCAACGCCCAATGCGAAGCGCGTACTAGGCCGCTCACTCAACCAGGCAGCGACTCCATTAATCGTTTGGCTTCCTGCTGCTGGGTCGACGAACCCTCATGGAGTACTTCCTCCAGGATGTTCCGCGCGCCGTCCGGGTCGCCCATGTCCATGTAGGCCCGTGCCAGATCAAGTTTGGTGCCCACTTCGCTCATCGTCACGGGCTCAAGATCCGGCAGAGCCAGGTCGTCCGAAGACAGTTTCTGCGTCGAGGTGAAGGCCGCATCCGGCACGGTTTCCGAACCCACATCCAGGTCCAGTCCCGCGCCATTGGTGATATGGGTCGCGCCGTTCGCGTCGCCCAGATCGTAGTCGACTTCAGAGCTGCTCAGAGCCTGCAGCCGCGACGTCGAGGAGGGATCGTGGCCGTTATCGATGCCATTGCCCCGCTCGGCGAGGGCCGCATCGAGTTCGCTTTCGTCCATGTGCCACGTGCCGGTTTCGGACGGTTTGTCCTCAACGCCCGCACGCCGCTGCGCGTCTTCCATCACCCGACGCGAATGTTCGTCCATACCGGCCACGAGGGTCGGCGCATCCGGCGAGCTGCCCAGGCCGGGCTGATCCATGGTGTCCAGGGCTCCCAGGTCCAGGCCCAGGTCGTCGATGGCGAGTTCCGCGGTCTGTTCGGCAGGGTTCTGCCGCATCGCGATCTCGACCTTCTGACGAATCGTGGGGTTGTCACCAGAGCTGATGCCCGGCTGCTCGACGGTCGGAGCTTCAGGATCCGCGCCGAAATCCGGCATCACGGGAGCTGCATCCCGCGGCATCTTCGCGGTCATCTGCCGCGTCGTACCGGTGGACGCTCCAGTGAAACTCTGGTCGATGGCGACGTTGCGGTCCGTAGCCGTGCCCAGAGTCTTGGAATTTCCAGTCGCCTCACCCAGTGCCGAGCCGATGTCCAGGTCGACTCCACCCAGATCCTCACCCGGGATGGGATCGCCCAACAGGTCGAAGTCCACGCGGCTCTGACCGCCCTCGAGATCCAGGTCGACGCCACCGGCCATCGCGCCACTCACGCCTGCACCGGAGGAGAAGAGCGGGTCTTCGGGGGCCAGCTGCTTGCCCATGATCACGATCTTTTCCCACTCGCCGGGCGCGGCATTGGCGCGCGTGTCGGCCAACTCGCGGGCCGTCTGCAGGAACTGGTCCTTGTTGCCCCAGACGAAGAATACTTCCAGCAGCTTCAACTTCAGGTCGCGACGCGCCGGCTCGCGGCTGATCGCGATGCGGATCAGATCCGCAGCCTGATCGTACAGGCCGTAAGCCATGTGGAAATCCGCTTCCGCAAGCGGATCGCCCTGATCGAGGTTGATCGCCGTTTCGCTGCTGATCGTCTCGTCTGCGCTCGCAACGTGCTTCGCCGCAGGACCGGCTGAGCCGCCGAATTTGGGCCGCTCGTGCGTGCCCGATTCTTCCACGAGGAAGGCGTCGTCAGGCTTCGTGACAGGCGTCGTGCGCGTGGTCTGAATATCCGGTACGGCAAATCCGCGACCCGCGGACTCCGCGCCGGCCACAGCCAGGCGGCCGAGCGAGTCGTCGAATTCGGATTGTCGACGCGAACGCCAGGCTTTCACGCCGAAGAAGGCGAGGACAGCCACGACCAACGCGGCGATCGCCCACCAGTAATCCATCAGCACGTCGAGGATCGAGGCGCTCGCCTCCGGTTCGGCGGCCGGCTTCGCGGCGATCTTCTTGACGACCGGGTGAGGAGGCGCGACAGCAGCCGGCGGCGGTGTCGGCTCTTCCGCGGCCGGCGGCGGTGTGGCTTCGGCGGCCGGTGCAGGCGGAGCCGCCTGCGGTGGCGCCGCTTCGGGAGCTGGGGCTGGTGGGGGCGCGGCCGCGACGGGGGTGGCCGGAGCCGCCGCAGCCGGGGCAGGCGCGGGCGCCGGCGCAGCGGAACCCTGCTTGGCAGCCAACTTGGCCTGCAAGTCCGCCAACTGCGTGTTGCGCATCTCGAGCAGGCGCTTGGATTCGCCGAGTTGGCCTTCTAAATCGTGTACGCGACCCTGCAGGGCCTTGACCTGGCCCGTGTCGGCACCCGGGCCCGTGGACCCGGACTCGGCGGGCGACACCAGACGCAGACGGCCCGGCTGAGCCGCGGCCGCAGGTCCTGCAGGTGCGGCTCCACGCCACGCGGCGTATTGCCGACGAATTTCGGAAGATGCGTCATTCGGGGACACGGCCGCGACGGCCGACGGATCCGGCATGCGCAGTACCGCGCCGCTGCGCAGCAGATTCATGTTCTGATCGAAGGCGCGCGGATTGGCCTGATAGATCGCCAACATCCAGCTACGAGCCTGGGCCGAACCCGCGTTGCCACCTGCAGCACTGTTCGCGATCCTGGAAAGCGTCTCTCCCTTCGCAACAACGTGAGTGGACTCACCGCTTGGCGCAGGCGCGGGACTCGCGTTAGCCGCTGGCGACGCGCGCGTGCGTACAGCGCGCGTAGCAGCGGGTGACGAAGAAGAAGTATCGCTCGATGAAGGCTGCGCCGCTCCTGGCGGCAGAGCCCCTGCCGGAGGCGGCGTCGCTGTGACGACAGGCGGCGAACCGCGCGCGATATCGCCCTCATGCGCGCCAGCTCCCGCTGCAGGCGAGGCAACCGGCGCTTCCGGGCCAGCCTGATTTGGCGTGTAGACCGGCGGATCGAGAAGCATCGTGTACTCGCGCACATTGCGCCCGCGAGCCCAGTCCACCTCGATCAGCAGAGTGATGAACGGCTCCGTCACCGAATCGGCTGACTTGAGCTTGATGACTTCGCGACCGTCCGCAGTGCGTTGCACGCGAACCTGAACACTGCTCAGGAACACGGGCCAGTCGAGCCCGTGCTGCGCGAATGTCTCGCGCGAGGCTATCTGGGCCTTGAGGCTACCCAGCTCCTCCGGCGTGACGTCCACCAAGTCGATCTCAGCATCGAGCGGTGCGTTGAGTGGCGAGAGGAGACGGATGTCTCCGAAACCGAGTGCGAACGCCGCTGAAGGCAGAACCAACAGCAGAGCCAGCGCCCGGCTTGAGCGTTTGGCGACCATTTACGACACCCTAAGAAGGCATCAGTTGAAGAAAAAAGGCTTTTACAAACAAATAAGTGGACCGCGATTGCGCCAGTCCACCCACAATTGGGGGGCAATATAACTTAATTCGACCGCGCGGCCAAAGCCTCTGCGATCTGCACGCTGTTCGTGGCAGCACCTTTGCGTACATTGTCCGCGACGACCCATAAGTTAAGTCCCCTGTCTGCGGACAGATCTTCACGTATTCTCCCGACATAAACTGTGTCGCGGTTCGCTGCCTCGGTAGCCGCCGTTGGGTACCCCCCTGGGCGGCGCTCGTCCAGAACCTCTACGCCAGGGGCCTTTTTTAGCAGGGCCCGGACGTCCGCAACCGTGATTTTCGTCCGGGTCTCGAGGCTGACAGCCTCGGAATGGCCGTAAAACACCGGCACCCGCACGGCCGTGGCGCTCACCCTGAGGGTCGGATCCTCCAGGATTTTGCGCGTCTCCCAGACGATCTTCATCTCTTCCCGGGTATACCCGTTGTCCTCGAACCGATCGATCTGCGGCACGGCGTTGAAGGCTATGCGCTTGGGCACCACTTTCGCAGGCGGTGGCGCCTTGCCGCTCATCAGGGCAATGCTCTGCTCGGCCAGCTCGTCGATCCCTTTGCGGCCTGCTCCGGAGACCGACTGGTAAGTCGCCACCTGGATGCGCTCGATACCCACCGCGTCGTAGATCGGCTTCAGCGCCACGACCAGCTGAATCGTGGAGCAGTTGGGGTTCGCAATAATGTTGCGGTTCCGATACTGCTCCAGCACATGGGGATTGACCTCGGGAACCATCAGTGGAATGTCGTCCTCGTAACGGAACTCGGAGGTGTTGTCGATGACGATGCAGCCCGCCGCCGCCGCCTTCGGGCCGAATTCCTTGGAGATGACCGCTCCCGCCGAGAACAGCCCGATCTGCACCCGGCTGAAATCAAAGTCGGTCAGCTCCAGAATGGGATGGCTGCTGCCGCGGAACATGATGGATTTGCCGACCGAGCGGTTGCTGGCCAGCGGATAGATGTTGCCGACCGGGAAGTTGCGCTCCTCGAGCACCCGGAAGAGCGTCTCGCCCACCAGCCCGGTGGCGCCGACTACCGCAATATCAAACGTCTTGTCGGTCATTTCTTCTCGGTAATCACAGGTGTTCGCGACTTCACGTCGCCGTTCTGTCCGCGCTGTCGCAGATAATGATCCAGCAGCACGATCGCGAGCATCCCTTCGGCAATCGGCGTGGCCCGCAGACCGACACAGGGGTCATGTCTGCCGGTAGTTACCACATCGACGGTTTTGCCGTCGAGGTCGATCGTAGTACCCGGCACCTGGATACTCGATGTGGGCTTCAAAGTCAGGTGAGCCACAATGTCCTGGCCCGAGGAGATGCCGCCGAGCACCCCGCCGGCATGGTTGCTCTTGAAGCCCTGAGGAGTGAGTTCGTCCCGATGCTCGCTGCCTTTTTGCTGCGCAGCAAGCGTCCCCGCCCCGATCTCGACGGCTTTCACCGCGTTGATACTCATGAGGGCGTAGGCAATTTCAGCGTCCAGGCGGTCAAATACAGGCTCGCCCCATCCCGGCGGTACACCGGCGGCCACGACGGTGACCCGCGCGCCGATCGAGTCGCCCTCGCCGCGGATCTTCCAGATCAGTGCCTCCAACTCCTCGATACGCGACGGATCCGGGCAGAAGAATGGATTCTGATAGGCGAACGCGGGATCGACAGGCTCCAGGCGCAGCGCGCCGACCTGACTCAGATACCCGTAGATGCGCACCCCCAGCCGCACGGCCAGGTATTTGCGCGCGATGGCGCCGGCCGCCACGCGCATGACCGTCTCGCGAGCGGAAGATCGGCCGCCGCCGCGATAGTCGCGGAAGCCGTATTTCTGTTGGTAGGTATAGTCGGCGTGGCCGGGCCTGAACCGATCCTTGATCTTTTCATAGTCCCGCGAGCGCGCATCCGTGTTCTCGATCAGCAGGCCGATCGGCGTG
>FTJL01700480.1_pt1 | contig 14234 bp, 13 predicted proteins | sample 1658551 | NCBI WGS metagenome assembly FTJL01 (sample SAMEA3914835, study PRJEB12502) | metagenome | biome: forest; material: soil | place: Canada | collected 2011-07-03 | depth 0.3 m
TGCTGGCGCTCGCGTTGCCGCTCATGGCCAACAGCGCGGTGCAGATCGTCCTCAATCTCACCGACATGTGGTTCATCGGCCGCATCTCTACACAGGCACTGGCGGCAGTCGGAGCTGTGCAGTGGCTGATTCTGGTGATCGTGTTGGTCCTGGGTGGGCCGGGGCAGGCGGTCCAGACTATGGTGGCTCAGTCTTTCGGCTCCCGTCGCAATTGGCGCGCGGGTCAGGCCGTCTGGGCCGGAATGTGGGGCACGCTATGCGCTGTGCCGCTGTTCGTGGCGATCGGGCTGGCCGGTCATTACATCCTGGCCCCCTTCGGATTCGAGCCCCGGATAGAGCAGCTTGCGCTGCAGTTCTGGTTCCCGCGCATCTCGGGGGCGGCGTTCGGGGCTGCCGTCTGGGCCATGATCGGCTTTTTCAACGGCATCGGCCGTCCGCGGATGACCGTGGTCATTACGGCCATCACGGCGTTTGCCAATGTCTTTCTGAATCAGCTTTTTATTTTCGACCTGGGTTGGGGAGTCGCCGGTTCCGGGTGGGCTACGACCGTCGCGCAGGCGCTGGGCCTGCTGATCGCGATAGCCGTGTTTCTACGCCAACCGTACAGGCGCGCGTTCAAGTCCAACGTCACCTGGAAACCGCACGGTGCGCGCCTGCTCGCGCAGCTGCGAATCGGCTTTCCGATGGGACTGCTCCCTGCGGCGGACATCCTGGGGTTCTCGCTTTTTCAGATGATGCAGGTCCGTCTCGGAACGGCCGGGGGTGCGGCCACGCAAATGGTGGCCGTGCTGACATCGGTCGCCTACATGCCGGGAAACGGAATCGCGTCGGCGGGGACCACTCTCGTCGGGCAGTCCATCGGCGCGGGTGACCGCGACTGGGCGATGCGAGTCGGTACGCGAGTCATTCTGATGGCTGCGCTGTATATGGGCGGGATCGGTGTGTTGCTGGCGCTCGGTGGTCCGTGGATACTCCCGTTTTTCACCGGCTCCGCGGATCAATATGCGGCCACGGCAGTCGAGTTGGGTACCCGGCTACTGTGGTTTGCCGCCGCCTATCAATTCTTCGATGGACTCAACATGGGCAGTGGCATGTGTCTGCGCGGTGCCGGGGATGCCACGGTGCCGGCCGCCCTGGTGATCCCCATGTCGTGGTTCCTGTTCGTGCCGCTCGCACATTCGCTTACTTTTGCGCCGGGGCAGGGATGGTTCAATTTCCTCCCGCAGTTCGGCTGGGGGGCGATCGGCGGTTGGGCTGCGGTAATCTTTTACGTAATGCTGCTCGGAACGGTGTTGTTCATACGCTGGCGGTCGCGTGCATGGCAGCGGATCACGTTATAGAGCACTCGATTAACAGCGTTTACTACCGTGGCACGGGACCGTTTAAGATATGACGATGTCGATCACTTCCGTCAGGCAACTTGTTCTGTCCGTCGCGCTGGGCGCCACGGTCCTGCTGACAGGGTGCTCGGGATTTCGCAGCCTCTCGCCCGAGGCACCTCCCGGCACCAGCCTGGAGGGAGTCTGGCGGCTGAATCCGGCGCAGAGCGATGACCCGCGAAAGGTCTTGGAAAGCCTGCGGGCCCGCGCTCGTAAGCGTGCGCAGCAGTACGCCGCCAACCCGCCGCCGGAGCAACCGACTCAGCAGGGATCGCGGCGACGTGGCCAGGGCGAGGGTGGCGGCACTGCCACCGATGACGGTTCGCAACAAGGGCCCGACTACACCTACCAGGGCGATGTGAATTCATCCGGGATGGTCGATATCCGCTCGCCCTTCGTGCGCGTCATGGTTTCCGACATGCTGCGCAACGAAGTGATGGCGATACACCAGAGCCCCGGGTCTTTCATCATCGACTATGGTAGTTCGGTGCGACGGCTGACCGCCGGTGCGCCCAGCGTCGTGTCAGTTCCCGGCGGTGTTGCCGATCAGACGACAGGTTGGAGCGGCAAGGACTACGTGGTCGCCGTGCGCTCGCAGGTGGGCCCGGATATTTCCGAAGAGTACTCGCTGTCTCAGAAGCACGGCAGGCAACTCATCGTCAAAGTGCACTTGGGCGGCAGCGGTCTGCCGAACGTCAATCTGACGTTGGTCTACGATCCGGGCGGTGATGCAACCCCGCACTCTTTCCCGACCATGGAGTGATTCGGGTCGGTTCTTACGCCCGTGAAGCTGCGGCCCGGCAGGCAAGACTTTCGATGCGAGCCCAATCGCGCGAGACCATCGCATCGGTCGGGGTGAGCCAGGAACCACCCACGCACAGCACATTCGACAATTCCAGGTACGAGGCCGCCGTGTCCTGCGTGATGCCGCCCGTGGGACAGAAACGCACTTCGGGGAAGGGACCCGCGAACGACTTGAGCATCGGAATTCCGCCCGCCGCGCCGGCCGGAAAGAACTTGAAGAAGCGATAGCCCGCGGCGAGGCCGGCCATCAATTCGGACGCCGTGGCAATCGCCGGTAAATACGGGATCGGACCCGTGGCGCCCCCGGCGAGCAGCGTCGGGGTAGCTCCCGGCGAAATGGCGAATGAGGCGCCCGCGCTCGCGGCCGCATTCAGGTCGGCGACTGATAGCACCGTCCCGGCGCCCACTCGAATTTCAGGCACGGAAGCTGCGATGTTCTGGATGGCACGCAGCGCCGCGGGGGTGCGCAAAGTAACCTCGATGACGCGAATGCCGCCCCGGACAAAGGCCCGGGCCAGGTCGACCGCGGTATCGGCATCCTGAATGGTGACGACCGGCATCACCGGTGAGAGCTTCAGGATCTCCTCGACAACCTGGGCTCTTTTCTCGCAATCGCTGCTGGTCATCAATGGACGCCTCGGGTGAAGCTAAGAAATGTTCATGGATTCTGCACGGACCCGAGGGCCGACAGGTGATATTTGCTCAACGGCACGACCGGCCAATCGAAGCATTAGAATAGTCCGCAGTGAACAAACGCAGCCCCAAAAACCCGCGCCCTTCCGGGCAAGTGGAGTCGCTCACCCGGCGCCTGGCCAGTCTCGACGAACGCCATATCGATGAACTGTATGGGTTGGAGCCAGTGTATGAGCCGGGGACTGGACCGGCCGGAAGGCTGATCCCCGAGGAGTTCGTGTCCGTGCAATGCCCCTACTGTGGGGAGCGCTTCGAAACGCGGGTGGATCTGACAGCGCACGACCCGGGGTACGTCGAGGACTGTCAGATCTGTTGCCGGCCCATCGAGTTCAGCGTGGATCGGGAAGACGGAGGCGCGCTGCTCGGGGTCAGGGTGCAGCGGATGGACTGATGTCCCGCCCGTGAACATCCGGACGCTGCGCACCGTCTTGCTCATCCAGGCGATCGAAGAATCCGATCGCGGGGGCGAGGTGATTCCATTGGCGGATCGCGCGGACGCGACCCGCAGCGCCGCCAGGGATGGGCCGGATCGCGACGGGCGGGGCGGCCTACCGCCGTCCCGCCGCTCCCTGCCCACCGGTGTCGCGCTGTCCCGGGACTCCGAAACCTTCCTGGCAGACCGAGCCGGGATTCTGCTGGCGAGGGTGCGCAGCCGCTCTCCAGCGGTGGACCACGTTTTGGCGGTAGCCGATGGACTCACCTGGCTCGGCAGAGCTGTTCTGGTGGCGGCCCTGGTCCTCGGGCTGTCCATGTCGGCCCTCGACGGCAGTCGCCGGATCAATATCCTGAGCTTCCCCTTGCTGGGCCTCATTGCCTGGAACCTGTTCGTCTATGCCGTCCTGATTGCGGCGCGACTCAAATCGCGCCCCGTGGGGCGTCGACCCGGGTTCTGGTCGGGCCATGTGTACGAGAGCTGGGTGGGCGGGCGTATTGATTCTCTATTGAGACAATCAACGCGATTTAACGTCCCATTGGCGGCAGGATTGCGCCGGTTTACGAGTGAGTGGGCCGAGATCGTCCATCCGCTGCTGATCGAAAGAGCCACCCGTCTGATGCACGTGGCCGCTGCCATGCTGGCCGTCGGACTCGTCGCGGGGCTGTACGTAAGGGGCATTGCGTTGCGTTATGAGGCGGGCTGGGAAAGCACCTTTCTCGGCCCGGCTTCAGTGCACGCGTTACTCGTCGTCCTCTATGGCCCGGCTGCGGCGATTTCCGGTTTGGGATTGCCTTCGAGTGCGGATCTCACCGCCCTTCGCTGGACGGGTGTAGCGGGCGGCGGGGAGGCGGCGACCTGGATCCATCTGATCGCGCTGACTGCAGCGCTGTACATTGTGGTGCCCCGGCTGATTCTCGCGTCGGTCTCGGGCTTGCGACTTTGGCGGCGGTCGCGCGAGGCAGTCGTGCCGCCCTCACTTCTCGGCTATGGCCGTACGCTTCTCCTGGGTGCTGCAGGGGGCACCGTTCGCGAGACTGCCAGTGCTACCCCTTATGCATATGAGCCGAGCCCGGAGTCGCTGGCGGGTCTGAAGACGCTGCTGGCGGCTACCCTGGGCGGGACGCTCGAAATCGAGATCCAGGCGTCGATTCGATACGGGGAGGAAGAGGCGGGTCTGCGAATCCTGCTCGCCGGCACGCCCGATTGGAGGGTTCTACTGATGACGCTCGCATCGACACCGGAAGCCGAGAATCACGGTCAGGTCATTCGCGGGCTACGCGATTCCCTCAAGTCCATGCCTCTGCTCATCGTAGTAGACACCGGGCCGTTTGCGGCTCGAATGCAGGGCGATGCCTCCTTCAGCCAGAGGCTCCAGGAGCGTCGCAAGCTGTGGACGCAGTTTGTCGCCGAATATGGTCTGCAGGCCTGCGTGGTGGATCTGACCCAAGTCCCCGTCGGCTCCGAATCGGAGTCTGCGGCTGTGGAGGCAGCGCGTACGGCTCTGTGGTCGGCGCGTGAACAAGCCTGAGACGCCATGACTACCGCCGCGGCGCAACGGGTGGACCTGAGTCTGATTTCGCACACGAATGCGGGTAAGACGACATTGGCGCGAACGCTGCTTCGCCGAGACATCGGCCAGGTGGCCGACCGGCCGCATGTGACCGAACAGGCGGAGTGCGATGTTCTGATCGAGTCGTCCAGCGCCGATACGCTCGTTCTGTGGGACACGCCGGGCTTCGGCGACAGCGTGCGTCTGCTCAAAAGACTGCAGCAGGGCGATCACGCGCTGGGATGGTTTCTGACGCAGGTGTGGGATCGTCTGGCCGATCGCCCGTTCTGGTGCGGTCAGCAGGCGATGCGCAATGCGCGCGAAGTCAGTGATGTGATCCTGTACGTGGTCAATGCCAGCGAATCGCCCAGTTCGGCGGCCTACGTCGATGCGGAGATGCGCATTCTGTGTTGGTTTAATAAACCGGTCATTCTGCTTCTCAATCAGATCGGTCCGCCGCGCGACGACGCGCACTCGCAAACGGAAGTGAAGGAGTGGCAGGCGTACGGCGCGCGATACCCGTGCGTTCGCTCGGTTCTACCGTTCGATGCGTTTGCAAGGTGTTGGGTCCAGGAGGGCACGCTGCTCACGGAGGTTCAGCGCCTGTTGTCTGATGGCAAGCGGGCTGCTTTCGAACGACTGCAGGATGCGTGGAAGCGCCGCAATCTGGCCGTGTTCGATCAGTCGATGCAGGCGGTAGCACGGCATATTGCGGCGATGGTCGCCGATTCAGAGCCGATCGTGGATCTGAATCTACAGGGAAAAGCCCGTGCATGGCTGGGCGCGGCGGCCAACGCCATCAAGGGTACCGCCGATCGCGGAAACGCCGAGTTGGAACGTGCGCAGCAGGCACTCGACAGCCGGCTGTACGTGCAGATCAGGGCGACGACTGAAGAGTTGGTACGGTTGCATGGCCTGACAGGCAGCGCCACCGAGGAAGTGTTGCAACGAATGGGTAGCGATTACCAGGTGCAGCGTCCGGCAGACGCGGACAAGGCCGGTGTACTGGGCGGCATCGTGTCGGGCGCGCTTGGCGGACTGGCCGCCGATCTGGGTGCGGGTGGTCTGACCTTTGGCGCAGGCGCTGTGATTGGCAGTGTGCTCGGTGCGTTTGGCGCCCGAGGTCTTGCGAAGGCCTACAACCTTGCGCGCGGTTCGGACGCGGGGAGCGTTCGCTGGTCCGCCGAATTTCTCGAGAGCCGTATCGCAGCGGCGTTGATGCGGTACCTCGCCGTCGCGCATTTCGGTCGCGGCCGGGGTCAGTTCGTAACCGGCGCCCCGCCGGCTCATTGGATCCGGGCGGTCCGAGAGGCGCTGGCCACCAGGCAGGACGAACTTAAATCGGCGTGCGACGTTAATGCCACGGCCGCCTCTGTCCTGCCGCTCGTGTCGGCCAGCATGGCGGAGGTACTTGCCCGACTTTATCCGTGAGTTCAAGGAGAGACTGTGATGCGTACTTCTGTTGTGGCGCGCGGACTGCTGATTGCCTTTGTTGCGCTGACATCCGCCTGTAGTCGGACACCGCCGGCCACCGTGCCGGCGCCGGCGCAAGAGCCGCAGGACCAGGCCCAGGCTGCCTGGGCCACCTTCGCATCGCAATTCATTGAGGATGCCTTCAAAGCCGATCCGTTTTTCGCAGCGCAGTCCGGCCGGCACGAGTTTGACGGCGGGATGCCTGACTGGAGCGCGGCAGGATTGGCGAAAGAGGTGGCACGGCTGCAGGCCGTTCGCAGCCAGGCTGCGGGATTCAACCCGGCGACGCTGACGCCCACCGATCGTTTCGAACGCTCCTATGTGCTGAGCGTGCTCGACAAGGAACTGTTCTGGCGGGATCGAGCACGCTCACCGTTCACCAATCCGGCCTGGTACATAGACCGACTCGACCCCGAGGTGTATTTGAGCCGCAACTACGCCCCGCTGGAAACCCGGCTCAAGGGTTACATAGGCTACGCGCGCGAGATTCCACGGATTGCCGCGGAGATCCGCGAAAACCTGCACACGCCTATGCCGAGGACTCTGTTGGAGCGCGGTATTTCCGGTTTCGGCGGCTTTGCGGATTTCTACCGTCGCGATGTGCCGAAAGCGTTCGCCTCGGTTCAGGACCCCACCGCGCTGAAAGGTCTGGCTGAGGCCAACTCGGCTGCGGCCCAAGCGATGGAGGATCTGACTCAGTGGCTGAAGTCCGAGCGCGGGAACGCCAACGATTCCTTCGCCCTGGGGGAGCCGCTGTTTGTCGATATGCTGAAGTCGACCGAGCGCGTGGACACGCCGTTGCCGGAATTGATGGCCATAGGCAAAGCCGACCTGGATCGCAACCTGCAGGCACTGAAGGAGGCTTGCGGGCAGTACCTGCCGAAGGGGACGCTTCACGCCTGCACGTTGAAGATGCAAGCCGACAAGCCGGTCGGCGGTTCCCTGGATGCGGCGCGCAAGCAGCTCGCTGACCTGAAGGCCTACATCATCGGGAAGAAGATCGTGACCATCCCGGGGACCGAAGAGGCGTTGGTGGCCGAAGCTCCGCCCTACAACCGCAATAACTTCGCCTACATCAATATTCCCGGACCGTACGACCATGGCGTGGCGTCCACCTTCAACATCTCACCGCCCGATCCGTCCTGGCCCAAAAAGGAACAGATTGCCTACCTTCCCGGCAAGGCGGACCTGTTGTACACCAGTGTCCACGAAGTCTGGCCGGGACACTTCCTGCAGTTCCTGCACGCCAATCGTAATCCTTCCAAGATCGCCGCCCTATGGGTGGGTTACGCGTACGCGGAAGGGTGGGCGCATTACTCGGAAGAGATGATGTGGGAGGAGGGCCTGGGCCAGGGTGATCCGGAGCAGCACGTTGGTCAGCTCACCAACGCATTGCTCCGGGATGTGCGTTTCCTGTCCGCTATCGGCATGCATACGCAGGGAATGACCGTGGGCCAATCGGAAAAGATGTTCCTCGAAAGCGCTTTCGCCAGTGGGGGAGACGCCAGGCAGCAGGCTGCGCGCGGGACGTACGATCCCGCCTACCTCAACTACACTCTTGGGAAACTGATGATCCGCAAGCTGCGCGCCGACTGGGTGGCCAAGCAGTCGGGTGGCAGTTCCGATCCGACGGCGCACTGGCAGGATTTCCACGACAAATTCCTGTCGTACGGCGGCCCGCCTATCCCGCTCGTGCGTCAGGAAATGCTCGGCCGCGGTTCACTGTTCTGACACGGCCGCTTCCAGAAACTCCAGGCGGCGCGAGTCGGCGTCGAGCCGTACTCGCGCGCCCAGTGGGACCGGCTCGTTGAGATCCGTGTGCCCGATCGGAAAGCCTGCGGCGCAGGGCAGTCCGGTCGCCACGGCCAGCTCGCGCAGCACCGCCTCGCTGGTGTAGTCGGCAGACTTTTCCTCGCAGCCTGAAAAGGACCCGAGCACGATCCCGGCCACTTTGCGAAATACGCCTGCCAGCGCGAGATGCGTCCACATGCGATCGAGGCTGTACGGGCGCTCTCCGACATCCTCGAGCAACAGGATCGCGCCATCCAGCGGCGGCAGAAACGGCGTGCCCAGCAGTCGCGTGAACACGGCGAGATTGCCTCCCAGTAGCGGCCCTTGCGCCTTACCCCCGACGTAGGTGTGGGTGCCTGAAAGTGGTGCGGCGGGAACGGTCGACTCAAGCAATGAAAAGAGGCGATCGCGAGCCGGCTGGGCCTGTCGGCCGAGCTGCGTGACGACGGGACCGTGAATGCTCACCAGGCCCTGGCACTGCAGCCATTGGTGAAGGGCCGTGATATCCGAAAAACCTACCAGCGCCTTGGCCTGCCGGGAAGGCTGCAAAGCGGCCAGGTGCGGTAGCAGGCGCAGGGTGCCGTAGCCACCGCGAGCACAAAAAATCGCTTTGATTTGAGGGTCTTGCAGCGCCGACGCCCACTCCGCCAGCCGGCGTGAGTCGTCTCCGGCAAGGTACCGGTAGCGCTCGAACAGATGCTCGTCGTACGTGACGTGGTAGCGCTCGGCGATCGGAGCCAGGCCCGCATCGAAGGCCTCCCGATCGAAGGGACCCGCCGGTGCGATTACGCAGACCCGGTCGCCGGGTCTGATTGCTTGCGGCTTGCGGAAGAACGGCGTAGATGACATACCGCCATGATCGCATTCGTGCTGTGGTTACTGCTGCTCGTCCTGTGCTGGCCACTGGCGCTGCTGGCCCTGGTCCTCTACCCGTTGGTGTGGCTGCTGCTGCTGCCTTTCCGGATTCTGGGACTCGCCGTCGAAGGCGTTTTCAGCCTGTTACGCGCCCTGATCCTGATGCCGGCGCGAGTGCTGGGCGGCCGGCGCTGATCATCCGTCGGCACTGATCGCCACTCCGTGCTGATCGTCAGTCGGCGCGGTCGGCCTGTCGCCGGGTCGGCTCGGTCTTGTGCTCGATGCGCACCCGCCTGGCCTTGAACTGCTCGCGCCAGCCGGTGAATTTCCAGCCGCCGATCATGCCCACCAGCAACGCCATCACCGCCAGCGTACTGTCATCGATCGCGAACGAAACACGCTGAATCGCCTCAAAAAAAGACGAAATATTCATTTATTCAAAAGCCCCCGTTTGGCCTGCACGGAACATAACAGTCCGTCGGGCGTTCGGGGAGTCGCCCAGTCGCGACGCTGTGGCTTTTGTTCAATTCCTTGACGCGCGTCGCGCCGCCCCGGCCGGTCAAGCTTCCGGCCCGGCAGCCCCCTGGACGGCGGTTTCGTACAACAACGCTCGGAATCTTCACGCCTCGCTAACAACCCGAGCGTTAGCGTGCGCCCATGCCGACGCATCCCGCGCCGCCCTATGGGAACGCTCACCGTGAGTGCACTCGCCTTTGATGGGATTTTTCTGCTGACCCTCGTCGGCCTCTACGCCGTCACGCACTGGCTGACATGGGCGCTGTCGCGCCTGGGAGGGGTGGAATGAGCCTGCTTTACGCATTGAGCGGCCTGCTCGCCCTCGGGCTGTTCGCGTACCTGCTGTACGCCATGTTCCGACCGGAGAAATTCTGATGACTCCCGCATCGATGGCCCTGATCGCCCTGTTTCTAGTCGTCGCGACCGTGTGTGTGAAGCCGGTCGGTTCGTACATCGCCAACGTAATGGAAGGGCGGCCGATCTGGCCGCTGCGTCTCGGTGCGGGCCTGGAAAGACTCATCTATCGCCTGTGCGGCATAGATGCGACCACGGAAACCGGGTGGAAGCGCTACGCCATCGGGTTGCTCGTGTTCAACCTGCTGGGAGCGGCCGCGGTCTACTTCTTCCAGCGGCTGCAGCTGTGGCTACCGCTGAATCCGCAAAAAATGGTGAACGTATCACCGGACTCCTCTTTTAACACCGCCGTCAGTTTCATCACCAACACCAATTGGCAGGGGTACTCCGGCGAGTCGACGATGAGCAATCTCACGCAGATGGCCGCGCTCGCCGTGCAGAACTTCCTGTCGGCGGCCACGGGTATCGCGGTGGCCATTGCCCTGATTCGCGGTCTGGCGCGTCATAGCGCCAAAACGATCGGCAACTGCTGGGTGGATCTCACCCGGTCCACGCTCTATATCCTTCTGCCCGCGTCCGTGGTGGTGGCCCTTCTGCTGGTCTCGCAGGGCGTGGTGCAGAACTTCAGCGCCAACAAGGACGTGACGACGATCGAGACGCTTGCATACAGCCAGCCGAAGGTGGATGCCGCAGGCAATCCGGTCAAGGACGCCGCAGGCAATCCCGTCGTCGAAAATCTGACTACGCATACGCAGACTCTGCCCATGGGGCCGATGGCCTCGCAGGAAGCCATCAAGGAATTGGGCACCAACGGCGGCGGTTTCCTGAACGCCAACTCCGCGCATCCCTACGAGAATCCGACGGCAGTGTCGAATTTCATCGAGATGCTGGCCATCATCCTGATCCCCGCGGCGCTGACCTACACATTCGGCCGGATGGTGGGCGACACGCGCCAGGGATGGGCTGTGTTTGCCGCTATGTCGATTCTGTTCCTGGGGCTGGTCGGCACCGCGGCGTACAACGAGCAGCTCGGCAATCCGCACGTCGCTAATCTGGGAGTCGACCAGACCGCAAGCCTCCTTCAGCCGGGCGGCAACATGGAGGGCAAGGAGAGCCGTTTCGGCATCGCCGCCTCGGCCTTGTTCGCCACGATCACCACGGGAACCTCGTGTGGTGCCGTGAACTCGATGCACGACTCGTTTACTCCGCTCGGCGGCCTGGTGCCGCTGATCAACATGCAGTTGGGCGAAGTCGTGTACGGAGGCGTGGGTACCGGCCTGTACTCGATGCTCATCTTTGCGATTGTGGGGGTGTTTATTGCCGGCCTGATGATCGGCCGTACACCCGAGTATCTGGGCAAGAAGATCGAAGCATTCGAAATGAAGATGAGCTCCATTGCCATCCTGGTGATGCCTTTCATCGTACTGGTGGGGACGGCTGTGGCAGTCAGCGTGAGCGCGGGTCAGGCCGGCGTAGCCAATCCCGGAGCTCACGGCTTCTCTGAGATCCTGTACACCTTTACCTCGGCGGGCAACAACAACGGGAGTGCATTCGCAGGCGTTTCCGCCAATACGCCTTTCTACAACACAGCTCTCGGGCTGGTCATGTGGGTGGGTCGCTTCTGGCCGATCGCAGCGGTGCTGGCTATCGCCGGCTCCCTCGCAGCCAAGAAGCGCGTTCCGGTGACGGGCGGGACGATGCCCACTCACGGCCCGACCTTCGTCATCCTTTTGATCGGTACGGTTCTACTCGTAGGTGCGCTCACCTTTGTGCCGGCGATAGCGCTGGGCCCGGTGGTTGAGCACCTGACACTGTGGGGTAATTGAACATGGTTGAGCTCACACGTAGTTCGGGACCGGCGTTGAGCCCGGCGCCGATTTCGCACGATGCGGCCGGCGATACGGCGCGCCCCACTGCGCGCCACCGAATGTCGATGTTCGATCGGACCTTGCTCGGGCCTGCCATAGCCGACGCCTTTCGCAAGCTCGATCCGCGCGTCCAGTGGCGCAACCCGGTCATGTTCGTCGTCTACATCGGCAGCATCCTGACGACGGTGTTGTGGTTCCAGGCCATCGGCGGTCACGGCGAGGCCCCGGCCTGGTTCATTCTCAATATCGCGATCTGGCTGTGGTTTACGGTTCTGTTCGCCAATTTCGCGGAGGCACTGGCGGAGGGGCGCAGCAAGGCCCAGGCCGCCTCGCTGCGCGGTCTGAAGCAATCCGTGTCGGCCAAGAAACTGGTGGAGGCCAGCGACCGATCGCGCCAGTCGCGGGTGCGAGCCGATCAATTGCGCAAGAACGATATCGTCTTCGTCGAGGCGGGTGACTACATTCCGGCGGACGGTGAGGTCATCGAGGGTGCCGCTTCCGTGGATGAAAGCGCGATCACCGGCGAGTCGGCGCCCGTCATCCGCGAATCGGGTGGCGATTTTTCCTCCGTCACCGGCGGAACGCGGCTGCTGTCGGACTGGATCATCGTGCGGGTGACGGCGAACCCGGGCGAAACCTTCATCGATCGCATGATCGCGATGGTGGAAAGCGCCAAGCGGCAGAAGACTCCGAACGAAATCGCGCTGACCATCCTGCTGGTCGCACTCACACTGGTGTTTCTGTTTGCAACGGTGACTCTGTTGCCGTACGCGCAATACAGCGTCATGGTGGCAAAGCTGGGAACTCCGATCACCATTACGGCGCTGATTGCGCTGCTCGTGTGTTTGATCCCGACGACGATCGGCGCATTGCTATCGGCGATCGGCGTCGCGGGCATGAGTCGCATGATGCAGGCGAATGTCATCGCAATGTCGGGACGTGCCGTGGAGGCCGCCGGTGACGTAGACGTTCTGCTGCTCGATAAGACAGGCACGATCACGCTTGGCAACCGGCAAGCCTCCACGTTCATACCCGCTCCGGGTGTGTCGGAAGAGGAGCTGGCCGATGCGGCTCAGCTGGCGTCACTGGCAGACGAGACGCCCGAAGGCCGCAGCATCGTCGTGCTGGCGAAGCAGCGCTTCAAGCTGCGTGAGCGCGACCTGCGTTCGCTGTCCGCTACGTTCGTACCGTTCTCCGCACACACGCGAATGAGCGGCGTCGACATCGGCGACCGGCAGATCCGCAAGGGCGCGGCGGACGCAATTCAACGGCAGGTCGAGGGACTCGGCCAGGTGTTCCCCAGGGCGATTCTGACGATCGTGCAGGAAGTCGCGCGGCGCGGCAGTACGCCATTGCTGGTGAGCGATGGCCCGCGGCTGCTCGGCATCATCGAGCTGAAGGACATCGTCAAAGGAGGGATCAAGGAGCGTTTTGGCGAACTGCGGCGCATGGGTATCAAGACGATCATGATCACCGGCGATAACCCCCTGACGGCGGCCGCCATCGCCGCCGAAGCCGGCGTCGATGATTTCCTGGCCGAAGCCACCCCCGAGGCCAAGCTGGGTCTGATACGTTCGCACCAGGCGGAGGGCCGGCTGGTCGCAATGACGGGCGACGGCACCAACGACGCGCCGGCGCTCGCTCAGGCGGACGTCGCCGTGGCGATGAACACCGGTACGCAGGCGGCAAAGGAAGCCGGCAACATGGTGGATCTCGACTCGAATCCCACGAAACTCATTGAAGTGGTCGAGACGGGCAAGCAAATGCTCATGACGCGCGGCTCGCTGACCACGTTCAGCATTGCCAACGACGTGGCGAAATACTTTGCGATCATTCCGGCAGCCTTCGCGACCACCTACCCGCAACTGAACGCGCTCAATGTCATGCACCTGGCGAGCCCGTTCTCCGCGATTCTGTCTGCTGTAATTTTCAACGCCCTGATCATCATTTTCCTGATTCCGCTGGCGCTGAAGGGCGTGAAGTACCGCCCTCTGGGTGCCGCGGTGCTGCTGCGACGCAATCTGCTCCTGTATGGTCTGGGCGGCATTCTGATTCCGTTCGCAGGCATCAAACTGATCGATCTTGGCCTCGTCGCCGTGCACCTGGTTTGAGGAAACTGGCATGAACTCGCAAATCCGACCCGCCATCGTCCTGCTGTTGATACTCACGGTGATCACCGGCGTCATCTACCCGCTGGCGGTCACAGGAATCGCCGCCATCGTCTTTCCACGGCAGGCCTCGGGGAGTCTGATCCTCAGCGGCGGTAAGCCCATCGGCTCCCGGCTTATCGGTCAGAACTTCAGCGATCCGAAGTACTTCTGGGGCCGGCCGTCCGCGACGTCGCCGCAGCCTTACAACGGCCTGGCCTCGGGGGGATCCAACCTGGGGCCGTTGAATCCGGCATTGACGGATGGCGTCAAATCGCGGATCGATGCGTTGCGCGCTGCCGATCCGACGAATAAGGCGGCAATACCCGTCGACCTCGTGAGCGCTTCGGCCAGCGGCCTGGATCCGGA
>FTJL01000027.1_pt4 | contig 14203 bp, 15 predicted proteins | sample 1658551 | NCBI WGS metagenome assembly FTJL01 (sample SAMEA3914835, study PRJEB12502) | metagenome | biome: forest; material: soil | place: Canada | collected 2011-07-03 | depth 0.3 m
GGCATTGGCGATCAGGAGCGAGGCGAGCGTGCGTGGCAACGCGCTGTGGTCAGCGTCGTTGGCGCACCGGTCGAAGAACAGGGCGTAATTCGATCCCACGGCCACGATCAGCAGCATCCCGATCACGTGCAGAATCGTCAGTGAGTGTCCGGTCAGCACCAGGCCGGCGGCGACTGCAAGCACCGCGAGCGCAAGAGGGGCCACTACACGCAACACGCGCATCGGCGATCGCAACGTGATGGCCAGCAGCAAGACGATCGCCCCCAGTCCCAGCAGTGAGAGGTGCACGATCTGCGAGAGGTAGTTGGAGTACAACGACTCCGCTTCACTGGGCAGGTCGAGCACTACGGCCCGGTTGTCGGCCACTTTCGCCAGCGCGGCGCTGACCTGCCCGATATCGATATCGATGTATTTCGATCCGGCCGTGGCGGCGCGCAGAGGCAGAATCGCCGTCCATCGATGATCTTTGCTGAACAGCATGGAATCGTACCCCGCGCTCAGCGAGGTGCCGTCCAGGTCCTTACGGGTCAGAAGAGGAGCGGTGCGTGCGCGCTCCACATCTTCAATGAAGGGTGTCAAACGATCCAGGCGCAGGGGTAGGGCAGCAAGCGCTGCCTGCAGTCGGGACTTCAGCTCGGGGGTGTCGGGAAGGGCGGCGAGACGTGCTCGCTGCGTCTGCACGCTGGGAAGATAGCGTGCCGGGCTTTCGAAGCCGCCGATCATTCCCGCGGAGGCGAGACTTTCCAGCTCGATACCCACGCTTTCGGCGATCTGTAACACCTTCTCTTTGTCGGGATCCGAGATGACGACCAGGCAACGCACATCGGGAGCGCCGATGTCGCCTCGCAGCTGGGCGTCGAGATCCTGGTCCGCCAACGTCACCGGGCTCAATGCGGACAGCTCGCGATTCAAAAGCGAGTCGCGATGCCAGTACAGGATGCTTGCCGCGGCGAGGGGCAACACAGCAAGAACGACTCCGGCCCCGCGTGTCCGACTCAAGAGTTCGGCAAAGGCCGCTCCCAGGGGGGCCACATTGCGGATCGAAAAACTGCGCGGCAGCCAATGAGGCAGCACAAAGCGAGTCACCAGCGCGGCCGCCGTCAGGCCGCAGATGGAATACAGCCCCAGTTGCGCCAGGCCCGGGAAACCCGAAGGCAGCAGCGCCGCGAAACCGCAGATGGACGTCAACACGCCCAGGCCGATCGTCGCCCACAGAGGACGGCCCCAGCGCGCGTGACCGGCGACGCGCGACTGTTGCGACTGGATGAACAGGTAGATCGAATAATCGACCGACTCGCCGATCAGGGTGATCCCGAAGCCCAGGGTGATGCCGTGGACCTCACCAAAACCGAGCGACACGGCGGCAATACCGGCCAGCGCTCCGGAAACCACCGGGACCAGGCCCAGGATCAGTGCGGCCACGGACCGGTAGACCGCCAGCAGCAGGACGACGATCAGGCCGGTGCTCAGCAAAGACAGGCGCAGCACCTCATGCTCGATGGTCGCGCGCGAGGCCACCGAAAACACACCCGGGCCGCTCATCTTGAGTTCGAGGCCCTGACGCTGGGCGGTCGTGAGGGCCGCCGCTGCGGTGTCGTAAGCCCCCCGGATGGCCTCGATCGCCACGCGTTGGGCTTCCGTATCGGAGCCTGCGGCGCGCGTCTGCGCGACAAGCAGGGCGCGCTTGCCGTCTTGAGATGCCCATACACCGTCGACAGTTCGAGGTGTTTGACCTCCGGAGACATCGTCGATGATCTGCACCATCTCCCCGGTGGGATCCCGGGGTAGCATTGATTTGACGAGCATGCCGGCAGGGGAGGCCAACAGGTCCAGCGTCTCCTGGACGGCGTCTGTGAGTCCTTGCGTCGTGAAGCGCTGTGTCGTGACGGACTCGCTCAGCAGGTAACGGTGGTCGAACAGGAACGCTCGATCGCGCTCCAGCCCCGTTTGATCGCCGTTGGAGACCGACGTGAAATGGGAATCCGTGCGCAGCTTGCGGGCCATTGCGGCGGAGAGTTGGGCTCGCGTCCTGGGGTCCGAGCCTTCGATCGCGTTGATGATGAGGCGCGAAGCAATGCCGTCCCGGAGTTGATCCACGAGCAGTCGCTGCGATGCCGTGGGCGTTTGAGGCAAAAACGCGGAGAGGTCTGCCGTGTAATGCGCGCGCGCGACGAAAACAATGGCGATGCTGGTCAGCACTACCCAGAGCGCGGTCCCGGATACTCGGCGCGTCATCATTCCGCCACTTCGGCGCCGATGGTGAGGACGTCCCGGTCGCCATCTGCCTCGGATATCTCAACCTGATGGATGGCATCGCGCGAGCCGGTGATCCGAATGCCGCGCACCGTCTTGGTCAGTTTCGCATCGAGCGGAGTCAGGGAAATCGTCCAATGCTCCAGATCGCCGTCCAGGCTCAGGGCAAACACCCGTTCGAGCGCGGCCCGGTCGCCGGCCAGGGTGGCCCGGATGCTTTCGATGAAAGGGACGATCTGGGGATAGTCGCGCAATTCGAGGACGTAGCGATGACGCCCGCGTTGTGCGGTGACGATGCCGTGCTCGAGCACGACGCTCTCGGGTTTTGGCGTCACCGTGCGCTTCTCGAGGCGATCGGGCGCATCGTAAAGCAGCTCTCCGGAAGACTTCAGCGGGCGATCCAGCAGGTTTAGGGTTTTTTCCTCCACAAAGCTGACGTGCCCGTGTTTACGCTGCGCCAACGCGCTCATGATTTTGTCGATATCCCCCGACGCACCCAGAGCGCTCGAGGCGTATAGCGTCGCCAATGCAAACAGCAGGGGGGTTCGCAAGGCGTTACGGCTTGGGCGTTTCTGCGGCGGCGGCATCGTCGCTCCAGAAATCGAAAAAATTGAACCAGTTGTAAGGATCGCTGCGACAGTACTTCTCCAGCAGCGTCGCATAGCGCTCGAGCGCTTCGCGCAGGGCCGCGTTGCGGCCGCCGGTCGGGGTCAGCGAAAAATCGGCCAGCGGCTCGAAAACCACCCGGTAGCGATTGCCGCCCTGGTAGAGGCCGGCCATGAAGATCACCGGGCGGCGCAAAGTCGCCGCGGCGCGCATGGCTCCGATGGGCAACCGGGCCGGCGTGCCCAGGAACGTGACCTGCTCACCCGCTTCGGCGCCGAAGGTGCGGTCTCCCAGGACCCCGACGCAGGCTCCCTGCTCGACGCACTCGTGAATCTTCAACATGGCATCCACGCGTCCCAGCGTGATGACGTCCAACTTGGCCTCGGGGTTGATGGCGGCGAGTCGCGCGCCTACTTTGTTCGCAGTCTCTTCGTACATCGCCATCGTTACGCGCAGGCCGGGCCGTTGCTGGCCGACCGCGCGTATCACTTCGAAGCTGCCCAGATGCGAGCCCATCAGGAAGGCGCCGTGGCCGGTTTGCAGAAAGTTCTGCACCAGCGACTCGCCTTCGATACGGATGTCGAACAGATCGTACTGTCCGTTGACCAGGTACACCCGATCGTGAATCGTCGAGGCGAAAGTCATAATCTGCCTGAACCGGTCGCGCGCCGTCGGCTCGCGACCCAACACCCGACGCAGGTACGCGCGCGAATGACGGCGCGCTTCGGGAGCGAACGCGAAGAAATAGGCAGCGATGAAATACAGGATGAAACGGCCCGCGCGGCGGCCGATGCGCAGCGAGATGAATGTCATTATCTTCAGCAATAAAACGCTACCTCGCTCGCGATGCGTGGTCCATGCGGCCAGTGTCGCGTGAGGCTTGCCGGTCACCTCAACGGGCTCGCTCGCCATCTTCCGGTTCGTCCGTGGGTGCGGTGGGTTTGAGCACTCCGCTGGCGACTGCCGGCGTTGCGTCGCGGTTCGGGTTGCGAATGACGAATCGAATCGTCCCGTTTGGCGCGGTTTCGTGCTCCAGGGTCAGGGCGTCGCCCGGCCGGACGACGTTATGAAATTTTGCAGTCAATACCTGCCACTGGGCGGCCGGGGACGGGTGCAGCCGCGCTGCCGCGTGCAACGCCGCATCCAACAGCACGACTGCGGGGAGAATCGGGGTGCCGGGAAAGTGACCTTCGTAGGCGGGATGGTCGGCGGCGATGACCAGTTCGGTGGTATGGGGCACAGCCTCGTTACTCCCGGGCCGTACGCCGGCCGTTCTTGACCAACAGCGCCTGCAGCGCCTCGCGCGGAAGTTTGCCCGTCGCGTTGCGAGGAAGCCTTCCTACGAACACCAACGGCCTCGGTAGAAATACCGGGTCGATCCGCTTGCGCAGTTGTTCCAGCAGTGTCTGCGCGCCCACTTCGGGAGCCACGACGACGGCGGCTACCCGCGTAACCGTCGAGTCGGGTGAGCCGGCCTCTTCGTCCCGCAAAAAGAATGCGCCGTCCACCACACCCGGGATCGCGTTCAACTGATGGCTCAGGTAGGCCAGTGAGCTGCGCTTGCCGGCAATGTTGACCAGATCGGCCATGCGCCCATGTAACAGGAAACGATCTTCCGCCGTGATCTCAATGACGTCGCACATCGGCGTGCGCTGCTCGATGTGACCGCCGGTGGCCCAGGTCTGATCGTCGGCCGGCGTCAGATGAACCTGAGGCCAGAGGCGCCACTCCACGGCGTGTGCGGTGCGGCGGGTGGCGATCTGACCCGTTTCCGTCGAGCCGTAGATTTCCTGCAGCGGGGCATCGAATCTGTGCTCGACCTCCCGGGCCAGATTCTGCGACAGCGGCGCGGTGGCCGACAGGATCAGGTCGACCCCGGGCAATGTGACATCGGTCGAGACCAAGGTCCGCAAGTGCACGGGCGTTGAAACCAGGATACGCGGGCGCGGGACTCGCTCGAGAGCCGCGCAGATATCCGCCGGATAGAAGGGGCGCTCGGCGCAAAGCGCCACGTGGCTTTGCAGCGCGAGGAGCACCGTCGACTCGAAGCCATACATGTGCTGGGGGGGAACGGTTCCGATGAGTCCGTACGATCGACCATCGAACAAGCCGAATCGCCCGGCTCCGTCGCGCACACATTTGACCAGGCGGCCCCAGGTCTTCCGGTAGGGCAGCGGCGTGCCGGTCGATCCGGACGTGAACACGTAAGCGGCCAGCTGCTCACTGTCGATGTCCAGGGGAGGCCAACTGCGCGAGTCCGCGACCGATGTGTCGGGGTAGGGGACGCGCGGCAGCTCGATGTCGCAGCGCGCTTCGTCGGTCAGGCAGAAGACGTCCGGCGCGAAGAGCGTGAGCTGGCGAATGACTTCTGAGGTGTGCGTGGAGGGAAGGAGGCTGACTTTCCCGGCCACCAGGGCGGCCGCGAAACCGACTGTGAATCGATATCGGTCCGCACAGGCGTTCAGCACGTGATTGCCGGCGGGCAGAGTGCGGGCGACCCGGTGAACGTCCGCGAGGAATTGATCGGCCCGGACGGGAACCCCGGCCCGATACGCGATCACCGCATCCGGAGAGTCATGTGCGAGCAGCGGAATCGTGGCCAGGAGACTACTTCGTCCTGTGCTCGGCGATGTAGGCCGCAAGGTGCCCGAGGGAGCGGAAGATCTCCCCGTTTTCTTCACTGTCGGCGCGCAGCTGGATTCCATACTGCTTGGAGACGACGAGCGCGATCTCGAGGATGTCTATCGAATCCAGGCCCAGACCTTCGCCGTACAGGGCCGCATTGGGGTCAATGGCCGAGGGCGCGAGGTCCAGGTTCAACGCCTGAACGATGAGCTCCGCGAGCTCTTGCTGCAAGCGGGAGTGATCGGCTGGCGGCCCCGATTGTCTGAGGGGCGACGCATTATCCATACTGAAGCTTCCGTCCGGGTCGCTACGGTTGGGTGACCGTGGCGACGGCCGCCGTGATTACGCAGCATCATGATGATTCGGGGCAACGTGCTGTTGCGCGTTCCCCACCCCCCGATTGGCTGCCGTTACTCCATTATACAGTTCCCGCAGCACGTGCCACCACGCCGATTCGTGGCAGGCCCAGCCAAACGAGCGTAGGCTTCCGCGCGTGTCGCAGTCCCCGCAGAGCAACCTTCCACCGCACCGGCCGCTGAAGGAATACTACGCTCGCGAAGAGGACCGTCGTGCCTGGGTATTAGGGCTCTTTAATCGAACGGCGGGCGACTACGACCGCGTGGAACGGGTCATGGCCCTGGGCACCGGGTCGTGGTACCGGCGCCGCGCCTTGCGCGGCTCGGGGCTCCGAGACGGCATGACGGTATTCGACATCGGGGTGGGGACCGGGCTGGTAGCTCGCGAGGCCGTCGGGATCTGCGGCGACCCGAGCCGGGTGACCGGCGTCGACCCGTCATCCGGAATGGTCCGCAATGCCAAGGTGCCCTTGGGCGTTCACCTGCTCGCCGGCAGCGCCGAGTCGATTCCCGGCGCTGACGCCGCAGCCGATTTCCTCAGCATGGGGTACGCGTTGCGCCATATCTCCGACCTGTCGGTGGCGTTTCGCGAATTCCACCGAGTCCTCAAGCCCGGCGGACGGCTGTGTCTGCTGGAGATCACCCGCCCCGAAGGGGCCTGGTCGAAAGTCCTGCTGAAGGGCTACATGCGCGTCATGGTCCCCTTGGCTTCAAGGCTGGTAGCGCGCCACCGGGATACGCCGGAGCTGATGAGATATTACTGGGACACCATTGAGGCTTGCGCATCCCCTGCGATCATTCAGGGAGCCCTGCGGGAGGCGGGCTTCGCCGACGTGCATCGGCACGTGGAACTCGGCATCTTCTCCGAATACCGCGCCATCAAGCCGGACGCTTGAGAACCTTGCGCAGGCACAGCCACGGCAGGCGTAGCACGAATCCGCAGAACAGCCGGGCGTGCATCGACGTCAGCAGCGCGTTGTCCCGCAAGTAGTTGAAATGCGATACGCCGCCTTCTTCGGGGCGGAAGTACCTGACCGGCGCCCGCAGGTTGATGACGGGCAGTCCTTGCCAACTCAGGCGAACGGCCGCTTCGACATCGAAGTCGAAACGGCGCATCCAGCGTCGTGCCTGCATCTCGCGCACCAGGGGGCCTATCGGATAAACGCGAAAGCCGAACAGCGAGTCGTGAATGCCCGCCCACAGGGTTTCGACGTTCGCCCACCAATTTGAGATTTTCCTGCCTTTGACGCGCACGCTCGGGGCGCTCGTATCGAACACGGGCTCGCCCAGGACCAGGGCCTCCGGTTGGGCGATGGAAGCGGCCATGAAGGTCGGAATGCATTCGGCCGGATGCTGCCCGTCCGAGTCCATGGTCAGCACGTGCGTGTAGCCGAGGGCGCGCGCCTGCAACATTCCGTCGAACACAGCGGCGCCTTTACCTCCATTGCGTGGACGGATCAGTACGCATAACCCTGGGTCGCCCTGCGCGAGTTGCTGCAGCCTCTCGCCGGTGCCGTCGGTACTGCCGTCGACTACGACCCAAACCGGTTCCCACCGCTCGCGTGCGGCGCGTACGGTCTCGAAGACCTTCTCACCGGGGTTATAGCTAGGGATGAGAACCAGATGAGTCGCCGCGGGAAGCGTCATCTAGCGCAGCCGTCAGCCTGCTGGGTACTCGCTTCGCGGATGCGTTCTGGATGAAGTCCGCCGGACAACTGCTGCGAGAACTCCTGCTCGAGCGCGATCATGAACGCGGCCACATCGGTGGGCGGCTCGAAACGGCGCCCCAGCCGGGCGCGATAGGTGATGGGCAGATGGGGTCGACGGAACAGCGTCCAGCCCTTGCTGAGGTAGGGCGAGTCGGTTTCGATGATGAGGGTCTGGACCGGGACGTGCGCGTGTTTGGCAATGACGCCGACACTGGCGGTGAGCGGGTTGACGGGACTGCGTGTCGTGCGCGTGCCTTCGGGAAACAGCAACACGGAACCACCGTCGCGCAAGTCTGCAACCGCTTCTTTGATCATCTGGCGCGGCATGTCGCTGCGGATATAGCGCGCGAGACGCGAGCCGGCGCCCAGAAATACATTTCGCATGAGCGCTCCTTTCATCACGCACGCCAGGTTCGGATGGCGGGTGAGGATGAGCAGCGCATCGATCAGACACGGATGATTGGGGGCAAGAACCACCGGAGGCCCGCCGCGCAGAGTGTCGATCGCGGTCAGGTCAAGCCGGTAGGCGCCGAATAAGCTCAGGAACCAGGTGTACAGCCGGAACCCCGCCATGATTCCGAAGCGTCCGACGGCGATACCCCGGCGGCGCGGCAATGGATACAACAACAGTGCAATCGCCGACCAGGTCAGACAGATGACGCCAAGCAGCGTAAGCAGGCAGTACATTGCGACGTAGTCGTAAAGGGTCTTGAGCGCTCGGAGCAGGTAAGACATGCCCGGTACTCTATTCCGACGCCTCGACCGTACGCGAGGACTGACTGATCATCCACGCGATGGCGAAACCGGAAGACCAATAACTGTCGCGCTTCACCAGGGGACTCTCCGCGAATGCCGCTCCGGAGAGCGTATCGTAGCGGACGTAAGCACCCACCCAGAAGCGCGGGTAGCGCTTCGAGAGCGCCATCAGGGTCTGGGTTCCCGAATAGCCGCCTGCCGCCGTATAGGCGGGTCGCTCCTGCGTCGCGTACTGCTCAGTCACCGTGTAGAAGTAATCGTTGTAGCGGCGAGTCTGGAAAATGGGCCCCGCCAGCAGCCCGAGCTTCCAACCCGTGGCCCCGGCGGGATCGGCGATATCCAGGTTCAGGTGAGGGTCGATGACCCAGCCGATCGCGCGCGGCGAGGCCTGAACGGTGAACGCCGAGCGGGCCGACAGGATGAGATCGAATTTCAGCCGGTCTTCGGCGGATCGCCACAGCCGCGCATCCAGCGCCGGGCCGATCTCGACGGTCGACTTCAGCTCGGGCATGCCATTGCGAGCAGCGCTCGAATGAACGGGTGGCGTGGCGCTGGCACTGATGTGCAGTTCCACCAGCTTCTGATCGAAGATCTTGCCCCTGAGCCCGTCGCGGTCGGCCTGCAGGAACTTACCGCGATAGACGAAGTAGGGAACGGGTAGGGGATAGGCGTGAGTACTGGCCGCGCCGCGATAGTCATTGAGGACCAGTACACCCGGCCCCAGTCCAAACTCCCACAGCGGGAACTGATCCGCCGACGCTCTTTGAAGTAGGAGCACGAGTGCGCTCACGGCGACCGCCGTCAACGCCGCGCCGCGGCGCCGGTTACGCACTTTATCCATGTTTACACGCTGCCGTTGAAGTTATGGCCGCCGGTGGCCTCGATCTCGACCAGTAGATCGTGCCGGCAAATGTCGGCTTGCAGGTAAACGATCTGGGCCGAAGAGCCGACCGCGGCAGACAGCTGTGCCTGGATGACGGGGAGGTCTTTCGAGTGTCTTACGTAAACCTTGTAGGCGAGTTCTCCGAGCGCAAAGCGCGCGGCGCCCGCTACCCGGTTGGCCTCACCGAGCAGGGCTTCGATGTTGACTAGTGACTCGCGTGTCTGCGCAGCTACGTTGCCCACGTGATACGTCTCGTGTCCGACAATGCTCGCCGTCCCGGAAATGAACAGCATTGTCGCGGAAGATTGTTGCAAAACGCTGGCGCGGGCAAAGACGGGCCGTGGACCATATTGCGGGGGGTAAGCGCAGGCGCTGATCTGGCGTGGGTTCTCGATGGCGATCGGCGCCGCTTTGCTCGCCAGAAAGTAGATTACCAGCGGACTTCCGATCGCCGACCCCAGTGCACAGGCCGCAGGAACGTTCCCCGTCACGCCTCGACCACAAGCTATCAGTGCGTCACGGCGTGCTTTATTGAATTGCCAGTATCGCTCTGTGCCGAAGGTGTCGACATTGATCTCGGGAAGGTAATTCCATACTCGCAGCAAGTGCCCATACCCCACCGAGTCGAGCACGGAAAAAATCTCCCGATAGGCCTGCTCCGTGGCCTCGTGCAAGGCCGACCGGATGAGCGGGGTCATGTCGATTTCGGGCACGGCAATGCAGCCGAAAAGTACGTGTTCGTCACGGCGATAACGAACTCGCGCCCGCTGTCCGGATTCAACGTGTCCCTGCGATCTCCAGACTTCGCAGATGTCGGTGCTGCCGCCCAGGACGGGTGTGTTGATTTCGGCCACGGGGACGTCGGTGCCCAAACCTGCCGGCTTGTCGTCGAACGTCACTACACCGAGTACACCCTCCCACCGCGCCGTCCCGCGTGCGGCCAGTGGCAAGTAGTCGACTTGGAGCCCTGCTCTTACGCCCATCAGCCCGCGGTCATCCGCTCGGGCTCGGCGGGCTGTATGTTCTTGGCACGGCGCCGCCAGGCCGCCAGTGAGCGTCGCGGCGTCAGAATCGAGGTGATGTAGTAGAGCGCCTTGAAAGCCAGCAACGAAGGTCCGATCGGCGACTTGCCAAAGATGTCACCCGCCAGCAGCGACAGCAAAGCCTCCTTCATCCTGAGGAGATTGCGAGGTGCCATGAATATGTTGCGCATCGTCGGCCCGGTCACCCGGTAGATGAACCAGGAATACTCCTTCGGGCCGCGGTGCATCATGCGGTGATACTGCTTCAACGCAGCGGCGCCATGCGCCGGATCGCGCAAGCAGGTATCGACGGCTTTCGCTCCTACAAGACCGCTGTTCATCGCGAGCATCACGCCGGACGAGAACATCGGATCGACGAATGCATACGCATCCCCGACCATCAGGAAGTTCTGGCCGTGCGACAGGCTGCATTCGTACGAGTAGTTCCCTGTAGCCTCTACGCCTGCGACCAAATGTGCACCTTCGAGCCTTTCGGCAAGCGGCCGGCACATGGCGAGGGTGGCGTGGAAAAACTCCTCCACTTCGCACGTACGACTCTTCATGTAATAGGGCCAGACGACGGCTCCCACGCTCGTGGTGCCGTCCCTGAGCGGGATGAACCAGAACCAGCCGTGCTCAAACCAGTAGATCGAGATCAGTCCCTCGCGCTTGGTCTCGGTGTAGCGGCGGGCATTGGTGAAGTGGCCGTACATTGCGGCGCTGTTGTGTCGGGAGTTGCGTTGTTTCGCGTTCAGGCGATTGCCGAAAAAGGTGTCCCGACCCGAAGCGTCTACCACGAAGCGCGCGCGCCACGACTCCTTGCGCCCGTCCTCGTGTTCGGCCTGGATCTGCGCTCCGGCCCCTCCCGGCAGAAACTCGACATCCCGCACCCGGCAGCCCTCGATCACCTGGGCGCCCTGCTGTGCGGCACGGCGGATCAGGATTTCGTCGAGTTGCGAACGCCGGACCTGGTAGGCGAATTGCAGCGACTTGTTCCAGCTCTCGGCGAATTCGAACGTCTGGCGGCGGCCGTAGTGAAACTTGGAGACGAATTCCGCTCCCCATTTCTGCATGCCGATGGCTTTGACCTGCTCCAGCACCCCCAGCCGCTCGAAGATCGGCAGATTGGCCGGCAGCAGGGATTCTCCGATATGAAAGCGGGGGTGATGGGCTTTTTCCAGCAGGGTGACCCGGTAGCCCAGCTGGACAAGCGCAATGGCGGCGGTCGAGCCGCCCGGGCCCCCACCGATCACCAGCACGTCGGTCTCGTTCGAGACGCTTGTCATATCCCCCTCCGTCATTTACTCGGTGGTCTTGGGCGTCACGGCCTCTTTGGCCTTTTGGGCACCGTGAGCCACTTCGGCTCCGGCGCTCTTGGCGCCCTGTGCTACGGCCTGGCCTGTCTTGTGGGCTTCGCGCGCCACGCTCTGGCCGACCTGTTTCGCATCGCGAGCGACCGCCTGACCGACCTGCTTGGCATCCTTGGCAATTTCGTGGCCTGCCACCTTGGCGCTGTGGGCGATTTCGTGGCTCGCCTCCTGCGTATCGCGTTTGACCGTGGCGCCTGCGTCAACCGCCTTCTGCTCGACCGTTTTCACCGGGTCGGGCCCATCCTCGTAAGCATAAGCCGCCGTCGCGCCGACGACGAGTGCGGCCGCCGCGGCCGCAAGCGCGCTCAGCAGTGGAGAAGAATTCACGGTAGTTCCCATACTCTATTGATAAATCGAGAGTTTACTACCGTCCGAACACCCGTGTCCTGCGCAGCAGCCAAATTCCGGCCAGCGCGGACCCGATCCAGCCTGCCGGCGACACCAGCCCGCTATTGAAATCCAGCAGCCAGCCGCCGGCATATTGCGCCACCGCCAGCGAACCTGCGGCTACATAAGGCGTGGCCGCCGCGGCCAGAACCAACAAAACCACACCCAGGCCAATCCAACGCCTGCGCTGCGCCACTCGCGCCTGCTCCAGCCTGCCCTGCACCTGTTCCAGGAACCGGTCGGCCTCCAATGAGGTGTTCGCCGTATCGAACAGTTGCATCAGGTCGTTGTCCAGAGGTTCTTGCATATCGCTCACCCGTAAGCGCAGAGGGTTTCACGCAGCCGGGCCGCACCGCGTGCGATGTGGGACTTGACCGTGCCCAAAGGGAATCCGGTGGCGTCGCTGATCTCGCGATGGCTCATTCGCTCGGCGTACGCGAGGACTATACACAGCCGCACATCCGGCGGCAGAAGCGAGAGAGCGTGGTCGAGATCAAGCTGTTCGGCGACGGTGGCTTCCTGACCTCGTTCCTCTGTCCGGTGCTCCAGAGGAGTTTCCGCCGGTCGCGCCCGGGCGTGCTGCAGCCATACATTGACCGCGAGCTTGCGCAGCCAGCCGCCGATCGCACGCGGGGACTTCAGAGTCCCCAGGCTGCGCCACGCCTGGACGAAGGCGATCTGGGACAGGTCATCCGCCAGCGCTGTGTCCTTACACAGTCGGCGCAACAGATTCCGAATCTGCCGTTGCCTGCGACATACGAGTTCGTCATACGCGGGGCGGTCGCCGGCGATGGCCAGCGCCACCACCAACGCCTCATCCGCCACACTCAGGCTGCTGCGGGGCAGCTCCCTCATTACAAAGGGCGATCCGTGCTACCGGCCGGCGCTCCGCCGTGCGGCGCTGCGGTATGGCGCAGGTATCGCGCGGCGATCAGCAGGCCGACTGAGGTACAGAACACCACGATTCCGGAACCCAGAATGGGATAGAAGGCCTTGGGTTCGATCTGCCCCACGAGCAGCGACAGCGGCATCAGCCCGATTCCCACCGACGCGGTGATGATGCCGGCGACCGTCAGCTGGCGGGGATAGTCTTCCGTCCTGGCCTTTTCCGGCGACAGCAGCTTCTCCAGAACCTGTGCGTCCATGGTCTGGCCGTGCTCGATTGCGCATTTCAGGGCATCGATCGCCAGTTGGCGCTTACGGTAGTCATAGCGGATGCTGGTCACCGCCGAGACGGCGACGAACGTCCAGAACGCCACGACGGCGACTGCACCTGCAATAGAATTCATCATGAGTCTCCTTAGTTCTTAGGCACCTTAAAGTGTCTGTAGTAGAGATGCGGCCCCGAGCCTATTTGGATGCAGCCCATGAAAACGCACAGTGCGGAACCCGATGTCGTGACTCACTGGATCGGTGGAGTGAAGGTACAGGGTAGTGGTGCCGTGGCGCCGGTTTTCGACCCCACCCTCGGCAGGCGCATCTACGATGTCGCCATGGGAACTGTCGAGGAGGTCGATCGGGCGGTGCGCGCCGCCGCGGGAGCCTTGGATACGTGGTCCCGACTGCCTGCGCAACGGCGCGCTCGTGTGCTGTTCCGCTTCAAACAACTGCTCGACGAACACAAGACCGAACTTGCGCAGATCATCTCGCGCGAGCAGGGCAAAACGCTGAACGACGCCGAAGGCGAAGTCACGCGGGGCATCGAGGTCGTGGAGTTTGCCTGCGGCGCGCCGCAGCTCCTCAAAGGTGAGCTGAGCGACAGCGTTGGAACGGGGGTCGACGCTTACAGCTTGCGGCAGCCGTTGGGCGTCGTCGCCGGAATTACGCCGTTCAATTTTCCCGCAATGGTTCCGCTGTGGATGTTTCCGATTGCCATCGCTTGCGGGAATACGTTCGTGCTCAAACCGTCCGAGCGCGATCCTTCCGCTTCAATTCGTCTGGCGCAGCTGTTGCAGGCTGCCATCGCCGGCCGGTTTCCGGACGAGCGCGGCCGTTTCGGTCCTTTTGGCGGCCGTTATGTACCCGAGACCCTCATTCCCGCGCTGGAACGGCTCGAGCAGGGCGTACGCGAGCATTTGCACAGCGCCGCTTTCCAGGAGGTGCTCGGCCGCGAGCTGAAGAGCTGGATCGGCCGTCCGACGGCGCTGACCTATGCGACCACGCTGTCCGCCCGTTGGGGCGCCGAAGTGTGGCTGAAGCGTGAGGATCTCGCGCACACCGGCGCGCACAAGATCAA
>FTJL01001405.1_pt3 | contig 14141 bp, 12 predicted proteins | sample 1658551 | NCBI WGS metagenome assembly FTJL01 (sample SAMEA3914835, study PRJEB12502) | metagenome | biome: forest; material: soil | place: Canada | collected 2011-07-03 | depth 0.3 m
TCGAGCTGGCGCTCGCGTGCCATTGGCGCGTGTGCGCAAGGTCGGCAAAAGTGGGTTTGCCGGAAGTCAAACTGGGACTCATTCCCGGCGCGGGCGGCACACAGCGCTTCACTCGACTTGCCGGGCCGCAGGCGGCGCTCGACGCCATCACCTCTGGAGACCACATTCCCGCCGCGCGTGCCCTGGAGCTTGGTGTTGTCGACGAACTTGCGGATAACGCCCTGAGCGCGGCAATTGCCTTGGCGCGTCGGGTAGTCGCACAGAAGCGCGAGTTGTCGTTGGCGAGTCACGTGAACGACAGGATCACCCGTGTCGATCGAGAGATCTTTGCCGCATTCAGGCAGAAGCTGCAGATCAAGGCGCGCGGGCAGCTGGCTCCCTGGAAGATCATTGATTGTATCGAGGCGGCTTGTACGAAGCCCAGAGACGAAGCCTTCCGGCTGGAACGCGAGTGGTTCAATGAATGTCGCGATAGTCCGCAACGCGCAGCGCTGGTCCATGTTTTTTTTGCGGAGCGTGAAGCTCGACGGATACCCGACGTCCCCCCTGACGTGAAGCCTCTGCCTATCCGCAAGGTAGGTGTTATCGGCGCGGGCACGATGGGTGGCGGAATTGCCATGAGCTTCGCAAACGCCGGCCTTCCCGTGACGCTGGTTGAGGTCACGCAGGAAGTGCTCAACCTGGGACTCGGCGCCATCCGACACAACTACGCCGCGTCGGTCTCGCGAGGCTCCTTGTCCCGAGAAAAAATGGACGAGTGTTTGGCCCGCATTCAAGGCGCTACCCAATACGACCCGCTCGCAACTGCCGACCTGATAGTCGAAGCCGCCTTCGAAGATCTCAAGGTCAAACAGGAAATCTTCGCCAAGCTCGACGCAATCGCCGCCCCTGGCGCCATCCTGGCGACGAACACGTCCACATTGGATATCGATGCCATCGCCGCGGTGACTTCGCGTCCGCAGAACGTCGTGGGGACGCACTTTTTCAGCCCCGCCCATATCATGAAGCTGCTGGAGAATGTGCGTGGCAAGCGCACCTCCGCTGAGGTGATAGCCACGGTGATGGCGCTTGGCAAGACCTTGGGCAAGGTGTCGGTGCTCGCGGGCAATTGCGATGGCTTCATCGGCAATCGCATGTTGCAGTTCTATTCGTACGAAGCCGAATTTCTGCTGGAGGAAGGCGCGACGCCTGCGCAGATCGATAGTGCGGTGGAAGGATTCGGCTTTGCGATGGGTCCGCTGGCGGTGCGCGATCTCGCCGGCAATGACGTGGGGTTGCTGATTCGCAAAAGGCGCAAGTTGCCACCCGATGAACGGCAATCACCGCTACTCGAAAGACTGGTGGCCCAGGGCCGCCTGGGGCAGAAAGCCGGTAAGGGCTTTTATCGCTACGAAGGCCGCACGCGGATTGCCGATCCCGAAGTGGTGGCGCTGATTGAAGACATTTCGCGCGAGCAGGGCCGGGAGCGACGCTACATCTCCGACGGGGAAATCCTGGACAGGCTGCTGCATCCTTTGATCAACGAAGGAGCCAGGATCGTGGCCGAGGGCATCGCGATCCGCGCCGCTGACATAGATGTCGTCTACGTCAACGGCTACGGTTTCCCGGCCTACAAGGGCGGCCCGATGTTCTGGGCTGAGCAGATAGGATTGGATAAAGTGGTGGCTACGCTGCGCAAGCTGGCGCCCACCCACGGATCCCGCTGGGCCCCCGCGCCGTTGCTGGTACGCCTCGCCGAGTCCGGTCGAGGCTGGCAGAGCATTGCGCGGATCACCTGACTTTTTCGGAGAACGTATGACGGACACAGCCCGACATTCCAACGCTGCCAAGCGGCCAGCCGCGGCGGCAGGACAGTTCAGCTTGGGGTCCGACCTGACGGTCAACAGACTCGGCTTTGGCGCAATGCGCATCACGGGCGCGGGTATATGGGGCCCGCCGACCGATGTTTCAGGCGCGGTCAGTGTCCTGCAGCGCGCGCTCGAGCTGGGCGTCAATTTCATCGATACCGCCGATTCCTACGGTCCCGACGTGAGTGAGGAACTCATCGCCCGGGCGCTTCATCCCTATCCTCCCGGGCTGGTGATCGCCACCAAGGGCGGACTGACCCGCCCGGGGCCGGATGTGTGGAGTCGGGATGCGCGACCTGAGCATCTGCGCAGCGCATGCGAGGGCAGCCTGCGGCGCCTGAAGCTTCAGCGTATTGATCTGTACCAGTTGCACGCGCCCGATCCGAAGGTGCCGTTCGAGGCCTCGCTGGGCGAACTGGTCAAACTGCAGGATGAAGGCAAGATCCGCCACATTGGCCTGTCCAATGTCAGCGTGGCCGAGATCAAAGCGGCTGCCGCACTGACTCCGATCGTGTCCGTACAGAATCGCTACAACCTGGCCGACCGCGGGGCCGACTCCGTGCTGCGGTATTGTCAGCAGCAGGGTATTGCCTTTATTCCCTGGGCCCCCCTGGGCTCATCCAGCCTCACTTCAGGAGCGGGCAAGGCGCTGGCGCGCGTTGCCGCCCGACACGGCATCACCGTCGGTCAGGCCGTGATCGCCTGGCTGATCGCACGCTCCCCGGTCATTCTGCCGATTCCCGGTACCGCCTCTGTCGCCCATCTGGAGGAAAACGTCGCTGCGGCCGCTGCGCGCCTTACTCCCGAGGATCTGACTGAGTTGGGGTGAATCCCGGCACTGCGAGATCTGCCAACCTGCCGCGCGCCAGCTGTTCGGCTTGTTCCGCGCGTTTCATTTCCGCGAAGGCACTGATGACAATCCTGGAGTCGTGGGCCCGCAGGCCCGAGGAGTAGATCGCCAGGCTGTTGCGCCAATGGCTGGCGCTGGCAGCCAGGGCGAGCAGCATGGCCTGACGCGCCGAATTCTGCGGTGGCACGTCGGCGCGTTGTGCGTCGGCTTCAATCTCCGTCTGCAAGGTCTGCCATTGGGGGATCTGCCATCTCTCCAGCCCCGAGGCAAAGTCGTTGGCGTCCAGCTTGCCGACCTGCAGCGAGGTGAACGCCAGCCCGAACTGCGTGGACAGGCCTTGAAGGCGGGAGTCGAACCGATCGAACTCCATTCGGGCGTACAGCTGTTCGGACTCCGAGAGCCCCCTGGGCGCGTCGGCGACGGAAATTATCGCAGCAGGAGTCTTTCCAGGAACCGCAGTCAGCGTCGAGCGGGATGTTTTCCAGGGATTCTGCACAAACCCCAGGGTTACCAGCAGCGCCAGCACCAACAGCGTGGTCAGCGCTATCGCAGCCATCAATAGATAAGCCCAGCGCGAGTTGCCTTGGGCGGGCGGGTGAAACCGCTCTTCCGGTTCGCCTGCCTCCTCGAACTCGACGGTACTGGAGGTGGGCAGCAGCGCAACGATGGTGGCCGCCGCTTTCAGATCTCCCGTCCAGAACTGAAAAAATCTCGGTTGCAATCCATCGCGTGACAACTCGACACGAATGGCGTCCCGTTCCCGATACACGTTGTGAATTTCGGACGAGGGAATGAAGCGCCGCTGTGTGCGCAGCAGCCACAGTAAGCCGCGCCTGCGGGCGCTCACTGCGACGCCATGAGGCCCGATTCGCAGCACTCCGGGGCCGGACCAGAAAAAACTGTTGGAGACGGATGACCGCCGTTCCGCGCGGAACTCCACGCTGAACTCGGGCTCATCGACAGACACCACCGCAGCCGCGGCAGTGCGGCGACTTAAGCCCCGGGCGGTTGTCGTAGTCATCTCTTCGTGACCGAATAAGCGGTTGAGAGATTCGTTGCCTTTCCCGGTCAGCTTCCTCGAAGTAACGGGCCGGCGCAAGTTGCGATCGGCGTGCAACTCACACGGGCAACCGCGTGGTGAACTTCTTAGTGCTGAGCACGAAGCTGGTGTTAACCGAACGGACGGCCCGGATCTGCAGGATGTGGGCGGAGAGGAATCGTTCGTAGGCTTCCATGCTGGCCGCAACGATGCGCAGCAGGTAGTCGTTCGGGCCGCTCATGGAATGACACTCGAGCACCTCGGGACGCTCGTTGATCACCTGGTCGAACTCGCGCACGGTTTCCGGGTGATGGTTTTCCAGCGAGACCAGCGCGTAGGCCTGGATCGGCAGTCCGATGGCAGGGCCGTTCAGGAGCGTGACATACCCGGCGATAAACCCTTCCTGCTCCAGTTGCCGCAGCCGGCGCCAGCAGGGAGCGGGGGACAGGTCCACCCGTCGGGCCAATTCCTGGTTCGAGACCCGCGCATCCGACTGCAGCTCATCCAGGATGCGCCGATCTAGGCGGTCGAGAGCTTTCGGCACAAAGTCTTCCGATTGAGCAAGGATATTGCCGATATGAGCATATTATAGGCAATAAGAGCAAGCTCATTGCGCAGCGCAGAGCATAGGCTGGGCACCTCGAGTCTTCTCTCTTGGAGCGTCGATGGCCGCACCGGCGATTTCTTTGCCCAGCTTCAGGTCCACGGGCGCCACGGGTCGGCAACCGGACTGGAATCGGGTCACTTACCTGCTGCAGGCGTCCCGCGCCCTGGATGACATCGAAGAGTCGAAGCTGCTGCCGGAACGCAAGGTGTTGTATCAGTTCTCGGCTCGCGGCCACGATTTCGCTCAGATCCTGCTTGCCCAGCATCTGACGGATGCCCATGACGGCGTAACCGTCTACTACCGGTCCCGTCCCCTGATGTTGGCGCTGGGTGTCAGCCTCGAAGAAGCTGCGGCCAGTCCGCTGGCGCGCTCCGGTTCGTTCAGCGACGGGCGGGACATTGGGGTTGTGTTCAACCTGCCTGGCCGTGATGGACCGACTGTGCTGCCGGCTTGTGGTGGCGTCGGTGCTCAGTACACACCTGCCGCGGGATGGGCCCAGGCCATCCTGTATCGAAGCGAGGTGCTGCACGACGCGGGCTACGACCGAAGCATTGCGGTTGTCCTGGGAGGTGACGCTTCGGTCGCCACCAACGGATTCTGGTCCGCACTGACGATCGCGACGACATTGCGACTGCCGATGCTGTTCTATATCGAGGACAACGGCTTCGGTATCTCGGTACCCTCCCATTTGCAGACGCCCGGCGGCAACATTGCCGCCAATTTGCGCAGCTTCGCAGGGCTGCGGATCATCGAGGGAGACGGAACGAGTCCGGCGGAAGCCGCCGAGCTGACGCAACAAGCTGTCTCCACGGTCAGAGAGGAGCGGACACCGGTGCTGCTTCGGCTGACTGTGCCGCGACTGTCGGGCCATTCCGGCCAGGATACGCAAGCCTACAAGTCGGCGCAGACGGTAGCGCGCGAGCGGGCTCGTGATCCACTGCATTGCCTGCAGCGCTTCCTGGTGCCCGAAGCGATGAGCGAGACCGGTTGGACGAGGCTGGCTGAGCAAGCCCGGAAGGACGTTGAAGATGCCGTAGAGCGAGCTCTGGCGCGTCCTCAGCCTGACCCGCAGCGCGTGACCAGGCATGTGTTCTCGGAGTCGAGTTCCGACGGGCGCGTCGAAATCCAGCAGCAAGGCGGTCTTGCGCCGGACGGGCACGTCTTTGCCCCTTCCAGCTCGGCGCCACATCCGGAAAGCTCGCGAATCAACATGCTGACGGCGATTCGTCGCACCCTGGACGTTGAGCTTGCGAGCAATGCCAGGATGATCGTGTTCGGCGAAGACGTGGGGCCCAAAGGGGGTGTGCACGGTGCGACCCTGGGATTACAGGAGAAATACGGCCGTGCCCGGGTATTCGATACCAGTCTTTCGGAGGAGGGCATCATCGGACGGGCCGTGGGGTTGGCGGTGGCGGGTCTGCTCCCCGTAGCGGAAATCCAGTTTCGCAAGTACGCCGATCCGGCAGCGGAACAGCTCAATGACTGCGGCACGATGCGGTGGCGGACCAACAATCGCTTCGCCGCGCCGCTCGTCGTACGCATGCCGGGCGGTTTTTTCAAGTGCGGCGACCCCTGGCACAGCCAGACAAACGAAGTCGCCTGGGTGCATGGCATCGGCTGGCGTGTAGCGGTCCCGTCGAATGCCGAGGATGCCGTAGGTCTGCTGCGATCGGCGTTGCGAGGCAATGACCCGACGATTTTTTTCGAGCACCGGGCCATGCTGGACGGCGCCGGGGCGCGTCGGCCCTATCCCGGCGACGAGTTCGTAGTGCCGTACGGCGTGGCGCGAAGGGTCCGAGCCGGAACGGAGCTCACCATTGTGACCTGGGGCGCCATGGTCGAACGTTGCGAACAGGCAGCCCTGGCTTCGCGTGTCGATGTCGAAGTCCTTGATCTGCGGACCCTGTCGCCGTGGGATCGCAGCGCGGTCGTTGAATCGGTCCATAAGACGCGCCGCTGTCTGATCGTGCATGAAGACAACGTGACGGCCGGCTTTGGGGCCGAGATCGCCGCGGTGCTCGCCAAGGAGGCTTTTTTCAGTCTCGACGCCCCCATCGAGCGGCTGACGATGCCGGACATCCCCAGTCCGCACAGTCCGGTGCTGCTGAAGGCAGTGGTTCCGGGCGTCGAGGGCATCACCGCCGCCATCCAACAGTTGGCGAGCGTGTGATGAGCGCTTCCGTACAGCCCGCGGCCGTCGAGATTCGGGCCCCCGAGCAGACTGAAGGCACCCGTTCGCAGATTCTGCGTTGGCTGAAGTCGGTGGGCGATGAAGTGGCGCTTCACGAGCCGCTCATCGAATTGGAGACCGACAAGGTCACCGTGGAAATCGCAGCACCGGCCTCCGGTGTCCTTCAGCAGATCTTGAAGCGCGAGGACGAGGAGGTGGGGCCCGGAGACTTGCTGGGGCATATAGGCGCATCGATAGCGACCGTCGCAACAACGCCTCCCGAACCCACCGTTGCAAATGAAGCGAATGGCGGAGTGGTATCCGCTCAGGACAGCGGGCAAGGCTCGTCTCATCTCCTCAGCCCCGCCGTGCGTCGGCTACTTGCGGAGAACTCGCTGGAACCAGCTTCGATCGTCGGAACGGGGCGCGGTGGTCGCATTACCGTGCAGGACGTGTTGCGAGCGGCTTCGGGGTCAACGCCGTTTGTGGCGTCGGTCGCGACCGCGGCGACTGCGGCGACCGCGGCGACCGCGGTAATGGCGGCGCCCAAGGCTCCGCTCGTGCCGCCTTCGAATATCTCAGGCGCAATGCGGCACGTACCGCACACCGCTGTGCGCAAGCGGATCGCCGAGCACATGGTGAAAAGCCTGTTGAATACCGCGCCCCACGTCACGACCGTGTTTGAGGCGGATATGTCGGCGGTCCTGGCGCACCGCGCCACACATCGCGAGGAATTTGCAGCGCAGGGTGTGCCCCTGACGCTGACGGCGTATTTTCTCCAGGCCGTCGTGGGCGCCATTAGAGCCGTACCGGAGGCAAACAGCCGCTGGACCGATTCCGCGCTGGAAATATTTGACTCGATGCATGTCGGCGTGGCGACCGCGTTGGAGGACGAACTGGTCGTCCCCGTCTTGCGCAACGTAGACTCGCTGAATCTATTGGAGACGGCTCGAGGCCTGAACGAACTGATCTCTCGGGCCCGCGAACGCCGCCTCGTTCCAGCTGATGTCAGGGGAGGCACCTTTACGATCTCCAATCACGGCGTCAGCGGCAGCCTCCTGGCTGCGCCCATCGTGATCAATCAGCCGCAGTCGGCGATTCTCGGGATCGGCCGGCTCGAGAAACGAGTCGTGGTGCGGGAGAGTGGCGGCGAGGACGAGATGGTCATCCGGCCGCGGTGTTACGTGACTTTGACCATTGATCACCGTGTGATGGACGGCCACCGTGCCAACCGGTTCTTGCAAACCTTCGTGGAACATCTGAGCGACGGGTCTGTGTCACACTGAATAGTCAACGGAGCCAATCATGTACACACAGGGCCTCGACTCTCTGGGTAAGGACTGCGTCCCTCGGGAGTCGGTCGACAGCGCCGCGCTCGAAGGCCGGTTCCAGGCGCGCGTGGACGCGGATGAGAAGATCGAACCCAAGGACTGGATGCCGGACGCCTACCGTCAGACCTTGATTCGCCAGATTTCCCAGCATGCGCATTCCGAGATCGTGGGAATGCTGCCCGAAGGCAACTGGATCAGTCGCGCGCCGACGCTGCGACGCAAGGCCGTACTCATCGCGAAAGTGCAGGATGAGGGCGGTCACGGCATGTATCTGTATAGCGCGGCCGAGACGCTGGGCATCTCGCGCGCCCAGATGATCGACCAGCTTCTTGCCGGAACCGCCAAGTACTCCAGCATTTTCAACTATCCGACACTGACCTGGGCCGACGTCGGTGCCATCGGCTGGCTGGTCGACGGGGCGGCGATCATGAACCAGATTCCCATCTGCCGCTGTTCGTATGGTCCGTACGCGCGCGCGATGGTGCGGATCTGCAAGGAGGAGAGCTTTCATCAGCGCCAGGGGTTCGAGATCATGCTGGCGCTCGCCCACGGAACCGTAAAGCAACGCGAGATGGCGCAGGACGCGCTGAACCGCTGGTGGTGGCCCTCCGTCATGATGTTCGGGCCCAGCGATGCACAGTCCAAGCATACCGAGCAGTCCATGCGCTGGAAGATCAAGCGCTTCACGAACGATGAGCTGCGGCAGAAGTTCATCGACATCACCGCGCCGCAGGCCCAGTTTCTCGGCCTGTCGATTCCCGATCCGGAACTGAGTTGGGATGAGAACGCGCAGCATTTTCGATCGGGAACGATCGACTGGTCCGAGTTTCAGTCCGTCCTGAAGGGCAACGGCCCTTGCAATCGCGAGAGATTGCAGGCGCGACGCAGCGCCCATGACGATGGCGCGTGGGTTCGTGCGGCCGCCGTCGCGCATGCTCGGAAACGTGAAGGAGCCGCCCATGGTTGAAGAATGGCCGCTGTTCGAAGTATTCATTCGCTCGCGCTCGGGCCTGGAGCACAAGCACGTCGGCAGTTTGCATGCGACGGACCCGCGAATGGCCGTCGAGCATGCCCGCGATGTTTACACTCGTCGCCAGGAGGGCGTAAGCATCTGGGTGGTGCGGTCCACCGACATCATCGCGTCCGACCCGGGCGAAGCCGATTCTCTGTTCGAACCGGCGCGCGACAAGGTCTATCGTCATCCCACGTTCTATTCGATTCCCGATGAGGTTAAGAATCTGTGAGTGCGGATTTCAGCGAACACCCGCAGTTGCGCAAGGATCTGTTCTGCTACCTGCTGCGGCTGGGTGACACCAGCCTGGTGCTGGGGCAGCGGCTGGGCGAGTGGGTCGGACACGCCCCGGCGCTCGAAGAAGATCTGGGCCTTGGGAACCTGGCGCTCGACTTTGTGGGGCAAGCGCGCCTGCTCCTGACGTATGCCGGGGAAGTCGAAGGCCGGGGCCGCGACGAAGATGCGCTCGCATTCCTGCGAGACGCTCCGGAGTTCGTGAATCTCACGCTGGCTGAACAGCCTAATGGAGATTTCGGCCGCACCGTCGTGCGGCAGTGGCTGATCGATGCCTGGCAGCTGGAGATCTATCAGGCATTGCAGACCTGCGTCGATACCCGATTGGCCGCCATTGCCGCCAAGGCCCTGAAGGAAACCCGCTACCACCATCGCTTCAGCAGCGGCTGGCTGGTACGACTGGGCGACGGCACGGAGGAGAGTCATCGACGGGTGCAGCAATCGGTCAACGAGTTGTGGCACTTCACCAGCGAATTGTTTGCCGCGGACGAGGTCGACGAGCGGTTGGCTGGCGCTTCGGTGGCTCCCGTGCTTTCCCAGTTGCAGCCGCGTTGGTCCGAAGGAGTTGCGGCGGTCCTGGAGGAGGCGAAGCTCAAGCGCCCGTCGACGGTTCGTTATCCCTGGCACGGCAAGCGTGGCGTACACACGGAACACCTCGGCCACATGCTCGGCGAGATGCAGCATCTTCAGCGCACGTATCCCGGCTCGCAGTGGTGAACGGCGTGGCCTACATGAATTCCTCTGTAGACAGGGTCCACAACGCCAGCGAAAGGCGGGTGTGGATCGCCCTTGGGTCCGTAGAGGATCCTGAAATCCCGGTTCTGAGCGTGGTGGATCTCGGGATCGTCAGGTTTGTGCGATGGGATGACGATGAGCGATTGCACGTGGGGATTACACCAACCTACTCGGGCTGTCCTGCCACCGAAGTCATTCGCCGGGCGGTTGAGGCCGCGCTGCATCGGGCCGGGTATACCGACGCGCTGATTGAAGAGGTCATTGCGCCCGCCTGGACCACCGATTGGATATCCGCCGAGGGCCGCCGCAAGTTGCGAGAGTTCGGGATCGCGCCGCCCACCGATCGCGTCTCGGCGCCTGTGGCCTGTCCTCGATGCGGCAGCCGCGCGAGCGAGAAAGTCAGTGAATTCGGCTCGACGCCCTGCAAGGCGCACTACCGTTGCCGTGCCTGCCTCGAACCCTTCGACTGTTTCAAGTGTCTATGAATGGCAAGTGCCCATGCTCCGATTTCATTCTCTGCGGGTAGCTGAAGTTCGTCCCGATGCGGATGACGCTGTCGTCGTCACGCTCGACGTCCCAGAGGATCTGCGCGAGGTCTACCGCGGGCTGCCGGGTCAGCATGTAGTTCTGCGTGCATCGATAGAAGGCGAGGAAGTGCGTCGCACCTATTCGCTCGTCAGTCTCCCTGGCGAGCCAGTTCTGAGGATCGTGGTGCGTGTGCATCGCGACGGCCGTATGTCCAGATATCTGGCCGAAAAAGTGTGCGTCGGAGAAAGCCTGGACGTCATGCCTCCGAACGGGAGCTTCACGCCGCGATCGGCGTCGTCGAATCGAAAGACCTCCGTTGCGTTTGCCTCAGGGTGCGGAATCACTCCGGTCTTCGCCATCATGCGTGCAGTGCTGGCAGCGGATGCGGACAATCGATTCATTCTGTTCTACGGCAACACGGGCATGAGTCGCGCGATGTGCCTGGAGGAGTTGTTGGCGCTCAAGGATAGGCACATGGGGCGCCTGGCGCTGCACTTCGTGATGAGCCGTGAGCCCCAGGAAGTCGATCTGTACAACGGGCGCCTGGATGCCGAGAGAGTGCGGCGAGTCGCGCAGACACTCTTTGATCCGGGCAACGTGGCCGACTACTTCATCTGCGGCCCGGGAAAGATGAGTCACGAGATCGGGGTGACGCTGCGCGCGCTCGGCGCGTCGACTGAACGGATTCATGTCGAGCATTTCTACGTGGATGACGAATTGAAAGAGATTTCCGCGGCGACGGCGACGGCGACGTCCGCGCCGCAAGAAGTTGCCCGTCGCGAGGCCCCCATTCGGGCGACGGCAGCAACGAGTGTTGCCACCGGCGCCCAGGCTGAGGTCACCATCGTCATGGACGGTCGCCGCCGCTCGTTTACGATGCGCATGAACGACGAGACCGTGCTTGAGGCCGCGGCGCGCGCGGGCCTTGAATTGCCTTTCTCTTGCCGCGCCGGCGTGTGCTCAACCTGTCGCACCAAGGTCGTGCGGGGGGAGGTCGAGATGCAGCAGAACTATGCCCTGGAGGAGGGGGAGCTGCAGGAAGGCTACATTCTGGCGTGCCAGTCGCGCGTCAAGACTCCCGTACTGGAACTCGACTACGACGAGAAGTGATATGAGCTACCAGACCATTGTGTTTGATGTTGCCGAGGGAGTCGCTCGCCTCACGCTGAATCGTCCCGAACGACTGAACAGCTTCAACACGCTGATGCATGACGAAGTTCGCGATGCGCTCGCGACACTCGAGTCGGACGCTTCGCGCCGAGTACTCGTCGTCACTGGGACGGGCAGGGGCTTCTGCGCGGGCCAGGATCTTGGCGACCGCGCAGTCAGCGCAAGTGGTATCGGAGTCGATCTCGGTGAGTCGATCGAAAAGTACTATAACCCGCTTGTGTTGACGCTGCGGCGACTGCCGATACCGGTGATCGCAGCGGTCAACGGCGTTGCGGCCGGCGCAGGCGCGAATATCGCGCTGGCCTGCGATCTGGTTATCGCCGCACGCTCGGCAAGTTTTGTTCAGGCCTTTTCGAAGCTGGGATTGATTCCGGACTCCGGAGGCACCTGGTTCCTGCCGCGGCTCGTGGGCAATGCACGGGCCATGGGGTTGGCGTTGCTGGGAGACAAACTCCCCGCACAGCAGGCGGCCGAGTGGGGTCTTATCTGGAAATGCGTGGAAGACGCCGAACTGGCCGGTGTCGTAGATGCCCTCGCGCGGCAGTTGGCGCAAGCCCCGACACTGGGCCTGGCCCGAACAAAACACGCGCTGTACGAAAGCTGGACCCGGACCCTCGAACAGCAACTGGACGTAGAACGCGACTGCCAGAGAGAGTTGGGCCGCACGCAGGACTATGCAGAGGGCGTAAGCGCCTTCACGCAAAAGCGAACCCCGCGCTTCGTGGGCCGGTGAACGCGCCCTTTGGGCTAATGGCGGGCGCGGCTACAGATCCGGTGAGCTGACGATCGAAGGAAAGGTTCATGCAACTGCAAAGCTTCGTAGCCGGTCAATGGCACAGCGCAGCCCGCCAACTCGTCGACCTTCGGGACGCCACGACCGGCGATGTCGTCGCTTGCGCGTCATCGGATGGAGTCGACTTCGCATCGATGCTGGCCCATGCGCGCGACGTCGGCGGCCCGAATCTGCGCCGGCTCACGTTTCATGAACGGGCCGGATTACTCAAGGCGCTGGCAAAGCATCTCACCGGGCACAAGGAGGAGTTTTACCGGCTCTCCTTTGCCACAGGCGCGACCAAGGGTGATTCCTGGATCGACATCGATGGCGGGATCAGTACGCTGTTTGTGTTTGCCAGCAAGGGAACGCGAGAACTCCCCAACGACTACGTCTACGTAGATGGTGGCGTAGAGGCGCTTTCGAAGAGCGGCGCCTTCATCGGCCAGCACATATGCGTCCCCCTCGAAGGGGCGGCCGTGCAGATCAATGCATTTAATTTCCCTGTCTGGGGCATGTTGGAGAAACTTGCGCCGGCACTGTTGGCCGGCGTTCCGGTCATCGTCAAGCCGGCCACGGTGACGTCCTACCTGGCCGAGCAGGCCTTCAGGCGAATCGTCGAGTCCGGAATTCTCCCCGAAGGGGCCGTGCAATTTATCTGCGGCGCAGTGGGGGATCTGTTCGATCATCTGACCTGTCAGGATGTCGTGTCGTTCACCGGATCGGCGAGTACGGCTCTGCGGCTCAGAACGCATCCAGCGATCCTGTCCAATGCCGTCCGCTTCACGGCCGAGACAGACTCGCTCAATTCCTCGATTCTCGGCCCTGACGCCGTGGCCGGAACACCGGAATTCGACCTCTACATCCGCGAAGTGATCCGCGAGATGACGGTGAAAGCCGGGCAGAAGTGCACAGCGATTCGTCGGGCCATTGTCCCTGCCGATCGCGTATCCGATGTCGTGGATGCGCTACGTACCTCGTTGGGAAAAACGGTTGTCGGTGATCCTCGACTCGACAACGTGAGAATGGGGCCGGTGGCCTCAGTCGGACAGCGTCGTGAGGTGCTTGAGCAGCTCGGCAGGCTCCAGGGTGACGCCGAAACCGTCTTTGGACCCGCCGACTCCCGTGTCGTGGGAGCGGATTCGGATAAGGGTGCTTTTGTGTTGCCGACGTTGCTCTACTGTCGGGATCCCTCGGCAGCCCGTTTGGTTCACTCGGTGGAGGCCTTCGGTCCCGTCTGCACAGTAGTTCCCTACCACGGGCTGGACAATGCGATCGAACTCTCCCGACGCGGCGGTGGAAGCCTGGTGAGTTCCGTCTTTACGGCGGACGACTCGGTGGGTGCGCAGTTGGTCATCGGACTGTCCTCGTATCACGGACGACTGCTGGTTGTGAATCGCGATTGCGCAAAGGACTCGACAGGTCACGGGTCTCCCTTGCCCCACCTCGTCCACGGAGGCCCCGGTCGCGCCGGAGGAGGGGAAGAAATGGGTGGCATACGCGGGGTGATGCACTACATGCAGCGCACCGCAGTTCAGGGCACCCCGGACGTCATTGCGGCGATCACCCACCGATGGGTGAAAGGTGCTCGCCAGCGCGACCCGGGCGTTCACCCCTTCCGCAAGCCTTTTGGCGCACTCGTCATTGGCGACACATACCATTCCGCCGAGCGAGAGGTGACGATCGAAGACATCGAGCGCTTCGCCGAGTTGTCAGGCGATCATTTCTACGCCCACATGGATGAGCAACAGGCACAGCGAAACCCCCTGTTCGGCGGCCGCGTCGC
>FTJL01000328.1_pt5 | contig 14113 bp, 12 predicted proteins | sample 1658551 | NCBI WGS metagenome assembly FTJL01 (sample SAMEA3914835, study PRJEB12502) | metagenome | biome: forest; material: soil | place: Canada | collected 2011-07-03 | depth 0.3 m
CTCGTCGGCGGAGGCCGCGGTGAAATTGTTCGTCCCGACGCCAATGGCCGGCAGCATTTCCTTCGTCGAAGGAACGGCCTTACGGATCAGCGGCAGCTCTGTCGCGGTCGCGGCCAACAGGGGGCGCATTGCCCAACCCATGCCTGCGGCGACTCCCGTCGCCAGCACGGTGCGGCGCGAGAAACGGGATCCGGGATGCTTGGGAGACCTCACGGGTGACCTCCATCCGACGTCATGATCAGGACCTGCAGCGTACAGGGCCGGCCGGCCGGCTATAGCGAAAAGTGGCTCGAACGCCCGGCACGCGGTACGGTGCTGAACGCCCGGCTGCGAAAAGGGTTCACATCATGAAATGGACGCCCAAACTGCATGCTCTTCTGCTGGTCGTCGTCGCTACCAGCGCGGCGGCGATTCCCGCGGACCAGCTCAATCACCGGATTCGCATCGAAGGCCGAGGACCGCGTACCGTCATCCTCGAATCCGGGCTGGGCGACACACTGGATGTCTGGACAGCGGTTCAGCCGCAGATCGCTGCGGGCTGCTCGCGCACGGTCGCCTATAACCGCGCGGGTTACGACGGGAGTGACCCCGCTCTTGGCCCGCGTGACGCGGCGACTATCGTCGGCGAGCTGCGTGCCGAACTCCAGCGCAGACATATAGCCCCACCTTACGTTCTGGTGGGTCATTCGCTCGGCGGACTCTACATGCAATATTTCGCGCGCAATTTCCCCGATGATGTGGCCGGTCTGGTGCTCATAGATTCCACACATTGGAACCAGGGCCTTCGCGTCGACAACTCCGCCAACACGCCGTATGCGGGACGCACGGCGGTAACGCTATTCATGCCGTGGATCATGCGTCGCGAGCTTGTGGACAGTTCGACTGCGGGAGAACAGGTCCACTCCAGTCCCCCGTCGAACTCCATCCCTACCATCGTGCTTTCGAGCACCCGTGGACTCGACGGGGAAACGCCGGCCGCACGCGCCATGTCGGCACTGATGCAAGACGAAATCGCAGCAGATTTTCCCGACTCCCGTCACGTCAGGGTGCCGGACAGCGGCCACTATATCCAGCGCGATCAGCCCGAGGTGGTGGTCCATGCCGTTCGCGAGTTAGCGGGTTGTGTCAAGCCGGCAGGTGCGGAGCACAAATCCAGATAGACGCGCTCGAGGCGTTCGGCGCTGCGCTGCCAGGTCAGAAACCTCGCGGCGCGAATACGCCCGGCGTTGCCCATCTCGTGCAGTTGTTGGCTGTCTGACAGCAGATCACGCATTGCTTCGAAAAGCATCCCGACATCCATGCGCGGCACCAGACGTCCGGTCACTCCGTCTTGCACCAACTCCGGCACTCCGCCACATCGGGCGGCGATGACTGCCACGCCACTGGCCATGGCTTCGGCCACCGGCAAGCCGTAGGACTCGTGCCAGACCGAAGGCAGCACCAGCAGGTCAGCTTGCTCGTACTGCTGCTGCAGTTGCTGCAACGAGACGGTGCCCAGAAAATGCACCCGGCGCCGAAACTGTGGGGAAACCCGGGCGAGCAGCGCGTTCGGGTAACTGTGCTTCTGACCCAGCACCTCCTTCGTCACCCACTGGGAAAGGGACAGCCCGTAAAACTGTTGCAGGTGTTCGACGGCCCGCGCGTCCTCGCTCAGCAGCAGGCGCAGCAGCCCAAAGGGCAGCATTCCAGGCTTGCCTACCAGCGTCAGCTCGAGATCCAGGCGTTCGCGCGCCAGGCGGTCAAAGGCTTCCATCAGCAGATGAACGCCCTTGTCGGGCGAGATTCGGCCGACGAACAGCAGCCGTTGCGGGCGCCCACCCGGCACGTAACGCGCCCGGTCGGGCTGAAATCGCTCCACATCCACTCCGTTGCCTATCGTGTGGATGCGCGACGCGAACTGCGGGAATCGCGCGCGAGCTCTGTCAGTCACGTACTCGGACACTGTCACTACGGCGTCCAGCCTCGACAGCTGGCGTCCCAGGCGGATCTTCTCCAGTTGCGCGAGCTCATCCTGGTGCATGTGAACCACCAGCTTCGCGGCCGGCGCGGCGCGCGCGAACAGAGGAGCGAACTGCAGCTGCTGCGGCAGGTGGATGATGTCCGGGGGGCGATCACCCAGATCACGGGCGACCTGCCAGAAGTATTCGCGAAAGTAACCCGGAGAAGCGAAATAGGGCTTGCGGCTGAAGCGGCCTTTCAGCAACTGCACGGTCTTGTGCAGCCGGGTCGCGACCCAGCGCACGCGACGGATTTCGATCCGCCCCCAGCGCTCGGTGGCCGGCTGTCCCGGGGCCGACGGGGCGTAGACCACGACCTCGTGGCGCTCGCTTAAGCCTCTGGCGAGTTCCCAGTTCACGATGGCCACGGAACCTCGCTGCTCCAGGCCCGCCTCCATGGGGTCCTGGGGCTGATTGATGAAGGCTATTTTCACTTAAGGTCTGCTGCTAACCGCCCCTGGAGGGCGAATTGTAAGTGTGGATGCCTGCGGGCAACCTTGACCCCAGCAAGCATCGCGCCTAAGGCGCCCGGCCGGAGCCTGCTAGCATTCCACCCTTCGACGGGCTGAGGCGGGATAACAACCATGGATCCGGACCGCAGAGCACTGCTGAACGCGCTGGGTTCTTTGACTGTCGCGGGAGCTGCGACTCCCGGAACCGCGCAGGCAGTCGGGACGGCCCACACTCGCGACCGGGCAGAGCGCCTGCCGGAGCCCCCCGCCACCAAGGCAAAGGTCATCGACGTCCACACGCATATGTACAGCCGCGGGTGGCTGGCTGCATTGAAAGCTGCAGGAGACAAGGATGTGAGGGTGCAGCCCGGGCCCAAGGCAGACGCGCTGCTCTACCGCTGGGCCGGTATCGGCAGCCTGGGGCCCGAAATGTACGACTGGGACACTCGCATTCAACGCATGGATGCAGCGGGGGTGGACATAGCGATCATCAGTCTCTCGGCGCCGAATGTTTACTGGGGCAGCCGGACTGTGAGCGCCAAGGCTGCTCGCGATATCAACGACGACTTCGCCGCCGCCCAACACAAGTACGACGGGCGAATCCGCTGGTTGGCATCGCTCCCGTGGAACGACACAGGCGATGGCGTTACGGAGTTGCATCGTGCGAAAGGCAAAGGCGCCGTCGGTGTCTGCACGCTGACCAACATCCAGGGCGTGCCCCTCACGGACGAGCGCTTCCGCCCCATCTGGCGCGAGATCGAAGCCATGCGGATGCCCACGTTCATCCATCCCACCCTGCCCTTCAACGATTGTCTGGGCCTGAATATTCCGGCCCTGGCCAATGCCATAGGATTCACCTCGGAGACCAGCCTGTGCTTCGCGCGCATGATGGTGGAAGGCTTCCTGGATACCTTTCCCAAACTGGAGTTGATCGCCTGCCACGGTGGAGGCGCCCTGCCGTACCTGGCGGCACGGCTGGATCGGTGTTGGGATCGGATGATCGTCGACAAGCAGGCGAAGGAAGCGCCCGGTACGTATTTGCAACGTCTTCACTTTGACTCGATCGTGTACGACGATGCAACGCTCGCGCACCTGGTGAGCTACGTCGGCGAGGACCGCGTGCTGTACGGTTCCGACTACCCGTTCTCGCTGGGCGACATGCCGGGCATCCTCGCGCGCGTCGACGCTCTACCTGTGCAGCAAAGAGACAAGATCCGCAGCGGCAACGCGCGCCGCCTGTTCGAATTCTGACAGCAACAGGGTCAAATGCGCTCCTTACTTCTGACGGCCATCGCCGCGACACTGCTGCAGGCGCCGGCTTCACCGCTGCCGAAGTTCGACGCGACCACCTCGTTACTGGTGGTCGCTCCGCATCCCGATGACGAAGTACTTTGCTGCGCAGGGGTGATTCAGCGGGTGCTCCAGGCAGGCGGGACGGCAACCGTCGTGTGGATCACCAGCGGCGACGCGTCGGAGCTGGATCTGCTGGTCGTCGAGAAAAGCCTGTTCGTCGAACCGCGAAAGCTGCGCGACCTTGCGCACAGGCGCACCCTGGAGGCGCAGGCTGCGACAAGGCTGCTGGGAGTTCCGACGGACGGCCAGGTGTTTCTGGGCTACCCGGATCGCGGCATTCTCCCGTTGTTGAACGAGCACTATTCCACGCCGTATTACTCGAAATACAACGGCGCCAGCGCGGTCCCCTACGACACCGCGTTGTCTCCCGGGCATCCCTACACGGGCGTGAGCCTGGAGCATGACTTCGACGCGGTACTCGATCGAGTGAAGCCGACACTGGTGCTCGCTCCGAGTCCTCGCGATTCCCACCCCGACCACAAGGGTTCAGGCATCCTGGCGATGCGTGCTATGGCTCGGCACGGGCAACTCGACAAGTTGCGCTATTGGGTGGTCCACGGCGGAGAAACATGGCCCATGCCACGCGGCTACCACCCGACGCTGGCGCTCACGCCGTCACCGCGAAGCAAGGGATTGTCTGCGAGCGCATTCGAGCTGACATCGGCTGAGGAGAACCGCAAGCTGGAGGCGCTCCGCGCCTACCGGACACAGATGGAAGTGATGTCGTCTTTCCTGCTGTCTTACGTGCGCACGACCGAGCTGTATTCGCAGATACCGATGCCGCTGCCGGACCCAACGCCGTAAACCGAGCAACCTTATTACGGCTCTCCCGGCCGCCGCCATCGGTCCAACCAGCGATCGATGGCTCCAGCGATTCGCTCACGCAGGCGATGCAATCGCGCGCGCCTGGGCCAATGCCTCCAGCTCAATTCCTCGGATTCGCGACAATCGTTTGCGAAGACCTCCGCGACCGTGTCGGCGAAGGCGGCATCCAGAATTTCCTGGTTCGCCTCCAGATTCCATTTGAAACTCCAGCGGTCGAGGTTGCTCGAACCGACGGATACCCAGTCGTCGCACAGAATCATCTTCCCGTGCAGCACGCGAGGTTGATACTCAAATATCCGCACGCCGCTGCGTAGCATCTTGCCGTAAAAGCGGCGCGCGGCGTCCCGTACCCATGGATGGTCTGTGCGCGGTCCCGGGACAAGAAGGCGCACGTCCACCCGACGTCGCGCAGTCTTTCGCAACGCTTTGCGAAAGCGCCTCGAAGGCACAAAGTACGCACTCATGATCCAAGCGCGCTCCCTGGCACTCTCGATCCGTCGGACGACATTCGTAGCGAGCGCCGAGCGGGCCGAGGCTTCACTCAATGAAACGCGGCCCAGGGACGGATCCTGCGCCCCGTCCGGATTTGCGCCGGGCGGTTCGGTGCCGGGTTCGTCGATTTCCGGGGCCAGGGCGAGTTGTCCGCCGCTCTGATGCCATGAGCGAGCAAACGCGCGTTGCCAGTCGGCGACAACGGGGCCTGCGATTTCGACCATCTGGTCGCGCCACGGAGGTCCCTTGCCGCCGACTCCAGCGAATTGGTCAGTCATCCCGGCGCCACCCACGAAGGCAGTACGCCCGTCGACCAGCAGCAGTTTGCGGTGATCGCGCAGAAAGTTGTGCAGGCGCTTACGCCAGCTCAGAGCGTTGTAGAAGCGTAGTTCGGCGCCTGACCTGAGCAGGCGCGTCCGATCCGACGATGAAAATCCCAACGACCCGAAGCCGTCAAGCATGACGCAGACCTTAAGCCCTCTGCCGGCGGCATCGACGAAGGCCTGCACAAAACGCTCGGTCAGCTCCCCGGACTCTACAAGGTACATCTCGAGAAGCACATACTCGCGCGCGTCCCGGATTGCCTCGAGCATCCGGGCGAAGAACTCCTCGCTGACGGCGATGAGGTGGAATCGATTCCCCGACCTCCACGGGGCGCCGTCAGCGGGAACGGGGTGCGGGCGGCGACGGGTAAGCATGGCGCAACGTACCTAAGCGGTGGGTGTGCGTCCATAGACATACTGGCGGGGTAGGATTCGATATTTATGGTTTACCGGGTGACTCCTTGATACGACTGATGCTCCTCGCGCTGCTGCTGACGGCAGCGCCGTTCGAGGTCCTTGCGGACATCGCCTCGAGCTTCAATGCCGTGCGACACCGCGGCTGCGCCGACAGAGCCGGCGTCCCCAATGCCGTGCATCGCAACAGGAAGCTCGATGCCGTAGCGAAGCGCCTCAGCAACGGCGAAGACGCCCATGCGGCCGAGATGAAGGAAGGCTACCGGGAGGCGAAATCGGCGTCGTTCAAGTTGCAGGGCGTTGCGCAGGACTTGCAGGTCGAACCCATCCTGAGCCGTCAGTTCTGCTCCCAGGTCACGGACGCCGGGTACCGGGAGATAGGTACCTATCGCCGCGGTGCGGACGTCTGGGCCATCATGGCGGCGCCGTTTGTGCCGCCAACACCCCGGCAGGCAGCCGAAATCAGTCGACGCATCCTGGAGTTGACCAACGCTGCGCGCGCCACGGGCCGCCAATGCGGGCGGGAGCCGTTCGGCGCCGCTCCACCTCTGACACTCGCACCCGCCTTGGATCGCGCCGCCATGGCCCACTCCAAGGACATGGCCGACCACGACCTGTTCGATCACACCGGCAGCGACAGATCGACGCCCGCGGATCGTGTCGCTCGCACCGGCTATCGCTGGCGCATGATCGGCGAAAACATCGCTTCCGGCATAACAGCCGCGGACGAGGTGGTCGAAGGCTGGCTGAACAGCCCGCATCATTGCGAGAACATCATGGGCCCTCGCTTTACCCAGATGGGTGTCGCTTACTATTTCAACCCCAGGAGCCGCGATGGGCTGTACTGGACTCAGGTGTTCGGTACACCGGCCAGATAACTCCTGACCTTCGCGGTGGCGCTCGACGAAGCGCTTCACGTAGACTGCCGCGCCAATCGGTTGGCCAATCGGTTGTGAGGGGGGTTCCATACATGTCCGCTACCGAAGTGCTTACGCGACCCGGGTTGCTCGCTCGGGAACGCACGATTGCCGGGCCGCGATTCAGCCGCTGGCTCGTGCCTCCCGCCGCTCTCGCCATCCACCTGTGCATTGGCATGGCCTACGGGTTCTCGGTCTTCACGCTGCCCCTGACCCAGGCGATAGGTATTACCACCCACGTGCAGTGCCCCGCGGACATGGGCCTGTTCGGGCGCCTGTTTGCCTCGACCTGCGACTGGCAGGTGTCGGATCTGCAGTGGATGCCCATCCTGTTTTTTGTTTTTCTCGGCTCTTCCGCGGCGCTCTGGGGCGGCTGGGCGGAACGCTCCGGCCCGCGCAAGACGGGCGTCGTGGCCGCGGTATGTTGGTGTGGGGGACTGGTCATATCCTCCGTCGGCGTCGTGACGCACCAGCTGTGGATGTTGTGGGTCGGATCCGGCGCCATCGGCGGAATCGGGCTGGGGTTGGGCTACATCTCCCCCGTGTCGACGCTCATCAAATGGTTTCCCGACCGGCGCGGCATGGCTACCGGCATGGCGATCATGGGCTTCGGCGGCGGCGCGATGATCGGTGCGCCTCTGGCGGATCGCCTGATGAAGTTCTACGCGACAGCAAGCTCGGTGGGCGCCGCGGAGACCTTCCTGACGCTGGCCGCCGTTTATTTTGTTTTCATGATGTGCGGAGCGCTGGGCTATCGACTGCCCCCCGACGGTTGGCAACCGCGCAACTGGAACCCTGACACCGCCGGGAAGAAATCCTTCGCGACCCAGGGACACGTCCGGCTGCAGGTAGCGTGGAAGACCCGGCAGTTCTGGCTCACCTGGGCCGTGCTGTGCCTGAACGTGACCGCCGGTATCGGCATTCTGACGCTGGCTTCCCCACTGCTGCAGGAGGTGTTCGGCGGCCGCCTGATCGGCGTCGGCGCCACTTTCGATCAGCTCACACCGGAGCAGAAAGGCCGCATCGCAACGTTGGGCGCCGCTTTCGCCGGCCTGCTGTCGCTGTTCAACATTCTGGGCCGCATCTTCTGGGCGTCGCTGTCGGATCGGATCGGGCGCAAGGCCACCTACACCATTTTCTTCGTGTTGGGCATGGCGCTGTACGCCTCCATCCCCTGGACCGCGGCGACGGGCAATCTGGCCCTGTTCGTCGGCTTCTTCTGCGTCATCCTGTCGATGTACGGCGGCGGGTTCGCAACGGTTCCCGCGTACCTGTCGGACCTGTTCGGTACACGCATGGTCGGCGCGATTCACGGCCGGCTGCTGACGGCTTGGTCGGTGGCCGGGGTGCTCGGTCCCGTCCTGATCAATTTCGTCCGCACCTATCAACTCGATCACGGCGTGCCGCGGGCGCAAGCCTACAGCGTCACGATGTATGTCCTGGCCGGACTGCTGGCCATCGGCTTCATCTGCAACTGGCTGATCACGCCCACTCCTGCGAAATACCAGATGAGTGCCGCCGAGCTCGAAGCCACTTCGACCGCGGCACGGCCCGATCGGACCGCGCAGGCCAATGGAACGAGCGGCTTCGACTCCGGGGCCGGTTGGCTGGTGCCGGCGGCCTGGTTGGCGGTGTGGATCCCCATAGGCTGGGGCGTGTGGATGACGCTGAAGAATGCCGTCCAGTTCTTCCGTTGAATGCCGGCCAGCGCAAATCCGCCCTGCGGTAGGACAAAATCCGTAATATCGCCGCCGGCAGCAGCGGCGGTTAGCGGAGACGGCGATGGCGGAAGTCGAGATTCATACGGGCCACGGTCATGAGAGCGACGAGTTCGGCCGCCGGGTCGGAGTCGCGGTGGGAGTGATCGGCATCATTCTCGCAGTGGTGACCATAGCCTCGCATCGGGCGCACACAGCGGCGGTCATTACCCGGACCGAAGCAAATGACCAGTGGTCGTTATTCCAGGCCAGGAAAATCCGCGAGCATCTTGTGGAGGTGGGCGGTGAGGTCGTCGGCGCGTTGACCAACGATCCGGCGAGAGTGAAGGCCCTCGTCGACAAGCTCGGCGCTGAACGGGAGCGGTACAGCCGCGAGGCTGCGGATTCCCAGAAAGAGGCCAATGCAAAGGAAGACGAGACCGTTCACGAGGAAAAGCGAGCGCTGCGCATGGATATCGGCGAGGGCTTCCTGGAACTGGGGCTGGTGCTCTCGTCGCTGTATTTTCTGTCCAAGCGCCGCTTCTTTCCGGTGATTGGATCGCTTGCCGCGGTGATCGGCACGGCGCTGGGCGTGGCGGGTTTGCTGGTCTAAAGCTAACTTTCCAGCTGAGGTTGTGCCCGCTCGCTGAGCATCAACACCGTACCCGCGGCGACATACAACAAGAGAAACCACGCCACGGTTCTCGTCAGCAACAGGTACGCCATCGAATAGAACGTCGGGATTTGATAGTGCGCCCGCAGCGCCTGCACTGTGCCTATGATGGCTGCGGCGACGACCACCAGTAGCAGCAGGAGCCACCGTGACCCCGACTGCGAGCGCGAGTTGGTGAGCGGCGCCTCAGACGCCGCCAGTGTGTACCACCACGCAAGCACGAGTAGTCCGATAACCGAGCTCGCGTACTGAAGTACATGACTGACTTCGCCCGTGTACACCCCGAACAAAGTGATCGGCGCGCTCAATGCGTCGACCCTTCGCACCAGCCAGGTTCCCGGATGCGTGAACGCGTCCCAAAGAAGGTGAGTCCAAGAGCCGATGAGAAGCGCCGGCACTGCCAGCAGCCAATTTATCGGACGAGCGGTGAAACTGTCGGCTGCCTGCAACGCAACCCATCGCGCGCGATCCGTCATCAACGCGGTCAGCGGACGTCGCAGCAGAATGCAGCCGGCAATGACGAGCATTCCCAGCGGCAGACACAGAAATACGGACCCGAAGAGACTGTGCGTGTCCCAGTGTGCCGCCCGCAACGTCCAAAAGATCCGGCCAGGGGCGTAGTACAGGATATCCGGGATCATGCTCCCGATGATGAGCGCAAGCGTCGGCAGATATTTGAGGTGACGCAGCGGCATCACGGCCGCCGGGTGCGCGAGGGTAAACGGCATACTTAAGGAAAGCGTCGCAGGCTTGAGTGCCAGCTGCAAGCGCAGCGCGCAAAAAAAGCGACCTTAAGACACGCCATGGTCTTCAGCCTGTATCCGGCCGCGGGACCACCGAAATACGAAAATCGGACCCGATCCACTCGGCGGCTCCGGTCAGCCTGAACGTAAAATCCAGCCATTGGCCGGCGCGCAGCCCCGCCGTCTCGATTTCCGCGATCTGCAGACCGAGGCCCGAATCCGTGGTGAGTTGATCGCAGGCATCGCGCCAGCCGTCGAAGCCGAAGCGGAAGAGTCCCGGTGAGGTCAGCCCCAGGGTGAGCGAACTGCCTTCCGGCAATTCCGTGACGGCCACGTGAGGGCACCAGACGACGCGACTCACCTGCGGGCGCCGTCCGCCGTACCGATTCCAGACGCCCTCGGGGCAGTCGAATGGCCTCCCCAGCGCGAACGAAGTCACGAGCTTGATGTATTCGGCGTGCGCCCACGCCAGGGGCATCGCCGAGCCGGTGGCCGCCCCCAGGGTCAGCCCGGCTGCCGGAATCGGCGCCGCATCCCAGATCTGTTCGGGCAACATGCCGCCCGGTGAGGCCATGCGGGCCATCGCAACGATGTACGGCAGCGCATCGGCGCCCCGTGCGATTTCGTAGTGACCCCGCTCGCCCGTCAACAACGGCCACGCCCTGCCCCGACCCGTTCCGTCGTATGCCGAGCCATCGTCATGCTCACCGTAGCCGTCATCGTTGTAGCGGTGCCAGCAGGGCCCGTTGGGCGTGTCGACTTTCAGCACAGCGTCCGCGAGCTGCACGCTCGCAACGATCAACGGATCGTCGGCCCGGCGCAGGCCGAAGCGCACCAGCTGCAGGAAATCCAGACCGATCTGGGCCGCGGCGGGCAATCCGGGGTCGAGAGCCCAGTTCTTGATAGGCAGCGTCCGATCCAGCGCACCCCGATCTGCCACGGCTTCCCGCGGCGCCACCCGCACATAGTAGCCCGGGATTCCGTAGTGCCGGGCCAAGGGCGTGTCTCGAACCGTGGTCCAGTCCTCGAGACGCGAGTTCCAGTAGTCCGCAATGCTCAGAGCAAATTTGCGCGCCGCTCCCTGCAGGTATGGCGCCCCCGCCACCAGCGCAGCAATGCACGCGGCGATGGTGAAAGTGTTGATGCCGGCGTCCTCCTCCCATCGATCCTCATCGCTCGAGGGGCCGTTGCAAACGATAAACGCCAGTGCGCGCCGGATCATGTCGGCCACTTCCATGCCGTCCAGAGCACCGTAGGTGTCGAGAGTCACCGCCAGTATGACCGGCAATGCAACTTCGTCGAGCTGTACACCCGGCCAATAACTCTTGCCGCTGAGCCATTGATTCTGATTCCAACGACCGTCCGCGTGTTGGGTCGCCAGGAGATATCGCAACGTATTGCCGGCTTCGCGTGTGGCGCCGACGGCAAGCAGCGCACCGGCGCACTCGACCAGGTCACGAGGCCACACCAGGTGATAGCCCTCACGCTCCTGCTGGGTATTGCCCCAGGGGATGCTCAGGCTCGCCACCATGGCCCCCAGGAAACTCTTGTCCTGGTGGGCTCGCAAAACCATGATGGACAGTCTGAATTGCTCGGCGCACAGCGCGGGAAGCTCCGGCGGCAGTGTTGCTTTGACCGCGCGGCCGGCGTGCCATTGAGTCCATTCGGAAATCTGCCGCTCCCAGGATATCTCGAAGGGCTCGAACAACGCCGTGAACGCCAATGTCGCCGCCGACTCGGGACTGCTGCCGAAGGCAAGCGCCAGAACGCAGGCCCGGGGCAACTCTCCCATGAGCGCCACGTTGCCGGGACCGGCAGCCGGGTACTCCCAGGTCATCGCGCCATTGCGGGAGAAGTCCTGCCAGCCGTCGCTGAACCCGACATAACCGGCGCTCGCCCTGCCGAACGCGTCGCGTTGTCGATGAGTTACCGCGCCCAGCGCCAGTGCGTGCGGTCCTTGCTCCGCCCACAACACGCGACGCCCCCGATAGTCGCCGACCTCCGCGCGATTTTCCATTCCCGTGCCGCCCAGATGTGGTGCCAGCAGCGCGTACGGACGAAGCGTGTCATCGCCCTCGAGCGTGACCTCGATGATCAGGGCATCGCGGTGCGTACACGGCACGATGCGCAGAACCAGTTCGAATCGCTCGTGCCTGTGAACGATGCGCACAGCCGGGCAACCCGGTGCACCCAGCGTCACCACGTGCCGGTCCATTCGTTTGACTTCGACCCAGAATCCCTGGCCGTCGCCGACGAGAAATCCCAGGTCGCGGATCTGCGGGATGTCGACTCGCGGGTAGTAGACCTCGTTGACGATGCCGCCGCCGATCGTAAACCACAGTCGGGAAGCCCCCAGTGAGCAGCCCACCATATCCTTGGCGCTGCTTGACCAGGTCGGCGCGATTCCCGGAGATCCCGGAGGCGCCAGGCTCATCGGCGTCCTGCGGATCGGGGAACCCGGGCGGTGACGGTAAGCGGTCCACCGGCGCTGCGTTCCCACAGGCGCGTGCCTCCAACAAACGCGTTGGCGTTGTCTCCGGGCCGGGCTTTCCTGGGCAGAGTTTTGAGTTTACGCAGGTTGCCGCCGCCCAGAACCACGTAGTCCACTTCCAACACCTCACGCATCTGGTCCACCACGTCGGCAACCAGCTTGCGCCACTTCCTGGTACCGACGCGTTTCAGGCCGCGCTCTCCGACATATTCCTCGTATGAACGGCCGTGCTTGTACGGCATGTGTCCGATCTCCATCGGCTCGACCATGCCGTCCAGAATCAGTGTCGCGCCCAGACCGGTCCCCAGCCCGAGAAACAGCATGCGGCCGCCCTGGTAGCTGCCCATGGCCTGCATGGCCGCATCGTTGATCACACGCACCGGCTTGCCGAAGGCTTTGGCGAAATCGAACCCAACCCAACCTTTGCCGAGATTGTGCGGCTCCGCCGCCACCTTGCCGTGGAACACCAGCCCGGGATAGCCGATCGAGACGGCCTCGTAACGCCAGTCGCCGGTGAGCTTCAGAACCTGATTGACCATGGCCCGCGCGCCGAGCTTGCTTCCCGACTCGAACTCCCGGATGTCGCCCGTGGTGCCGAGGCGCATCTTGACGTGAGTGCCACCGACATCGAGCACAAGCACGCGCCTGGGTGTGGCCCGTGCAGCCCGGTTACCGATCTTTCCTGTCTGGCGGGTCATGGAACCTCGTTCGTCGCCGTATGGGGTCGACTCGCCGCATGCCGCGTGAGTCCGACCGCCGGGCGCGCTATAAGTAGATTAGTGAAGGATTGCAGGCAAAGATGGGAATGACCACTCAACCTCGACAAGGAGCCGGGGGCGCCTTGGCCCGGGCCGGCGGATCCGTAGCCGCGGGATGGCTGCTGACCCTGGCTCTTTGCGGCGTCGCGCTAGCGGCGGACAACGATCCGATCACTTCGGTCGTCAGCTCCATTCACGTCGATCCGAAGCAGCATGCCGGAACCATCTCCGCGGTCAACGGCTCGATCACCATCGGGGAAGAAGCCGTAGTCGGCGAAATAACCTCGGTCAACGGCTCGATCCACGAAGGCGAGCACGCGAGCGCCGGTCACGTACAAGCGGTGAACGGCAGTATCACGCTCGGTCAACATGCGACCGCCATGTCAGTGGGAACCGTAAACGGTTCGATTCACATCGATACCGGAGTTCAGATCGCGGGAATGATGACTACGGTCAACGGAGCACTATTCGTTGATCATGACGCGGACGTCAAAGGCCAATTGTCGACGGTGAATGGCCCCATTCGCGTACTGGGCGGACACGTCGGCGGCGGAATCAATACCCTCAACGGCGACATCGAAGTCGGGCCCAACTCACGCGTGGAGGGGGGCATTCACGTCAGGGAAAACGAGAACAACTGGTTCAACGATTGGTTCGGTTTTATGTGGCGCAGCAAGCCGCAGCGCATAGTCATCGGCCCGGGAGCCGTAGTCACCGGCACCCTGCTCTTCGAGCGGGAAGTCAGACTATACGTCAGCGATCGCGCGACGATCGGCCCCGTGCAGGGCGCGAAGGCGGTCCGTTTCACCGGCGATCACCCGCCGCAGGACTGACCTGAAAACGTGGATGCCGGGGGGCGACCCCGACATCCACGCCTGTCTTAAGTTGTCAGAATAGTCCTACGATTTTGCCGTTCTCGTCGATGTCGATGGAATTGGCGGCCGGCACCTTCGGCAGACCCGGCATCGTCATGATGTC
>FTJL01000275.1_pt5 | contig 14088 bp, 17 predicted proteins | sample 1658551 | NCBI WGS metagenome assembly FTJL01 (sample SAMEA3914835, study PRJEB12502) | metagenome | biome: forest; material: soil | place: Canada | collected 2011-07-03 | depth 0.3 m
GCGCAGTCGGCGCGGTCGGCGCCTCCTGCGCAGCCGGTCGCTGCGCGGTGGACGGTGTCATCGCGTAGGGATCCGCTGGCGGATTCAGCGGGCCCGGAGTGTCGAGATGAGTAGAGTCGATCTCGATCCAATCTTCCGGCGTACGCTTGCGAACAAAAGACGTCCCGCGCAGGTCAGTGATCTGGTCGATGGTTTCGCCGTCCGCAAGGCGATGGGCGATCTCGCAGATCTGCCGCTCGCCGTTGCCGTACACCAGCATGTCGGCCTTGGAATCGAGCAGGACGGAGCGCCGCACCTTCTCGGACCAGTAATCAAAATGGGCGATGCGGCGCAGGGAAGCTTCGATGCCGCCGATGACGATCGGCACATCCTTGAACGCTTCGCGTGCGCGCTGCGCATAGACAATGACGGAGCGATCCGGACGCTTGCCGCCTTCGCCGCCGGGGGTATAGGCGTCGTCGCTACGCACCCGCCGATCGGAGGTGTAGCGGTTAACCATCGAATCCATGTTTCCGGCGGTAATGCCGAAGAACAGGTTCGGACGGCCAAGCTCGGCGAAAGCCGAGGCGCTGTGCCAATCGGGTTGGGCGATCATGCCCACCCGGAAGCCGTGGGACTCCAGCACTCTGCCCACTATGGCCATGCCAAAGCTTGGGTGGTCCACGTAGGCGTCGCCGGTGACCACAATGATGTCGCAGGAATCCCAGCCCAGCGCATCCATTTCCGCACGGGTCATGGGCAAAAACGGGGCGGTACCGAAGCGCTCGGCCCAGTACTTGCGGTAACTCGTGATGTCGCGTGCGGTTTGCATGAGGGCGCGGATTATCTACCCAAGGCCTCCGCCAGTCCCGGCACATTTGTAGCCCCGACCGGCACTTTCAAGCTGGAACCGTCGAGATCGGCGCCCGTGGGCTCGAATCGCCCGCCCAGGCACTGGGACAGAAAACCTTCCGCGACGGCGTAAAAGGCTATCCGGTTCTGCGGACGGGCGAATCCGTGCCCCTCATCGGGGTAGAGGACGTAGGTGACCGGTAGCTGTTTTGCCTGCATCGCGGCCACAATCTGGTCGGCCTCGGCCTGCTTCACCCGGGGGTCATTGGCGCCCTGGGCAATCAGCAGCGGCCTTGCGATCCGGCCCACGTGGGTCAGCGGGGAACGCTGCTGCAGCAGTTCCCGACCCTCTTCGGTGCGGGGATCTCCGATCCGGCGGGCCATATCCTCGAGGAAGGTCTTCCAGTACGGGGGGATCGAATTCAGCAGGGTCAGCAGGTTCGAGGGACCCACGATATCCACCCCGCAAGCGAACGTCTCGGGCGTAAACGTAAGCCCCACCAATGTGGCGTAGCCACCGTAGGAGCCTCCGTAGATGGCTATCCTTTCGCGGAGGGCAATCCTCTCGCGCACCGCCCAATCGACTGCGTCGAGCAGGTCGTTGTGCATGTTGCGCGCCCACTCGCCGTCGCCGGCGTTGATGAATTGCTTCCCGAAGCCGGTGGATCCGCGATAGTTCACCGACAGCACGGCGTAGCCGCGATTGGCCAGCCACTGGTGCTCCGCATTGAATCCGTAACTGTCGCGCGCCCACGGGCCACCATGGACGTCCAACACCAGCGGCACGGGCTTGGCCGGACGGCCTGAGTTGTTGGGATCCGTTCCCGGCGGCAGCGTGAGATAGGAAACCAGCGGCAAGCCGTCACGTGAGCGGATCTCCACCGGGCTCATCGGCTGCAATGGTGCGCCCGCCAGTTCCGGCCGACTGTCAAACAACTTGGTTACCTGGCCGCTGCCGCGCTCGTACAGGTAGCTCGTCGTGACGTAAACGGGGTCGTTCACGACGACGACCCACTTGCCGTCGTCGAGAGTGCGGCTGACGACCTCGAACTGCGGTCCGAGTGCCGCGCGGAGGCGCTCGATGTCCTGCCCGGCGGTGGGCGCCAGCGGTTGCAGTTCTGTTGTCAGGTATTCAATGCCGTACGCTTGCGGCTTACGCGTGCGAGGCTCGAGCCAGACATCGGAGATATCCGCTTTATCGCTCTGTGCGAGCACCGTCTGTCGGCCGTTCGTCAGGTCGATACGAAGCAGTGCAGCTTTGTCGCGGTCCACGGCACTCAACAACAGCGCCGTCGTCCCGCCCTCTTCCACGACGAGCGGACGAAAGGTCAGGCTGTCGGACTGCCCGTACTGCAGAAAACTCTCCCAACCTTTTGTCGTGCGGCGGAACAACTCGCCGCCACCCTCGGCCAGGGATTTGACCGCGATGCGCGGCTGCAGCTGCAGATCCTCCAGATAGCCGGAGAATTCCTGGTCGTTGCGCTCGACGAGCTTGCGCGCGCCGGTAGCGATGTCGATCTCATAGAGATCGTGCCACTCGGGCAGCCGGTCGTTCAACGCAACGAGCGCAATACCGGGGCGCTCATGCGACAGACCGACGATGTCCGCGCGAACGTTGTCCAGCGGGGTGAGATTGAGTTCCCGGCCACTAATGACATCGACGCTGTGCACGCGCCAGTTCTCGTCACCACCCTCATCCTGCAGGAAAAGAACGTGGCAACTATCATCAGCCCACAGATGTTGGCGAATACCGCGCTTGCGATCGTGGGTAATGGCTTTGGCGTCATCCAGCTTGCCGAAGGGCGCCAGCCAGACATTCAACACCCCCTCGTACGGCGCCAGGAAAGACATGAACTTCCCGTCCGGGCTGAGTCGTGCCTGTGCACGTACCGGATTGCCGAACAGCGCGGCGCGTGGGATCAATTGAGTTTCTGAAGAGCTTAGCGTCACCGCGAAATCTCCAATCAGTACAGGAGCACTGGTGCGCGCTCACTCAGCCACGCAGCTTCGTCGGGCGCGGTCAGTGCATCCAGATCGGCAGGAGCTGAGTCTTCGTCCACCCAGCGGCGCAGCAGGTCGCTGCCGTTGATGACGTCGATGGCGAGACGATCATTCTCGTATTCGTAAGGAAAATCACGCCACAGCGGATAGTCCGGCCGCAGCCTGCGCAGTGCCTTGAAGGCCAGCGCGAACAAGCGCCACGGCCGGAAACTCTCGTGATCGTAGTACGCCGCCTCCTCGACGTGCACCTGGAAGCCACTGCACAGCTTACCCACGTGTTTGTGGAAAGTAGGTTCGAACCAGCACGGGCGCAGCTTGCAGCCGCGCATCCAGCCCGGCGCCAGGGCGCGCATTTCGCGAATCAGCGCGCCGGCATCGATGTCCGGGGCCCCCAACACTTCCAGAGGTCGCGTGGTGCCACGTCCCTCGGACAAGGTCGTACCTTCGAGCATGACGGAGCCGGGATAGGCGCGCGCCATCCACAGATTCGGCGCATTCGGACTGGGGTTCACCCAGGTGCGACGACCCAGCGGCCAGCCATAGCCGAAGGGACTGTGCGGCTCCCAGCCTTCCATCGGAATGACCTGGCAGTCGACGTCGATGCGTAGAGTCTTGACGAACCAACGCGCCATCTCTCCCATCGTCAGTCCGTGGCGCATGGGCATCGCAGCTGCGCCGACGAAACTTTCGCAGCCGGGTCGGAGCGTGAGGCCTTCCACCGGTCGACCGATCGGATTCGGACGATCCAGGATCCAGACGGATTTGCCTTTTGCCGCCGCTTCCTGCAGCACATACAGCAGCGTGGTGACAAACGTATAGATGCGGCATCCCAGGTCCTGCAGGTCGACGAGCAGGATGTCGAACGTATCCATCATGGCGGCGGTTGGACGGCGCACCTCTCCATAGAGACTGAAAACAGGAATACCCGAGGCGGGGTCAATGAAATCCCGCGATTCCACCATGTTGTCCTGCTTGTCGCCGCGTAACCCGTGCTGCGGCCCGAATGCGGCCGACAGGCGTACGTCGCCCAGGCAGTTCAGGGCATCGAGAGAGTGCACAAGGTGGTTCGTGACTGAGGCGGGATGCGCGAGCAGCGCCACGCGCCGCCCTGCCAGTGGCTTGCGCAACACGGGCTCTTCGATGAGACGATCGATTCCGAACTTCATGTCGTGATCTCGAGTGCAAATCCGTCGTGATGATGAAAATCGGGCTTGCCGGCAGCATGCCGCAGCGACCAATACGAAAGCCTACCATCCTCTTGTTCGATGACGGCAGCCAGGGCGACGCGCAACGTCGAGCCTCCCGGAAGCGCCGCCAGGTCACCCAGCGCCATGGCCGATTTCAGCCGCAGGGAGCGCTGGCTGAGGTCGACAGAAATCTCCGGCAGGGCAACATTCGCGGCCGGCGCCACACCTGCGCGATAACTGGAAAATCGATAGGCGGCCCACTGCGTCGAGGGCGAGAAATTCAGCTCCAGGTAGCCGGGCGGCGTGCCGGGCGCCACGAAGGCTTCGAAACAGGTGTGCTTCCACAGCTCATCGGCTCGTCGTGCAGCGCCTGCCGCCGGGCTTATCCCTGGAATACGCAACCGGGAGGTGTCCGCGTCGAGGAAGTAATCCAGAACGAGCACACCGGGTTTGCGGATGCGCACGCTCACTTCCAGCGAGCGAACCGTGCCGCAGGGGGTCGAAGGATGGACCGTGAGCGGAGCTCTGTGTACATCGGCGAATGGCATGCTTCATTCTACGTTCGATTGCAGCAGAGACGTCACGACGTATGTCATATTCGGTGCAGCAAACGAGACGAGTGAGACTTTGTGGCGACAAGCGATTCCTGGGATGTGCTGATCGTCGGCGCCGGCGTGGCAGGGCTCACTGCCGCTGCCGATCTGGCGGCCAAGGGTCGATCGGTTCTGATCCTCGAGGCACGCGACCACGTGGGCGGCCGCGTCTGGACACGGCACGAGCCGGAGATTGCGTCTCCCATCGAACTGGGAGCGGAATTCATTCACGGGCAGATCGCCGAGACCTTCGGGCTGCTGAACGAAGTGGGCAAGGCGGCGCTCGAAACGGAGGGCGACCGGTGGACGCTGCTCAACGGCAAGCTGGAGCGGCGTTCGGATGATCTGTTCGAGCAGATCCAGGCCGGCCTGAAGAAATTCGCAGACTCGGGACGGGACGATGTGTCCTTCGACGCGTTTCTGGACGACGCCGAGCGATATGGCCTCTCAAAGGACGCATGCAAAGTGGCCCGTGGATCCGTGCAGGGATTCGACGCTGCCGATCCTGCGCGCGTCAGCACCCTCTCGATTGCGGAGGAGTGGGGTGAAGGGGGAATGTTGGACGCTCCGACGTTTCGACCTGCGGGTGGCTACAGCTCCATTCTGAAAGCGCTGGCGGGTGCGCTCGAGCGCCAACAGGTTCGGCTGCAGTTGCAAACAGTCGTGCAGTCCATCCAGTGGAATCCGGGCTCGGTTGAGCTACAAGGTGAATGCTTCGCCAAGCCATTCCACGCGAGGGCACCCAAAGCCATCATAGCTGTGCCGCTGGGTGTGTTGCAGGCCGAGGCGGATTCGCCCGGCGCGGTTGTATTCACACCCACGCTCCAGGAAAAGCGTGCGGCGTTGCAAGGACTGGCTTCGGGTGCAGTGCTGAAAGTGGTGCTGCGCTTTCGCACTGCATTCTGGGAGGAGTTGCAGGGCGGGAAGTATCGCAACGCAGGCTTCTTCTTCTCCCCGGACGCGGTCTTTCCTACTTTCTGGACAACACTGCCGTTACACGTGCCTTTGCTCAACGCCTGGGTGGGGGGACCTAAGGCGGCGGCATTGTGCAATCTGCCGACCGACGCGATTGTTCGCGAGGCGCTGAAATGCGCCGGGGAACTTTTTGGCCTGGAGCCCAACGGTTTCGAGCTGGAGGCTGCCTATGTACACAACTGGATGACGGACCCCTTCTTTCGCGGCGCTTATAGTTACGTGACAGTCGCAGGACGCGAAGCGCGCCGGACATTGGCGGCTCCCGTGCAAGATACTTTGTTCTTCGCGGGCGAGGCGACCGACACGACCAGTGAGGGTGGGACCGTCGCCGGCGCTTTACACAGCGGCGCTCGCGCAGCACGCGAAGTACACGAGAGTCTGAGCCGCCGCAGAGGGTAAACAGCGGCGCTTTGGCACAGTACAATGCGCCATGGCCGCCGTTCCCACCGTGACGCGTCGACGCGCCCTGCTCGGGGCACTGTGTATCGGCTGCTCATCGAGCTGGGTACGACCCGTCTGCGCCGCCACAGCATCTTCCAACACACTGTCGATGAATGAAGTCGCGCCGGGAATCTATGTGCGTCGCGGGATCGACGAAGACGCCAGTCCGACGAATGACGACGCCATCGCCAACATAGGCTTCGTGGTAGGCCATAAAGCCGTCGCTGTTATGGACCCCGGCGGAAGTTTGCACGACGGACAGCAATTGAGGGCTGCCGTCCGACGCGTTACGCATCTGCCCATAAGCCACGTCGTGATGTCGCACGTACATCCGGACCACATCTTCGGCGCAGGTGCTTTCCAGCAGGACAAACCGCAATTCGTCGGCCACTCGCGACTGCCCCAGGCGCTCGCATCGCGGGGCGAGTACTACCGCAAGCGATTGGATGAGATCCTCGGCGCCGGAAAAGCGGGCCCCGTCGTCATGCCGACGCAGTTGGTGCAGGATCGGGTGCAGCTAGACCTGGGCGGCCGGGTGCTCGAAGTCACGGCGCACGCTGTCGCCCATTCCGACTGCGACCTGACGATGCGAGACGCACAAACGGGAACGCTGTTCGCTGCGGATCTGCTGTTCGTGCAACGCATTCCGGCGCTGGACGGCAGCATCAAAGGGTGGCTGAACGAGCTCAACTCACTGAAAACAATAGAGGCCCGGCTGGCGGTACCCGGGCACGGCCCAACGAGCGTAAAATGGCCCTCGGGAGCGGCCGACCTGGAACGGTATTTGCGAACCGTATTGACGGAAACGCGGCAGGCGATAGCCCAGGGACAGGAGATCGACGCGGCAGCCGTCTCCGTCGGGCAGTCCGAGCGAGGACGTTGGAAGTTGTTCGACGACTACAACGGTCACAACGTCACGCAGGCATTCAAGGAGCTGGAATGGGAATGAAAAGACGCGTTCTGCTGGGAATGGCGGCCATCGCCTTCGTCGCAGCCAATATGCGTGTGGCTTCGGGCACGGATGAAGAGGACCCCGGTCGTGCTGCGCGTTGGACCGCTTTGCAACAGGCGATCTTTCCCGGCCGGAAGATCGAGAACGGCGGCGGCGTTGTACAGATAGACGCTCCCCCACGTGCTCTGGACGCCGCGCTGGTACCCGTCACCCTGGACTTCCCCGGCCATCAGCCGATCAAGGGCGTGTATCTGATCATCGACGACAATCCGTCGCCGCTGGCCGCTCACTTCACATTCGGACCGAAAGCGGATGCGCACACACTTAAATTGCGTGTGCGAGTCGACGCGTACACGAACCTGCACGCCGTGGTCGAAACCCGGGACGGGGCACTGTATTCAGCTGCGAAGTTCATCAAGGCAGCCGGCGGATGCTCGGCTCCCGCGGGTGCGGATGACGCGACGGCGTTGAAGGATCTCGGACTGATGAAGCTGCGTCTGCTAGGGCCGTATGCCGCGGGCAAGCCGCTGCAGGCGCAACTGATGATCCGGCATCCCAACTTCAATGGGATGCAGATGAATCAGATCACCCGGCTCTATACACCTCCGAGATTCATACGGACCATTGATGCCACCTACGACGGGGGCTCGGTGTTTCACCTGGACTCCGACATCTCGCTCAGCACGGACCCGGTGATCACGTTCGGCTTCGTGCCGGCTCAGAAGGGGCAGATCAAGATCGTCGCACGCGACAGCGCCAACACGACGTTCGACCGAAGCTTCGATGTACCGGGGGCGGGAGGCTGAGGTGAGACGCGCGAGATTCCTCATAGCGAGGAAATCGTGGCTTCTGGGCGTCTTCTGGGCACTGACCTCACTCGCTGCAGTGGCTGCGCCTGCTGCGCCCGAGCCGGCGGGCTACTGGACGGGCGACATCAACGCGCCAGTTCCCGCCACAATTCGCGGTGGGAAGGTCATCCATGCGCGGCAACTGAGCAAAATGCTGCAGGCGGGTCACGTCGTGGTCGTGGACGTCTCCAACGTTCCCCGACGACCGGAGAATCTGGCCACCGGCGCACCTTGGCTGCCGCCGGCACATCCGGGAATTCCGGCTGCGCTGTGGCTTCCGGCGACTGGCCTTGGAAATCCGCCCGACGCCGTGGATGCTTACTTCCGTGCGCAGCTCGCTGAGGCTACGCACATGGATTTCTCGCGGCCCATAGCTATCTATTGTCACGAACGCTGCTGGCTTAGTTGGAATGCCGCGAAGCGCGCTATCAATTACGGGTATCGGCATGTGATGTGGATGCCCGAGGGCATAGAAGGTTGGCGGGCGGCGGGACTGGCGACGGTCGACTTAAGTCCACTCGGGCCATGACCGGCGACCTGTTCCCGCAAGAAGCGTTCGTCGATTTTGCCGAGCGAGCCGTCTCACCACAGCGCGAACTTGGCGCGTACGAGGCGCTGTGGGCACGCGACGGAACCTGGTTCAAGTCCATCGCGGAGGAGTTTCGGACGCATCCTGATGCCCTCCCTTCGGACTTCGTCTCGGCCGCGGATATCGAGAAATACTCAAGTCTGGCGCTCGGCGCCATTCGCAACGCGGGCCTGAAGCACGTCGGCGTGCGGATTCACGGGGCGGGTGACTATCCCGCCAAGCTGCGCGATGCCGCACATCCGGTCGAACTTGTTTATTTTCAGGGCTTGTGGGATCTGGTCAACACTCGTTGCGTGGCAGTCGTCGGCAGCAGGGAACCGAGCGAGGATGGGAAGCGTCGCGCGGCGAAGCTTGCCCGGCTGTTGGTGGCCGACGGATTTACCGTCGTGTCCGGGTTGGCTCGCGGCATCGACACGGTCGCGCACAGAGCGGCCATTGCAGAGGGTGGATTTACAGTCGCCGTGTTGGGGACGCCGATCACTGAAGTCTACCCGCCTGAGAATCGTGAGCTGCAGCGACAGATCGCGGATCGGCACCTGCTGATCAGCCAGGTTCCCATAGTCAGATACTCGCAGCAGCCCTTTCGCGCCAATCGTTATTTCTTTCCCGAGCGCAACGCCACGATGTCGGCGTTGACCGAGGCCACGATCATCGTCGAGGCCGGAGGAACCTCCGGGACGCTCATCCAGGCGAGGCACGCACTGAAGCAGGGCCGGAAGCTGTTCATACTGGATTGCTGCTTTCGGCACCCCGCGGTGACGTGGCCCGCCAGATTGGCGCAATCGGGCGCCCTGCGCGTATCCGACTACGACGAGATCCGGAAACACCTTGCTGCCGCCGATCCCCCGAAAACTGTGGAGGATTGACGACTCCACGGTCGGCGAGCATTTCTCGCTGGACCCCACCGATCGGTGTTACTACATCTGGGAGTACGCCGCGAGGCAGCGCTATGACTTCAGCCCGCCGAACCAGCTGCTGTTCAATCTGAAGATCAAGCCTACCGCGATTGCGGAAGTGCCCACACGCGGCCGACATAAGCAGGAAGCGATAGCCCACGCCGGCGCGGCACTGCGACGCTTGATCGCCCGAGAATTCGTCGAATCGCACGCAACGTTCGTACCAATACCGTGCTCGAAAGCGCGCGCCGATGCAGATTACGACAATCGGCTCCATCGCGTGCTGACTCAGGCCTTCCTGGGCTGGAATGCCGATGTGCGTGAGTGGCTCACTCTTACTCGGAGCACCCTGGCGGATCACGAGAGCGAAGAGCGGCTGACTTTCGACGAGTTGCGTGAGATTACGCAGCTCAAGACCTCTGGGCCCGAACCGCGTCCGGTGATAGTCCTCGTGGACGACGTACTTAATAGCGGCAAGCATTTCAAGGTCGCCAGGTCGCTCCTCAGGACTCGCTATCCAAGTACGCAAGTTCGAGCTGTCTTTCTCGCCCGGTGTGTCCGAGAGCCCCACCGCTTGAGCTGAACCGAGGTCCTGAGGATACCTATCTGAATTCTTTTAAAATCGTGACGATCAGCGTAGCCACTGCAACGAGCAGCGACAGCAGGCCCAAATGCCGGTCGGATATCGCTTTCTTCGTGTCGTGCTCAGACTGCATGCTGGCGAAGCGCCGCGCGTCCTCCAGAATGTGCTGGGCAAGCATCTCTCGAGTCTCGCGTAACTCCGTGTGATGCCGCTGACAGGCACTGCGGAACTCTTCTGCGAGAGATTTCAGCTCGTCCCGGATGTAGCTCGGCATCACTCCCCTTTTTCTGTCATCGGACGTATCACGACGACCAGCGTACTTTTGCGAAAAGCAGGTAACTGATAGATACTCAAGCATTGCGGCCAGTTATCAAACGTTACTCAAGATGAGAAGGCGTGCCAACGTACTAGTGTCGGTATCGCAAGGAAAGGCAGCATGGCCTCGACAACAAGTTCGGGATCCGGCGATCAGCTGGCGTATAGACTGTTCGCCGTCAACGTGCGCCGAGCCCGGGAAAGCAAGGGACTTTCGGTGCCTGAACTGGCGCGCCGCACCGGGCGCAAGGTTGAGTACATCGAAGCTGTGGAAATGGCACAGGTCACGAATTTGAAGATCCGTGAGGTCAAAGTCTTCGCCACCGCGCTGGGCGTCGATGAGGCAGACCTCGTGGGACCACAAGTTCCCTGACACGAAGGTTACGAGCGCGGCTGACGCCTGAGCAGATCCCCCTCGGTGCAGCCAAGACCTCTGGCGAGCGTTTGCAGATTGGCGAGCGTGATATTCACGATTGCCTGCTCAACCCGGCTGATGTAGCTCTTTTTGAATCCGCACAGCTTCGCCAGGTCTTCCTGCGTGTAACCCCGGGCCTCGCGCAGCCTTTTAACGTTGTTCGACAACCTCAGCAGGATTTCGTCGGTCGGTTTGCGATTCTGATTGGCCATTTCGGCTGCGGATGCGACACCGCTGTGCGCTTAGACGATCCGGGACGCGTTGCGAGGTCCCTTCATCGGCTGCAGTATAGAGGTGCCGGCACTACAACGCAGACCCCTGTATGTCGTATTTTTTTGAAATCACTCCACCGACACCAGGACTTTTCCGACGCGTGTCGGATGACATCGGCACGGGAATGTGTCTGGAGTTGTCTATGTGAGCCGCTACGCCGGAACCTGGCGCGTCGGCTGCCGCTTTATGGTGAACAGAGAGCCGATGACGAACAGCAATATCAGCGCGCTCAAGGCCATCGACCAGTGGATGCCGATCAGGCCACCCAGCAGGCCGACAAAGATTCCCGCGAAGGTACGCATGCCGCTGGCGGCCATCGAAAACACACCGATCACGCGGCCCCGCATGCTGACGGGGGCGCTTAGCTGAACTATGGCCTGCGCCATCGAGTTGAAGGACAGCTCGAGAAAGCCGGCGGCGAAGAGCAGGACGAGCGCCACCGGGTAGCTCCTGCACAAGGCAAAGCCGCCGATGCTGCAGCACCAAAGCATCCCCAGGATCAGAGCGGTACGCGGATTGGCTCGCAGGAATCCGCCGCTTTCCAGCGCGAATCCGGCGGTCAGGGCTCCTGCTGCGTCGGCGGCCAACAGCATGCTGTAGGTGAGGCCCGGGTCGCCGTGACCTAGATCGCGGGTGAATTCCGGCATCTGCGCCTGGTACGAATTGCCGATGAAGAAGGCAGCGCCGCCGGCTAGCAACGTCATGCACAACAGCAGTGGGTTTGCCCGAATCGCCGTGAAGGCTTCAACGACATCCCGGAAACCTTTCACCGCGCGGGCGGGTGGCGCACCGCCCTTGCGGAAGCGCGGGCCGTACGGCGCCTTCCATAACCACAGCAGCATCGGCAGATAGATCAGCGCGTTGACGAAGATGCCGTGAGCAGGACCCAGCGCCAGGAGTAAAGCGCCTCCTACGGCAGGACCTGACAGCATTCCCAGGTAACGGGCAGTTGCATTGAGTCGGACGGCACTCTGCAGTTCCGTCGGTCCCACGATGTCATGCAGCAGCAGTTGCGCGGGCGGGTTCCACAGCACCCCCGCTATGCCATGCATGATCAGCAGCGTCATTGCCTCCCATTTCCGCAGACTGTCGGTGATGAACAGGACGCCCCAGCACACCGAGACACCCATGAACAACAGCATGCCGATTTGAATGATGCGGCGCGGGTCGAACCGCTCGGCCAGAGAGCCTGCGTAAATGGAGAACAGCAGAAACGGCACCCAGTGCGAGATCACCGCGAAGCCCGCGAGCGCCTCGGAGTGAAACTTCTGGAACATCACCCAATAGCTGATCACGTGCTCAATGTTGTCGGCCAACATCGTCACGGCCATGCCGATGAAAAAGAACCGGAATCCCGGATGACGCAGGGCCGCGAAGGACCGTTGGGTCGGGGCGGCGGCGCTCAACTCCGCAGGAACTCGACGAGTGCGCGCGACACTTCCGCCGGCTTCTCCATCGTCGACAAGTGGCCGCAGCCGGGGATTTTTACGAGCCGCGAACCGGGAATCCCGGCCGCTATTTCCGCAGCCCGATCGGGCGGCGTCAGAGCATCGGTCTCACCCACCAGCACCAAGGCGGGACAGCGAATCGCACCCAGGCCGGGCCGGGAGTCGGGTCTGCCCATGATTGCGGTCTGCTGCCGTATGAAGGCATCGGGGCCGACCTGCTGCGCCATGTCTTTGACAAGCTGTAGAAGCGCCGCATCTTCCCTGCGGCTGGGATCCACGAGGATCGGAAACAACTTGTCGGCAATCTCCGCGAATCGCCCATCGCGAGTCATCGCCAGCAGTGCACGGCGTCCTTCGCCCTGCTCGGGCGCATCGGGACGCGCGCTCGTATCGAGGAGTGCCACCTTGAGAACGCGGTCCGGAGCCTGCCGCAGGATTTCCATCGAGATGTAGCCACCCATCGACAGCCCCACCAGCGCGAATCGAGGGGGCGACGAGGCCAGGATGCGGTGCGCGATCGCAGGAATATTGTCGTCGCAGGTGTGGTTCGCGACGGTCACGGAACCGAAGGACCACAGCTGCGCCACCTGGTCCGCGTACATGCGTGGAGTGGCAAGCAAGCCAGGCACAAAGACGGTAGCCACAAGTTCGCTCATGCTCAGCCCAACGCGTATTGGAGTTCCGCGATCAGGTCCCGGACGTCTTCAACGCCGACGGACAGTCTGATCAACGTATCGGAGATACCCAGAGAAGCTCGCATGGCGGGAGGCAGGGATGCGTGAGTCATCAGCGCCGGATGCTCTATCAGGCTCTCCACGCCCCCCAGGCTTTCCGCGAGTGAGAACAGCTTGCAGCGCTCTAACATGCTGCGAGCGTCCTGCAGGTTTCCTTTCAGCGCGGCCGTAACGATACCGCCGTATTGACCCGCCATCTGGCGCCGGGCGAGGGCATGCTGCGGATGGCTCTCAAGGCCCGGATAGTGGACGCGCTCCACTTTCGGATGACTCTCCAGGAATTTCGCAACGGCCAGGCCGTTGGCGCAGTGCCGCTCCATGCGCAGGGCCAGGGTCTTGATGCCGCGCAGAATCATGAATGAATCGAATGGGGCGGACATGCTGCCGAGGGCGTTCTGCAGATATTTCAACTTGTCCTGCAACGACTTGTCGTCGCGCACCACGGCCGCTCCGCCCAGCACGTCCGAGTGCCCGTTGAGGTACTTGGTCATGGAGTGCACGACGATGTCAAAACCGAACTCCAGCGGCCGCTGGACGAACGGGGTGGCAAAGGTGTTGTCGCAGACGGTCAGCAACCCGTGTCGCTTGGCAATGTCCGCTATCGCCTTGAGGTCGACGAGCTTCAACAGCGGATTCGTGGGCGTCTCGACCCATACCAGGCGCGTAAAGGGGCGGATAGCCGCTTCGAGGTTCTTCGGGTTCGTCAAGTCGACAAACGACACCTCCAGCCCCGCGGTTCGCTTGCGGACATTCTCGAGGATCCGGTAGCTGCCGCCATACAGGTCGTTCATGGCTATCACGTGCGACCCGGCGTCGAGCAGCTCCAGGACCGTGGAGGTCGCTGCCATTCCGGAAGCAAAGGTATACGCCGACGCGCCACCCTCGAGGTCGGCCATCGCCGCCTGCAGCGCATCACGCGTCGGATTGCGCGTACGCGAATAGTCGTAACCCTTGTGCACTCCGGGACTGGATTGAACGTAGGTGGAGGTTGCGTAGATGGGCGGCAT
>FTJL01000093.1_pt3 | contig 13873 bp, 14 predicted proteins | sample 1658551 | NCBI WGS metagenome assembly FTJL01 (sample SAMEA3914835, study PRJEB12502) | metagenome | biome: forest; material: soil | place: Canada | collected 2011-07-03 | depth 0.3 m
ACGTCCTCGCCGACGTAGCCCGCCTCGGTGAGAGTCGTGGCGTCGGCAATCGTGAAGGGAACATTCAGCAGCCGGGCGAGCGTCTCGGCCAAAAGCGTCTTGCCGCAGCCCGTTGGGCCGATCAGCAGGATGTTGCTCTTGGCGATCTCGACTTCGTCCTTGGCACGAGCGCCGCCTGTTCGGGTCTGCAGGCGCTTGTAATGGTTGTACACCGCCACGGAGAGCACCCGCTTGGCGCGCTCCTGGCCGATGACGTACTCATCAAGAACCTTCTTGATCTCATGCGGCTTCGGAAGCTTGTCCCGCGCCCTCTCGGCACGGTCTTCAAGCTCCTCGCGGATGATGTCGTTGCACAGTTCGACGCATTCGTCGCATACAAAGACCGACGGCCCGGCAATGAGCTTTCGGACTTCATGCTGACTCTTCCCGCAGAAGGAGCAGTAAAGAAGTTTTCCGTCGTCGTGGCGGCCGCGGGAATCTTCACTCATCGAAGGTCCTCATAGAGCGTCGGGCGCGGCGAATGCCCAGATATCCGCACGCTTGGCGCCCAATTCTTATAGCACGGTGCCCCGGCGCGAAGCAAAGCGCCGGCGCACGGGTAACTCGTTGTATCGGTAGGAGTTGTACGACGCAGTTCACTGTCTTGGAATTTGCTCGATCCTAGGCGGCCCGCGGCGGGCTCTAACGGCACCCTGCGCCGCGTAACCCGCCCTGTCGGTGCTACTTGGAGGCACCCGAGGGGACTTCCCCGCGCTTCTCCAGAACCTTGTCGATCAGTCCGTAGCGAACCGCTTCGTTCCAGTCCATAAAATGATCGCGATCCGTGTCCTGCTTGATCCGCTCCACGCTCTGGCCGGTGTGCTTGGCGAGGATTTTGTTCAGTCGGTCACGGGTTTCCAGCATTTCCTTGGCATGAATTTCCATGTCCGCGGCCTGGCCCTGAAAGCCACCCAGCGGCTGGTGAATCATCACCCGGGCGTGGGGCAGGCAGTAGCGCTTGCCGGCCGCCCCGGACGCCAGCAATACGGCGCCCATGCTGGCCGCCTGACCGGTGCAGATCGTGCTCACATCCGGCTTGATGAACTGCATGGTGTCATAAATAGCCAAGCCCGCGGTGACCACGCCGCCCGGAGAGTTGATGTATAGCGAAATCTCTTTTTCCGGATTCTCCGATTCCAGAAACAGCATCTGCGCGACCACGATGTTCGCCATGAAATCGTCGATCGGACCGACGATGAAAATCAGGCGGTCCTTCAGCAGGCGCGAGTAGATGTCATAGGCCCGTTCGCCGCGAGCGGTCTGCTCTACGACCATGGGCACGAGATTCAAAGCACGTTCATTCATGGCTGCGTCTCGCTAGTTTCCGGATTCCCATAGACCCAAAAGCGTCAGGCAGGTACCCCGCCGGCGGCCTGGCCGAAGCCCGTAAGATCCTTGAAGCTCGTGGGCTTGTCTGTGATGCGCGCCCGCTCGAGCACCCAATCCACCACTTGTTCTTCCAGCACCGAGGATTCGACCTGTTTCATCGCGTCGGGGTTCTGCAGGTACGAGCGGCGCGTCTCCTCCGCATTCGGATAGTTCGCGACCAGCTCGTTCAGCCTTTCCAGCACTTTCGTGCGATCCACCTTCAACGCCTCGTTCTGCACAACCTGGCTCATCAGCAGTCCCAGCGCCACACGGCGGCGCGCCGGCTCCTCGAATTGCTCGCGCGGCGGCAATTGATTCACGTCGCGGGCGCCGATTCGGCGCGCCATATCCAGCTGCAACCGCTGCACCTGCTCGTCGATCAACGCCTTCGGCACGTCCATCGGATTCTCTTTATGTAGAGCATCCATCACCTGGGTGCGCAAACGAGTGCGAATAACGCCCGCCAATTCGCGTTCCATGCTCCCGCGGACCTCGCTCCGCAGCGCCTCGACTCCGCCTTCCTCCACGCCGTAGGCACGACAGAATTCCTCGTCCACCACCGGAAGACTCTGCTCCTCAACCTTCTTGATGGTCACATGCAGCTCGGCCGTCTGTCCGGCGAGTTTTTTATTGGGATGCTCGGCCGGAAAAACAACCGAGAGGACTTTGGTTTCCCCGGCCGACATGCCTTTGACTCCCGCCTCCAGCTCGGGGAGCGCCTGGCCCGTGCCGATCACCACGGACACGTCACGACCCTCGCTGCCTTCGAAGGCTTCGCCGCCGATCTTGCCGTCGAAGTCGAGAATGACGCGGTCGGTATCGCCGGCCGCACGCTCGACCTGGGTGAAGAGCGGGCGCTGGCGCCGCATGCTCTCGATCATCGCATCGAGGTCCGCATCGGTGATTTCAGCGGTCGGCCGCTCGATTGCCAGGGAATCCACGGGTTGCACGGTGATCTGCGGTAGTACTTCGAACACCGCGGCGTACTTCAGATCAGTGCCCGGCTGCATCGCAATGGGCTCAATCCGCGGTCCCGCAGCCGGCTGCAGGTTCTCCTGCGTGAGCGCCTCGGCGAAGGAACTGCGCATCAGGTCATTCACCACCTCGGTGTGCACCTGATCACCGTACTGTTTGCGGATCACCGCGAACGGCGCCTTGCCGGGCCGGAATCCCTTCAGTCGCGCCGTGCGCGAAATCTGTTTGAGCCGCTGCTCGACCTGGGCGGCGACTTCGGTTGCGGGTACAGCCACTTCGAGACGACGCTCGAGACCACCCGTGGCGGACAGAGATACGTGCATTTAATCGAATCCTCGACCTGCTTGAGCGACTTGGGACGGCCTTTAAACGGCCATCCGATTTCTTCCAGACCACACAGCGTAGGTTCGCGCCTGCGGGAGCCCGAGCACGGCTCAGGCTCGCAGCGCTGCGGGAACTGCGAAAGGAGGGACTCGAACCCTCACGGGTTACCCCACTGGCTCCTAAGGCCAGCGCGTCTACCAGTTCCGCCACTTTCGCCCGGGCAATACTTTCGCCGCGCGCACCCCATCAGGTACGAACGGCTCAGCCTGGCTCGACTTTGCTGGCCCCTTGAGTCGGGCCGCCGGAGTATACCGGGAATCCGCCTGCGAAGCGGTCGAGGCGGATTGGACCGGGCGTTCGATTACTGCACAAGTAAGCGCAGTGCGCCCTCCGCGCGGTCGATCTGATCCTGAATCCTGTCCGCGACGCTCCGCTGCAAAACGTTCGCGACATCATCGTCCAGCTCGCAGTTCTGCAGCCGCAGTGCTGCCACCGAAACAATCACCGCCGAGTGGATCTGGTGCAGATGGGCAATCAGGTCGCCCAACTGACCACGAACACTTCCGGCTGTCGAAATCGAGTTCTCGCCCGTCATGCGCCTCAAGCTCCCTGCAACCACCCGCGTCAGGGGTAGAAACCGTAAGTCACTTTAGTACGATAGTCAACATTTATGTGATGATACCTTGGCGAATTCGGTTGAGGACGCTACATTTGTAGTGCAAGAGCCTACAAGCGTATGGACCCCCCGGAAGCTGCAATGGCCGGAAGGCGCGAGAGACAACAGCACGGCGGCTTCGCAGCGCGATTGCGCGCGGTCGTGGAATCGCATGGAAGTGCGAACGGCATCGCCAAGATCATCGGCCGGTCCGAAGGCGCCGTACGCAAATGGCTGCGCGGCGAATCGGAGCCGAACGTCACTGATCTGCGTTCCCTCTGTGAGCAGACCCAGACCAGCATCGAGTGGCTCGTCAGCGGTCGCGGCCGGCGTGAGGCGCCTGCCTCGGCCCTGCAGGAAAGCCCCTCCCCGCCTTACGAAAATACCGGACACGAAGCACTCAACTATCCGCTGCTGGAAAGCATCATGGATATCGTCGACGAGGAGTTGCGCAACGCGCATCTCGAGCTGCCCTCCACCAAGCGATCGATGCTGGTCGTGACCTTGTACGATATGTGCCAGGAGCGCAGGGAAGTCGATCGGGAGGCGGTGGCTCGCCTCGTAAGGCTCGCGGGTTAGCGCTTGCAGCTTAAGTAAACAGCACCGGCAGCCGAGGGATTGACGTGTACCGATTGCTTTGGACCCGATGGCGTGGCTATTTGATCGCGCTGCTGCTGACATCGCTTGCGATCCTGACGAGCCTGACGATGCAGGCAATGACCGGGGGTCGCGTCGTCATCATGCCGTTTTTCCCGGCGGTCATCGCCGTAGCTCTCTATGCGGGCGTCGGGCCTGCTGTCAGCTGCGCCGTCACGACCATCATCGTTGCTTTGATCGCCTGGCGCGGCTCCGGAGGCAACGCGCAGTGGCTGGGCACTTCGGACGTGTGGGCGCTTGTAACGTTCGCGCTTTCAGCCGGGCTGATCATTGCCATCGCAGAGCGCTTGCGTCGAGCCGAACAGCGCAGAGCGACTCTGCTCACCCTCGAAAGACAGGCGCGCGAGGAAGCCGAGCGCGTCGGCCGTATGAAAGATGAGTTTCTGGCCACTCTTTCGCATGAGTTGCGCAATCCGCTGAGCGCCATCGTGGGTTGGGCGCAAGTGCTGCACACGCAACCCCTCCCACCGCAAGTCGTCCGTGGACTTGAGACTATCGAGCGCAACGCCCGCGCCCAGACTCGCATCATCGACGATCTGCTCGACATGAGCCGCATCGTCGCGGGGACGACCCGGCTGGATGTGCGGCCCGTGGATCTGCAAAGGATCGTGGACTCCGCCATCAGCCCGATGCATCCGGCGGCCAACGCCAAGCAGATCGTCATCGAGAGAATTTCGGACGGCACGACCACCACGGCCCGCTGCGATCCGGACAGATTGAGCCAGGTAATCTGGAATCTTCTGTCGAACGCGGTAAAGTTCACCCCGGTCGGGGGACGCGTCGAGATCCGGATCGAGCAACTCCCCGGCCAGGCCGAAATCCGCGTCAGTGACAGCGGCATCGGCATCGACCCCGCCTTCCTGCCTTTTGTGTTCGATCGCTTCCGCCAGGCCGATTCCTCCATTACGCGGGAGCACTCGGGCCTGGGATTGGGTCTGTCGATCTGCAAACATCTCATCGAACTGCACGGCGGCACCATCCGTGCCTCGAGCGCGGGCCACGGCAAAGGAGCGGCGTTTACGATCCGCCTGCCGCTAAGCGCCGCCGATGCGTGGCTGGAGAGTTCCGGCAGCGCTGCGCTGGAGCGACAGGCCTGACGTTGCCGCAGACTTCAAGCTCTCCAACACGACTTAAGGCATAGGTTCAATGACCACTCTTTTCGATCCACTGCGGGCGGGCGATCTACAGCTCAAAAATCGAATCATCATGGCGCCGCTGACCCGGTCGCGGGCCGGGCGCACCCACATTCCAAACGAGTTGATGGCGGAGTACTACGCGCAGCGTGCTTCGGCGGGACTGAACATCACCGAAGCAACGATGGCAGCGAGTGACGGCTGCGCCTTCATCGGTGAAGGCGGCGTGTTCGACGACGCTTGCGTCACCGGATGGCGGAGAGTCACCGACGCAGTCCACTCACGCGGAGGACTGATCTGCGTGCAGCTGTGGCATCCCGGTCGCGCCGCACACTCTGCTTTGAACGCAGGGGTGCAGCCGATCTCAAGTACCGATCGCGCGATCCGCAACAGTAAGATCCGCACACCCGAGGGTGAAAAGAGCTACGAAGCGCCGCGACGCCTGAAGCGCGAAGAGCTTCCCGGAATCATCGACATATTCCGCTCCGCCGCCGTCCATGCAAAGGAAGCCGGCTTTGACGGCGCCCAACTCCACGGGGCGCACGGCTATTTGCTCGATCAGTTCCTGCGCGACAGCGTCAATGACCGAACGGACGAATACGGCGGCACTATTGCGCAGCGCGCCCGGCTGCTGCTCGAAGCGCTCGACGCCACCATCGGAGTGTTTGGAGCCGGCAGGGTTTCGGTACGGATTTCGCCCCTGGTTCCCTACAACGACATCGCCGATTCGGACCCCGAATCGCTGGTCGGGTATCTGTCCGACGAATTCAGTCGCCGGCATATCAGCTTTCTGGAGCTGAGACATGCGGACCACAGTGCTCCTGCGGAGCAGGCGCTGGCGAAGATCGCCAGAGAGCGGTTCCACGGCGCCTTGTTCGTCAATGGCGGCTTCACACTTGAGGCGGCCCGTGCGGCGGTCGAGAGCGGTCAGGCGGACGCCGTCGTGTTCGGCAGCAAGTACGTCTCCAATCCGGACCTGGTCGAACGATTCCGCAGCGGCGCCCCGCTGAACGACATGAATCCCTCCACGCTGTATGCGCCGGGACCTATGGGATATACGGACTACCCCCGCATGGCATGACGCGGGAAGCGTCGACTGACTGATGCCCGGCGGGCTTGCTTGGGCAGCCCGCTGTTTTTTTGATTCAGATGCGGGTTGCGCTCGTACCGGCGACGACGATGCTGATGCTTTCGGACTCCGGGTCGAAGACGATATGGGCTTCTCCCCGTTCGAGCTGCCGAATGACGTTCGCGACCTTTTGCTCGAGCGAAACCTCCCTTTCGCCGTAGTCGGTCCCTTCCCGTAACACGAACGACTCCACGACGCCTCTAAGCAGCTCGGCGGACAGCTCTGTATGGGGCACTACCAGCGGTTCGGCAGGTGTCGGAACCGTGTCCGTCATTTCGCTCGCCGCGGGTCGTGCAGCGCCAGCCACTTATCGAGCTGACTGGCAAAGGCATTGCGATCGGCCTGGGTCAGCGGGGGTGGGCCGCCGCTAGCCAGGCCGCTGGAGCGCATCGTCTCCATGAAGTCCCGCATCGTCAGGACCCCCTTGATCGTTTCCGGCGAATAGCGCTCACCCCGGGGGTTCAAAGCGGCGCCGCCCTTGGCCAGCACGTCGGCCGCCAGTGGAATGTCGGCGGTAATGACCAGATCCCCTGCCACCACGTTCTTCACGATCTCCGCGTCAGCGACGTCAAATCCGGCAGCCACCTGGAGAACCCGCAAATTGGGAATCCGCGCAGGTATTCGCAATGTCTGATTGGCGACCAGCGTTACGGATATCCCGGTTCGCTCAGCGGCGCGGAACAGGATCTCCTTGACCACGTTCGGACACGCGTCCGCATCGACCCAGATACTCGCCGCCACACCCAGCCCCCGCGACCCAGACCGGTATGGATGATACGCGTTGCGCTGGGTGGCCTCGACCGCAACCTCAAAAGGTGAGCTTACGTCGGGCCGTCCGCTCGGACCTGCCAGCCCAGTCCGAGGCTTTTCTGCAGGGCTACGTAGTACTTGATCAATTCGGCATCGCCGGCGATGCGATTCTGCTCGGCGGAGAACCGTGTTCGCTCCGCATCGAGCCAGTCCAACGCAGTAGTGGTTCCCGCCCGGTACCGCTGCTGCGTCAGCGCCGCCGAGTGGGTAGCTGACTCTTCAACATTGAGCAGGCTCACGACGTTCTCGCGTTGATGTCCGTAGCGCGACAACGCAACGTTTGCATCGCGTAGCGCTCCCAGCACCGTGCTCTCGTACATCGCCTCGGCCTCTTTCAGTCCGGCTTTGGCCTGGTCGACACGCGCCCTGGTGCGTCCGAAGTCCAAGGCATTCCATTGAATGAACGGGGCGGCGACCCAGGTGAAGTTGTCCCTGCGGACCAGGTGCCCGGGATTCGCCGCGCTGAAGCCGAGATCGCCTAACAACGTCAGCTTCGGAAACCAGTCCGCTTCATGCTCGCCGATCTGAGCGTTCTGCGACACAAGCCGCCATTCGGCGGCGCGGATGTCGGGTCGCTGTTTCAACAGAGCAGCCGGATCGCCCACCGCCACCGAGCTGGGGAGTGTCGGTAACGGCCCCGCGGTGGCCAATTCGGCGTCGAGGCTTCCAGGCTCCCGGCCGGTCAGTACCGCCAACTGGTCGAGCGACTCGGTGATCTGCGCATCGAGTGGGATGGCGGCTGCCAGGGTATTCTCAACCTGAGTTCGAACTCGCTCGACATCCAACTCCGAAGCGACCCCCCGCTCGCGTCGCTGCTGAGTCAGCGTCAGAATCTGCTGCTCGACGTCGGCGGACTGCCGCACCAGGGCGATACGCTGCTGCTGATCGCGCAGGTCGACGTAGGCCTGGGCGACCTCCGCCGCAAGCTGCACATGCCTGTCGGCAAGGTCGGCCTCCACCGCGGAAGCCTCTGCGGAAGCAGCCTCGACAGCACGCCGAGTGCCGCCGAACAGGTCAATCTCCCAGGTCGCGTCGAATCCAATGTCGTAGAAACCGACCGACCCGAGATTGAAGGAGGTGCTCGGCAAATGCGCATGCAGATAGGCCGCGCTTGCCGAGGCCTTGGGCAGCGAATTGCGCTGCTTCTCCCGCAGGCCGGCGCGAGACTGCACCAGGCGTGCCTGCGCCGCCCGCACATCGGGACTGTGGGTCAGCGCCGTTTCGATCAACTGGGTGAGCTCACGGTCCCCCAGCGCTTCCCACCACCTGGCGACGGCTGGTGACGTCGATACGACATCCTTGGGCAGGCGATTGAAGGCGGCTGCCTTCATGGCATCAGGTGCGACCGCCGGCGCGCCGCGATATTGGGGACCCACCGTGCAGCCCACCACGAGGCCGGACAGAGCCACAACCAGATAAGAACGCAGGAGCGGTGAGTTGAATGACATCGAAGCCAACCTCAATGGCCGCCCGGAGCCGGCCTCGCCAGCGGCGCCGGCTTTCGCAAAAACAGCGCTAGAGGCACGCACAACAACAGGGCCACCCCCAGCACATAGAAGGTTTCCGAATAAGTGATCACCGCGGCCTGCTGGTGCATCTGCCCCGCCAGCTGTCCGAGTGCCTGCATCTTGGCGTAGGCCTTATCGCCATGTTGTGCGAAGAAACCGGCAGCAGTGGCGGCAATATGCTCCTGTCCCATGGATGAGTTTGCAGTCACCGATTCGCGAATGAAAGCGTCGTGGAATGCATTACGCCGATCGATGTAAACGCCGAGCAGCGCAAGTCCGACCGAGCCTCCCAGGTTACGCGCCATGTTGTACAGGCCGGCGGCATCGCCGGCATCTTCCCTGGACACGGCTGCCATCGAGGCCTGATTCAACGGCATCATGGCCAGCATCTGGCCTACGCCGCGCAGCAGTTGCGATGCATAGAAATCGTGGCCGACGCTCTGCGCGGTCAGGGAGATGTCCAGCATGCAACTGCCCGCAAAAAACAACAGTCCGCCGATCACCATCACACGCGCATCGACTTTGCGAAGCAGGCGCGGGAGCACGGGCATCATGAGGAAGGCGGGCAGGCCGGAGACGAGCATGATGCCGCCTGATTGCTCGGCGTTATACCCGGCGATGCCGCTCAAAAACTGCGGCAGCAGGTACGACACACAGTAAAGTCCGGCGCCGACCGTGAACACGATGAAAATCACGCTGGCGTAACTCTTGTTGCCCAGCAGTCGCAGCCTCACGATCGGCGTCCGGGCGATGTACTGTCCTACGACCAGTGCCGCGATTCCCACGACGGCCAGGATGCTCAACCAGACGATCATGCCGGAATCGAACCAATTTTCGCGTTGCCCTTCCTCCAGCACGACGGTCAACGAGCTCAAGCCTGCCGCAAGGCCCGCAATACCCAGCCAGTCGGCGTGAACGAACTTGTGCCAGTCGGTTGAGCCCTTCTGTAACCCCAGGTACAGCAGCGCGACGAGTGCCACGCCTACCGGCACGTTCACGAAGAAGCACCAGCTCCAGTCGATATTCTCCGCCAGCCAGCCGCCCAGCACCGGCCCGAGCAGCGGACCCAACAGCACGATCAGCCCGAACAGCGTCATGCCGATCGGCATCTGGTGGGGCGGCAGCCGCGTGCGGACGATCGTCTGCGCGGTGGGAATCATCGCGCCGCCGGTAAATCCCTGGCCGATCCGGCCAATGATCATTTGCGGCAGGCTGTGCGAGAACCCGCACATGATTGAAAAGCCCGTAAACAGGATTGTGTTGCTCAGGAGAAATGCGCGCAGGCCGAATACGCGCGTCAGCCACGCAGCCAGCGGGATCATGACGATCTCCGACATCAGGTAACCGGTGGAAATCCACGTACCTTCCGTACCTGTCGCCCCGATTTCCCCCTGGATCTGCGGAAGCGCCGAGTTGGTAATCGAGATGTCGAGGGTCGCCATCAGTGCGCCGAGCGCACCGGCGACCACTGCAATCCAGTCGCTTGCCGTGGCGTTTGCCGGAGCACCGGCACCCGCCACGTGGGGGATGCGGCCCGCGGCGACTGCGCTCGGCTCAGCCACCAGTGTTCACTCGCACCGTGCGTTTGTCGGAATCGCGGCCGCTTCGAGTGTCTACGTGGACGGTCACGGAAAGGCCTGGTACCAGCACTCCGCTCGTCCCTTGCCCGGCGTCAATGTGAATCCGTACGGGCACTCGCTGCACGATCTTGGTGAAATTCCCTGTCGCGTTCTGCGCCGGCAGCAATGCGAACTGCGAACCCGTGCCCGGCGAGAAGCTAGCAACAGTGCCGCGCAAATCTTCCCCCGATAAGGCATCGACGTGGATCGTCGCGGGCTGGCCGACGCGCATCAGACCGATCTGCGTCTCCTTGAAATTTGCGTCAAGGTAGATGTCCTGCACCGGCACTATTGTCATCAGTCGAGTACCCGGCTGCGCAAACTGGCCCACGCGCACAGTACGGTCGCCGATGCGACCGGCCAGCGTGCTGCGCACAACCGTGTCCTGGGTATCGAGCTGCGCTTCCCGGACGCTTGCCTCAGCAGCCTCGAGCTGAGCGCGCGCCTGTTCAATCTGCGCCTGTGTACTGGCGGGCTGCCGCTCCGCGACCTGGAGTGCCGCGCCGTCGGTTGCCACCGTAGCAGCGGCTTGATTGCGGGAGTTGCGCAGTTCGCCAAGGCGTTCCTCGGTCTCGGCGCCGGTAGACACCAGGGGCTCGTAGCGATTGACCTGGTCGACGGCATACACCTCGTTCAACCGGGCGCCTTGCAGCTGTGCGCGAGCCTGCGCGATGTTGGCTTGCTGCTGGAGCAATTCCGCCTGTGCGCGCGCGATATCCGCTTTGCGTGCGGCGATGGTTGCGGTGGCCTGCTCGAGCACGGCTTGATACAGACGGCTGTCGAGTCGCACCAAAGGCTGCCCCACGGTCACCGCCTGATTGTCGCTTACATAGACCTCGGCGACATAACCGGACACTTTCGGCGCGACCGTCATGCTGTCCGCCTGCAGATAGGCATCATCGGTGCTCTGGATAAAGCGTCCAACCGTCCACCAGCGCACGCCCCAGACTACGGAGGCGATCAGCACTACCAGTCCCGCCCACAGCAGGACCGTCCGCCGCTCCGGCCGTTTCCGTTCGGATGTGTCCAGGCCGGATTGAGCCGATGGTTCGACAGTCGCCAGGGTATCCATGCAATGTCCGCAATTATTCCAATCGATACAAATATGCCATCTGGAAAATATGTGTCAACTGGTATATTTTAAGTTTTACAGGCATTGGTAAATCGAAGGAGCTCGATGGCACAGGTCGCAAAGCACCGGCACGCAGTAGAGGGCGGATACCCCCGCGGCGAAGAGACGCGCGCGCGCATCGTCACTGCTGCATTGAAACTGTTCGGGGAGCGCGGCTTTGAAGGTGCATCGACGCGCGACATCGCGACCAGCGCCGGCGTAAACGCACCCGCGTTGCAGTACTACTTCGACAACAAGGAGGGTGTTTACCTCGCGTGCATCGATCACATCGTGTCGCGAGTGTGGGAATACATGTCGGGGGCGGTGGACCAAGCCGAGAAAGTCGTGGCGCAGAACGCGGACGACGACGCCCTCATCGAGGCGTTCTGCTCGATTCAGGCGCAACTCGCCGAGTTCATGTTTACCTCACAGGACGCCAGCGATTGGCGGCTGTTCATGGCGCGACAGCAGGCCGGCGCGGGTCCCGCTGCCGGCTTTCAGATCGTCTACCAGCGCGTCAGCAAGCGTATTTCCACGGTAACCTCCACTATCGTCGGGCGCCTGGTCGGCCGGCCGGCCGGGGACGACGAGACGTTGATCCGCACCATGGCGCTTAATGGCCAGTTGATGGTTTTTCAGGTGGCCCGTCGAAGTGCCCTGACGGCACTGAATTGGGAAGCAATCGACGGCGAGCGACTTGCGCTGCTCAAAAGGGTGCTGCGTGAGCAGACGGGCGCCCTGCTGCGCTCGATGATCGAAGCACGCGAGGCGGGCCGCAGCACCAGGCACCCGGCCACCCCACTGCGCTCAACACGCGCACGCCTGAAGCGCAAAAGAGCCCGCTAGCCGCCACCGCCTGGTTGTTGTTCACAGGACGGCACCGAAGCTGTATACGCCGATCGTCCGCCTGGGTACCCTTGGGGTTAATGCACTCACTGGAAGAGGAACTGCAAGAGCTTCGCTCGGCCGGCGCCATTGACGAGGCCGCTGCCGAGTCGGCCATAGCTATCGAGCACAGAACGGTCTTCTGCGTGTTCGACGAGCTTCGCGTGGCGCTCTACGGGGCGGTCGCGCTCATCGTTGCCGGTATCGGTATCCTCGTTAAGGACCACCTCGACCGTATTGGCCCTTTGACTCTTCTTTTTGCGCTCGCCGTGGCCGGCGCGTCCTGTTATGTCCCGGCAATACGGGCCAAGTTGCGCAGGACCCCTCGCTCAACCGCGGGCGACTACCTTTTGCTACTAGGTGCGCTGATCGTGAGCGCGGACCTGGGATACGCGGAATTGCAGTTCCACTGGCTCGGCGAAAGCTGGTCGCGGCACCTTCTGTTTCTTACGGCAGTCCACGCCATCACGGCCTACCTGCTCGATTCGCGACTTGTGCTTTCAGTTGCTCTTACAACGCTCGCCGCATGGTTCGGCATAGAGCGTGGCCCGGGCACGCTTAACTCGTGGTATGCCAGCAGCCCCGCGCTCGGCGGACGCGCGCTACTTTGCGCCGCGACACTGCTTGCCTGGCGCGCGATCGACCAGCGCAGGAACTCCGGGCGCTACCGCGAAGTGTTCGAGCACTTCGCAGCTAACTTAGCCTTCTGGGGCGTACTTAGCTGGTGTCTGGATCAACACCTAAGACTTGTCGGCGTGCTTGCGTTACTGGCTCTTGCAGCCGTTACCATCCGCACAGCGCTGCGCTCTGAAGCGGAGTCGTTTGCCGTGTACGGCGTGGGCTATACGGCATTGGGCCTGACACTCGCGATCGTTCAGACGACAGACTCTTTATTGCTGGCCGCAACACTGGTGTTGGGTGTCGTCGTCGCATCGGTCGCAGGCCTGCGCTATCTGCATGATCGGCTGAAGGAGCGGCCATGACCGTTCAGCCGACTCCATCCGAGGAGCGCTGGCTCGCCCTTGCAAGACGCCTTCGCCGCAGTTCCAGCGTCGCCCCTTTCGCCGAACGCACGGGAAATTGGCGGAACGCAATGCTGCCTGGCCGCTGCGTTTTTTTTGCCCTCGGACTCATCGCTGTCGGTATGGTTGCGGTCATTCTCGACCGCCTGACAGCGACCGACTCACTTTTGATACCCGGACTGCTGTCCCTGCTCGCAGCCGAATGGCTGATCATGCGGCGTCGACACTTCGGCTCAGGTCTCGAGGAAGCGCTAGAAGTCTCCGGACTCACACTGCTTGCCGCCGCGTGGTGGACGCCATTCAGTACGCGCGAACCGGTGATCGCGGCTTTTTTTGGGCTGGCCTTCACGATCGCAGGACTGCGTCTTCTCAACCCCTTATTGACCTCTCTCGCGGTTCTCGCGTTTGTTCTGGCGCTCGACGCGCCACCCTTGGGCGCAGGTCTAGCGTGCTACAGCATAGGCCTCGGGGCGCTGATTGCCGGCGGCTATTGTTTCCGGCGCCCTTCGCACGATCGCATGCTCGACTTTCTCGTAGTAATCATGCCGGTCGCAGGCTATTGGTGGTCCGCTTCCCCGAGCGGCATGCAGGCCCGCACCGACTGGCTACACGCGGGCTTCTCCGCCTGGCTCGTCCCA
>FTJL01003546.1_pt1 | contig 13854 bp, 13 predicted proteins | sample 1658551 | NCBI WGS metagenome assembly FTJL01 (sample SAMEA3914835, study PRJEB12502) | metagenome | biome: forest; material: soil | place: Canada | collected 2011-07-03 | depth 0.3 m
GCCCCTACATATAGTGTCTCAACCCGGCCCAATGCCGATATATGGGGACATACGGTATATGAACCGTCAATGAGGCCACCCATTCTGCAACAGATTTTTTTCGTTAACAGAGCCTGAAGACCAAGCCTTCTAGACAGGCCCGCAAGGCCCGCGAAACAGAGGTGTTTTTGCCATGCTCGAAGGGGGCGTCGAGGTCTGGCGGGGCGGGGTCCACGCCTGGCAATGCGACCAGATGGGGCACCTCAATGTGCGCTTCTATGTCGCCCACGCCACCGAGGGCCTCGCGGGCTTGGCCGGGGCGCTGGGCATGTCCCAGGCCTTCGCGCCGCGGGGTTCGGCGACCCTGCAGGTGCTGGAGCACCACATCCGATTCCTTCGCGAGGCCCGAGTCGGCGATCCCCTGAACCTGTCGGCGGGCCTGCTCGACATCGGCGAGGACGAGGCGCGGGCGGTCATGCTGCTGGCCCATTCGGGCGGCGAGGCGCCCTCGGCGATCATCCAGACCCGCTTCGCCCACGTCACGGCCGCGGAGGGCCGCCGCTTCCCCTGGACCCGCAGCGCCCGCACCCGCGCCCGATCGCTGATGGCTGTCATCCCCGATGGGCTCGGCCCGCGCAGCCTGGAGCCCGGCGCCGAGGTCGGTGCGCTGACCCTGGCCGAGGCCGAATCGAAAGGCCTGATCCGCTATGGCGCCGGTGTCTTCGGCCCGGAGGACTGCGACGTCTTCGGCCGTGTCCCGGCCCACCGGCTGATGGCCCGCCTGGGCGACGGCGCCGCGCACGGCATCGCGGCGATGCGCGAGGACCTGGGCGAGCACACGGGCTTTGCAGTGGTCGAATATCGCCTGAGCTACTTCGAGCCGCCCCGCGCTGGCGACCGCTTCGCCGTCCGCGCCGGCCTGGTCCAGGCCGAGGCCCGTCGGCTGGGCTGGTGCTACTGGATGTTCGACGCCGGGACGGGCGCGCCCCTGGCCGCCGCCCGCTCGGTGCTGGTGCCCTTCGACCTGGACGCCCGCAAGGCGATAACGCTGGATGACGGGCAGGTGGAACCGCTGAGGGCGCGTCTGGTCGAGTTCTAAGCCGTCATTTCAGCGTGATCGGGCGGTAGCCGGGATCGGAGATCCGGTCCTCGCCCCAGATCTCCTTCAGATAAGCGAGGCTGGCCAGGATCACGGAGTCCAGGCGCCCCTCGCCGAGCTTGGGCGCAGGCTCGCCATCCACGATGGGGACGCTGCTCATCGGCAGGGTGGTCACGAACACGGCGACCTGATCGCCATCGCCGCCGACCTGATAGCAATTGAAGCTGACGATGTTCTTGTCGATCACGTTGACGACGTTCGACTTGAAGCCGAAGCCGTTGCTACCGAACCGGGACCGGATATCCGCCAGGGTGGTGGTCCCGAAGGTCAGCCCCGGGATGTCGGTGGCGGCGTCCGCGGCGTTCTCGCCCCAGTCGGACTCGATGAACACGATCTTGCCGGTGGCGGCTGATGAGGTCACCGAGACCTGGTCGCCGCCAGCGAGGTTCCACCTGACCACGGCATAAGGGCCGGCTTCCCCGACGTCGGAGGGCTGCGGATGGGTCTTGGCCTGGGTGCGGAAGTCTCCGCCCACCTCGAAGCCGAAGATGGACTGCGCCTGCGCGCCAGCCGCGGCGAGGACAAGCCCCAGCCCAATTGTCGAGGCGACAAGGCTTTTCCAGATCCGTTGCGTCACGCCGCCCCCCAAGATGCCGGACCGGACTTCTCACCTCGCGCCCAGTCTCGCCATGAGAGGGCCACGCGCGCGGGTCGATGGCAACGCCGTTGACGCCATCGGCCGGCGCTCTATGGCTTGATCAGGGGCCCTGACGGCCAGCGAGGAGTTCGATGGAAGAGTTCGCGGGCAAGGTCGCCTTCATCACCGGCGGCGTCTCGGGCATCGGCATGGGCCTGGCCAAGGTCGCGGCCGAGGCCGGCATGAAGGTGGCGATCACCTATCGGCGCGAGGATTCGCTGCGGCCGATGAGGGCCTGGTTCACCGAACGGCCGGAACTGGTGCTGTTCCCGGTCAAGCTGGAGGTCACCGACCGCGAAGGCTGGGTGCGCGCGGTGGACGAGGTCGAGGCGGGGCTGGGGCCGATCGACCTGCTCTGCAACAACGCCGGCGTGGGCGTCATCGGGCCGATGGAGCAGGCCACCTTCGCCGACTGGGACTGGGTGATGGGCGTCAATGTCGGCGGGGTGATCAACGGCATCATGACCGTGGTCCCGCGCATGGTCGCCCGCGGCCAGGGCGGCCACATCGTCAACGTCTCCTCCGTGGGGGGCTTGGCGGCGCTGGGCACGGCGGGGATCTACTGCGCCTCCAAGTTCGCCGTGGTGGGCATGTCGGAGGCCCTGCGCGGCGACCTGGCCGTCCACGGTATCGGCGTCTCGGTCTATTGCCCGGGGCCGGTGAAGTCGAACATCGGCGAGGCGGCCAAGAAGCGTCCGGCCGACCTGGCCGAGACCGGCTACACCCCGCCCTCCATGCCCGACGCCCCGCCGGTGAAGGGCTCGATCAGCTTCACCGACGCCTGGATGGACCCCGAGGAGGCCGGCCGCCGAATCCTCGAGGGCGTGCGCACCAACCGGCTCTACATCCTGAGCCATGCCGAGCTGAAGGGCGCCATCAAGGAGCGGCACGACGCGATCGACGCCTCATGGCCGGACGAGCAACCCAACCAGGCGCTCTGCGACAGCATCCCGAACCTTCTGACCACCCAGGCCTATGTCGACGAGATCGCCCTGGGTCCGCCGGACTTCTCCAGACGGTGAAGCCTACTCGGCCCGTGCTCGCGCCTTGGAACTCGGTGCGCGACCAGCCGAACTCCTTGGTCATGTAGGGCAGCACGTAGGCCAGGGCATAGAACGGCACCAGCGAACTGCCGAAGGTCTGGCCCAGCAGGATGACGCTGGCGATCTTGATCTTGCGGGGGGAGAAATCCGATTCCGGCTCGGGCGAGACGCCTTGATCGACCATCGGATCCTCCTGCTAGTCCGTCATTGCGATCGGACGCGGGCGCGTGAAACCGGCACGTGGGCGTCCTCGCCATCGCCATCGCCCTGGCCGGCGGCCACGAAGCGGTAGGCGGGCAGGGACAGATAGAGCGCGGCGGCCAGCAGCTGGGCCGCGACGCCGGCCTCGAAAACCAGGTTGTAGTTCCCCGACAATCCGATGCTGTGGGCGATCTGCGGCGTCGCCAGGCCCACAAAGGCGTATTGCAAGAAGGCTTGCAGCCCCCAGATGGCGCCGAAGGCGCGCAGGCCGAAGTAGCGGCTGAAGGCGTAGCCCACCAGCGGGAGCTGGGCGGCATAGGCGAAGGCGCCGATGGCCAGGCCCGCGGTCAGGATCGGCTCGCCGCCCAGGCGCGGCGTGACCAGGGCCCAGAGCAGATAGGTCACCGCCGTGGCCAGATAGGCGCCGGCCGCGATCTTGGGCGAGCGGGTGCGGTCGAGGATCAGGCCCGACAGGATCGCGCCCGCCAGGGTGGCGGCCAGGGTCACGGGCGCGGCGTTCAGCACGGCGGACTGGCCGAATCCCTTGCTGGCGATGGCGGCGCCGAGGTTGGAAAACGCGCCGCCGCCGACGGCCGCGGTGGCGAGGCCCGCCGCCACGATGGTCCAGAACACCCGGTCGCGCACGACTTGGCGGGCGGTGCGGCCCTCGCTGGCCGGCTTGGCCGGCAGGCTCCAGCGGGCCTGCCAGGAGGTCCCGGCGCGATCGTCGGCCAGGCCAAGGTAGATCAGCGGCGCCAAGGCCAGGATGGCCGCGCCGATGATGATGAAGGCGCCGCGCCAGCCGTGCTCGAACACCAGCCGGTTCATCAGGGGCGGCATGAGCTGGCTCAGCACCAGGCTCTCGGCGGCGATCAGGCCCATGAACAGGCCGCGCCGGCGGCCGAACAGCGCCGCCACGATGCGGGTGTAGCCCAGGCCCGACGAGCCACAGACGCCCAGCAAGGCGGCGATCAGGAAGACCTGCCAGTAGTGGCTCGACTGCGGCAGCGCCAGCGTGATCGCCGCCATGGCGACGGCGCCCAGGGTCACCACCACCCGCGGACCGTAGCGGTCGACCAGGACGCCCATCGGCCAGATGCTCGCGGCGCCGGCCCACATCAGCACGGCATAGGCCGAGGACACGCGGTCCGCGTCCCAGCCGAATTCCAGCATCATGGGGCCCAGGGCCGCGCCCAGGGCGCAGAACGGCAGGATCGAGGCGCCGAGCGCCAGTCCGACCATGCACACGGCCGCCATCCGCAGCCGCTCGCGCGTCAGACCGTGCGTTCCCCCCTCGGTCGTTGCGATCGCCGACGTGACGTCCGCAAGCTCGACCATCGCCTCCCCTCCCCAGGGCTCGGACCCAGTCGTTGTTATTCGACCGACAGCGAAGCCCCCCGGCCTCGATGTCGCCTTTCGAACGGTAGCCGGCAAGCGCGCCAAACGCCACAGAGTCGAATTGGGAGTTCGGCGTTCCCCAGCCCGTCCCCCACGCCGCTCTGCGGTGGCGTTGGTTGACCCGGTGGACTAACCGCCCCGCGGTCCCGGACTGTCAACCGCTTTCTGGCTGGCGTCGTTCAGGGAGCCCGCGCGTCTGGCGGCAGGGTGCTGGCGAGGATCTCCCTCGATCGCTGCAACGCCGCTTTCGCCGAGGTCAGGCAGGCTGCGACCGACCTGCCGGCAGTCGCCCGCCGCTCCCGGCTCGGGATCGCAGGCGGCTCGATCGATCGGAGCCACGCCAGCTCTCTCGCAGTCGTTTCCTGCATGCTGCCACCCCTGCCTGCACACGCGCTACGATTTTAGGACGCTGTTAAGGAAGCTGAACCATCAAAAGCTGGGCGGCGGCGGATTCCGCCCCGGCTATTCCGGCCTTTGTGACACTTGGGGACGCCGCACCCGCGTGTGGAAGTCGGGCCATGGGTCGATCGTCTGCAGCAGCTGCAGGCTGGCCTCGATCGCCGCCAGCGACTTGTCGATCAACCGACGTTGCGCGGCCGGGTAATCCTTGGAAGGGGCGGGAACGTATGACATTTCCGTATTTTCTCCCCGGGCGGCTGAACCCAATCCGAACGTGGCGTTCAGGATGGCGCGGTCCGCCGCGGGCTGCGTCCCGCTAGAGCACGATGGGACCAGGCGGAATCGCCTGATCGCTGAATCGTGCTCTAGAATCATAGATTTAGAGCGCGTTGGGCGAAACCGCACACGCTTTCGCCCAACGCGCTCTAGGCAGCCTGTTTGCGGGGCCTGGTGTCGGGCGGGCGGAAGTAGAAGGGCAGGGCGGCCTGCGTCTCGTAGGCGCCTTCCAGGATGATGAGCTCCTCGGCGCTGAGGGGCGCGGCGTCCACCGCCCGGATCGGGTCGTCCAGGTGCGAAAGCTTGGTGGCGCCGACGATGGGAGCGGTCATCACCGGCTTATCCAGCAGCCAGCGGATGGCCACCTCGGCCGGCTTGACGCCGCGCTGGTCGGCCACGGTCTGCACCGCCGCGATCACCGCCTCGTCGGCCGGACGGTTGAAACGGTCGCGCGCCATCACCGACCCCGAACGCAGGGTCCCGGCCTTGCGGCTGCCGGCGAGGAGGCCCCCGCCGATGGGGCTGTAGGGGATCAGGCCCACCCCCTCGTCCTCGCAGAGCGGGATCATCTCGCGCTCCTCCTCCCGATAGATCAGGCTGTAGTTGTTCTGCATGGTCACGAACCGCGACAGCCCGGTGGAATCGGACACATGCAGCATCTTGGCGAACTGCCAGGCCGGCATGGACGATGCGCCGAGGTAGAGCGCCTTGCCGGCCTTCACCACGTCGGTCAGCGCCTCCAGGGTCTCCTCGATCGGGGTCTGCAGGTCGAAGCGGTGGATCTGGTAGAGGTCGACATAGTCCAGCCCCATGCGCATCAGGCTGTTGTCGATGGCGTGCATGATGTGCTTGCGCGACAGGCCGCGGGCGTTCGGGTCCTGGCCCATGGGATTGTAGACCTTGGAGGCGACGACCACCTCCTCGCGGCTCACCTTGAAGTCCTTCAGCGCGCGGCCGAGGATCTCCTCGCTTTCGCCCTGCGAATAGACGTCGGCCGTGTCGAAGAAGTTGATGCCGCCGTCCAGTGCGTGGCGGACGATGGCGCGGCTGTCCTCCTCGTTCAGGGCCCAGTCCATCCCCGAGCCGAAGCTCATGCAGCCCAGGCAGATCTGGGAGACCTTGAGGCCGGTCGAGCCAAGTCGGACGTATTCCATCACCCACCTCTTCGTTCGCAGATGGGCGGCAGGTTTCGCCCCACGTCTGCGTGGGGGCAAACGAAATAATGGAGTCGGCTACGCCGGAGCGCCCGCGCGCGCCGCGGCGGCGCGCTCGGCCTGGGCTTCTTCGGCCAGGTCGTCCTCGATGGGGATGTCCATCACTGGCGCGGCGATGCCGGTGTCGGCGGTCTCGCCGGCCGGCTCGCTCTCGAACTTCAGCATGCGCAGCTTCCGCCAGCCGCCGAAGCGGTAATAGAGGAAGGTCAGGGCGCTGGAGGCGATGGTGCCGAGCGGATAGCTCCACCAGATCGCGTCCGGCCCCCAGCGGGGGATCAGGAACGCCGCGAAGGGGATGCGGATGGCCACAACGGACACGGCCAGGATCACCAGGGGCGGGATCACCGCGCCGGTCGAGCGCACGATGCCGCCCAGGGCGAAGCTGATGCTGAACAGCGCCAGCGACCACAAAACGCACTGATTGATGTGCCGCGCGATCGGCATGGCCGCCGAACTGCCGGGCAGGAAGATGTGCAGGGTCAGATCGCCCGCCAGATAGATCAGGAGCGCGATCGAGCCGGTGATCACCAGGCTGCACAGCACGCCCGAGAGGGCGATCTTGCTCACCCGGTCCCAGCGGTCGGCGCCGATGTTCTGGGCCGCCATCGACGAGATCGAGGCCCCCAGCGCCATGCCGGGCATCTGCACATAGGTCCAGACCTGCGAGGCGGCTGTGTAGGCCGCGGCGGTCACCGCGCCGAAGGAGTTGACGAAGCCGATCATCACCATGGCCGCGCCGGACATGACGAACATCTGCAGGCCCATGGGCAGGCCGCGCAGCAACAGCTGGCTCGAGATGGCGAAGTCCGGCTTCAGCAGCGGCAGGTCCCGCCAGGTGAGCATCAGCGGGCTCTTCATCCGGTACAGGGTGAAGATCAGGCAGACCAGGCTGACCCCCTGGCCGATCAGGGTCGAGCAGGCCGAGCCGGCGATGCCGAGCTTCGGAAACGGCCCGATGCCGCGGATCAGCATCGGGTTCAGGGTGATGTCCAGGATCACCGCCAGCACCAGGAAATAGAACGGGGTCTTGGAGTCGCCGGCGCCGCGCTGGGCCATCTGCAGGAAGGCGAACAGGCACATGAACGGCATGGCCAGGAAGACGATGCGCAGATAGATCTCGGCCTCGGCCTTGGACACCGCCGGCGTGCCCATCAGGGTCAGGATGCCGGGCGCCGCGAAGAAGCCCACCGCGCCGATGATCACCGCCAGGCTCACGAAGAAGGTGATGGCGGTTCCCATCACCTTCTTGACCATCTTGAAGTCGCCGTGGCCCACCGACTGGGCGACCAGGATGTTGGCCGCCATGCTGATCCCGAAGATCGAGCCCAGCATCATCATCATGACGATGTTGGAATTGCCGATGGCGGTGATGGCGCTGACGCCCAGGGTGTGGCTGACCCAGAACTGATTGACGCTGCCGTTTAGCGACTGCAGCACGTTGCCGCCCAGCACGGGCAGCGAGAAGATCAGCAGCGTCTTGGTGATCGGCCCCTCGACCAGCTCGCGGCTGTGCTTGCCGCCCCGCCCGCGGCCGGCTGCCATCGATCCTCCAGGACTGTTCATGATCCCCGCACGCGTTGAGCTGATCGACAAAGGCGATGCGCCCGGCCAGCCGGCCGGCGCCTTCCCCAGGGTCTCGTTGGTCTCGCCGTCCCCGGCTTAAGGCACGGATTGACCCTGTCAAGGAACCCAACCGCCAGCCCGGCCGCAGGTTTCACAGGCCGCAGCGGAAATAAGCGTCCCTGATGATCGCCATCTGGGCGGCGAAGTCGGCGCGCCGGCCTCAGATGCGGATCACCACCTCGCCGAAGACGTCGCCGAGGAGGCCGCGGGCGAAGTCTAGCCCTCAACCAACGTCATCGCCCGCTTCAAGCGGGCGACCCAAGCTCAGCTGGGGAGCGGACACGTCGCTTGGATCACCCGGTCAAGCCGGGTGACGACGCATGAGGGGGATGGCGATCAGGCCCTGTCCAAATTCTCGATCTCCACCTCGGGCAGCGCGTCCGCCGGGGTGAAGTCCAGCACGCGGCCGTAGAAATAGAGCTCCGCCTGCTTGGACGCGATGATCGTCTCGGACTTGCGGAATCCGTGGGATTCCCCGGCGAACTCCAGATAGGCCACCGGCGTGCGCCGCTCGCGCAGGGCGCCCAGGATCATCCGCGCCTGGTTGGGCGGGACCACCGGATCGTCCGAGCCCTGGAAGATGATCAAGGGCGTCCGGAACCGGTCCAGGTGGCTGATCGGCGAACGCGCCTCGTAGAGCGCCTTCTCCTGCGGATAGGGGCCGATCAGGGTGTCCAGGTAGCGGCTCTCGAACTTGTGGGTGTCGCGGGCCAGGGCCTCCAGGTCCGAGACGCCGTAGAAATCCCCGCCCGCCGAGAACACCTCGCTGCCCGCCAGCGCCGCCAGCACAGTGAAGCCGCCGGCGCTGCCGCCGTGGATGGCGATGCGTTTCGGGTCGGCCCGGCCGGTTCGGATCAGGAACTCCGCCGCGGCGATCACGTCCTCGACGTCGACCACGCCCCACTGGCCGTTCAGCGTCTGGCGATAGGCCCGCCCGTAGCCGGACGAGCCGCCGTAATCCACGTCGACCAAAGCAAAGCCGCGGCTGGTCCAGAACTGATTGGAGAGGGAAAAGCCGGCGCCGGCCTGGGCGGTCGGTCCGCCGTGCGCCTGCACGATCAGGGGCGGCGGCTGGTCCGTCGGCAGTTCGAAAGCGGCGTTGGTTGGCGGATAGTAGAGGGCGTGGGCGGTGCGGCCGCCCGCGCTGGGGAAGCTGATCGCCTGGGCGGTGGAGACGCCGGCCGGGTCGACCTCGGCCGGGGAGGGCCGACGGACCAGCCGGGTTTCGCCGCTCTCGATGTCGACGGTCACGATCGCCGGGCCCTGGTCGGAAAACGCCGCCAGCATGGCCACCCGCCGCGCGTCCAGGGCATGCAGCGCGCCGCAGGCCACGAACGGGGCCGGGATGTTCCGCACCGCGCCGCCCGGTCCGATCAGCACCAGCTCGTCGCGCCCCTCGCCGCTGTAGGCCGCCAGCACCCGGCCGTCCGGCATCGGGGCGTAGTTGGACTGGCCGAACTGCCACAGCGGGCCGGCGAACTCCGCATCCCGGGCCAGCACCGGCGCGGCCGCGGCGCCGTCCCAGCGGTAGAGGTTCCAGAAGCCCGAGCGGTCGGAGATGAAATAGAGGCTCCCGTCCGCGGCCCACTGGGGGTCCAGCACCGATTCCTCATCGCCGCCGGCGATGCGCCGCAGATCGCCCAAGCCCCCGTCTTCGAGGTCGCCCACCCAGAGGCTGGTGGTGTCCCAGGGCATGTTGGGGTGATCCCAGGCGATGAAGGCGAGCTGGGCGCCATCCGGGCTCGGCCGCGGGTAGGCCACGAAGTCGCTGTCGCCGTAGAGCACCTGGCCGCCGTCGCCCGCCGCGCCGGCCAGCCGCACCACGGCGTTTTTGACATCGGCCGGGTCGGTGTGGTCCTCGCGCACCGCCACAAGCCCGCCGCCCGGCAGGGGCGCGGCGTCGGCATAGCGGTAGCCCGCCGGTGTCATGGGCTGAGCCTCGGCGCCCTCGGCCAGGGCGTGCAGCCGCTGGTCGGCGAAGTTGGAGAACCAGAGCACGCCGTCCGCCACGGTGTAGGAGCCGCCGCCGTATTCGTGCACGCGGGTGCGGACATACCAGGGGGCGTCTGTCAGGGCCCTGGGCTGGCCGTCCTGGAGCGTCATGGCCACGATGCGGCCGCCGTCGGCGGGCCGGCTTTCCAGCCAGTAGAGCCGCCCGTCATGCACCCTGAGGTCCAGCGGATTGACCGCGCCCTCGACCAGGCTCTGGAAGGTGATCGGCGAGGCCCAGGTCCCGCCGGGGGCGAGCGTCTTGGTCATGGAGACTCCTGAGGATTTCAGGCGGCCATCTCTGCGCAGACTTGCACGTCAGGGCTATGGAAAATCAGCGCCGCGCGTGAAACAGTCCGGCAAAGCCGGGCCCCGTCGCCCGGCGGGGGGCGAACCGACGGCCGGCAAGGCCGCGGGGGACATAAGGGGGAAACGGCCATGAGCATGGAGGCGCCCACAGTCGGCGATCTCGAAGCATCTGGGTCCAGCGCCTCGTCGGGTCAGCCCTGGCCCAAGCCCCGCGTCGCCTGGTACGCGGTCGGCGTCTTCGCCCTGGTGCTGATGTTCGGCCAGCTCGACCAGGGGGTGATCGGCCTCCTGATCCGGGACATCAAGGCGGACTTCGACCTGTCCGATCAGATGATCAGCCTGTTGACGGGCCTCGCGCCATCGCTGTTCTTCGTGGTCATCGGCATTCCACTCTCGCTGTTCGTCGACACCAGCACCCGCAAATATGTGCTGGCCGCCGGCATCGGCATCTGCTCGGTGATGACCACCCTGTGCGGCCTGGCCCAGAGCTTCTGGCAGCTGTTCGTCGTGAGGGTGTTCGTGGGCGGCGGCACCGCCGTCAACGGGCCCGGCAGCTATTCCATGCTGTCCGACTTCTTCCCGCGTCCGAAGCTGGCGCCGCCGTTCTACGTCCTGCAGATCGGCTTCATCCTGGGCACCGGCCTGCCGCTGATCATCGGGGCCTACGCCCTGACCAAATTGTCCGCCGTGCCGGTCCAGCATTGGGGCGACCTGGTCATCCACCACTGGCAGATGGTGTTCATCGCCGTGGGCGTGCCGGCGCTGCTGGGCGCCCTGCTGCTGCTGACCGTCCCGGAGCCCGCGCGCCGCGGGCTGGCCCAGAAGGATGTCCAGAAGGCGTCGCCGATGTCGCTGGTGCGCACCGTCGGCTACCTGTTCAAGCACTGGCCGCTCTATGCGCCGATGTTTTTCGGCCTCGCCTTCTCGGCGATGGAGACCTACGGCACGGCGCAGTGGCGGGTTCCGTTCCTCCAGCGCACCTACCACTGGGGCAATGAGGCGGGTTATGTCCTGGGCGTCTCCACCATCCTGTTCCAGTTCCTCGGCCTGATCGTCGGCTCGGCGTTCACCGCCTGGATGTCCAAGCGCTACGACGACGCCAATGTGCGGGTGGTGGCGATCTTCTATACCCTGACGCCGATCTTCGCGATCCTCGGCCCCCTTTCGCCGAACCCGTGGGTGGCGGTGATCTGCGCGGGGATGACGGGCCTTTGCGGCCTGGCCGGAGCGGCGCCCCAGAACGCGGCGATCCAGAGCGTCACCCCCAACCAGATGCGCGGCCAGGTGACGGCGCTCTACCTCTTCATCTTCACCGTGATCGGCCAGGGGCTGGGGCCGAATTTCATCAGCTTCTTCACCGATGTGGTGATCCGCGACGAAAGCAACCTTCGCCTGGCCATGGCCGGCACCGCGGCGTTCATGACCCCGATCGCGGCGATCATCATCTGGCTCGGGGTCAAGCCCTACGGCCGGGCGATCGCGGCGATCAAGGCGCGTGAAGCGGCGGGCGAGGCTTAGGGCGCCCCGTGTCCCAGCCTGAGTCCCAAAGCCGCGACTGGACCTTCTCCGGCATCTACGCGCTGGTCCTGCTGACCCTGGTTTCGACGCTGAACTACTTCGACCGGTCGGTGCTCAGCCTCATGCTGCCGCTGATCAAGCATGACTTCAAAGTGTCCGACACCACTCTGGGCGTGGTCACCGGCCTGATCGCCATCTACGCCATCCTGGGCGTGCCGGTGGCCTGGCTGGCCGAGCGCTGGAGCCGCCGCAACATCGTGGCCATCGGGCTGGCGTTCTGGAGCCTGATGACCGCCCTGACCGGGATGGTCAGCAACGTCTGGCAGCTGGGCCTGACCCGCTTCGCCATGGCCATGGGCGAGAGCGCGGGCCTGGCGCCCTCGCAGTCGATCCTGTCGGACCTGTTCAGCAAGCGGGCGCGGCCGGTGGTGCTGTCGATCATCACCACCGCCTCCTCGATCGCGCTCCTGGTCTATTCGCCGATCGCCGGATGGGTGGCCGGACATTACGGCTGGCGCGTGGTGTTCCTGATCGCGGGGGCCCCCGGCGTCGTGCTGGCGCTGGTGATGCTGGCCACCATCAAGGAGCCCCGCCGCCATGTGGACGGACAGCCGGTCCGCACCGCGCCGCTGGGCGAGGCGCTGGGCTTCCTGTCGGGATCCAAGGCCTTCCTGTGGTGCCTGCTCGGCACCTCGGTGATGGGCGTCTACCTCTACGGCGTCAGCGCCTGGGATGCGACCTTCCTGGTGCGGGTGAGGCATTTCACGGTCCCGCAGGTGGGAGCGATCTTCCAGCCCCTGCGCGGTGGGGTCAGCGCCATCGGCATCGTGCTGGGCGGCGTGCTGGCCTCGCGCCTGGAGCTGCTCGACGCGCGCTGGCGCTGCTGGATCCCGGGCCTCGCCTGCCTGCTCATGGCGCCGTTCCAGTTCATCTACCTGTTCTCGGATTCCGCGCCTGTGTGGATCTCGTCCTACGCGGTGGCGGCCCTGTTCTCGATCATGCACCAGGGGCCGATCTACGCGGTCTATGTCAGCGTCGCCCCGGCCAGGAGCCGCGCGGTGGCGGTCTCCGTCGCGCTGCTGGGCGCCACGGTGGTGGGCCAGTTCGGCGGACCGATCCTGATCGGCTGGCTCAACGACGAGATGCACGCCCGCTTCGGCGAGGCGGCCATCCGCTACTCGATGCTGGTGGTCATGGCCTGCTCGGCCCTGGGCGGTCTCTGCTACCTGGTCGCCGCCCGATACGTTCGCGCCGACACCGCGCGGGTTGCGGAGGTTTAGCCCTTCACCTCATGTCATCCCGGACGGCCGCAGGCCGATCCGGGATCGCGGCAAGCGCCGGCGCTTCGGACCGATCCCGCATCTGCGCCCTGCGGGGCTCCGTGCGGGATGACAAAGAGAGGGGCTTAGGCGCTCCTCGGCCGGACCACGCGGTGGGCGATCACCGCCATCAGGAGGGCCAGCGAACCCATCGCGATCGACAGGATGGCCTCGGCGACGCCGGGCGCGGCGACCGCCAGGTTGGCGACGTTGGTGTTGGCGATGCCCAGGAAGATGGTGATCAGGCCCCAGGCCGCGCCGAACACGGCGGCGATCGGCGCGGCCGCCATGGCCGTCTCCAGGAAGCGCGCGGCCCCCGGCATGGCCTTGGACGAGCGGACGAGGCCCACCAGCAGGATCGCCAGCGCCACCAGGCTGGTCAGGACCAGGCCCAGCAGCACCACCTTCACGACGGGCGCGGCATCCAGGAACATCCGCATCACGGTCAGCTTGGGCAGGGCGTGGGCGGCGAGGGCGGCGGTCATGGCGAATTCCTCCTGTCTGCTTCGGGCTCGGTTCGAACCACGCACGTAGTTTAACTACGGACGTGGTTTTCGAGTCAAGCGCCGGCGAGGATGTAGCCGGCCGCCTTCTCGGCGATCATCACCGTCGGGGCGTGGGTGTTGGAGCTGACCAGCCGGGGCATCACCGAGGCGTCCACCACCCGAAGGCCCTCCACCCCGCGCACCCGCAGCTGCTCGTCCACCACCGAGCCGTCGTCCACGCCCATGCGGCAGGTTCCCACCGGGTGGAAGATGGTCGAGCCGCTCCTGGCGACGAAGGCGTCGAG
>FTJL01002724.1_pt3 | contig 13822 bp, 15 predicted proteins | sample 1658551 | NCBI WGS metagenome assembly FTJL01 (sample SAMEA3914835, study PRJEB12502) | metagenome | biome: forest; material: soil | place: Canada | collected 2011-07-03 | depth 0.3 m
GGCACGGTGCGCAACTATCTGTCCGAGGCGATGAACAAGCTCGGGGGCACCAACCGGGTGGACGCTGCGCGCATTGCCCGGGCGAAGGGCTGGCTCTGACATTTGTCACGGTGTGCGCCGTGACAGACGGCACTGGTGCGCGATCCGAAGTTTCCCGACTATCGGATACCCAATCGCCGCCCGTGTACCTGAACCTCCACCGGAGCACTCGATTTGATCCTCTTCCAACCTCGCCTCCTGGTCGTGCTCTACTTTGTGTTGTGGTGTCTATTCTTTCTCGGCGAAATCGCGTTGTCTTTCGGCCGGCGCGCCAAGGCGGGTCGTGCGCCGGAGGATCGAGGGTTTTTCTCCCTGGTGTGGGTGCACTTTCTGCTGACCAATCTGCTGGCCGTGCTGTGCCTGCGGTTCTTCCCCGCAGCGTCCTTCGGGACTTACAGTACCTCGTGCATCGGCTTAGGCCTGATGCTCGCGGGGCTGCTGCTTCGCTGGTGGGCCATTATTCACCTGGGCCGTTTTTTCACTGTCGATGTCGCAGTCGCGGCCGACCAGAATGTGGTGGACTCCGGTCCCTACAAGCTGGTCCGCCATCCGTCGTACACCGGGGCGCTACTGGTCGTCACCGGGTTGGGGATTTGCTTCGGTAATTTTGCCAGTATCGTCGCTTTGCTGGTGCCCTTCGCGGCGCTGATGCTGCGACGTATGCGAATCGAAGAAGCCGCCTTGTCAAAGGGATTGGGGGACTCTTACCTCGCCTATATGAATCGCACGAAGCGACTCTTTCCCGGCGTTTACTGAGGGTGTCGAGGAAAGTCTCGGGCGCTGCGCACGCGTTTCAGTATTGATGCGGCAGGTTTAATACCCAAGGATGCCGAACTGGACGCTCTGTTGCGCAAGCTCGTGGCCAAGAAGAAGGCGCGCTGAGAGTTCACCGACAAATAATTCGTATACCCTGTCGAATGGTGGCGTCGTCGAACGACTAATGGCAAGCCCATCGCCAGAGGAGCCTTTCGCATGCGTTACGACTGCCTGATCTATTTTGACCCGGCCAAGGTTTTCGACGACAGCGCCGAGTCCAATGCCGTACTCGCCGCCATCGGGCCTTATGAGGCCGAGCTCAAGGCCGGCGGCCACTTTGTGACGGCCCAGCCTTTGAACCTGCCCAAGGAGGCGGTCACCGTTCGGGTTCGCGACGGGAAGATGTCGTCTACCGACGGTCCGTTCATGGAGACGAAGGAGATGCTCGGCGGCTTCGTCCAACTCGAGGCGCGGGATCTCAATGAGGCGTTGCGGCTCGCGGCGGCGATGCCATTCGCGACATTGGGCTCGATCGAGGTAAGACCCGTCATAGACTTCAGTAAGCCGCGCCCAAAACTATGACCACAGCTGACGCGCGCCACGCCTTGGAAGCGACCTACCGCACCGAGGCGCGGCGTGTGTTGGCGACCCTCATCCGGCTGCTGGGTGGGTTCGATGCCGCGGAGGAGGCCCTTCACGACGCCTTCGTGGCCGCGGCCGAGCAATGGCCTCGCGATGGTGTCCCCAACAATCCGTACGCGTGGCTGGTTTCCGCAGGCCGCTTCAGGACCATCGATCGTTGGCGCCGACAGGCGCGGTTTGCGGGCGCAGCGACCGATCTCGCACTGCTGGCGGACCCGGCACCGGAGGCACCCGTGCCAGAGCACCTAGTGGACGACGAATTGCGGCTGATCTTTACGTGTTGCCATCCCGCGCTTACGCCGGATGCGCGCATCGCGCTCACCTTGCGCGAGGTGGGCGGACTCACCACCGAGGAAATTGCCCGGGCATATATGACCCCCGCACCCACCATCGCCCAGCGCATCGTCCGGGCGAAGACGAAGATTCGCGACGAAGCCATTCCCTACGAGGTTCCGGACCGGACCGAGTTGCCGGCGCGGCTCGACAGCGCACTGCAGGTGATTTATCTGGTCTTCAACGAAGGATACGCGGCGACCGAAGGGCCCAACCTGCTGCGCGCCGATCTGTGCGCCGAGGCGATTCGGCTGGGGCGGCTGGTGGTCGGGCTTCTGGACGAGCCCGAGCCTCTGGGGCTCCTTGCGCTGATGTTGCTGCACGAGGCTCGGCACACCGCCCGCGTTGATGCGGCCGGCGACCTCATTCTGCTTGAAGATCAGGATCGATCGCTCTGGGATCGTCAGCAGATCGCCGAAGCCCAGGCGCTCGTCAAGCGAGCATTGTCTTCGCGCCGCGTCGGTTCGTATGTCCTGCAGGCAGCCATCGTCGCAGTGCACGCCGAGGCGCACAGCTTCGAGCAAACCGATTGGGCTCAAATCGTCAGGCTTTACGATGTGCTGGCCGGTGTCGAGCCGTCACCGGTGATCGCATTGAATCGCGCTGTTGCCATCGGAATGCGCGACGGCCCCGGGGCAGGGCTGGCGGCCATCGAGGCATTGCTGGCTCAGGGCGACCTCAGCAGATACCACCTGGCCCATGCAGCCCGAGCGGACATGCAGCGGAGGCTGGGTCTCGCCGCAGTGGCGCGGGCCTCCTATCAACGTGCCCTGGAGTTGACGCGCCAGCCCGCCGAGCGCCGGTTCCTGCAAGCGCGGCTTGGACAACCGATTTCCGCACCTGCGGCGGATGGGTGCTAGTCGCTCGGCCCGAAGCCGGGCGCTGCCCACCGCGGCAGCAATCGCCGGCGCTAGTGGCCGCGTGAGGCTGCTTTCGGCGAGGCTTTCCAACCGTTTACGGGTGGGTGTTTGCCGATCGCACGTCGCGGTCATTCAAGGTTTCAAGAAAGGCGATGACGTCGTCGATCTCGGCGTCGGTCCAAGCCGGCGAGGCCCCTTCGGTGCGCGTTAGCGGCTGATCGATTACGTCGATGTTGGCGTGGACTGCCGCGGGCAAATCATCAAATTTATTCGCCGTGCCCGAGGCCGAGACGGGGTACCACAGGCGTGGATCGGTATCGCGCCGGACATAGAAACGTAGGGCGTCTTTCAGCGTGTGAAAACGGCCGTTATGGAAAAATACGCCCCGCGTCGCGACGTTGCGTAGCGTTGGCGTCTTGAACATGCCGCAGTACCAGCTCTGTCGTGTCTGATCGAGGCGCAGAGGTCCGCACAGACCTTCGTCGAAATAGTTGGGATCGGAGTTGGCCAGCAGCTGCGGGTTGCGCGGCACCCCCAGAGCCTCGAACTGGTAGTCGGTAAACAGAGGATGCGAACCGTCCGCGCCTTTGCGATCGACGTGGCAGGTTGCACAGTTGCCGCGTTGTGGATCGTCGAATAGGGCCAAACCTCGTTGCTCCTGTTTGCTGAGCAGGGTTTTCCCGTCCAGGTAATCGTCGTACTTGCTGCTGTACGGATGGAAGCTCGGGTCATCCAGCTCGAAGCGCTCCACCGCGAGCAGCGCCTGCGCATAGACCTGGCGCAGATCGTCGAAAATCCTTGGGCCAAACAGCATGCGGAAATCGTTTGCGTACGCGGCGCGCTGCAATCTGGCCGCTACGTCCTCGGGCCCCGTATTGGCCATCTCATTGGCCGCCAGTAGCGGAAAGGCGGCCTGCTCGTGCAGCGTGTTAAAGCGCCCATCCCACCCGAAGCCGCCGGTTGGCGGTTCCTCCCCCTCAATCAGCCGTTCTGCCGGATTGGCAATGAACTGCTTGCTCCACACCGGAGTGCGATTCAATACATAGCGTAAGGAGGGCACCGCACGTGCGCCTTGGGAGTCGAGTCCAGGGCCGCCCAGCTGCACAGCCAGCCCGTTGGGCGGTCCGTAAGCGTGCTCGGGGCTGTGGCAGCTGGCGCAGGACATCTTTCCAGACTGCGAGAGTGCCGTGTCGAAGAAAATCTTTTTGCCAAGCGCGTCGACGGAGTACGCCGCGGCGGCCGCGGCGCTAGCCGTCGGGAAGCGGGTTGCCAGGAGAAGAACCGCCAGAGCGAGCGCGCCCGGTGGCGAAAACCGCAAGTTAGAACCTGGGTTCGAACCTCGAGTCGAGTCGCGGCTCATACTCATACTCGTGCTGGAAGACATTGCGATCGTTGCCGATGGTATCCAGAAAGTAGTGGCTGCGCGCATTGTCGGCGGCGTAGCCCAGATGGCCGTCGAGGTGGAAAATATCCTCGAGGCTGCGCAGCAGCGAATAATGATTGTAGGCAACATCGGAGGTGCTGCCGGGTTTGACGAACGGGGACAATAATAAGCCGCCGATCTGGTCGCCGCCGTATCCCTGGGTCACGATGTTCTCGACCAGGGTCGGGGTGTTCAGCAGCGTTAGCGTGCCGGGGCGTTCACCGCTGAGATTCGGGCCCGGTTGCTGATCGCAGCAGGTTTGTCCCGGGAACGTGATGTCCACCGTCGTTTGTCCCGTGCTCGTATTGGTGCTGACGGTTTGCGTGTAATTGCCTTCGTCGAAGGTAATGATCAGCAGGCCGTCCTCGCGATAGGCGGGGGAGGTCATGATTTTCGGCACCCAGGTCTGCAGGAAGGCGTCGGCGGAAGTCAGCCCGCCCGGTGCACCGTTGGCGCAGGTCTTGCCCGCCGCTCCGGTGCCACTGCCATCGTGCCCGTCGTTGCACAGATTCGGCGTGATGAAGACGTAGTTGGGGGTGGTCGACACCCGGGTCAGATCGTTCGTCAGGTGATTGAGGTTGACCACCTTGGTCTGGCAACTGGGTGAGTCGATAATCGAGTGGAAATACATGAAGGGGTTGTGCCGGGTGGCATAGGCGTCACCCAGGGGCACCGCGGCGCTCGGCGCCTCCGCCGAATTGGTGTTATCCGTGCCGGTTCCGATGGGCGGATGCCCGCAGGCCGCGCTCTCGCGGGCCGGATCGTTGCCCATGTCTTCCATGTAGCCCTTCCAGGTCAGGCCGGCGGCGCTCAGCTGATCAGGCAAGGTCTTGATTTGTCTGGAATAGATACAGCCGCCGGTGGCGATGACCTGGCCGTCGGAAGTGCTGCCGGTCTGCTTGACGTCATTGAAGTTCCCGATTGCGCCCGTCAGGCCGGGGAGGCAGTCATCGGCGGTATCGGGGGTCGGGGCCTGGCCGCTGATCATGGAGACGTAGTTGTCCAGGCTGACGTGCCCGGTACCGTAGTACTGCGTCAGCAACGCGCCCATGGGGACCAGCGTCTTTTGCAGATAGGGGTCCTGCGTGCTGGTGCCGAAGGTATCGCTGAAGTTCTTGTTTTCCAGCACGATTACGAATACGTGCCGGATCCTGGACGCCTCAGTCCTGACAGAGCCGTCGTGGCCGCGGTCAATACCACCGCCGGCGGCGCTGGCGACCGAACCCAGCGTGGCGCCGACAAGGAGGGACGCAAGCCATGAATGGCGAACCTTCAGCATGGTGTTGTCTCTCTCTGATCGTTAATGGCAGGCGCGTTGCACAGCTGCGCCAACTCTCACACGGCGATATTGCTGCACCGTGACGGGGGCGGATTCCAAAGCTCAAGCAGAAGCACAAGGTGGTCGTTTTTCTTTGACGCTTAGGATGTTTCCGGTGGGCATGAAGGGTGCTGCCGGTTTCGGGTGTATGATCGGCGGCGAATAAGGCTACTGGAACCGTAGCCGCACGGAGAAAGACATGAGCGCTGTCTTACTTGCTGTGTATAACAATCACGACGCCGCCGAGCGCGTGCGCATCGACTTGGTCCGGGACGGATTTCCCACGGATCGCGTTGAACTCACCGATAGCATCGAGCCGGGCCGGGCGGGCCTTGCGCCCGCGGATTCGATGCGCGGGAAGTTCCAGCAATACTTCCAGAACCTGTTCTGCTTCGAAGACGAGCGGCACTACGCGGAAACACTCGCCGAGCGCGTCCACGGTGGCGCTGCAACGGTCACCGTGCATCCGCGCGGCGCTATTGAAACGGCGCGCGCGACGGAAATTCTGGGGAGCGCCGGCCCGCTCGAAGTCGCGCAACACGATCTGGCCAACCAGGTAATGGAGCATGCCGCGGCCAGTCATGCGCAGCCGTGGATCCGCTACCTGTGGGTCGAAAGGACGAGTTCAGCCGACTGCATCTACTGCCGGCTGTTCGAGAGACATTCCCACTGAGTATCGGCAGCGCCCCGTTTGCTGAGTAGTTCATAGCGAGATGCCGCCCCCGCTCGCGGTGATCCGCTGAAACAATTCTGACGCCCAATCGTCACATTGCTTCTTTAAGTTCTTTTCGCGTTGTGGGCGCACGTGCCCATTGCCAAGAACACCAAGACCTTGCAGCAACTGCGAAAAGAACCTGGGAGCGTTATGAGAATGACCGCGCATTTCCGCGATCGTGTGGGCGGTGTGGCCGCGACCGTCGCCTTGTCGATGGCCGCTTTGGGAACGCTGGTTCTGAGTCGGCCTGCGCACGCGGCAGACCCCGTGATTTTCAGTTTTGCGACGGTCGGAGACAGCCGCCAGGACCCCGCCGCACCGGACCCGACGACCCTGTTGCCGAACATCAATGGCACGCTGCTGCCGCAGGACGCCCAGTGGCTGCAGAACACCAAGGCTGCCGCGCGCATTCTGCGCACCATCCAGGCAGAGAAGCCGAATCTTCTCTTCTTCAACGGCGACATGATTTACGGCTACGGCCGAGCGACCGCGCCCAGCTCGTGGGCCACCACGCCGCCGACGGACACGGCGGTCATCAAATCCGATCTGGTTCAGCACTACACCCAATATGCCTACTGGCGCGGCATGGTTGCGAACCTTATGGAGATGGGCACGTACGTGATACCGGTCCCCGGCAACCACGAGACGCAATGCAGCGAGGCCGTGGCCGGTAACGGACTGTATAACGCCACCACGAATCCGAGCGGCTGCTTGAGCAGCAAGCATGCCTACGTCGAGAACGAACAGGCGTTCGTTGCGAACATGGGTGATCTGATCACCGATCTGGTCGCGGACACCCGCTTCACGAATGTCAGCGGAGTGACCGCGCAGAACGTGACGGGCCTGACCCAGGCCTCCGCGCCTGCGGCAAGCACCAACAACGGCACCATCACTTCGAATCAGGCCGAACTGACCTATTCGTTCGACGTGAGCACCAACCTGGGATTGCTGCACTTCGCGGTCGTCAACACCGATCCCTCGGGCGCGGACGGCACGGCCCCGGCCGACTGGTTGGCAGCGGATTTCGCCTCAGCCAAAACGCGCGGTGCGGTTAAATTCTTCGTCTTCGGCCATAAGCCGGCTTTCACCTACAACTATTCGGCGGCCAGCGGCGTCACGATCGCAGCCGCCGGTCTTGATCTCACCAACCCCATTAGTTTGCGCAACACCTTCTGGTCGGTGATCGCCGCCTACGGAGCGACTTACTTCTGCGGCCACGAGCACACGGTCAATATCGCTCAGTACCCCGATCCGGCGGCCATCCATCCCGCTCCCTACCAGGTCATCGTCGGCTCGGGCGGCTCGCCGTTCGACGACAAGATGGTCGGTTGCCCCTCGTGTGTGGAGCCCCTGCTGACCGCTCCGACCGATCGCTACTACGCCTGGGCGCTGGTCCAGGTGCATCAGAGCGGCGCCGTTTCGCTGAATGCCTACGGCTTTAATGACGCGTTCGGTGCGACCCAGCAGCTGACGACGATCCCGAACCTGCAGTAGCCCAGCGGCAAGAGCGAAGGAAATTAAAAAATGAATAAGCTGAAGGCAGCGTTGGCGTCCGCTCTGGTGGCAGTTTGCGTAGCACCGCTGAGTGCACAGGCCGCGTTCGTGCTGGACACGGGCGTGCCCTCCGGGTCCGGGCTGGCGGCAAATCTCGACTCGTCCGATTACTATGCCGCTGAATTTACGCTCGGGGCATCACAGACCATTACATCGATCGAATCGTACGTCACCGCCGGTGCAGACAGCCCCGGCGATACGTTCACCCTTGCGCTCTATTCGGCGGCCGACTTTGGGCAGCGCACCTCGACGCCCGTGTTCGCGGGCCAGGCGACCTACGAAGCTGACGGTTGGACTGGTCTGACCGGCTTGGGCCTCAGCGGCCTGGCGGCAGGCAATTATTGGGCTGCGGTGGAAGTCGGGTCGGCGGACAGCGCATTTGCCCTCGGGCTCCCCACGCCCGCCGCGGGTGGAGCCGCGCCGGCACTGGCCTACGCCTTCAATTCGGGGCCCGGCTATACAACAGCTGGTGCGCCGGCCATTGGTATGGAGGTGCAGGTAGCACCGGTGCCGCTGCCCGGCGCGTTGCTGCTGTTGGGCAGCGGGCTGCTCGGACTCGGGGGCGCGGCCAGGCGACGCGTCGCACGCGTCGACTAGCGGCTCTTGGAGTCGCGAATGACGCGGCTTGGCCGATCTTCGCCGCTGCGTTGTCGCCCGGTGTTGGTTGCAGCTTTGGTCGGCGCATTGTCATGCGGTGCGCCGGCGCTGTGCTTTGGCGCGGACGGGGTCGACGCGCACAACGACGGTCACGGGCAAGCTAATGCTCCATCGTCTGTTGAGCTCGCGGCCATCGGCCGCAAGATGTTTTTCGATGCCTCTCTTTCGGCATCCGGTCGACTGGCCTGTGCGGGCTGTCACGACCCGAAGTACGCGTACGGCCCTGCGCCGGGTCATTCGATCCCGAACGGTGGGCCGAAAATGGACCTTCCGGGAACGCGCGCGGTCCCTTCGCTGAGATACCTGCAGAGCATCCCGCCGTTTGCCGAGCAGTACCATTTCATTGACGGCGACGTGGGACCCGGCGGAGGGCTTACCTGGGACGGACGTGCGCCCACGCTTCACGAGCAGGCCAGCTTGCCACTGCTGGCTGCAAACGAAATGGCGAACGGCAGTCCCGATGCAGTGGTCAAGAGACTCGCACTCACCGGCTACGCCCGGGAATTTCGTGCTGCCTTCGGAGCCGATGTGTTCGAACATCCGGGCACCGCGTTTACGGATGCGATGCAGGCCCTGGAAGCGTTTCAGCACCAGCCGGCCGAGTTCTTCCCTTACAGCAGCAAGTACGATGCCTTCCTGCGAGGCACGGCCGATCTGACCGAACAGGAGGAGCGGGGTGTCGCGCTCTTCAAGGATCCGAAGAAGGGCAATTGTTCCAGCTGCCACCTCAGCACCACACGCAACGGTGTCCCGCCGACATTCACGGATTACGACTACATGAATGCGGGTATTCCCCGCAACCCCCGCATTGCCGCCAACGCCGACAGTCGTTACTACGATGCGGGTCTTATCGGTCCGTCCCGCACCGACCTTGCCGCTCGCAAGGAGTATTGCGGGTTTTTCCGCGCTCCCACTTTGCGTAACGTCGCACTGCGCGATGCGTTTTTCCACAACGGCGCCTTGCATTCGCTGCGCGAGGTCGTGCAGTTCTACGTCGATCGCGACCTGCACCCCGAAAAATGGTATCCGCGCGACGCTGACGGCAAAGTGCGTCAGTTCGACGATCTGCCGCCGGACTGCCCCAGGAACATCGACAAGGATCCGCCGCTGGATCGAAACCCGGGCGATCGGCCCGCGTTGTCGGACGACGAGATTGACGATCTCGTTGCCTTTCTGCGCACGCTGACCGACGGGTACAGCACCGAAGAGGCGTCAGCTGCGCGATGAAGACTCGCCGCCTGTGCGCTGCGCTGTGGGCCGCAATCGCCGTGGCGGCATTGCCGGCCGACGCGCTGGATTGGAGCCAGCCTTGGGTTTTCGTGCACGATTCTCAGGCCGCTGCTGATGCGGGCGACGAGTACGCGTGGCGCGCATTTGTTGCGGTGAATTGGCCCGCCGACGTTCGCACCAGAGGTGCCGATCCCAGGCCCGATTTGAGTGCCAATACCACCGCGGTGTGGGAAACCTGGCAAAACGTCAAAGACGTGTTTCTGTTGGGAGGCGGTGATCCGGGCCCCTGGCGGCCACGGCTCTCGGTCGCCGAATCATTCGGGGGAGGGCGGTTCGACGTGGGTTCGTTTCTGCCCTCTGTGCCTGCCCGGCATGTCGTCAACGGGGTCATGGTCACGTTTGACCCGATCGCCGACGCCCGGCATCTGAACGAGACTCGCTTGAACCGCGCCGCCTTCGAATACATTCGCGGCAATGAACTCTACAACCTGGATGGCCAACTCGCGCTCTTTCGTCGGGGCATCGCGCCGAGCTTTCCCGCCGATTCCGTCGAGGTCAAGGCGCAGTGGCGTCCGATCAAGGAAGAGCAGCGCCCGAGGTATCACACAGTGACGGTTTCGCTGGCCGACGGCAGCCGGCGCCTGTACGGGCTTACCGCCCTGCATATCGCGAGCAAGGATGCAGCCAATTGGTTCTGGGCGACGTTCGAACACGTCGACAACGAGGCCGGCGGGGCTTCCGAGTCGTGGGTGCGTAAGTCGGAAGATCGCTTCGCTTGTCGGCAAGTCGCGCCGGACTGCAATCGCGCACCGTCGGCAATCGGTCTCGAGGGAACGGTCTGGCAGAATTACCGGTTGCGCGGCACGATGGTTCGCCCCCTGGATGAGGCGGGCCGGGTAAATTTACTGGCGAATTCTCATCTCGAGGCTGGAGTGCAGCGCACGGCATCCTGCATAACCTGTCATGCGAGGGCGAGCATTGGTGTGATCGACGGCCAGGCAGCGCGACTGTCGGTCCTCAACTTGCGTGCTGCGTCGCTCGCAGGCGACAGCAGTCGTGGATACGTCGGCGAGCCGGACCCGACCTGGTTTTTTCCCGCCGACAGCAGGACGCCCACCGAGCGGCTTTATCTTCCATTGGATTTTGTCTGGTCGCTTGCGAAGGCGCAGCCCAGGAGTTCGCCATGAGTTCGAGACATCGCTCTATCATCCTGATAGCACTGATATTGGGTCAGGTCGGCACTACATCAAATGCCACGGACGGCGGCGATGCGTCCGCGCTGCACTTCTCAAGTGCGGATAAGTGGGAACACGCTGGATACAATCAGGATGAGATTATCTACACCGTGTTCATCACCAATCATGACACGCGGATTCTGCGTTGCCGCACCGAGATCCGCGCCACGTCGATCAATAACGGCCAGAAAGCCGAGATCTCCGATTTACAGGTGACCACCGTTTTCCCCGATAAGGAAACCCAGGCCGGGATCTGGTCCGGACTCGACGAGCCCTCCGGCGCGACGTACACGGTAACTTGCCGCGCGCTATAAGGTCGCCTGTACATTGCGTTACGAAAGAAAACAGCACTGAACCGCTCCATCCCCAATCGTGGACGCAATGCCACGGCGATGGGCGGAACGGGTCGATGCGCTTTGCGATTACCGCTACGGATCGGTACCTCGAGATCTTCAGGACCTTGGTGGAGCGCGGCTGGACGCCGTTGAAAGTCTTTACCACGGCCGTCGACAACCGCGTTCATCGCAACAAGGCGGTCATCGATTTTGCCCGGGCGCTGCACGTCGACGTGCAGATTTCCCGATTGTCGGACGACAATCTGCGCGATCTGGCGGACAAGGGCTGCGAGGCACTGGTGGTCGCCAGCTACGGCTGGCGCATCGGCGACTGGCGCCGCCATCTGCGGTATGCCGTCAATTTTCACCCGTCCCCCTTGCCGCGCGGGCGCGGCCCCTATCCGCAGCCGGCGGCCATTCTCGAGCAGGCCGTGACCTGGGGCGTTGCGTGCCACAAGCTGGAACACCGGTTCGACTCGGGGGACGTGCTGCAAAAGTGCGAATTCCCGCTGACGCCGGATGAGGACTTCGACAGCCTGGACCTGAAGATTCAATTGACCGCGCGGCGACTGTGCGCCGACGTCGCCGCTCACTTCGAGGAATATTGGGACGCGGCTGCACCGCAGGCCGGCGGCAGCGACCATCCGATGTGGTCTGTAGAAGATCGGCGGCTCGATTTCTCACAGAGCGTAGAGCAGGTTCTGCGCCGGGTGCGCGCGTTCGGGCCGCTTGAATGTCTTGCGAAGATCGACAGTGCCACCTTGCATGTCAGGCGCGCGGTGGGCTGGACGGAATTGCATAGCGCTCCGACCGGTAAGGTCGTCTACGCCAATGGCCTGTCGCTGGTCGTGGCAGTCGCCGATGGCTTCGTCGGCTTGACGGAGTGGAGTCTCATCGATGCGGATGCGGTGACCGGCACTATCCGGCGATAGCCGGCTGCCGATCCTGTGTCCCGACGTGGCGAATCGCCCAATATGCCGAACACACAGCCACTCAGACGCAGAGCCGAATGCGTGGTGTTCCTGTCGCATCACACGCAGCCCGGTGCGATGGCAGCGCTGGCCGCGTTGACCCGCGAGTGCGGTTCGAGCTTTACCATCGTGCCGCTGTTCGATCGGACGCAGGGCGCGTTCGCGGTCGACTACATATCCGGCGCTCAGAGCGTCACGTGCGCCCAGGCGACTCGTCAACTTCCCTATCCGCTCAAGCACCGGCAACATCCCGGGACGTTCTGGCCGCGCAATATCGATCTGCCGCTGCTGTGGTATTTCCAGCAGCAGCCGCAGTATGAATATTATTGGTTGATGGAATACGACGTGCGTTTCACCGGCGACTGGGCGGATTTCTTCGGACACTTCGCCGCCAACGACAGCGATCTGCTGGCGACGACAATCTTCGAATATTCCTATCGTCCGGATTGGGATCACTGGGGAACGCTGCGCAGTCCGTCGGCCATTGAGCCTGCCAAACGCGTTCGCGCCTTGTTCCCGCTATACCGGGTTTCCAATGCGGCGCTGCGGGCCATTCATGCGGCTTATTGCGATGGCTGGAGCGGACACTACGAGGTTGTCATCCCGACTCTCCTGAAGACCCAGGGGTTCTGTCTGGAGGACATTGGCGGTAGCGGTGCCTACGTTGCGCCCGGAAATCGCAATCGCTTCTACTGCAACACTCCGCAAACACCGGGGCTTGCGCCCGGCACGTTCACCGTGGCGCCCAACGAGATCCGTGACGACTATCCCGCGAAAATGCTCTGGCACCCCATCAAGGGGTAGCGGCTACGTGTTATCCCTTCGGCAGGACGACCGGACGATCGCGCAGCAGCAGTACCCAATCGCCGCTTTCCATCAACGCTTCGCGCCCGAGCTCGCGAATCAGCGCCAGCTCGCGCTTGTTGCGTTGTACATCGGCTGATTCGGTCTGCAGCCGGACGATGGCCTGTTCGGCGCGGCCGAATATCGCGGCGAAACGTGCGTACTGGTGAGCCTGGGTCCGCAGGCCGAAGCGCTCGCCATACGTCTCCCACAGCGCGGCGACAATGGGCGCAAACCCCATGACGAGTACCAGCCAGTGGTGCCACAGGCCCATGCGCTCCAGGCTATTCCAGAACCAGACCAGTCCGGCCGTGGTGACCAATCCCAATGCCAGGCAGAGCGAGGACAGCCGCTCGATGCGATGGGCGCGTCGCTCCTGTAAGCGGGCCCGGCCGCGGTAGTACTGTGCCTGGTGGTGAACCCAGCTGCCAAATACCAGGTCCAGTCGAGGCTGCGTCGGTGCAGGTATGGCGCCGGCGCCCCGGAGCGCTTCGCGGATCCATCGCAGTTCATCCAACTGTTTACGAAGGTAGTTGGCTGCAGCGCTGTCGGTGAGCCCCGCGAGTCGCCAGTAGAACTGCACGCGTATTCCTTCGGCCAGGGCGCGGTAGTCCAGATAGCGGCCGTGAGCGTCCAGTCGTTTCTGCCACAGATACAGCAGCACTATCAAAGTGAAAATCAGCAGATAGATGCTCGGCAGGGCGCGGCGCGGCAGAATTTCGGCATACAACTCGAAAGTCAGCGCCAGGGCGGCGGCGAGTCCGACCAGGAGGCGCAGGGCACTGTGGGTGAGCCGCTGATAGCGATGTGCGAGCCGGTCGGCAGTTGCGAAGACGGCCGCCAGATTGCGATCGTTCGCCGGTCGGGTGGCGAGGTCCGGTATCAGCGAGGCGCCGGCTGCCGCGCCGCGC
>FTJL01000584.1_pt3 | contig 13775 bp, 11 predicted proteins | sample 1658551 | NCBI WGS metagenome assembly FTJL01 (sample SAMEA3914835, study PRJEB12502) | metagenome | biome: forest; material: soil | place: Canada | collected 2011-07-03 | depth 0.3 m
GATCCGCTCGATGATCCCCGGTTGCGGTTCCGCCTTGGCGAGGAGCTTCAGAACGGCTTTCCGGTTGAGAGAGTCGCGCGCAGTGACCTCATCGACGAAGCTCACTATGTCGCTACGCGAGAGATCGAAGCCATGACGTGGAGCGGCTGTCGTCTCGGCGCTCAGGAGGAGCAGAGTACAGAGCCACAACGGTGAGTGTGTTCTCAAGAGCTGACGAGTTTTCTGTGCGAGTAGAGCGCCATCAGAATACCGAAGCCGGCGAGCAGGGTCACCACCGAGGTGCCTCCATAGCTGACGAGCGGCAAGGGCACGCCGACGACCGGCAGCAATCCGGTCACCATACCGGCGTTGATGAAGACATAGACGAAGAACGTCACCGCCAGGCTGCCGGCGAGCAGTCTCGCGAACGTGTCCTGGGTCTGCATCGCCAGATAAATCGCCCGGGCGACGACGAACATGTAGAGCATCAGCAGCAGGCCCTGGCCCAGCAGGCCAAATTCCTCTCCAATGACGGCGAAGATGAAATCCGTGGAACGCTCGGGCAGGAATTCCAGCTGCGCCTGGCTCCCATTCATCCATCCCTTGCCGAAGACGCCGCCGGAGCCGATCGCGATCTGTGACTGGATGATGTGGTACCCCGCTCCCAGCGGATCGGTCTGCGGGTCGAGGAACGTCAGCACGCGCTTGCGCTGGTAATCGTGCATGAAGCTCCAGCCACCCCAGGCGCCGAGGCCGGCCAGTGCGGCGAAGATCGCCATCACGCTGACGGGCAGTCCCGCAAGAATGACGACCAGCACGCCTCCGATGGCAATCAGCGCGGCGGTGCCGAGGTCGGGCTGCATCGCGACGAGGCCTACGGGGACCAGGATAATCGCGCCGAGCAACACCAGTGAACTGAAGGTGGGGGGCAACGGGCGCTCGTGCAGGAACCAGGCGCAGGTCATCGGCACGGCCAGCTTCATCAGCTCGGAGGGCTGAAACTTGACGATTCCCAGGTCGAGCCAGCGCTGCGCGCCCTTGCCGATGTGACCGATGCCGGCGACGACGATCAACAGGAATACACCGATCGCGAACAGCCAGGGAGCCGAGCGTCGCAGGAAGTTTGGATTGACTCGCGCCAGCACCAACATCGCGACGGTGCCGAGCGCGAAGCGGCCGACTGTACGCATCACGGTCGGGAGGCTCTGACCGGATGCGCTATAGAGGACGATCAGGCCAAAAGCCGAGATCAGCGCCAACCCGACGACCAGAGGCCCGTCGATCTTCAGCGCAAACAACATGCGTGCCGTACCGGTGAGGGTGCGGCGCGCGCGGGATTCGGAATTGATTTCTTCGTAGATCATTCAGGCGTGCGGCCGGGTCGTGTCTGTGACCAGTCGTGCTTGCTTCGCTGGGGTTGTGCTCGATGCCGGCCGCGGTGGCGCGGTCGGAGTGGCGGTGGGTGCGATAGTCGGTGTGGCCCTCGGTGCGACAGTCGGCGGGGTGGTGGGCGCGCCGGCTGAAGTACCCGTTGGTTCCTCCGGCGGACCGACCGGTGGCACTTCTGGCGGCGGGCCGTCGGCGGGCTTGAGTTTGCCGTCGGGCCCCAGCAGATAGGCGTCCATGACCTTGCGCGCTATCGGAGCGGACACGCCAGCGCCGAATCCGCCGTTCTCGACCAGTACGGCAACGGCGATTCGTGGTGCATCCGCCGGAGCGAAGGAGATGAACCACGCGTGGTCACGCAATCTCTCGTCAATCGTCTTGGCGTTGTACTTCTCGTTTTGCGCGACGGTGTAGACCTGCGCGGTGCCTGTCTTGCCGGCGAAGGGATAGGCGACGCCGATGCCTACTGCACGCGCGGTGCCACGGGTCGTCGCCGCGATCATCCCGTTGACGACACGCGTCCACTGATCCGGCGTAGCGGTCGTCATTTTCCGCTCCATGACGGGAGCAATCTTTTGTACTGCTCCGGTCAGCGTGTCACGTAATCCGGTAACGAGGCGCGGACGCCATTCAACTCCTCGTGAGGCGAGCACCGAGGCGTAGTGAGCAAGCTGCAGCGGAGTTACGGTCATGTAGCCCTGACCGATTCCGAGGTTCACCGTTTCTCCCGGGAACCAGACTTTGTCCGCGGGACGGGGAAATACCTTGGCCTTCCATTCCTTCGAGGGCATGACGCCGGATTTCTCGCCGCTGATGTCGATGCCGGTGAGTTGGCCGAAGCCGAACTGCGGCATGAATGCGGCGATCCTGTCGATGCCGAGCAGATCGGCGACGCCGTAGAAATAGACGTCGCAGGAATGCGCGATGGCGTCTTCCAGGTTGATGGACCCATGCGGCAGTTCTTTGTTCGGTTCGCGGTAGCGGCGGGAGCTGCCGGGCAGATAGAAGTACCCCGGACAATATCGCTTCGCATCCGGATCGAGCACCCGATACACCAGGGCGGCGAGGGCCAGTCCGGGTTTGACCGTCGAGCCCGGAGGATACGTACCGCGCAAGGCGCGATTGAGCAGGGGGTGGTCGATATCGTTGCTCAGGGCACCGTACTCGGCCGAAGTAATCCCGCGGCCGAAGGTGTTGGGATCGAATCCCGGCCGGCTGACGAGTGCGATGATGTTGCCGTTGTTCGGATCAATGGCGACGACTGCGCCGCGCTGGCCGGCGAGCAGGGTTTCGGCAAGCCGCTGTACCTTCAGGTCGATGGAGAGCATCACATCCTGTCCCGCCATCGGCGCCTTGGTGCGCAGATCCGGGGTGAAGGCGCCCTGGCGATCGACGGAACGACCCTGGGCATTGACCAGCAATTCGCGGAACCCGTTGGTACCGTGAAGCTGCGTCTCGTAGGCGCTTTCCACGCCTAACTTGCCGATGAGCGTAGTGCCCGAGTACGCCGCGCGGTCGATATGCTCCAGATCGCTTTCGCTGATGGCGCTGACGTAGCCCAGCGCGTGAACGGCCAGTTCGCCGTTGGGATACCAGCGGGTCTGGCGTGTCTTGATGTCGATGCCCGGGTATTCGAAGCGGTGTACGGCAAAGCGCGCAACCTCCTCATCCGACATGCGCAGACGGACTGGGACGCTGTCGAAGCTGCGGCGCACGCGAATCGTCCGCTGCAACTCGGTGATGTCTTCCCGCCGCACCAGGCCCAGCGTCAACAGGCCGTTCAACTCGCCTTTGAGATCGGGGACTTCCTCGGGGACCAGCTCCAGCTGGTAGGCGGGTTGATTGCCTGCCACCATTTCGCCATTGCGATCGAGGATCAGCCCTCGAGCGGCGGGAATCGGCTCGGTGCGAACCCGGTTACCCTGCGAAAGATCGGCGTAATAGTCGTGCCGGATCACCTGCAGCATGTACAAACGCGCCAGCAGGCCGAGGGTCATGATGAAGATGAGCACGCCGGCGAACAGAGCACGCTGGTCGAAGAGTCGTTGCTCTCGCCAGTGGTCCTTGATGCGTACGCCGAAAGCCATGGTGTTACGTCACGAACGCCGGCCGCGGTGAGTCAGGAATGCTGCGGCAAACGGCCAGACGACGGCTCCGGTCACAGTGTGAATCCATCGGGTGGGTGAGGTTATGGGGTGGCCGCTCCAGCCGTCTATCGCGAACACGATGAACTCATAAATCGCCAAGGCCGCGAAGACGATCAGCGCCTGCTGAAAGGCCGGCTTCGAACGGATTTTCTGGTGTTCGCGCACGGAGATGTAGGTGATCAACGACAACGCCAGCGCGTGCTGGCCGAGGACCGGCCCCTGGAAGACGTCGAGCATCAATCCCGCGAACCACCCCAGCGCCAGGCCGCCTGCCCGGGGCGCCGCGATCGACCAGTAGAGAACGGTCAGGACCAAAAAGTTCGGGCGCGCGGGATCGAGCCACGGAGGCAGCGGTACTACAGTGAGAATCAGGGCGACGAGCGCCGTGAGCAGCATCCTGCCGCGGGGCTCTGCGTCGCTCACTGTTCATCCTCGGGTACCGCAGCCGGCTTGGGGGGAGTCGTGGATTTGGGCGCGGGCTTGGGAGGAGTGGCGGGGCCCGCAACCGGCTTCGCCGGAGCAACGCTGGTGCCAGGCTTTGCCTGCGGCGTCGCGGGCGGGGCGCTAGTGCCAGGCTTTGGCTGCGCGGCCGCGCCGGGTGCTGTGCCGGGCGTCGCGGTCAGGGCCGAGGAGGGCGACGGAGGTGTGGGGGCAGGCGGTTTCGGCGGCGCGAGCTGCGGTTGCATCGCTGCGTTGCCCTTGAGGGAGTCGACCATCCCGGAGGGCCCGGGGGCGGCCGGATGGTCTTCACGAAACCAGACCAGCATGACTTCGCGGTCCAGATCTACGCGCCCCAGTGGCGTGGCCCTGACCTGTGCAAGCGGCTGCACGGTGTCGCGGCGCACCTCTGTGATCCGCGCCACGGGATAACCGGCAGGAAACACCCCACCCAATCCGGACGTAAGGAGAAGATCGCCGGCCTTCACGTCTGCGTTGCCCGGTAGGTAGGGAAGCGCGAGCGTGGCTGCATCGCCGGCGCCCACTGCGATAGTTCGAAGCCCATTGCGCTCGATTTGTACCGGAACGGCATGCTCCGGGTCGGTGATGAGAATCACCTCTGTGCTCCAGGGCCCGACGTGCAGGGTCTGCCCGATCAGCCCCTTATCATCGAGAACGGCCTGTCCCTTGAAGACACCGTTGGCGCTGCCGCGATTCAGAAGCACTCGCTGGCGCAGGCTGTTCAGCTGGATATTCACCACCTCCGACACCAGCCAGCTCCTGGCTACCGGCGGGAGGGCGTCCTTCAGGCCGCGCAGCTGCGCGTTCTCGCGCTGAAGCGCCTCGAAGCGGATGGAACGCAACTCGATGGCGCGCTGCTGTGCGCGCAAGCGGTTGTTTTCAATGCGTAATGCGTCGCGGGTTTCGAAGCTTTCCTGCAGCCACGTCCAGGCGGCCGACGGCGAGCTGACGGCCAGTTGCAGGGGATAGGAAGCAGCCTGCAGAACGTAGCGGGCTCCTTCGAGCCAGTGCCCTCGTTCGTCCAGAAACATGACGACGATGGAAAGCACCGCATAGATCGTGAAGCGGAAGCCCGGTGAGCCTCCTCGACCTTGCAGCTGTCTGCTGGCGCCTGTGCCGAAGGCAGCCACGCGATAAGCGCCCTCCGGGGGCTATTCGAGACCGAAGTGACCGGGGCCCAGCTCGTCCATCAGCTCGAGAATGCGCCCGCCCCCGCGTGCAACGCAGGTAAGCGGGTCATCCGCCACGACGACGGGGAGACCGGTCTCCTCGGTGAGGAGTTTGTCGATGTCGCGCAGTAGCGCACCACCGCCCGTCAGGACGATGCCGCGCTCAGCCACGTCGGCGCCGAGCTCCGGAGGAGTTTGTTCCAGCGCCTGCTTGACGGCGCTGACGATGCTCTGCAGCGGCTCCTGCAACGCTTCGAGAATCTCGTTGCTGTTCAGGGTGAAGCTGCGGGGCACGCCCTCGGAGAGATTGCGTCCTTTCACCGACAGCTCGCGCACCTGCTGACCGGGATAGGCCGAGCCGATCTCGATCTTGATGCGCTCGGCCGTCGCCTCGCCGATCAGGATGCCGTAGTTGCGGCGAACGTAGTTCATGATCGCCTCATCGAAGCGATCGCCGCCGATACGGGCCGAGTTGGCGTAGACGATGCCGTTCAGCGACAGAACCGCGACTTCGGAGGTTCCGCCACCGATATCGAGCACCATTGATCCGCGTGCCTCATGCACGGGCAGGCCCGCGCCCACTGCGGCGGCCATGGGCTCGCTCACAATCGCAACGGTGCGTGCACCGGCGCCTTCCGCGGACTCGCGGATCGCCCGGCGTTCGACCTGGGTCGACCCGAAGGGGACGCAGACCAGCACTCGCGGCGAGGGCTTCAGCATCCGGTTGCCGTGCACCTTATTGATGAAGAATTGCAGCATCTTCTCGGTGTACGTGAAGTCGGCGATGACGCCGTCCTTCATGGGACGCACTGCCGTGATATGCCCTGGGGTGCGCCCAAGCATGTTCTTGGCCTCTTGGCCGACGGCAACGATGATTTTGCCACCACGACCAGGCTCGTCCTGTACGGCGACGACGGACGGCTCGTTCAGCACGATGCCCTTTTCGCGTACGTAGATGAGCGTGTTGGCCGTGCCCAGATCGATCGATAGATCGCTGGAGAAGTAGCCGCGCAAGCGTTTGAACATTTAGCGACCGGAAAAAATGCGGCGGGGGCCCCCCGAAAGTGGCGCGTAACATATCAACCGACAGGACATTCAGCAAGGCAACAGGTATGCTTTTGGGCTGTTTTTCACATCCAATTTCTTGTCTCAATTCACGCTCTGCAACGATTCTCATCATGGACCTTACACGCGAGCAGATAGAAAGCATCGCTCACCTGGCGCGCCTGGAGCTCAAACAGGCCGAAGTTCCGGCCTATCAGACGACCTTGTCGCGGATTTTCGAATTCGTCGGCGAGCTCGATCGAGCCGATACCGCCAGCGTCGCTCCCATGGCGCATCCGCTTCCCGGCCTGTCGCAACGGCTGCGGGCGGACGTGCCCACCGAGCAGGACTGCCACGAGCGGTACCAGGAAAATGCGCCGCAAGTCGCGGCTGGGCTGTACCTCGTTCCCAAGGTCATAGAGTGACTATTCACCGCAAAACCGTGGCGCAGCTCGTCGCTGGGCTGCGCGCGAAAGAGTATTCCAGCGTGGAGCTGACGCGGCTGTTTCTGGACCGGATTGAGGCAAGCCAGCCGACGCTGAATGCCTTCATCTCGGTGACCCGGACACAAGCCCTTGTGTCCGCGGAGGCCGCCGATCGCGACCTGGCCGCCGGCCGGGCCCGATCGCTTACCGGCGTGCCGATCGTTCACAAGGACATTTTCTGCACGCAGGGCGTGAAGACCACGTGCGGCTCGAAGATGCTCGATAACTTCGTCTCGCCCTATGACGCCACGGTGGTAGCCAAGCTGAAGGCTGCAGGCAGCGTGATGTTGGGCAAGGCGAATATGGATGAATTCGCCATGGGTTCGTCGAACGAGACGAGCTTCTACGGACCGGTCCGCAATCCCTGGGACACGGATCTCGTGCCGGGTGGGTCATCCGGCGGCTCGGCTGCCGCGGTGGCAGCGCGTCTGGCCCCTGCAGCGACGGCTACCGACACTGGCGGGTCGATTCGTCAGCCAGCCGCTCTTTGCGGCGTCACCGGCGTGAAACCCACGTATGGACGCGTGTCCCGGTACGGCATGATCGCGTTTGCATCGAGTCTGGACCAGGGCGGCATCATCGCTTCGACGGCAGAGGACGCCGCGCTGCTCTTGCGAGAGATGGCGGGATTCGATCCCCGGGACTCGACCAGTGTCGATTCGCCGGTTCCCGATTACGTGGCCGGTCTGAACGCGCCGCTCGCGGGACTGAAGATCGGACTGGTGAAGGAGTTCTTCGACAAGGGCCTCGAGCCGGAGACCGAGCGACGCATTCGCGAGGCGCTCGCGGTGTACGAGAAGCTCGGTGCCACGCTGCGCGACGTGAGTTTGCCCAATCTGCCGCTTTCGGTGCCGGCCTACTACGTCGTGGCGCCGGCGGAATGCTCGTCGAATCTGGCGCGATTCGATGGCGTCCGTTTCGGTCACCGCTGCGAGAGTCCTCGCGATCTGATGGATCTTTACAAGCGCTCACGGGGTGAGGGCTTTGGCGCCGAAGTGAAGCGCCGGATCATGACGGGCACTTACGTGCTGTCCGCGGGGTACTACGACGCGTACTACTTGAAGGCGCAAAAGGTGCGGCAGCTCATCGCGGCTGATTTTGCGCGCGCCTTCGCCGACGTCGACGTTTTGATCGGACCCACCAGTCCGACTCCCGCCTTCGCCATCGGAGCGAAGACTGAGGATCCGATCACGATGTATCTGAATGACATCTATACGATCGGAGCCAATCTGGCGGGACTGCCGGCGATGTCGATCCCGTGCGGTTTCTCACGTGGGTTGCCCGTGGGCCTGCAGATCGTGGCGCCGACGTTCGGTGAGGGGCGAATGCTGAATGTGGCTCATCTGTTTCAGCGCGAAACGGATTGGCATACGCGTGTGCCGGAGCGATACGCATGAATGAGACCAACGCCTCGCGCTGGGAAACCGTCATCGGACTGGAGATCCACGCGCAGCTGTCGACGAAATCCAAGATCTTCTCCGGCTCGGCGACCGCCTACGGCGCCCCGCCCAATGCCCAGGCGAATCTCGTCGATCTGGGTTATCCGGGGGTGTTGCCGGTGCTGAACGGCGAAGCCGTGCGCATGGCTGTGAAATTCGGGATTTCGATCGGCGCGCGAATCGCGCGTCACTCGGTGTTCGCGCGGAAGAATTACTTCTATCCGGATCTGCCGAAGGGCTATCAGATCAGCCAGTACGAGTTGCCGGTCGTCGCGGAAGGGTCTATCGACATCGTCCTGGATGACGGGTCGAAGAAGCGCGTGGGCGTGACGCGGGCGCACCTGGAGGAAGATGCAGGGAAGTCGCAGCATGAAGGCTTGCCGGGAGTCTCGGCGATCGATCTGAATCGTGCGGGTACGCCGTTGGTAGAGATCGTATCGGAGCCCGATATGCGCTCGGCGAAGGAAGCCGTCGCTTACATGAAGAAGGTCCACACGCTGGTGCGGTACCTTGAGATCTGTGACGGCAACATGCAGGAAGGCTCGTTCCGTTGCGATGCGAACGTGTCGGTGCGCGAAAGAGGGGCCGAGAAATTCGGCACGCGCGCGGAGATCAAGAATCTCAATTCCTTCCGTTTTGTCGAGAAGGCGATCAACTACGAAGTCGCGCGGCAGATCGATCTGATCGAGTCCGGCGGCAAGGTGAAGCAGGAGACGCGCCTTTACGACCCCGATAAGGGCGAGACGCGTCCCATGCGCTCGAAGGAAGAAGCGAACGACTATCGCTACTTTCCGGATCCGGATCTGCTGCCCGTCGAGCTCAGCGATGAATTTATCGAGGGCGTGCGGGCGACTTTGCCGGAACTGCCCGACCAGAAGGCGGCACGCTTTGCGTCACAATACGGCCTGTCGATTTACGACGCCGGCGTGCTCACTGCGAGTCGCGAACTGGCCGCGTACTACGAAGAGGTGGCCCGACAAGTCCCCGGCGAGCCGAAGCTGGCCGCCAACTGGGTGATGGGCGAGCTGGCCGCGGCCCTGAACAAGGATGGCGTGGAGATCACGGCCGGCAAGCTTTCCGCGGACCGGCTGGCCGGTCTGATCAAGCGCATCGCCGACCAGACCATCTCGGGAAAGATCGCCAAGGAAGTGTTCGAGGCCATGTGGGCTGGAGGGGCCGGTGCGGATGCGGTGATCGAGGAAAAGGGCCTGCGCCAGATCACCGATACCTCGGCCATCGAGAAGGCGATAGACGAGGTGATGGCGAAGAACCCGGGGCAGCTGGCGGAATACCGCTCGGGCAAGGACAAGCTGTTCGGCTTCTTTGTGGGCCAGGTGATGAAGGCCACCCAGGGCAAGGCGAATCCCGCGCAACTTAATGAGCTCCTGAAAAAGAAGCTTGCCGGCTGAGGCGCCCTTAGGCGACTTGCGAACCTGAGGAAGCCTCCCCATTGAAGCCCAATGAGTGAAACAGCCCCCGTGGGTGACGAGGTTCGTCGCTTCATCGTCGAGAATCAGCCCGTTCGCGGCCATTGGGTCCGACTTGAGAGCGCCTGGCAGGAGCTGCGCGCCCACAAGGAGTACCCCGATGCCGTACGTGAGCTTCTGGGCCAGGCCGTAGCGGCCTCGGTGCTGTTTGCAGCCACACTCAAGTTTCGCGGCACCCTGACGCTGCAGTTGCAGGGCAATGGCGCCGTTAGTCTTCTGGTCGCGCAGTGCACTCACGACTTTCGGCTCCGAGCGGTGGCGCAGTTCGACGAGGACGCGGTCGCGGTCATTTCGCAGGCTCCCGGCGACCAGAAGTCCTTTCGGCAGCTCGTGGGCACTGAAGGGCGAGTCGCGGTAACCGTGGAAGCGGATGAGCGCGGCACGCGGTACCAGGGGGTCGTGCCACTTAGCGGCGCTTCTCTCGCGGAGTCCCTGGAAGCCTACTTCCAGTCGTCTGAGCAGCTTCCTACCCGCGTACTTCTGGCGGCAGACGGTGAGCGAGGGGCCGGCGTTCTGGTCCAGAAAATCCCTGGTCGTAGTTCGGATGACGAGTCGGAGCTGCAGACGATCTGGGAGGACGCACAGCGGGGGATCGAGAGTCTGAGTCCCAGCGAGCTGCTTCTGTCTCCGGTCGAGGATGTCCTGACGAGGGGATTCGCGTCGCGGGATCTCCGGCTGTTCAGCGGCTCGCCGGTGCAGTTCGAGTGCCGCTGCAATCAGGGAAGAGTCACGAATCTGCTTCGAGCCCTGGGTCCCGATGAGGTTCGGGAGGTGCTCCAGGAGCAGGGCGCGGTCACCGTCACCTGCGAGTTCTGCCACCGCCCGTATCGCTTCGACGCCGGCGATGTCGAAGCATTGTTTGCCGAGTCCGACGGCAGTGGATCGCCCTCGATCCACTGATCGCGCTATCGGCGTATTTGTCTCACTAACGAGACAATAATCTCGTTTTTCCTCGCGTCCATCGTGCTAATCTTCGATTAGAGATATGTACAACTCTTGAATATCGAATGCACTCGCGCGCTCCCGAACTCGTTTCCTGGATGAAGGCTGCCGGTGAGCCCAGTCGGCTGCGGCTGCTGGCCCTGTGCGCGCAAAAAGATCTCAGCGTCACCGATCTCGCCGCTGCCCTGGGGCAGAGCGAGCCGCGGGTGTCCCGCCACCTGAAGATTCTGAGTGAGGCCGGCCTGGTCGACCGACTGCGCCAGGGGCAGTGGGTGCATTACCGACTGACGCAGAACTCGGCGGCCGCCAGTTTCGCGCAGGGGTTGCTGGGAATGCTGGATCAGGCGGACCCGGTCACGTCCCGGGATCGCGAGCGGATCCAAGCGCGCCAGGGTGCGGGAGGCCAGGAGGCGAAGACATTCGAGTCGCGGCTGGGACGCGCCCTGGGCGGATTCGTCGAGGCAGCTGAGCACTCCGGCTCGGCGTTGGTCGTCGGCGTTGAGCACCTGGAGTTGCTCGAGAGCGCGGCGATCAACTCCACGGAGTGTACGGCCATTGCCCATTCACGCCGTGCGGCGCAGAGCGCCCGTGCCTTCGCGGAGCGCAAAGGATTTACGTGCCGCGTGCTGTTGGCCGCGAGCACCGAAGGTCTAACCGAGCGCGACATCGCCCGCGCCGGCCAATCGTTCGATTCCGTATATCTGGATCATCTGGCGGTGCCGTCCGGTGCATTCGCCGGAATGCTCAGCGCCGGTAAGAGAGCGTTGGCGCCCGATGGGCGCGTGTGGATCTTCGAGCGATACGAAGCGCTGGAGAGTACGCGGGAGAAGGTGGTCGAACACCCGTTGGCGAGGCTGCGCAGGTTGCTCAGCGACCTGGGGCTTGCCTGCGAACGTATGAGTCCCATCGAGGCGGACGGAGAACATGTCCTCGCAGCCGTCGCAGTGCGCAATTCCACCGTCGTGCGCGGGACGGGGTCCGCGGCCTGATTCCCTATGAACGCACCCATCAAAGTGTCTTTCGAGTTCTTCCCTCCAGCCGACGACGACATGGAGGGAATGCTTTGGAAATCCATAGCGCGACTGGCTCCTCTGCAGCCTAAGTTCGTCTCGGTGACGTATGGAGCCGACGGCTCGACCCGAACACGAACCCACAATGTCGTCGCTCGCATCCAGCGTGATTCAAGACTCGTCGGCGCACCTCATCTGACTTGTATCGGTGCTTCGCGTGGCGAGATTCTCGATATCGCGCGACAGTATTGGGACAAGGGAATCCGTCACCTTGTCGCGCTGCGCGGTGATCTTCCGCAAGGACAGACACAATATGCGCCGCGCCCTGACGGGTTTGCCTACGCGGCGGACCTCGTGGCCGGCCTCAAGACTGTGGGTGATTTCGACATCTCAGTCGCGGCCTACCCGGAAGTACACCCCGAAGCGCTGTCCGCGAGTGCGGATCTCGACAATCTCAAGCGCAAGGTCGACGCCGGTGCGTCGCGGGCCATTACGCAGTTTTTTTACTATCCGGACGTGTTTCTGCGCTTCCGCGACACAGCTGAGCGCGCGGGCATTCGCGCGCCGATCATCCCCGGCATCCTGCCGATTACACGCTTCCCACAGGTGCTGCGCTTTGCCGAGCGCTGCGGAGCCACTATTCCCGAGTGGCTGCGCGAGCGCTTCCGCGGCCTGGATGACGACCCAGAAACACGCAAGTTGATTGCCGCGAGCGTGGCGATTGAACAGGTGCAGACACTGGTGCGCCACGGCGTTCGGGATTTTCATTTTTACACTTTGAATCGAGCCGAGCTGACGTATGCGATCTGCCACGCGCTGGGGGTGCGCGCTGCGGGACGTTCATCCGCAATGGCGTACGAAGGAGCCGTAGCATGAAAGGTTGCAGTCATTCCGGTCCCCATGGAGACAGGCCGGTTCCCCGCCCTGCCGAGCGGGGCAATGAAGGCGGCTCGCCCCGTGCGGCAGCCGTTCCCTTCGGGATCGTTCCGCCGGACGAAGCGCAGCGCAAGACTCGCATCGAACGGCTGAAGCAACTCCTCGAAACACGCGTCGTCGTGCTCGACGGTGCCATGGGCACGATGATCCAGCAGCACAGCCTCGATGAGCGCGGCTTCAGAGGCGAGCGTTTTCGCTCGCATGGCCGCGACCTCAAGGGTAACAACGACATCCTGACGCTGACGCGACCGGACATTGTTGCCGCCATTCATCGCACCTACCTGGAGTCCGGCGCGGACATCATTGAGACGAATACTTTCAATTCGAGTTCGGTCTCGCAGTCCGACTACGGCACGGAAGCGCTGGTGCCGGAGATCAACTATCGGGCGGCGCAGATCGCGCGCCGGAGCGCGGACGAATTTGCGCATTCCAGCCGGCGCCCGGCATTTGTGGCCGGAGCGTTGGGCCCGACGACCCGCATGACGTCGCTGTCGCCTGATGTGAATGATCCGGGGTATCGCAGCGTTTCGTTCGACGAATTGGTGGGGACGTATTCCGATTCGGTGCGCGCACTGCTCATGGGCGGTGTCGATCTCATTCTCATCGAGACAGTTATAGACACGTTGAATGCCAAAGCGGCCATCTATGCCGCTTTCAGCCTGTTCGACGAGATCGGCGTTGAAGTGCCGATTATTATTTCCGGGACGATTACCGATGCGTCCGGTCGCGTGTTGTCAGGGCAGACCACCGAGGCGTTCTGGAATTCGATCCGTCACGCGAAGCCCTTGGCGGTGGGATTGAACTGCGCCCTGGGCGGTAAGCAGTTGCGGCCGTACATCCAGGAACTCTCACGCGTAGCCGATACGTATATCTGTGCTTATCCGAATGCCGGCCTCCCCAATGCTTTCGGCGAGTACGACGAACTTCCGGTGCAGACGGCCGAGATTCTCGGAGACTACTGCGCGGGAGGGCTGGTCAATATCGTGGGCGGCTGCTGCGGCACGACGCCCGAGCACATCCGGCTGATACGGGATGCGGCCAGTCAGTTCGAGAGACGCGTTATTCCGTCGGTGCCGGTGAAGTGCCGGTTGGCGGGCCTTGAACCGCTGAGCATCGATGCAGACTCGCTATTCGTGAATGTCGGAGAGCGCACGAACGTCACCGGCTCTGCGAAGTTCCGCAAACTGATCGAAGCGGGCGACTACGCTGCCGCCCTGGACGTAGCGCGACAGCAGGTTGTCAGCGGCGCGCAGATGATCGACATCAACATGGACGAGGGCATGCTCGATTCG
>FTJL01002524.1_pt2 | contig 13761 bp, 11 predicted proteins | sample 1658551 | NCBI WGS metagenome assembly FTJL01 (sample SAMEA3914835, study PRJEB12502) | metagenome | biome: forest; material: soil | place: Canada | collected 2011-07-03 | depth 0.3 m
TCGCGCATCTTCTGCTTGATGAACGCGTGCCCGGATTTGCACAGGACCGGCACGCCACCCAGGCGGCGAACAATATCCACCGTGTTCCAGGTCAGACGCGGGTCGTGGACGATCCGGGCTCCCGGTTCCTTCTTCAGGAAGGCCTCGGCCAGCAGGCCGACGAGGTAGTACCCCTCGATGAAGGTGCCGCGCTCGTCGAAAAAGAAGCACCGGTCGTAGTCACCGTCCCAGGCCAGGCCCACCGCCGCGCCCGAATTGCGAACGGCTTGCGCCGTGGACGCCTGGTTCTCTTCCAGCATGGGATTGGGCACGCCGTTGGGAAAAGTCCCGTCAGGCTGGTGATGGATTTTGATGAACTCGAACGGCAGGTGCGGCTCGAGCTGATCCACGATCAGCCCCGCACCGCCGTTGCCCGCGTTGACCACAACCTTCAGTTTGCCGAGCTTCTTAGCGTCGACGTAGCCGAGCAGGTGATCCAGGTACTTCTTGCGGATGTCGAGAGGCCGCTCGGTGCCGGGTTTGCCGGACTTTCCCGGCAGTTTTCCCGACTCAATCATGGCCCGCATTTCCAGCAGACCGGTATCGCCGCTGATGGGACGTGCGTCCTCGCGGACGAACTTCATCCCGTTGTAATCGGGAGGATTGTGACTGGCGGTCACCATGATCCCGCCGGAGAGCTTTTCGGCGAACGTGGCGAAGTACGAGCCCTCGGTGCCCCACAGCCCGATATCGCAAACATCGCTGCCGCAGTCCATCAGCCCGCGTTTCAGCGCGGCTGCGAGCTCAGGGCTGGAGAGGCGGATGTCGTACCCCACCGCCACCTGCGTCGGTTTTACGAAGGCTGCATAAGCGCGCCCGATGTCGTAGGCGAGCGATTCATTGATCTCGGTCGGGATACGGCCTCGAACATCGTACGCTTTGAATGCGGTCAGCAACTGGGTCATGCTTGCAGCCTTACTTGTGAAAGTTTCCGGTGGATTATACGAAGATGCTCAGAACGATGCTCCAGGCCAAATTACACCGCGTGCGCGTCACGCAGGCCGACCTGCACTACGAGGGCTCCTGCGGCATCGACGAGTCTTTGCTGGAGGCGTCCGGAATCCGCGAGTTCCAGTACATCGAGCTCTACAACATCAACAACGGCGAGCGCTTCAGTACCTACGTGATCCGGGCGCCCCGCGGCAGCGGCGAGATCTCCCTGAACGGGGCGGCAGCGCGCAAGGCCATGGTCGGGGACCTGCTGATCATCGCCGCCTATTCGACCTACAGCGATGCGGAGCTGAACGACTATCGGCCGGTCATCGTGCTGGTCGACGATCACAACCGCGCCAAACCTCGCTAGGTCGTGGTCCCCTCGCGCCCATACCGGTCCTCGAAGCGGACAATGTCGTCCTCTCCCAGGTAGGAGCCGGACTGCACCTCAATGATGTGCAGCGCAATCTTGCCGGGATTTTCGATCCGATGCTTCACGCCGATGGGGATGAACGTGGATTGATTTTCCTCCAGCAGAAAAACCTCCTCGCCCCTGGTAATGCGGGCCGTTCCGGACACCACGACCCAATGCTCCGCGCGATGATGGTGCATCTGCAGCGAGAGGGTCGCACCCGGCTTCACACTCAGGCGTTTGACCTGGAAGCGAGCGCCGCTCTCAATGCTGTCGTAGCTTCCCCATGGACGGAAGACTTCGCGATGCAGGGAGTGCTCATAGCGGCCCTGCTCCTTCAGCCGGGACACGAGCTTCTTGACATCCTGAACGCGATTCTTTGGAGCGACCAGCACCGCGTCCTTGGTCTCGACGACCACGTGATCCTTGAGGCCTACCACCGAGACCAGGCGGCTTTCCGAATACAGGTAGCAGCCGTCCGAGTCTTCGGAGATCACGTCGCCACGCGAGACGTTGCCGCGGGCGTCGCCTTCGCTCGCCTCATGCAGGGCGGCCCATGAACCGACATCGCTCCAGCCAGCGGCGAGCGGCACGACAACGGCGTCCGATGTTTTCTCCATCACCGCGTAGTCGATCGAATCGCTTGGACAGGACTCGAACAGCTTCGCGTCGACGCGGGTGAAATCGAGGTCCGTTATGGCGGACTGGAACACCGCGGCGCACGCCGTCGCCATCTGCGGCGCATGGCGCTCGAGCTCCTCCAAATAGCGGCGCGCGCGGAACAGAAACATGCCGCTGTTCCAGTAGTAGTCACCGGACTTCACGAATTCGCGCGCCCGCTCTATCGTGGGTTTCTCCACGAAGCGCTCGATTCGATGCAGCGCGCCATCGGGTGCGCCGTGCTGAATGTACCCATAGCCTGTTTCCGCAGCCGTCGGCACGATGCCGAAGGTCACGAGTCGCCCCAGCTGCGCCGCCGGCAGAGCGATGCGGACAGCCTTCTGAAATGCCGGAACGTCGCGGATGACATGATCCGCCGGGAGGACGAGCAGCACCGGATCCGACCCACCAGGGTCGCGCGCAACCGCTTTCAGCGCTGCGTGAGCGGCCAACGCGATGGCGGGAGCGGTATTGCGTCCAAAGGGCTCAAGGATGGTGGCGCGCGCCTCAACGCCGAGCTGGCGTAGCTGCTCCGCGACCAGGAAGCGATGCGACTCGTTGCAGACGACGATCGGACCCGATGCTGCAAGCCCATCGAGGCGCAGCGCCGTCTGCTGCAGCATCGTGCGTTCCCCCGTGAGGGCCAGAAGCTGCTTGGGATAAAGCTCGCGGGACAGAGGCCACAGCCGCGTTCCGGCGCCGCCGGACAGAATCACTGGGGTGAGCATTGCAGAGCCCTTTTCGATTCGTTGCCGGCCTTAAGCCAGCGATTTGCCACGGCCAATGGCGTAGTACGTGAAACCAAACCGGCCGACCATCGCAGGATCGTAGAGATTACGGCCGTCGAATATGACGGGCGCCTTGAGAATCTGCTTCAGCCGGTCGAAATCGGGGCTGCGGAATTCCTGCCACTCCGTGACGATGGCCAGCGCATCGGCGCCCTCCGCAGCCTCGTATGCGTTCTTGCAAAGCGTCAAATCGGTCCCGCGGCCATAGACCCTGGCGGCCTCGGCACTGGCGACCGGATCGTAGGCCCGGACCTTCGCGCCCGCTTTGAGCAACAGGTCGATGATGGTTCGCGACGGGGCCTCCCGCATGTCGTCCGTATTGGGTTTGAATGCCAGCCCCCACAGCGCGAACGTGCGGCCTTTGAGCGCATTCGAGAAGTGCCGTTGCATCTTGTCGACGAGCACTTCCTTCTGGCGCGCGTTCACCGCCTCGACCGCGTTCAGGATCTGCGCATCGTGGTCCACCTCATGCGCCGAGCGGATGAGGGCCTGCACGTCCTTCGGAAAGCACGAGCCGCCATAGCCCGTTCCCGGATAGATGAAACTGTAGCCGATGCGCGGATCGGAGCCGATGCCCACGCGCACCTTCTCGATATCCGCACCCAGACGCTCGGCGATGTTCGCCAGCTCGTTCATGAAGCTGATCTTGGTCGCGAGCATGGCGTTCGCGGCATATTTCGTCAGCTCAGAGGAACGGATGTCCATGACGATCAGGCGATCGTGGTTGCGGGTAAAGGGCTCGTACAACGCGCGCATCAATTCGGTCGTACGCGGATTTTCAGTGCCGACGACCACCCGGTCCGGCTTCATGAAGTCCTGAATCGCCGCGCCTTCCTTGAGGAATTCCGGATTGGAGACCACGTCGAACTCCACAATCGAGCCGCGCCCGGCCAGCGTGGTCTGCAGCTCTTTGCGCACTTTATCCGCCGTACCCACCGGTACCGTGGACTTGGTGACGACAACGCAATAGCGGTTCATGTGCGTCGCGATCGTGCGCGCGGCCGACAGTACGTAGCGCAGATCGGCCGACCCGTCCTCATCCGGCGGCGTTCCGACGGCGATCAGTTGAAACAGGCCGTGCTCCACACCCTTCACCGCATCGGTCGTGAACTCAATGCGGCCGGCCTCGGCGTTGCGCTTGATCAGAGCGTCCAGGCCAGGTTCGTGGATCGGAACGTCCCCCCGCTTCAGCCGCTCGATCTTCGCGGCGTCCACGTCGACGCAGACGACGTGATTGCCTGCATCGGCAAGACAGGCGCCCGTCACCAGGCCCACATAGCCCGAGCCGAAGATCGTCACACGCATCTAGATAAGCTCTTGATTTGGAGGGAAAAGACGCCGCCAGCGTAATGGAAGCCGCGGGCGCGCTCAAGCTCGGCAGCACAAACTGCCGCCCTTGGACGTCAGTTGATCGGATTGGGCCCGTGACCGGGCTTGGCGCCTTCGGAAATGCGCCGCTTGGCGGCAAAGTCCGCCACTTTCGCATCAGGAGCGTGCGGCAGGACCGATTTACGCGTCCAGACGTAATCACGGATCTCCTGTCCCTGATTGTACTCGGCCACCGCATCCGTCAGCAGGGTCAGTGTCCGATGGCAATCGAAGCTTGCCAGCGCCACCAGCAAGTCGTTCAGAACCTGCTGCATTCGCTGCCAGGGCAGCCGATGCTCCATGGCACGCAGGATCATCGGATGATCGGTGCCGGTGACATTCGAGCCGATCAGCAGTTCCTCGAAGAGCTTCTCCGCGGCGCGCAGGCCGGTGTACTCGATCTCGATGTCGCCGTCGGGATTGTTCGCGTCGCGAATCGTAAGGCCGGTGAGATTGATCATGCGGCGGGCCAGATCGTCAATGCGCACCGGCCGCCCCATGTCCAGCACGAAGACGTCGCCGCCCTTGGCCATGGACCCCGCCTGGATGACCAGCTGCGCCGCTTCGGGAATGGTCATGAAGTACCGGATGACGTCCGGATGGGTCACCGTGACGGGACCGCCGCGTCGGATCTGCTCCTGGAACAGCGGCACAACGGAGCCGGAGGACGCGAGCACATTACCGAACCGAACCATGCAGAAGCGCGTACTCGAGCTTCGTTCCTGCAATGCCTGCAGAACGAGTTCAGCCAACCGCTTGGTGGCCCCCATGACGTTCGCCGGATTTACCGCCTTGTCGGTCGACACAAGCACAAAAGTCTCCACACCGGTTTCGATTGCCGCCTCAGCGGTATACCAGGTGCTTATGACGTTGTTGTGCACGCCTTCGATGACGTTGTGTTCCACTATCGGGACATGCTTGTAAGCGGCAGCGTGATAAATGGTCTGCACGCCAAACGCGCCGAGCACTTCGCGCACGCGATGCCGATGATGCGCATTCCCCAGCAGGGGAACGACCTCCACCGAGAGACGCTCGCGTTCGGCAAGCTCCTCGAGCTCCCTCTCGATTGTATAAAGAGCCAGCTCTGACATTTCGAAGAGTACGAGGCGTGTCGGCGACAGCCGCAGGATCTGCCGGCACAGTTCCGAGCCGATGGACCCGCCCGCCCCGGTCACCAGTACGCACTTGCCGCGAATGCAGGAGCCGAACAGGCGGGGATTGGGCGGAACCGCGTCGCGACCGAGCAGATCGCCCACGTCCACATCATGCAGCTCATCGATGCGCGCACGGCCGGCAATGAGATCCGAAAGGTTCGGCAGCGACTGCACGTGCACACCGAGTTGCTCCAGCCCGGTCAGAACCTCGCGCCGCCGTCGCCGCGATGCGGAAGGCATCGCAAGAATGATGCGGTCGATCTCCAGCTTCCGAACCAATTCCGGGAGTGCCTCGGTGGCATGCACCCGAAGTCCATTGATGCTGCTGCCCTGCAGGTTCTTCTTGTCGTCAATGAATGCCACCGGCTGAAAGTCCGGGCCGCCGAGCAGTACCGACGAAAGCCGCGCACCGGCATCGCCGGCGCCATAGATCGCGACGCGCGCCGCCGTCTGGCCGAACTGATGGGAACGCAGGAAAAAATAGCGCACGGCGAACCGGCTACCGCTGGCGTACAGCAAGGCCAACGCCCAATAGATGCCGAATGTCGACAAGGGAATCTGTGCTTGCGAGCCCAGCCGGTCATAACCGACCAGTACGATGACGGAAAGCGTCACGCCGAGGCCGATGGTGATCATGGCGCGCGGCGCCATGAAGCGGATCACAGTTCGATATAGGCCTAGCAGCGAGAAAATGATCAGCGCGGCGGCCACCGCCACGATGAAATAGTCCAGATTGCGATCCAGGGAAGGCGAGAGCCGGTCGAATTTGAGAACCAGAGCGGCCCAGAAAGCTATAGGAATAGCGACCGCATCCGCGGTCAGCATTATGAGACGTTTTGCCTGGCGCGGCAGCGCCAGAATGGTCTCAGCAGCCGAAGCACCCACTGATGTGCGCCTCCTGGCCGCGTCCATATCCTTCATTCAGTCTCCCCCACGCTCCCGAGCTTTATTCATCCGTCCCGCGATAGCGTTCCTTGTGCTCGAGCGTAACCGTCGAAAAATATTGTAAAGGAACTGTGCGCGGCAATCGATAGCAATTCAACGGGTTCGCGCGATTTATTCACAACCGCTCAGCACTACCAACGGCAATCGCAAGATCGGGTTGACCATCGCGCATGATGTCTTTCGAACCGCTTTCGCTCAGCAATTCTCAGGCCCGTCCGTTGACTTCGACACAGGTGCGCTCTCGCGCCTGCCCGCTCCGGCCCATAAAGCCACTGACACCAGCGGCGTAAGCGCCCCCGCAATGACCCAAACGCCGCGGGTCGGATGAGCGGCCGCATACAGTGCACACGGCAGCAACCAGAACACATTTACCAGCGATACGCCGATAGTGACCTGCAGATGACTCTTGTAACGTCGCGCCAGCCACTGATAGGCGTGACTGCGATGCGCAAGATGCGCTTGCCAGCCCCGCAGAGCCCGGCGCATCAATGTCACCGTTGAGTCTACGAAGAACACGCCACCCAGGATCAGCCAAACCCATACCGTGCTCGAATTGTCGCGCGTCGCCGACAACGCGAGCGCGGCAATGAGGTACCCGATGTACCCACTGCCGACATCTCACATGAAGATCTTCGCGGGCGGCCGGTTCCAGAGGAGAAAGCCTGCACAGGCCCCGGCAATCGCTGCGGCGGGCAACATCAATCCCGGCGAGCTTCCGCGCAAACTCAGGTTCACTATGGGCGCCTGCAACGGCGGTAAACAGTTTCGCTTCAAGTGCAGCAAACACACCAAGAACAACCGCGAAGGCCGTCACGACCAGTACGACGGATGCGCCACGTCACAAGAATGAATCGAGAGACGCCGAGCAGGCCCAACGCAGCAATCGCAAGGAAGTTTGCCCTGACCTCGGGGCCGTAAACGATCGGCGAGCGCACGATTTGGAGCCGCGCCACCTGATCAAGCAGAGGATTCATCCCGACCCGCACCAACGATCAACGCGAAACACACCAGCGGCGCGAACGCAGCTGCGACCGTCCACAAGGCCCACTGAGGATACCGGGTTGCGATGACTGCACAGGGGAACAACCACAGGATGTTGAGAAATGCGACCCCGACGGTCACTTTCAAATGACTTCCCCAGCGCCTTGCGAGCCACTGGTACGCATGACTGCGGTGCGCGATATGAACCCGCTGACCTCGCAGAGTCCTTCGTATCAGCGTCACCGTTGAATCCACAAAAAACACGCCGCCCAGGATCAACCAGGCCCACACCGCCGGAGGATCATCGATCGCATCCGCCAGAGCCAGGACCGCAACCACGTATCCCAGGTAACCGCTGCCGACGTCGCCCATGAAAATCCTGGCCGGCGGCCAGTTCCACAACAGGAACCCCAGGCTTGCCGCCGCAAATGCCATTTCGATGCCCAGCGGTGCGGTGCTCCCGCCTCTGTGCAGACACAGGAGCGCGCTTCCGAAGGTAACAAACGCGGCCTCTGATGCGGCGATCCCGTCTATGCCGTCCATGAAATTGAACAGATTCAAGGTCCAGACGATCCCCAGTGTGGCGAGCACGTAACCGAGCCAACCTGCCGAAACCAGGTGCGAGTTGATGGCCAGTATCGGCAGCCCCCCCAACAGCACCACAGCGCAGACAGCGGACGCACAATGCACGGCGAGTCGAACTCCCGCCTTCACCGGCCTGCGATCGTCGACAAAACCGACAATGGCCACCGGCAGACCGCATACGACGACGGCTAAAAACAATCCGCTCTGCAACTTTCCCAGGACCACGAGACCGACTGCGGCAAGGGTAACCGTAAGCACTATTGCGGAGCCGCCGCCCCTCGGCGTTACAGTCGTGTGTGAACTGCGCTCGTTCGGTACGTCGAGAACGCCGTGTCTCATCGCAAGTCTTCTGACAGCGCCCGTCAACGCCACCGAAACCAACAGCGACAGGGCACAGATCACCCCAAGTTCTTTCACTAGCCCTGCTCCCACTGCCGTTCGCCCTCATTCGATCTTCAGTGCCAGCTCTGCAAACCCCAGGTACTCGTGCAACGCCCGTTCGCTCCTGCTCAACCCGCCGGCGTTCGGCAGCCAGCTGCCGAAACTCAACCGCGCCCTGGGAGTCGTCAGCTGACCCGTAGGCGCCGGAATCGGCTGGGCGCCCGCGAGCTGCATGTCGCGCACGGCGCGCGGCATGTGGTATGCCGACGTCACAAGAATGAACGGGTTCTTGCCGATCAGGGCGAAAATTGCGCGCCCTTCCGCGATCGTGTCCAGGGGAGTGTCCAGGATGATCAACGAGTCCTGCGCCACTCCAAACTGGCGCGCAAGCGCAGCGTAGCCGAGCGCCGAAGGCTTACTGTCGGATGGGGCGCCCCCTGAAAGGATGAGACGCGCCGATGCGAGCCGGCGTGACAATAGTATTCCGTCAACTACCCGGGTAAGACCGTCCGGGTCGAGAGCCGCCGCGACAGAAATTGCCCCTCCCGGGCGATAGCCGGACCCGAGCACGACAATGTAATTCACCGCCGGCAGCGGGTGATCCACAGGCAGCGGCGAGTACTGCCATTCAAGCGGACGCAATAGGGCATCTCCCACCGCGGATATCGAACCCAGATAACTCACCGCTGCCGCGCAGATCAACAGACTGCGCCCGGGGCGGGGTCGCTTCGCAAATCCAAGCACGCCGCCCACGATGGCGAGCAGGAATGCCAGCGTCAGGGGACTGGCCAGTGAACCAATTACATGTTTGACCGAGAACAGTAAAGTCATGCCGCAGGCGGTCCGGAGAAATACCACTCGGCGGTGCGTCGCAGCGCTTCGTCGACCGATACCGGAGGAATCCAGCCCAGCTGCTGTCGCGTCGCTTCGATGTCAACGGTCAGGGAGCCGCACAGCCTCTCGAGCCGGGACCTCTGTCCAAGCACGGCGCCGCACAGCCGCAGGAGTGGGACAGGAACCGGCAGAAGCCGGACGCGTCTGTGCATTGCCACGCCGATGCGTCGAATGAGATCCGGTGTGGAGAGATCCTGGCCGTCCGACACCATCCAGGTGCTCCTGGCGGCATTGGGGTGCTGCAGCAGGAGCACCAGCAGATCGCAGAGATTCCAGATGTTGACCAGGCTGCGCGCGTTGTTCACGGCGCCAAGCGGCAGAGGCCGCTCTGCGTCGACCCAATTCATCAGGCGAAGAAAATTGGCCCGCACGTTGGGCCCGTAAACCAGTGGGGGCCGGACGATGACCGCATCCATGCTCCCCGCCGCGGCAACTTCCATGAGGTAGTGTTCGCCGAGCCGCTTCGACTCGCCGTAGGCATCCTGGGGTAGCGGTCGATCGCCGGCGCTGAACGCACGCCCGCTCGTACGCTCACCGTTGACTTTGACGCTGCTCAGGAAGACGAACCTGCTGACACCTGCCCGCGCAGCCGCCTCGGCGAGGCGGCGGGTGCCGTAAGCATTCGTTTCAAGGTAGGCCTGCACGTTTGCCGGATCATCGTTGAGAACATGCACGCGCGCAGCCGCATGAATCACCCAACCCACGCCACTGAGCGCCTCGTCCCAGTTGGTCGCGGCGGAGATTTCCCCCACGACAACCCTGTCGACAACACCGGCTGACACAGACGACCCGTCACGCAGTGCAGCACGGACTGGAAATCCAGATTGATCCAACACCTTGCACAGCGCTCGCCCCACGAAACCGCCCGCACCGGTAACCAGCACAGTCTTCATGACATGTCGGCGCTTGCGAGAGTCATCTGGATATCCGCCCCCGGTAGATCTCGAGATGCTGAGCCGCAATGTGCTCGATCGCATACTCGCGTTCCGCGAGCCTGCGGCCGGCCTGGCCCATCAGTCGGCGCGCGGTCGAATTCGTCAGCAGCTCGCGAATTGCCTGCGCGAGCGCGCCTGCGTCGCGCGCCGGAACGAGTACGCCCGTCTCGCCTGGATCGATGGCTTCCCTGCAGCCCGGCATATCCGTAGTCACCACGGCCCGGCCGCTGGCGGCGGCTTCAACCAGCACTTTAGGCAGCCCTTCACCGTAATAGGATGGCAGCACCACGAGATTGCAAGCCGCGAATATCGCAGCAATGTCGTCTCTGTGCCCGAGCACGTCCACTGATCCTTCCGAACGCCAGCGCGCGATGTCATCGTAAGTCACGCTGCCGGCGTTACTGGGATCCGCATCTCCAACGAGCAGGAATCTCGCTTCCATGCCGGAGCTGCGCAAGAGTCTGGCCGCCTCCACGAATTCGTGAACACCCTTCGCGGCCAGCAACCGTGCGGCAAAGACGACCACAGGGATACCTGCGGGTTCCGGACTCGGCCGGTATTGCGACAGATCCACGCCGGAGCCCCGGATCAATACCGTCCGGTCGCGTTGGACTGCGCCGATTTTCTCCAGCACATCCCGATCCGAGCCATTCTGAAAGACACCGCTTACGCGCGGTGTGTTCAGCGCGAGACGATATGCAACGGTAACGAGCGCGCGGACCAGCCGTGTGCGCGCGTCATGAGCGACGAAAACATGCCCCAGGCCGGAGATTGCAGCGACGACGGCGGGCACCTTCATGAAACGAGCCGCAATTCCGCCATAAATAACCGGCTTGAGCGTGACAAGATGCAGCACATCGGGCCGCACGCGCCGGATGACCCGGACGATGTCGACAAAGGTGAGCCATTCACGCAACAGGTTCGTTCCGCCCCGGGACAACCTGAGGCGGTGGTGCACAATGTCGTGCGACTCGATGAGTCTCGTGGCCGCGCCGTCCGCGGTTGCCACATGAATTTCAAAACCTTCTGCGCGGGCAGCGAGGGCGAGCGGCAACCTGTGAGATACGAAGAATCCCGCATCATTGACGACAAAGAGCAGGCGCCCGTTCATTCGTTCCGGCCGCAACCGGGCCCCAGTACGATTGCAAAGGATTTCACGAGCAATTCACTCGGATCCCATTTCCTGAATTCGCTCGCGAATGACTCCGGCCGCGTCGGTAACGTGTCCCAGCGCGTGGCCTCCAGCGTCTTCACCGTGAAACCCTCCGACTCGAACAGGGCTACGATTTCCGACATCCTCAGCCGATTGGTATAGAAGCCGGATCGCGCCATCCACTCGGCCTCCCACCAGCGCGACGGGATGCGCAGATTGTTCAACTGCCCCCCCAGGTGATCCTGCAGGTCGACCTGGTGCGAACAAGTACCGTCGACCCGGAGGATGCGGCGCAATTCACGGACGAAATCGGGAAACTCACTGCGCCGTACATGCTCGAGGACAGCGTGGGACCACGCGAAATCCACGCTCGCGGAGGGAATCTCCCGCAATGACTGCAACCCTCGCGTGCCGTACGTGGCCCTGCAAATCCGCAACACCGACTCGACATCCTGCGCTTGCGCAAGATCGGGTGGTTGCAGTCCGCAAGCCCGCAGATGCGCAGCCGTATCACGATAAACCGCCACATCCCGGGTCGCAAATGCACCTGCATCGACCAGGAAAGTGTGTTGAGCGGCGTGGGCGGCGGCAATGACTGCCGACGACAGCGAGTCGCCGGGGCCCAGTTCCAGGGCCACGAACTGCCTGCCGACCGGGATGCCGGACCGTGCGAAATGCTGTTGGAATACGCCAAGCGCATAGTCCGCCCGATGCATTGCACCGTGAGTGAACATGTTGAGTTTGCGCCAGATGCCGTAACCGGCGGGCAATCTTGACAGGGCGACTTTGGCAGCGATACGGCCCCACCAGGGAATCAACCCTCTCATCGGGCCGACTCCAGCCACGCTTCGAACATGAGTACATTCCACAGCTGGTACTGCCAGTTACGCCGACCCGTCAGATGTTCGCGCCATTTGCGTTGGATCGCGCCCGCATCGAGGAATCCTTCCTGGCGCAGCCGCGACTCCCCGAGCAGGTGTTCGGCCCAGTCCCGCAGGGGCCCCCGCAACCACGCGTCCAGCGGCACCGCGAAGCCCATCTTCGGCCGTTCTACCAGTTGCTGCGGAACATACCGATACAGAAGTTGCCGCAGCAGCCATTTGCCCCGGCCGTCGCGGACCTTCATCCGCATCGGCAAACGCCACGCCAGCTCGAAAACCTTGTGATCCAGAAAAGGAACGCGAGTCTCCAGGCTCACCGACATGGCCGCCCTGTCAACCTTGACCAGAATGTCGTCGGGCAGATAAGTCAGCGCGTCGAGAAGCATCATTCGATGCGTGAGATCAGACACCGCGGTCCACGGCCCCTCAGGCTGTGCCTGCGCGGGCCCGGCGTCGAGCACCAGCGGCTCCAGAGACGATTGGCTGACGAGCCGCTGATACAATTCCTGTCCGTCCCTGCAGGAGAGCGCGTCGGCAACCTTGAGAATCTTGTCTCCCGTCATACGCATCTGGTAGCGCGAAGGGGCGGCCGCCAGCAGCGCGCCCATGAGACGGTCCCAGGACCGGGGCGACAACAGGCACAGTCCCCGGGCGCACCCCAGCCGCAGCGACCGAGGCAGGCGAGCCAGGCGTGGCCACCAGCGCGCGCCGAGAAAGTAACGATTGTAGCCGGCGAAAAGTTCATCGCCCCCGTCTCCGGACAGGGCAACGGTGACATGACGTCTTGCCAGCTGCGCGACCATCAGTGTCGGCAACTGGGATGAGTCGGCGAACGGCTCGTCATACACCCGGGGCATGGCGGGAACCAGCGCCAACGCGTCGTTCGCGCGCACGATCAGTTCAGTGTGCTGCGTGCCGAGATGGGCCGCGACCGCCCTGGCCTGCACCGATTCGTCGTATTGCGCCTCCTCGAAACCGATCGAGAATGTCTGCACCGGCCGCGAGGACTGCGCCTGCATCAACGCGACGATCGTCGAAGAATCGATACCGCCCGACAGGAATGCGCCAAGGGGCACGTCGGAGATCATCTGTCCCTTAACCGCGTCTGCCAGCACACGGTCCAGCATTGCAACTGCCTCGGAATCGCTCACCTGGACAGGCGCTCGCTCGCCCGCTGCCGCGGCGTCCACCGCCGACCAGTAAGCCGTCGGCTTCGGCGTCGAACGGGCGCTGACGGATCCGGCGTCCACCTCGATCCAAGACGCCGGCATGAGCTTTCGCATCGAACTGTAGATGCTGTGCGGCGCCGGAACGTAACCCATGCGCATGTACAGCGAAAGCGCCTGACGATCTATTGAAGCCTCGAACCCGGGAACCGTGAGTAGCGCCTTCAGCTCCGATGCAAACACCAATGTGCCCGCGGCATAACCATAGTAGAGCGGCTTCTCGCCAAACCGGTCACGCGCGAGGATCAGCCGACGTTCGGCTCTGTCGTAAGCTGCGAGAGCGAACATTCCCGTGAGCGCCTGTAGCGTCCGTTCCACGCCCCATTCCACAAGGCATGCAAGTACGGTTTCCGTGTCCGAGTGTCCGCGCCACATCTTCGGGGGCAGAAGGCGGCGCAACTCCAGATGGTTGTAGATCTCGCCGTT
>FTJL01000613.1_pt3 | contig 13720 bp, 10 predicted proteins | sample 1658551 | NCBI WGS metagenome assembly FTJL01 (sample SAMEA3914835, study PRJEB12502) | metagenome | biome: forest; material: soil | place: Canada | collected 2011-07-03 | depth 0.3 m
GGCACCGGCCTGGGTCTGTCCATCGCGCGCCGCTTTGTCGAACTGATGGGGGGCGAAATCGGCGTCACCAGCACCGTCGCCGTGGGCAGCACTTTCTGGATGGAAATACCGCTTCGAATCGCGCAAACCATCGACGCAACCGGCAGTACATGCAGCCTGAGAATTCTCATCGCCGACTCGAGCGGTGATACACCGGAGCGCCTGGTTTCGATGGCGCGTGCGCTGGGCTGGAGTCCACAGGAAGCCGAAACCGGCGAACAGCTCCTCGGGGCCATGAGCCATACCCAGCCAGACGCGTGGCCGGATGTGCTGATCCTGGAACAGCATCTGCACGATATGGATGCACGGCAACTGCTTGCACGCCTGGAGAGGGAATGCACCCACAGCGAGTTGCCGCCGGTTATTGTCGTTGCAGATCTGGCGCAGTCCCATGTGGCGCACGAGTTGCTCAAGCGCAGCAAAGACGTCCTGCTGTTGAGGCCATTAACCAGTTCGGCGCTGTTCAACGCGGTCAACGCCGCTGTTGCGCAGCGACCCGCCAGCCTTGAACGAGTGTTGCAATCCACGAATTTTGACGAGCTCAATGCGCAATGGCTCGCAGGCGTGCGCGTCCTCGTGGTCGATGACAGCGACATCAATCTGGAAGTCGCACAGCGCATTCTCGAAAAACAGGGAGCGATCGTCGCAACCAGATCCGACGGCCTGGCGGCCCTGGAACACTTGCGTGCCCATCATCTGCTGCTCGATGTCGTGCTCATGGATGTGCAGATGCCCATCCTCGATGGCAACGAAGTGACACGGCGCATCCGGGGCGAACTGCAACTACTGACGCTGCCCATCGTGGCACTGACGGCAGGGGCACTGGTTGGCGAACGGCAGCGCGCGCTCGAGGCTGGAATGAACGATTTCATCAGTAAGCCGTTTGATCCGCCGGCACTCATCCGCAAGGTCCGGCTGCTCGTGGAAGAGGCAAGCGGCCGCCCGATCCCGTTGGTCATCCTCGACAGCGTACCCGCCGCTCGGACCACCGACACGCTGCTCATGTCGTCCGTCGACGCCGGCGTCGTGCGAATTATGTTCGGAGATGACCTGCCGCTGTTCAAATCGGTGCTGGCTCGCGTGCTGCGGGACTATGCAGATCTTGCCCTGCCCATCTGCCTCTCTCCCGAGGATCAGATTACGGGCAGCCAGCTCGAGGCACGTGCGCACAAGCTCAAGGGCAGCGCAGGAATGATCGGTGCCACCAAGGTCATGCGGCTCGCGGGCGCGGTTGAAGCAGCCCTGCAGGAATGTCGGCCTGTGGAGGTCGTTGAGGGACTGCTTGAGCAGCTGGCAGCGGCGCTGGGCGCCTTGCGCGAAGAGACCGCTTCCTTGTTGGAGACACCGCCGCAGCCGGGCGCAAGTGGCGACACCACGACGCCTAATTCCCCGAATATCGACACTGCGCAGATCGATGAACTGTGCATCCTGCTTGAGAGTCAGAATCTCGCGGCAGTCGATAAATTCGCTGTGCTCGCCCCTTCATTGAGTGGGTTTGTCGGGACGGTTCGCTTCGATCGCCTGCGGGATGCAGTTGACAACCTGGACTTTCAGCTAGGCGCGCAGCTGTTGCGACAGGTTGTGATGCTGGAAGGTCCGCCTCATTGCGCAGATATTGCAATTGCGCAAGGCCGGTCAGGAGCGCGGTGAGTCCGCTCAAATCCATGCAGTGCGAGCCGATCCAGGCGGCGCAACCGGGCAAGCGCCCGCTGTGGACACATTCGCCGTTTGCCATTATCTGGATGTTCGCTGCCATCGTGCTGTGTCTGCTGATCCTGGCCACGTTGAGTTTTTGGCTACTGGCATCGGTACGCGCCTATGTGGGAGCAGAGAGCCTGTGGTCGAAAGCACAGAAGGACGCGGTCTTCCATCTGCAAAAATACGCAGCCAGCGGGGCACCGGAAGAACTGCGCCAGTTTCGAGCGCAAATCGACATCCCCATGGGGGACCATCAGGCACGCGTCGAAATGGATAAGCCGAATCCGGATTTCGAAACGGTGCGACAGGGCTTTCTGCGCGGCGGGATTCACAGCGATGACGTGCGCGGCATGTTCGACGTGTACCGTCGACTTCAGGGTGTTGTATTCATGCAACGTGCGACTCGTGCGTGGGTCGCAGGTGACCGCTCCATCGCCCGCTTAAGCGACGCCGGAGCGCTGCTGCAGCGCGAAATCGAATCCGGCTCATCGAGCCCGCAGAGAATTCGAGCCATTCTCGCGGATGTTGCGGCGATCAATGAACAGCTCACCCCCGTGGAAAATCAATTCGTCGACGCGCTCAGCGATGCGTCCCGCATGACCTATCGAGTGGTGCGGGGAATCATGCTGGGTGCAGCCCCGTGTCTGTTGCTGTTCGGAATCGTATTGTCACTGCGAATTCTGCAGCAAAGGAAACTCGCTGAGGAACGGGTCAATCACATGGCCCATCACGACGATCTTACCTCGCTGCCCAATCGACTGATGTTGAACCAATGTCTCGATGCGGCGGTGAACCGGCATAGGCGCACGGGAACCCGGCTTGCGATTCTGTTTATGGATGTGGATCGTTTCAAGGTCATCAACGACTCGTTGGGACACGAGCTCGGAGACGCTCTGCTGCGGCAGATTGCCGCTCGCTTAAGAAAAAATTCGCGCCCGGACGCCACCGTGGCGCGGATGGGGGGCGATGAATTCGTAGCACTGATCGAGAACCAGGAAGATGTGCTATCGCTCTCAACCTGCACTCAGCAGCTGGTCGAGCAGTTGAGTGCGCCCTATATCCTCGGGGGTAAGGACTGCCACGTCACGATAAGTCTCGGCATCAGCATCTTCCCGTCCGACGGCGGCGATTCGCAGACCCTGCTCAAGGCGGCGGACGTGGCCATGTACAGGGCCAAGGAAACCGGTCGCAATAATTACCAGTATTACTCGCCTACCATGAACGTGCATACGGCGGATCGACTGCAACTGGAATCAGACCTGAGACATGCCTTGAAGCGCGGCGAGTTTCTGCTCTATTACCAGCCCAAGGTTGAAATCGCGACCGGCTTGATCAGCGGGGTTGAGGCGTTGTTGCGCTGGCAGCATCCGCTGCGTGGAGTGGTATCGCCGTCGCAATTCATTCCTCTGGCTGAAGAGACGGGACTGATCGTACCTATCGGAGAGTGGGTGCTTGCCACTGCGTGCGCGCGGAACAAGGCCTGGCAGGACGGGGGTCAGCCGCAGCTGAACGTCGCCGTCAATCTTTCGGCGCGGCAGTTTGCAGATCCAATGCTGCTTTCGCGGCTGACCCAGATCATCCGCAGCAGCGGACTGGACCCCGCCAGCGTCGAGCTGGAGATTACCGAAAGTGTGGTGATGTCGAACGGGGAACTCGCCGTAGCCGCACTCGAGAAATTGAAAGCGATCGGAGTGCAGATTGCTATTGACGACTTCGGAACCGGCTATTCATCGCTTTCCTATCTCAAGCGCTTCCCGATCGACACGCTGAAGATCGATCGCTCTTTCATTCGGGACATTCCCGCAGACGCCGGCGACAAGAAAATCACCCGTGCCATCATCGCCATGGCACAAAGCTTCAAGCTTACAGTGGTGGCAGAGGGGGTGGAAACTGCGGATCAGCTGGCCTTTCTGCGGGCGCAACGCTGTGACATAGCTCAGGGGTATTTCCTGTATCGGCCGCTTCCCGAGGAGGAAGTGGCAGGGGTGCTCGAATTGAATCGGCTGGACAGGGGCCGGTTGGCTATTCATCGCTGAGCGCACAGTGCGGCGCTGCCGCGTCCAAGCTCTATGCAGTGTTATTACTGCGGATGTGGACTACAGTACTTACCGCACCTCGCGCGCTCATGCCGAGCGCGGCGATCGCCGGCTCTTAGGATAGTGTGCGCACGAGGATCGCAATGTGTCGATGAGTCGCTCTCAGCTGCGGATTCTTGCCGCCGGTGAATGCGCTACCGTGCTGGCGGTGCTGGCGCGCGCCTCAAGAAAGGGACCCTCGGTTCAGGTAAAGCGATTCGACTCCGCCGAAGAGGCGGTGTCAATTCTACGAGACTGGACTGCGGATCTGATACTTGTCGATGCGGACTGCTCGCGCTTCTCGACGCCTGCACTGTGTCGCGCCCTGAAGGCTTCGCCGATAGCGCGGCTCTGGTCGATTCTGGTGACAAGTTGCAGCGCCCGCGTCTGTAGCGAATGCGTCGCTGCAGGCGCGGATGACTTCCTGACACCAGGGATTCCCCCTGCGGTGCTCGTGAATCGCGTCCTGGGGCTTGCACAGCTCGGTATCGCCCTGCGCAAGGGGGCAGTGCCTGCGGTTGAAACGCAGGAGCCACGGCCACTGGCGAATACACATTTCTCACCCCGTAAGTCGGATCGGATTTTCAGCAGCGAAGCCCCGATCAGCACCACGACTTGTGCGCAGGCGGTGGTCCTGTTAGCCGATCTGCGCGGATATAGTCGCATTGCGGAGCAACTGAATCCGCAAGCCCTGGTTCCCCTTCTGAACGAGTATTTCGCGCTTCTCACGGACATCAGTTATCAGCATGAGGGCACCGTCTTTCACATGGCCGGCGACTGTTTGCTGGTCGGGTTCGGCGTACCTAAGGCGCAGGCGGACATGGTGGAGCGCGCCGTTTGCACGGCCCAGGAGATGCTCGTTAGATTTGGGGAACTTGCCCGGATATGGCGCGACCGCTCCAACCTGGCCTCCGGACTCGGTATCGGTATGCATGAGGGGGCTGTCGCGGCCGCAGTTGTCGGCTCGCCGCTGTTCATGAACTACACGGTGGTTGGCGATGCCGTCAACGTCGCCGCGCGGCTTTGTCAGCGTGCCCGTGCGGGCGAGATAGTGCTGTCGGGCACCTTCAGGAACTCATTGCGTGCGCGCTCGATTGTGCTTCCTCTGCTGCAACTGGCGCCGTTGACTTTTCATGGTCGCTCGGAGCCTGTCGACCTCTTTTGCGTGCCCCTGGAGAAACGCATGGATGTGTTCGACTACCTTGCGCCAGCGGCTTGCGTTCCTCAGAAAGGTATTCGACGGGAGGAAGCGGTAGTGCAGCTCGTTCTGCCCGCTCACCGAGAGAGCCGGATCGGAAAACACCGCAGCTGAGTCACCGGGCCGCCGGGGTCCGATGGCGCGCCACACAGGGCGCAATGAATTCACCGCGTTCCGGGCGGTTCAGGTACCTCGTCTCGAAGACATCGCTAGGCACCGCCTTCCCCAGCAGGAACCCCTGCATTTCGTCGCATTTGAGCGCTCGCAGCAGCCCCGTCTGCTCATTGGTTTCGACACCTTCGGCCACGACCGTGAGCTTCAAGGAGCGCGCCAGGCTGATGATCATGCTGACCAATGCAACTCCGTCGGGTCCTGCTTTCATGTCGGCCACGAACGACCGGTCTATTTTCAACGTATCGACCGGCAGCTTGGCCAGGTAGCTCAAGGAGGAGAATCCCGTACCGAAGTCGTCGACGGCTATGCTCACTCCCATGGCGCGTATCTGCCGCAGAGTTGCGATGGAATGCTTGATGTCCGCCATAATGACGCTTTCGGTGATCTCCAGCGCAAGTCCGGCTGCCGCGCGCGCATCGACTCCGATGGCCGCAGTAATCTCGGCGATGAAGCCCCGATTGCGCAATTGCAGCGGTGATACGTTCACCGCGATGCGCACATTGGAAAAACCGTCAGCGCACCAACGCAGGTGCTGCTCGATGGCTTTGCGTAGCGCCCAGCGTCCTACTTCAAATATCAAGCCGGTCTCTTCCAGAATGGGAATGAAGCGGCCGGGTGGAACGAGTCCCGTCTTTGGATCGTTCCACCGGATCAGCGCCTCGGCGCCGGCAAGCCTTCCGGTAAGAAGGTCCACCTTCGGCTGGTAGTGCAGTACGAACTCTTCGTTGTCGAGTGCGTGGCGCAGCTGGTAATCGAGAACCAGCCTGCCAGCCACCGTCTGCGTCATCTTCTGCGCGTAAAAGAGATAACGATCGCCGCTCGCCTTGGCCTTTTTGAGCGCCAGCTCGGCGTTGCGGAAGAGCGCGTCAGCCTCGGCGCCGTCGTCCGGGAATAGAGCTACTCCTACCTTGGCAGCCACCCGGAACTGGCTGTCGTTCAGTTGAAACGGATGCTCCAGAAAAATCTTCATCGTCTTATCAAGCAGACGCGCCACAACGTCTTCATGCATGACCTCAGGCAGGACCACGGCGAATTGGTCCGAGCCGACACGTGCGCAGAGGCTCGCGTCGCCGAGATTTTGCGTCAGCCAGTCCGTCATCTGTATCAATAATCCGTCCCCCGCGGCCTGGCCGAAGGTGTCGTTAATACTCTTGAACCGCTCCAGATCGAGCAGACATAGCGCGAGCTTGTGTCCGGCGCCGGTGGCAATGCGAATGAATTGCGCCACGCGCTCGAGGAACAGTCGACGGTTCGCCAACCCGGTGAGGACGTCGTAGTAGGCCACATAGTGCAGTTTTTTTGCGTTCTCGAGGTGATCGAGCGCGAACGATATGTTGCCGGCAAGCTCCAGCAGCAACTGGGTTTCCTCACCGTCGAAGAAGCCGACCTCTGCAGCGAACAGCGCGATGACGGCCGATGGCTTGCCGGCCAGGGGCAGCGGAAAGAATCCAGCCGCTCTGAGACCTCTGCTCAGCAGCGCGTGTCGCAGCGCGGCAGCACTGGGGTCAGTCCTGATGTCATTGCAGATAACCGGCTGCAGAAGTCGCAACGCACGAGATGCCGGCCATTCGCTTTCAGGTGTGTCATCGCGCGCGGTCAGCCTTACGTCCGCGACATACGACTCAACACCGCCAAACCAAGCCAGCACCGCTCCCTCCAGCGTGCGAGAATCGATAGCGCCGATCCAGGCCGTCTTGAATGCGCCGACCTCGACGGCTATCCGGCATGCCTCCCTGAACAGCTCGTCGCGCTGGCTGATGCGAACGATTGCCGAATTGATGCCGCTCAATACCGCATGGACTCGATTGAGGCGACGCAGCCTGTCTTCGGTTTGTCTTTCGGCCGTTACGTCAAGGTGCATCAGCACGGCCCCGCCCGGGGGATCACCGGCAAGGGCGGTCACCGTCATGACGAAACAACGCTGCACACTTTGCGAATGATACGAATAGTCGACCGAAACTCTAGCTCGTTCCCCCGACAGGACCGAGCGAATGCCCTGAGCCGTCTCGCGAGACGCAGACGCACCGTCTCCCAGCGCACGGTCGCAGATCTCCAGATAATTGGAGCCGATCGCGTGGCCGGGATCCTGCACCGCGCCGGCCTCGGCGAATCCGCTCCATGCGTCGTTCACGGAGATGATTATCCCGCGACTGTCGAGCAAGGCGACGTACGCGGGCAGCGCGTTGAGGATGGCGGCTTGCCTGGAGACCTCCGCCTGGCGCGACGTCTCCTGGGCCCGCAACAAAAGAAACGCCCTGCCCTGCTGATCTGCTACCGCATCGACTTCCCCGCCCGTCAGTTCCTCCAGACGCAGCCCTGTCCGGTGCAACACCCCGATCAGAGATGCGATTTCTTCGCTCATCTCCCCTGGAAGTGACGGAGTAGCTGTCATGCGTCGGTGGTATCCAGTCCCAAAGTCCGCAGCACCAGTTCCGTGTGACTGAGCGCGCCGACAATCCTCCGCCCCGGGACGGGCGCGAGCTTTATCAGAGTCGGCGTCATGAAGATTCCGTCGGCCAGCGCGCGCAGCGGTTCGACAAATACGTCCATGACTTCGATGTCGTAGCGGCCGGGAAGATACTTGCGGCATATCGCCATCAGGTTCTCGACCGCATCCACGGAATTGCGCGCGTCGCGGGCTACATAGAGTCGAAACCTGAACACTGCCCGGCGATTCACTGAACGTTCACTCGCTGCCCGGTCACAAAAGCGCGCCGCGCACAGGCTCACTCGCAGATGATTCAATCGCTTGCATATACTTCCCTCGCTCCATGTTCCTATGGGGCAGGCGCGCTGCGACTGCACCCTGCGCATATCCGTATCGTTCAGCGCGCTCCCGGCACCGAAGCATTGCGGGCACCTCGCTCGATAAATCAATGCGGCGACGGCGAACCTTCGGCTCTTGCCAGCGGCAATGTGACATCGAACTGGCTGCCGCAATCTATCCCGGCGCTTCTTGCGACTACCGTGCCCCCATGCGCCTCCACCAGATCGCGAACGATCGCAAGACCCACGCCCAACCCGCCGTTTCGCGCAGTCAATGCGCGGGCCTCCTGCACAAACAGATCGAATATATCGGGTAACGCTTCCGGCGAGATCCCGATGCCGTTGTCGGACACGCTGACTGTCAGCGAATCTTCCGCAACCGCGATCGCCAGCGTTATCGCCCCGCCTTCGCCCGTATACTTCGATGCATTGTCCAGCAGGTTACTGAAGACCTGGATCAAGCGCACGGAATCGCCGCTCACGGGCACAGGCTGCGGCGGAAGTTGCATCTGGAAATGCTGCTGTCTTGTGGCCATTGCGCCAAGGCATGTCTGCGCCGCAAAGCGCAATAAATCGAGCACATCGACGGTACGCCGTTCCAGTCGCAGCAAACCCATGCGGCTGCGCGACCCGTCGAGCAGGTCTTCCACCAGCCTCGACATGTAGGCGACCTGGCTCTTGATGATGACCTGCACCTGCTCCGACAGGGCATCATCGGTGCGCGCCTGCTTGATCAGATCGGCCACAGTGCGCATCGGCGTCAGCGGATTGCGCAACTCATGAGCCACGACGGCCAGCAACTGCGCCTGACGATGCTGTGCCCTTTGCGCCTCCTGTCCAAGCTCCTGGGCGGCCAGAGCGGCAATGATCAACTGCTCGTTGGCCTCGCGCAGATGCCGCAGGCCGGGGTCATGCGCCGTAAGGTTCAAGTCGTCCCTCCGCGGCGCCTGCTGACGGTCACCCGTCGCCGGCTGCCCGCCAAGGCCGTTCGCACTTTGCGCACTGTGAAGAACGAAACAGTCGCGGCCAAGCTCCTTGGCGCGATACATAGCGGCATCGGCCCGCCTGATCAGGACCTCTGCACTGTCGCCATCCTCGGGATACACAGTAATACCGACACTGGCTGACAGCCGGATTACGTGCTCGCCCAGAATCCCGGGTGCTCCCAGCGCTGCAAGTATCTTTGTGGCTACCTGGGCGGCCCCGGACTCATCCACAACCTCAGCGAGCAACACCAGGAACTCATCTCCCCCGTGGCGACTGACTGTGTCGGAGCCTCTCACGGCAGACTCCAGACGCCTTGCCACCAGCTTTACGGCCTCATCTCCGACTGGATGACCCAATGAGTCGTTTATCGCCTTGAAGTGGTCGAGGTCAATGAAGAGCAGGGCGATGCGGGTAGCGTGGCGCCGGGCAAAGGCCATCGCGCTTTCGAGCCGGTCGAGCATCAGCGTACGGTTCGGGGTATTCGTGAGCGGGTCGCGTTGACTGGATTGGGCAAGCTCAGTCAGATCGCTTGCAGCGCTGTCGGCTGCGGTTTCCGCCTGGAGCGCGCTCAGCACCAGTTGCTCGTTGGCATCCTGGAGTTGCGCGGCCCGCGTGCCGCTGAAGTTTCGCTGCACGTCCGCCAGTGCGCGCCGCATTTGCCTCAGTTCCGTTCTCACGCCTTGTGCCTGCTTGTTGAGCAGCTCAAGCGTGCGGGCTGCGGCATCCACTTTTCGCAGGGTGCGGCGTTCGCTCAGCGTCGATCCGAGTCCGTTGCCGCGCTCATCCATCGTGAGCGTCCGCTTTTGCAAGATCGGAGTTCCTGGGCAACGCCGAACTGCCGCTCAGCAGCCGGTCGTGACCGGTGAGACGCCCGTCGATCTTGATGCCATCGTCATCGATGTGAAACTCGTGCAGCTCATTCGAGTGAGCACTGGCACGTACCTTCACAACCGCGATGACCCGCTTCAGACGGCTGTCGATTTCGACGTACCGCTGCATGATGATGGAGTCTGTCAGAAATGCGGTTCCATAAGGGCTGAAGCCCAGCTCGTAGTAGCGGTCCTCCAGCTCGGATGTCATCAACACCGTAACGCCTGTACTGGCCAGCGCCAACATCATGCGCGCCAGGGATTCGCGAAAGTCCTCGCGGAACGTGGGCGCCAGCGCCAGTTCGAAGCCGGAGAGCGAATCAATGACCACGCGGCTCGCCTTGAGTCGGTCAATTTCCGCGATGAGAAGCAGAGCGATCTCATCAACGGATAGAGGCGAGGCACGAGTGTCGACGACACCGATGCGGCCTCGGTCGATGAGTTCGGCGACGACGCGGCCGCGCGCCTTGTGTGGATGCTGCTCGAATGCGGCAATGACGCTGGTCTGCCCGACACGGGCGCCCTCAATCAGGAAACTTGCGGCCAGAATGCTCTTGCCAGACCCCGACGGACCGGCCACCAGCAGCGAGTAACCTCGCGGCAGGCCGCCGCCCATCATCTCATCGAGTCCGCGCACTCCCAGGCTCAGGCGCGAATCCGGCGGCACCGGGAACGGTCCGGCTCGCACGCAGGGCGGCGCAAATACCTTGAGGCCGTCGTTGTCGATGCGAAAGGTATGCAGCCCCGGTAGCGTCGCCTGCCCCCGCATTTTTACGATCTCCATTTTTCTTACGACCGAGTTACGCTGCACGCTCTGGCGCAACCAGATCAGACCGTCGGCGACGGTGAAGATCGGGCTCGATTCGCCCTCAATCACATACTCCCCGATCAGGAATGTCGTGGCGCTCCAGCTGCTCAGCAAAAGGCCCAGCTGCTGGAGAAACCGCTGCAACTTGAAAAAGGAAGTACCTGAAGGGCGAGCGGCGAGCATCACCGCACGGAATGAATCTATGAATACCAGGGCCGGTTTGTGCGACTCGACTTCGGCCGCGATCCGGCCGAGTACCCAATCGAGATCGTCGGACGCCGGGTCGTCGCCAAGACTGATGAAGCGGATCGAGCGGTTGACCTGGTCGCTATCGAAGAATGCGAACTGCTGCTGGTAGCGGAGCATCTTCAGCGGCGGCTCCCCGAGCGCGGTGAAGTAAAGGGCGGGGCGCCCGGATGCCGCGAGGGTGAACATGATTTGATGTGCCAACGTCGTCTTACCGCTACCGGGCGATCCGGCGAGGAGATTGAATGAGAATTCCGGCAGACCGCCGCCGAGCACAGCGTCGAGGCCGGGTACGCCCGTGCTCAGCAGGTTAATTCGAGCCTTTATCTTCATATTGGTACGCCCTCCTCCACGGCAACGCCGTGCTTGTCCCAGACTGCCTGCAACAGCCGGTTTGTAAGGGACGCTCCCACGAGGGTGCTCAGAATGTGAACGAAGGAGTGCAGCAACGCGTCATGCGCGGCGCCAGCAACGGATTTCGACTGTTGGGAAAACTGTTCGCCAAGAGAGGTGAAAACGTCCGGCACTGAACCTTTGCCCGCCTCCATCAGCCACGGAAAGGCAGCGAGGTTCAAAGAAATAGTGCGGCTATAAAGCGCACTGACTCCGCCCAAGCCGATGATCGGAGACAACGCCACACACACATCGCACCACATGGCGACCGCGGAATCGGCGAAGTCCTGTGCGTCCCTTAGTTGCTGCGAGCGGACCAATGGCGCCTCATTCATTGAGTGTGCCTGGCAATAATGATCGCAACTTTCGCCACTCGTATGTGCGTTATCGTACGATGAGGACGTTGTGCACTGCGAGAAGCTCAGCCCCGCCCTGACGCGGCGCGTCACAAACGGCTTTCGCTACAGGTCTTTGAGCAATAAACGCTTGCCGGTGCAGGTAGTTCCCGGCGGGGTTGTGCCGCTTCAGCGTGCGCTGGCGTCCAAGCCCAGAACCCACACCAGGATATCCGACTGACTGAGGGTTCCGACAATTCTGCGAAGTGGGAATGGCGCCATCTTGATGAGGGTAGGTGTCATCAGGATGTGATCCGCCAGTGCCCGCACCGGTTCGCGAAACACATCGACTACCTCGATCTCATGACGGGCTGCCAAACGTTCGTGGCACAGCGCGGTAAGATTAGCTACGGCCTTTGCAGAGTTTTCCGCATCGCCCGCGACGTAAAGCCGGAACTTGAAAATGGTACGTCGATTCATGAGGCCTTACTTCTTCCGTGAAGTGACCGCATCCGCACCCCGCATTTCCCGCATCTGATTGCGCCCTCGCGACAGTCCATGCTCCCGCCTTGCCGCGGTGCTCACCAACAGCTCCTTTTCCAACTGCTTCGCCGTAAGCTGTGTCCGCAGATCCGTGAGCCGCGCTTCCAGCTCGGCCTCTTCCGCTGCGAGTGCGACCCGTCTAAGGCTCGCATCAACATCCTGGGCCTCGTTCGCCACTCGTTCCGCGTTCTCCTTCTCCCAGCGCAGCGTGCCCATCAAAACGTCGCCGCCCGCGGTATATGCATCTGCGAGCGTCACACCTGCATCGCTCAGAATCAGTTCCCGCACCTGGTTTGAATGCGCTGTACCACGGGATTTGACGACAGATAGTCCCCGGTTGCGCTCGCCCGCCTGCACCAGATAGCTGAGGTGGATCCATGTATCGGCAAGGGTTGAGACCTGCTGCGAAGCCCTGCTCTCGGTGCCCGGCGCCATTTCATCGAGGAGGCTTGTGCACAGCAGCGTGATTCCGTTGGCCTTGGACCAATCGATAAGCCGCTCAGCCACACTGTGCGCGCTGAGGCCGGCGGACGACTTTGACCACGTAGAAATCGAATCGATCACCACACAGCGGGCGCGGTGTTCCATGGCTACCGTCTTGATGCGCACCAGGTAAGTCTCCGCGCTGCCCGTAACCGTCCGGGCGGACATCATGCGCAGCCGACCGGATGACAGGTGGCGCGCCAGCCGGACCCCGACCGAAGTCAGATCGCGCACAACCTCGTTGGAGGCCGCGTCAAAACTTACGAACACGGTAGACTCGCCGCGCCGACAGGCAGCTTCGGCAAAAGCCCCACTCAACGTAGTCTTGGCGGTACCCGGAAATCCGGTGATCAGCACGGTTGCGCCCCGCTGATATCCCCCGCCCAGCATGGTGTCGAGCCGCTTGACGCCGCTTGAGACACGAACTTTGCTGAGTTCAAGAACCCTGCGGCCCAGTGGCGTGGCGGTCGCAACCTCAAATCCCGCTTTGCCTATGAGAAAAGGGGACTCGTTCTCGTCAAACGCGGACCCGCGGTACTTCTGCACCCGCAGAGTGCGTTGCGACACGCCCAACACGACGCTGTGATTGAGAATAACGGCGCAATCAACCATGAACTGCATGAATCCGACGGGGCTCTCGCCTGCCGAACCCGCATCCCCGCCGTCCGCCTTACACGTGATGAGCGCGGTCAATTCGTGCGCCAGGAGCCACTCGTGCAAGCGATACACTTCGCGCCTTCTTGCGGCCGCATCCGTCAGAAGCGCCAGGAAGATGTCCAGCGCGTCGAACACGATGCGCCGCGCCCCGATCTGGGCAGTCTGAGCCTCCAGTACCGCCAGCATGCCGTTGAAGTCGAAGTCCCCGGACTGAATCAAGTCGGGCCGCGGCTGGGCATCGATGAAGACAATTTGCCGCCTGCGGCGCAGGCCCGCGAGGCGCCAGCCGAAGCTGCCGGCATTCAGGGCGATTCGCTGCGAATTCTCTTCAAACGCGACGAAAATGCCGGGCTCTTTCAACTGCGTTCCGTGCACAAGATACTGCAGACCGAATATCGTTTTGCCCGAGCCCGGGCCGCCCGTCAGCAGCGTCACCCGCCCCCGCGGCA
>FTJL01000010.1_pt2 | contig 13703 bp, 14 predicted proteins | sample 1658551 | NCBI WGS metagenome assembly FTJL01 (sample SAMEA3914835, study PRJEB12502) | metagenome | biome: forest; material: soil | place: Canada | collected 2011-07-03 | depth 0.3 m
GAGCCCACCGGCAACCTGGACCCCGACCTGGCGCTGGAAGTGATGCGTCTGTTCAGACGCTTTCAGGATGTCGGAGTCACTGTCGTCGTCGCGACGCATGACCTGCATCTGGTACGCGAATTCGGCCAACGCGAAATCGTGCTCGACAACGGCCGCGTGCAAGGCGATGCGGGTGACGCCTTGCCGAGCCTCATGGCGACGCGCTGAAGGCCGCAGCCGCTCGATGCGACAGCCCACGCCAACAGGACCATCGGAATGAGTTTCGCAGGGTACGGCGCGCGACACGCGCAAGCGTTCTTCGGTTCACTCGGCCGACTGGCACGCAACCCGCTCGCGAGCACTTTCACATTGCTGGTCATAGGGCTGGCGCTGGCGCTGCCGCTGGCACTGAGCCTGTTTGTGAGCAATGCGCAGCTGGCTACCGGCGGTTTCGCAAACGCGGTCGACTTGAGCGTCTACCTGAAAACGGACGTGCCGCTCGCGAAAGCGCAGCAACTGGCACAGTCCGCACGACAGCGAACGGAAGTGGCCGAGGTCACCCTGATCCCGGCCGACAAGGCTCTCGAGGAGTTCCGCACTTACTCCGGATTCGGCGCCGCCCTGGAGGCCCTGAAAGACAATCCGCTACCGCATGTGCTGCATATCCGCCCGCGCGTTGCCAGCGAATCATCCGCGACCCTGGAAACACTCAAACGCTACCTGGCCGCGTGGCCGGAAGTGGACACGGTGCAGATGGATTCGGAGTGGGTCAATCGCTTCAACGCCATACTGGACGTGATGCAACGCCTGCTGACCATGGCGGCGCTGCTGTTGGGTTGCGGTGTGCTGGCCGTCATCGGCAACACCATCCGCCTGGAGATTTTGAACCGCCGTGCGGAAATCGAGGTCACCAAGCTCGTGGGAGGCTCCAACCGATTCGTGCGTCGGCCCTTTCTCTACACCGGAATTCTTTACGGCCTGGGCGGCGCGCTGCTCGCCTGGGCGATTGTCGCAATGGCAGTGCTGATCCTGGGTCGCCCGGTTGCCAACCTCGCCCAACTGTACGGCAGTCATTTCGCCCTGCAGGGTCCAACGCTCCAGGATGTAGGCATCCTGCTGGGCGGCGGCACCGTACTGGGCTGGTTGGGGGCATGGATCTCAGCCGCCCGACACTTGAGGAGCATCGAGCCGCGCGCGTAGCAGGCACCGTTAGTGATATCCCTCGCCCGGCCGCACCTTTGCCCTGAACGTCAGGTACGCGGCCGTCATCATGTGAGCGAAGCGGAAGGGAAAGCTGGGGTTGAAAAGGAAGAAGGCGGTCAGCACTTCGTAGCCGATCAGCGGTCCAATCACATACGGGCGCGCCAGCATCAGGGCATGAGCGTCCACTTGAACTCCTGATCGGTAAGACCCATGGAGCCACGTGCGGGAGGAACTTTGCGGGCCGCAACCCGTTGCGTCACGTCGGGTGGAGTGTACGACGGGTGGCGGGCAAGGGTCTAACCTTTTGTTTCGTCAGGTAAAATGCCAGGTGCCACGGCCGGAACTTCCCAGCGCCGTTAGCACTCTAACCATGCGAGTGCTAGAATGCCTACCCAGCAACCAGGAGTCTCGATGACCGGAAGCACCGCCCTCGTCGCCCGTAATGGTGACCTCGCGCTGACAGGCGCGGTCGGCAGCCTCGATGCCTATCTTGAGCGCGTCAGCCACATTGCTGTGCTGACCCGCGAAGAGGAGCGAGCGCTCGCGGACCGTTTCCGTCAGGACAACGACTTGAGCGCCGCCCGGCAACTCGTGCTGTCGCACCTTCGTTTCGTGGTGCATATCGCACGTGGTTACGGCGGCTATGGACTGCCTGTCGGCGACCTCATTCAGGAAGGCAACGTCGGCCTGATGAAGGCAGTCAAACGGTTCGACCCCAGCATGAACGTCCGGCTGGTGTCTTTTGCCGTGCACTGGATCCGTGCCGAAATCCACGAATACGTGCTGCGTAACTGGCGGCTGGTCAAGATCGCGACCACCAAGGCGCAGCGCAAGCTGTTCTTCAATCTGCGCCGGCTGAAGAAGAACCTGACCTGGCTGTCCGCCGAAGAGACGGCCGCGGTAGCGCGCGACCTGGGCGTCAGCATCAGCGAAGTGACCGAGATGGAAAAGCGGCTGGCTGCGCGCGACCTCTCATTCGACCCCACTCCGGAGTCGGACGACGAGGAAGTTTACAGTCCGGCGGCGTATCTGCAGTCCCCCGACTCGGACCCCGCGGAGAGCGTAGAGAGCGCCGAGTGGGAATCCGACTCCTCGGACCGCTTGCACGACGCGCTCGGTAACCTGGACGCGCGCAGTCAGGACATCCTGCAGCGCCGCTGGATGACCGACGAGAAGGCGACGTTGCACGAACTTGCGGACAAGTACGGCATTTCGGCCGAACGCATCCGCCAGATCGAGTCGAATGCGCTGGGGAAACTCCGAGGGCTGATGACCGAGGCTTCGGCCGGCGCCTGACGAGCCTCGCTGACCTACCTTACGCCGTCGCGGCCTCGTGGACCGCGGCGGCTACCTTCTCGTGAACACCCTTATCCAGCGGATCGGGCACTAGCTCGTCACCGTGCGCGAGTTGCGCGATTGTCTGGGCCGCCGCCATCAGCATCACGTCGGATATGCGGCTGGCGCGCGCACTGAGGGCGCCTTTGAACAGCCCGGGAAACGCCAACACATTGTTGATGGCCTTGCCGTCCGCAGCGAACGCGGCACCGCGCTCACGAGCGACGAAGGGTTCGATCTCCGGGTCGGGATTGGACAACGCGAGAATGACCTGGCCGGGTCTTACCCATTCTGGGCGAATGAGGCCGCGCACTCCGGTGGTCGCGATCACGATGTCGGCGCGCGCCATGATTGACTCGAGCGTACCGCCTTCTCCTCCGAGGGCAGTCAGTCGCGCTATGGCGTCGGGACTGCGATCCGTACCCAGCACGCGGCCAACGCCATAGGCACGCAACAGGCGAACGATGCCGGTGCCTGCGGCACCGAGTCCAATCTGTCCGATCGTGCTTTCACGCAGATTGCGGCCGACATAGCGTGCTGCGTTGATCAGCGCTGCGAGAGCCACAACCGCGGTGCCGTGCTGATCGTCATGCAATACGGGTTTGTGCAGGCGTTCCTGCAACTTGCATTCGATCTCGAAACACTCAGGCGCCGCGAAGTCCTCCAGTTGTATCGCACCAAATGACATTTCAATCGCCGACACCGCCGCAACGACGCGATCCGGAAGTGTCTCCGTGAGCAGAATCGGTACGCCCGTGATGCCGACAAGATCGGCGAACAGGGCGGCCTTCCCCTCCATGACGGGCAGGCCGGCCAGCGGACCGATGTTACCCAACCCCAGAACCGCAGTTCCGTTTGTGACGATCGCAACCGTGTTGTCGATGGCCGTGTAGTCGCGTGCAGCACTCGGATCGTTCTTGATCGCAAGACACACGCGCGCAACGCCGGGCGTATATATGTCGCGCAGGATCTGCTGAGTATTGATGGGAATGCTGGCGACCGAACGAATCTTCCCGCCCCGATGACGATTGAAGACGCGATCCGACTTGCCGAGAAAGCGCGCGTTCGGCAGTTGCGCGATCCGGTCATAAAGACTGCGATCGGCCTCCTCGTCCATCTCGAGCGTGAGCTCCCACACCGTGTACCCCTGATCCCGCCGCAAAGCGGTCAGGTGCTCAATGGTCAGCCCAGCTTCGGCCACCACCTGGAGCACCTTGGCAAGGCTCCCCGGCTGGTGCACCGTCTCGATGATCAGAATCTCCGGAATCTTCATGACGCTCGCATTTCATAGCCCCAATCGCGCATGATCGCGTCCCGCGCCCTTGCGGGCAACCTATAGAATGGGCGGCATGCGCGCAGCGGTTATTCACGGCTTCGGCGGCCCGGAAGTTCTGCAAATCGAGGAACGTCCGGAACCGGTGCTGCGCGATACGGACGTGCTCGTGCAGGTGCACGCGACCTCCATAAATCCCGTCGACACCAAAGTCCGGCAAAGTACCAGCGCGCCACGCACCCTCCCCTTGATTCTCGGCTACGACGTCAGTGGGGTCGTTGTTCGCTGCGGATCGAGCGTCACCCAGTGGAAGCTCGGTGACGAAATCATCGCGGCGCCCAATCTCTTTCGCGATGGCGCGGACGCTGAATACGTAGCAGTCGACGCACGCAGCGCAGCTCGCAAGCCTCAATCGGTAGATCATGCTGCGGCGGCATCTCTGCCCTTGGTCAGTCAGACGGCCTGGGAAGCGCTGCACCTGCGGGCCCGCATCCAACCCGGACAGACCGTGTTGATACATGCGGGTGCCGGCGGAGTGGGTCATGTCGCAGTGCAACTGGCAAAGCTTCACGGCTGCCGTGTCATCACGACGGCAGGCCGGGAGCAGTCGCTCGCATTTTGTCGTGACACGCTGCAGGCGCACGAGGTCATTGACTACCGGAACACGGATTTTTCCGAACGCGTGCGCGAGCTCACGCAGGGGAAAGGCGCGCCCGTCATTCTCGATACGGTAGGCGGCGAGGTCTTCGCGAAGAGCCTGGACTGCGCGGCCGTCAACGCACAGATTGTCACGATTCTCGGATCCAACACCGGCGACCGCAGCCGCGGACTGCTCTACCGGAATGTGTCCATCCACTACGAGTTCATGGGCATCCCTACGGCTCACGAGATCGAGCCGGAACGCCCGGGCCATATTCTCAACGGCATCGCCAACCTGGTCGACGCGGGCTTGCTGCGACCGCACGTCAGCCTGAGGCTGCCACTGGAGAAAATAGCCGACGGACACAGGCAGGTCGAATCCCGGCATACGATCGGCAAGGTAGTGGTCCTGGTAGATCCTCGCTAGGCAGGCAAAAACCACGCTTTTTGCCTGCCGAGCAGAAAGCGCCGAAGGCGACTTTCTGCAATAGACTAGGAGAGGTTAGATGAGTCAAAGCTCCACGCCCCCGCTCGATTCATTGGACCTGTTCGGCGTGCGCGCCAGCCTGACCGACGATGAGCGGATGGTGCAGGATTCCGTCGCACGTCTGGTCGACGACCAAGTACTGCCGATCATTCAACAGTGCTTCGAGGAGCACCGCTTCCCCAGCGAACTCATTCCCGAGATCGCATCTCTGGGCCTGCTGGGATCGTCCCTCGAGGGCTACGGGTGTGCGGGCCTGAATGCAGTTTCCTACGGCTTGATCTGCCAGGAGATCGAGCGCGGCGATTCGGGGTTGCGAAGTTTCGTCTCCGTGCAATCCTCTTTGTGCATGTACCCGATCCATACCTTCGGCTCCGAGGAGCAGAAGCAAAAGTACCTGCCGGCCATGGCGCGCGGTGAGCTCATCGGTTGCTTCGGACTGACGGAAGCGCATGGCGGATCGGATCCCGCCAACATGAAGACGCACGCCAGGAAGCGCGGCAAGGATTGGGTCATCAATGGTTCCAAGATGTGGATTACCAACGGCGCGATTGCCGACGTCGCCATTGTATGGGCGATGACCGAAGAAGGTATTCGCGGATTTCTCATCGACAAGGGTACCAAGGGATTTGCGGCGCCGGAGATAGAGCGCAAGTTCTCGTTGCGGGCTTCGGTTACGTCGTCATTGTTTTTCGACAACGTCGTGGTGCCGGAAGAAAACCTCCTCCCGGGCGTCGTCGGACTGAAGGGCCCCCTGTCCTGCCTCACACAGGCACGCTACGGAATTGCGTGGGGCGTAATCGGCGCCGCGCAGGCTTGTCTGGCGCAACTTCTGGACTATACGAAGACGCGCGTGTTATTCGACCGTCCGCTTGCCCAGAACCAGGCCATACAGATCCGGCTGGCCGAAATGTCTCGCCACATCACAACGGCGCAGCTATTGGCATTGCAACTCGGCAGACTCAAAGATCAGGGCGCGATGCGGCCCACGCACGTCTCGCTGGCCAAGTGGAACAACTGCCGCATGGCGCTCGATGTGGCACGAGACTGCCGTGACATGCTCGGCGGAGCCGGCATCAGCGTTGAATACGTGCCCATGCGTCATATGCTCAACCTCGAAAGCGTGATCACCTACGAAGGGACCGAGACGATCCATCAGCTTTCGATCGGACGGGAACTCACCGGCCTTAGCGCGTTTTAGAGTCAGACGAAACACAGCGCCAACAGTACGAGCAAGGCCAGCCAGTTGGTCAGGGTCTCCCCGCGCGTGGCGGGTGCGATTCGCGGGGTCGTCGAATACATGGCGCTTGCTTCCCGTACCGGTGATGACGGGATCATTTCGCCATAGAGCCCCCCAAGGCTCTGAGGCGGCATTGTGGCCACCCGGCGAAGAATTGTGGCAAAAGATGGCGACCTCCCCCAAGACGATGCCGAGCACTGCCGATGCGGATTCCGCGTCGCCGCGCTTTAACCCGATGCGTTCAGCCTGTAGCCTGTGTACCTCATGAAACGCTTGGTTGCCATTGTCGAAGACGAACCCGCTATCCGAGATAACTACGCGGCTGCATTCACGCGCGAGGGTTACACCGTCCGCGCCTACGGCAACCGTGCACAGGCGATGGAAGCCTTTGCTGCCCGCCTGCCGGATCTTGCGGTCATAGATATATCGCTCGAGGACGAGCCCGAGGGCGGCTTCGAGCTGTGCCGCCAGTTGCGCGCGCTGTCTGCCGAGTTGCCCATTATTTTCCTCACCGCGCGCGACACCGAGCTCGATGCGGTTTCCGGGCTGCGATTGGGCGCGGACGATTTCCTGACGAAGGATCTGAGCCTGGCCCATCTGATCGCACGCGTGAACGCTCTGTTCCGCAGGGTCGACGCGCTACGCAAACCACATGAAACCTCCCAGGTCGTACGGCGTGGTCCGCTCACTTTGGACGCGGAACGCATGCAGGTCGAGTGGGATGGCCAGGTCGTGGTGCTCTCCCTGACCGAGTTCTGGATCGTGTATGCCCTCGCCCGCCACCCCGGCCACGTAAAGAATCGCCAGCAGCTCATGGACGCCGCCAACGTGGTGCTCGACGACAACACGATTACCTCGCACGTGAAGCGAATCCGGCGAAAATTCCAGGTCATCGATCCCAAGTTCGACGCCGTGCAAACCGTCTACGGCATGGGCTACCGCTGGGTCGACTGACTTCCCTACGAATGTCGCTGCGCCTAAAGCTGCTGCTGCTCGGACTCGCGACGCTCGTATTGCCGTGGGCAGGCACCCGCTATGCCCGGGAGATGGAGTCGGCGCTGCGCGAGGGAGAGCAGGACTCCCTTGGTGCCGTAGCCCAATCCATTGCCTCCTCCCTGCAAGGTCGGAACGATCTGCTCTACAGGGAAACGGACGCGCACGACTCGTCCGCCGCCGCCCCTGTCGACCTGCAGCCCATCGTGCTCAACACGCAGCCATTCCTCGACGGATACGCCGACGATTGGCCGCAAGACAAGTCGGCATGGCGGTTTTTCGAACGCGGCAACAGCCGGCTTGGGATCGTTACGGGCGTGTTCGAGCGCATGCTGTACGTGCTGCTCGACGTTCGTGACGATCACCTCGTCTTCGATGCGGTCGGCGCCAACCCGCTCGACTCCAGTTCATTCGGGGACCGCATCTGGCTGGGATTCCAGTCGCCCGACGGCGAGGAACACCAGGTTTTCATCGGAGCCACCGGCCCGGGTTCCGTTACCGCCCGGCGCATCGAAACCGGCGAGTACCGACAGCAGACGGCGGTCGATGAGCGGCGAATCAGCGGTGCCTGGCAACCAAGCCCTGACGGGTATCGGGTTGAGCTGCGCGTGCCGCTGTCGATGATCGGGCAGCGATTCGGCGTCCTGATCGACGACCGCGACAAGCGCGGCGCATTGCCCACCAGTTACGGAACCCTCAGCAGCGACGACCTGCATACGCTGGGTAAATTGGTAGCTGCGTCGCCGGAGCTGCCCGGCTATCTGGTGCAATTCATTCAGCCCGGATTGCGGCTCGCGGTGGCAACGGAGGACGGACGCGCGTTGGCCCAGGCGGACGCCCTGGCCCAGACGGCCGACCTCGGCCCCGCACCTGGAATGCTGGCGCGCCTGTATAGACGGTTCGTCGATGACCCCCACGCGCGCCGGACGATCGAAACGTCGGCCCCCATATACGATCGCGAGCACCGAGCGGTTATGGGAATCCTGCGAGTCACACAGACTCGGGATCGATGGCTCACTTTGCGTGACCGCGCGCTGACGCGCATGCTCAATCTGACGCTGGTCGTCACCAGTATTGCGGTGATTTTCACTTTCGTATTCGCGGCAAGGCTCGCGCTACGCCTTTCCCGCTTGCGCCGCGCAAGCGAATCCGCGCTCACGCGCGAAGGCCTCATCACCACGTTTCCGGAAACCAATGCCCCCGACGAACTCGGCGATGTGGCACGCGGATTCTCGACCCTACTGGGGCGATTGAATGAGTACACCGGCTATCTACGTACGCTGGCAGGCAAACTCGCGCATGAAATCCGCACGCCGTTGACGATCGTGCGTTCCTCATTGGAAAACCTGGAATCCGAGGGCGTCTCTCCCAACGCGCACGTATACCTCGAGCGGGCCCGTCAAGGCAGCGAACGCCTGAACGCCATTCTCGTCGCGATGGGCGCTGCGACGAGGGTCGAGGAAGCCATCGCCGGCGCCGAGCGCGTCCGGTTTGACCTCGTTCCGGTCATCGCCTCGTCTGTCGCGTCATATGGAAATGCTTTTCCACAACGACGCTTTGCGACAGAGCTTCCGGGTGACCCGCTGCAGATCGATGGTGCTCCCGATCTCATAGTTCAGTTGCTGGATAAGCTGGTAGACAACGCCGTGGACTTCAGCCCCGCCGGAGGCCTGATTACGGTGCGCCTGATCGCCGAGGCGCACGCAGCGGTGCTGGAGGTCGAGAATCCCGGCCCGCCGCTGGCGCCCGAGATTCGCAGCAGGCTCTTCGAGTCGCTGTGGCAATCGCGCAGCGATCGGGACAGCCGACCTCACTTTGGGCTCGGGCTTTACATAGTCCGCCTGATAGCGGAATTCCACGGAGGCGCCGCCAGCGCGGCCAACCTGCCCGGGGATGCCGGCGCGAGCTTCGTCGTGCGCCTCTTACGACCGTAAATCCCGAAACTGCGGCACCGGTCACCCCCACTGCGGAAGTAGCCCACAGGTTGATCCTCAAGCCGGGCGCCTCCCCGGCCGCTCTTGCTATGACCACGAACACAAGCGGATTCGTCGGGCCGCTACGGGGCTCGCAGGGCCGCCGGGTGAGCCTAAGCGGCGGATGTGGGCTAATTACGACATAGAACTTTCATTTAGAGCGAGTACAATTTCTTCACCGTCAAGGGGCTGCAGCGACTGCAACCACCGGTTTTGATTGAGAACCTGTGCATTGGCACCGGAATCGCCACCGCGGCGCGACGGGAACCGCGGATGGCTGATGCGTTGAGCCGACAGCTGCGGATGCACCGATTTGCAGGAGGAAAACGAAAGAAACTCGGACAGTCGATGCGGGCACGGGTAGAGGCAGCCGCTAACTTACTGTGGTTGTCGGAAACGTAGGCGCGTGGCTTGACACGCAGGCTTCGATTTTCGGCCGGAGCGCGAGCTCCAACGTTTCAAACCGCCAGCTAATAGATGCTCGTGATCACGCGACTCGCCGGCGCGCACTGAAGGGCGATTTTTGGATCTCACTTTTGCCCGCGCCCGGTCGGAGCTGACAGCGATGTACCGGGTCGTCGACACGACGACACATCAAACCCCGCCTCCGCAGCGGGGTTTTTTTTGGCCGCAATAATTACAAACTGTATCCGCCGGCGATGCGGTATCCAGCGGCCATTCCCGCGCTCCCGCGGACGTTGCGGCATCGCGCTATTACAGACGCATGGAATCCACGCAGAACCCAACTGAGTCACGATCTCTTATCGAGCTGGAAGTGACCTAACAGGCCAAATGTCGACGCAAATGCCGTTGCAAAATTGCAGTCGAGTGCTACGATTTTTCAATCATGGACATCAGCAAATTTTCCAACTCGGCGATCCGAGCCGGATATTTCAGGCGGCGCGGACCCGTGTCCAAGGCTACGGCGCGCAAGCAGATCAAACAGGTCACAACTCGCGCGCAGGCCATCAAGGTGCTGCAGCGGGCGGGTATAGTGACCCGGAGCGGCAATCTCAAGGCGAAGTTTAGATAAGCAGCGCCTGCGGTGTTGCATGTATCGCCGGCTCTTCAAGGCCATCATCGGCTTTCATGGCTGCGATCTGGAGGTAGCCAGGCGGGTCATCTGCGAAAGCCAGGCACTCAGATCGAGCGCAAATGACTATGACTGGCTCGGCCCGGGAGTCTATTTCTGGGAGAACAGTCCGGAGAGAGCTATATGATTCGGTTCGCTCCCCATTCTACGAAGGATTCAAGCTTTACGACGGCACTGAGTTCACCGAAAAAGCTCACCTGCAGATTGCGGTTTGCAACCCCAATTGCATCAAAGGCACCTTTTGGCCGCGAGAAAGAGTTACATGGCCGCCGCAAGGCCGCCCTCAAAAGACGGTAGGACGATCCAACCTCGCGCCGAGCCGGAGCCGGATTAACAAGGCACGCGTCGCCCAAACTGCCAGTCGATGAACATCAGGATCAGAAACGAAACCGCCGCTGACATAGCCGCTATTGAGGCCGTAACGACAGCCGCGTTTCTGCATGCGCCCCATACCAGCCACACTGAACAGTTCATTGTCAGTGAGCTGCGCAAGGCCGGGAGACTGACCCTCTCGCTTGTCGCGGATGCCGAAGGCATAGTGGTAGGCCACGTTGCCGTGTCGCCGGTATCCATCTCGGACGGTGCAGCCGGTTGGTTTGGTCTGGGGCCCATTTCCGTGATGCCGGAGCATCAGCGTCGCGGCATCGGATCCCAACTCATGCGCGAGGCTCTACGCATCCTGCGTGAGCAACGAGCCTCTGGTTGTGTCCTGCTCGGCGAGCCCGAGTACTACGGCCGGTTCGGTTTCCGCGTCGATCCGAACCTGACACTGCCGGACGTTCCCCCCGAATACTTCCTGGCGATCTGCTTCGACTCGTCGCGACCCCGCGGCACTGTCTCGTACCACGAAGCGTTCAACGCATAGGGTAAGTCGGAGGGGGGGCTGCGCCCCCCGTGTGCGTCAGCCCACGCCCAGGTGATTCAGAATCCCTTTCGCCGCCTCTCGGCCTTCGAATACCGCCGTCACGACGAGATCGGAACCGCGCACCATGTCCCCGCCGGCAAACACCTTGGGGTTGGTCGTCTGGAATGGCCGCTCCTGCGCGGCGGAGACCCGTACACGGCCATTGGTGTGCACCCGTATGTCGTGCTTATCGAACCACTGCGGCGGACTGGGCAAAAAACCAAACGCAATAATAACCGCGTCGGCCGGCAGCACCTGCTCCGACCCGGGAATGGCCTCCGGCACGCGCCGACCGCGCGCATCGGGCGCGCCCAGTCGCGTTTGAATCAACTTCACGCCCTCGACCGAATCGGATCCCACGATCTCGATAGGCTGCGCGTTGAACAGGAATTCGACACCCTCTTCCTTGCTGTTCTTGTAGTCACGACGCGAGCCCGGCATGTTTTTCTCGTCACGCCGGTAGGTGCAAGTCACCGATTCCGCACCTTGCCGAATAGCCGTGCGATTGCAATCCATGCCGGTGTCGCCGCCACCCAGCACGACGACACGCTTGCCGCGCATACTGACCAGCGATTCCGCGCTGCCCGGCAAGCCGATCTCGTGATTGATGTTTGAAATGAGGTACGGCAGCGCTTCGTACACGCCCGGCAGGTCTTCGCCGGGGAAGCCGCCCTTCACGTAGTTGTAGGTGCCCATTCCGAGGAACACCGCGTCGTATTCCTCGACGAGCTTCTCGAACGGCACATCGTTGCCGACATCGACGCCGAGCCGGAACTCCACGCCCATGCCTTCCATCACCTCGCGGCGCTTCTCCACAACTTCCTTCTCGAGCTTGAAGGGCGGGATGCCGAATGTGAGCAGGCCGCCGATGCGCGTGTAGCGATCGAACACGACCGGAGTCACGCCGTTGCGAACAAGAATGTCCGCGCAGCCCAAACCTGCAGGACCTGCGCCAATCACCGCGACGCGCTTGCCGGTCGGCCGCACATTCGACATGTCCGGCTTCCAGCCGAGCTTGAAAGCCTCATCGGTGATGTACTTTTCGATGGAGCCGATCGTCACCGCACCCAGCCCGTCGTTGAGTGTGCACGCGCCTTCGCACAGCCGATCCTGCGGACAGATACGGCCGCAGACTTCAGGCAGCGAGTTGGTCTTGTGCGACAACTCGGCGGCCTCGAAGAGATTGCCTTCCTGAATGAGCTTCAGCCAGTTCGGAATGTAGTTGTGAACAGGACATTTCCACTCGCAGAAGGGATTGCCGCACGCCAGGCAGCGCCCGGCTTGCTGGGATGCGCCCTGCGCATCGTACTGGGAGTAGATCTCCCGGAACTGGGTGACACGCGTCTCCACCGGAATCTTGGCCGGATCGCTGCGCGGAATGTCCAGAAACTGTAGGTTCTTGTCTGCCATCTTGCTGTCTTCTTGATTTACGCAGCGCGCCGCAGGTTCTCCATCAGCGAGTCGATCGAGGCCGCCTTCGGCTTCACGACCCAGAACTTGCCGATGTAGGAACGCAGATCGTTGACGATTTCTTCCGCCCACACGCTCGCGGTCTCTGCTACGTGTTGCTCGAGCAGGCCTTCGAGGTGCTGCAGATGCGATTGCATCGACTCTGCGTGTATGCGACTGATATCGATGAGCTCGTGGTTGTACCGATCGACGAAGTCGCGCTCCAGGTCGAGCACGTAGGCGAAGCCGCCCGTGAAGCCTGCACCGAAGTTGACGCCGGTCCGACCCAGGACGCATACGACGCCTCCGGTCATGTACTCGCAGCAGTGGTCGCCCGCGCCCTCTATGACGGCAATGGCACCCGAGTTACGTACGGCGAAACGCTCGCCGGCCAGACCCGCCGCAAACAACTGACCGCCCGTCGCTCCGTACAGGCAGGTATTGCCCATGATGATGGTGTTTTTGCCGATGAACCGGGCGTTACGGGAATGACGCAGCACGAGCTTGCCGGCCGCCATGCCCTTGCCGACGTAATCGTTGGCATCGCCCTCGAGGTACATGTGCAGTCCCCCGGCGTTCCAGACGCCGAAGCTCTGACCCACGTTGCCCGTCAGACGCACCGTGACCGGAGCGTCTTCCATGCCGTAGTTGCCCCAGCGCTTGGCAATCTCACCGGACAGACGGGCGCCCATCGAACGGTTGTAGTTCTGGACGTCGTAGCTCCATTCGCCACCGCCCTTGCTCTCGATGGCCGGCAGCATGTCGGCGACCATCCGCTCTGCAAGCTCGCCTTTGTCGAACGGAGCGTTGGACGGCGAGATACAGAACTGCGGCACATCGCTCGCCAATCCGGCATTCGACAGAATGGGCTGCAGATCGAGCTTGCGCTGCTTGGGGGTCTTTCCTTCGAGCACTTCCAAGTGCTGCGTCTGGCCGATGATGTCGGCCAGTTTGCGCACACCCAGGGAGGCGAGGATTTCCCGGACCTCCTGGGCGACGAAGGTGAAGTAATTCACCACCATTTCCGGCAGGCCGATGAAGAACTTCGCACGCAGGACGTCGTGTTGGGTTGCGACACCCGTCGCGCAATTGTTGAGATGGCAGATGCGCAGATACTTGCACCCCAACGCCACCATCG
>FTJL01008680.1_pt1 | contig 13628 bp, 10 predicted proteins | sample 1658551 | NCBI WGS metagenome assembly FTJL01 (sample SAMEA3914835, study PRJEB12502) | metagenome | biome: forest; material: soil | place: Canada | collected 2011-07-03 | depth 0.3 m
GCTCGGCCGCGATCGACAAGGGCATGGTGCTGCCCAGTATCACGGACGGCTTCACCGGCCGCGCCCCCGATCTCGGCGCTTTCGAATATGGCCGCCCGCTGCCGCACTATGGCCCGATCAGTTGGCCGGCCGGCAGCGTGCCAGCCGATGCGCCGCGTTCCATCACCGGTCCGCCGCGCGACGCCGTGGAGCCCCGATAGAATCTGCCGACGTACGGGGAGTTGGCGCGGGCCGCTGGCGGCAACGCGGTCCACAAATGCTGCTGCAGAGGCAAGGCGACAGCTGCGATACACGGCTTGTCCCCTCCGTTGCGCAAAATGACGGCGAAGCATACGCTTTGCCGCTAAATCGCTAAACGCGCTTGCGCCCCATCGATAGAAAGCTCGGAGGTGCTGTCATGGAAAAGTTCGCACGCTCGTGCACGGTTGCTGTGCTCCTGTCGCTCTCGCTCTGGCTCACGCCAGTCAGCGTGGCCATTGCCGCTCAGTCGGCGAGTCGCGTCACTGTGCTCTACGACGCATTCGGCAACCCCTCCAAGCTCGTGAAAGATTGGGGATACGCCGCACTCGTCGAGTACGATGGCAAGCGCATCCTCTTCGACACCGGCAATGACGCTGGCATCCTGGAGCACAATGTCGGGCAACTTGGCATTGACTTGAAGCGACTCGACGCCGTTGTCATCTCGCATCGACACGGCGATCACACCAGCGGGCTCGTTTACCTTCTGAAGGTGAATCCGGGCGTCTTGATCTATGTTCCGCAGGAAGGCTCGTTCTTCAAAGCGCGTTTCCCGCAGGGATTTCTGGAACGGGACCCAAGCCTTCCGGCCGATCTCCACTACTACGAAGGCAAGCAACCGCAGCGCTGGATGTCAGGTACGCCGTGGGAGCAGGCGAACTTCCAGATCGTGGCGCAGACGACCGAGATCTTTCCCGGCTTCTTCCTCATCAGCACGCAGTCCCACAAGACGGGAACGCAGGAGATGAACGAGCTCTCGCTCGTGATTCGCACGCCCAAAGGGCTGGCTGTAGTCGTGGGCTGCTCACATCCCGGCGTGGAGAACATTCTCCAACAGGCCGCGAAGATAGACCCGCGGCTGTACACAGTCACCGGTGGCTTCCACCTGGTGATGACACCGCGAGAGGAAGTGGAGCGCGTTGCGCGCATCTTGCATGACGATTTGAAAGTCGAGCGCGTTGCTCCCTCACATTGCACCAGCGAGCTCGGTTTCGCCGTCTTCCTCGCCACGTTCAAGGAGCGGTTCGATCACGCCGGGCTGGGCGCGGTTATCCCACTGCCTGATTAGCGGGGCCCTAACTAACTAGGCATCCGCTCGGGATTTCGCACAGGGCGTAGGCGATCGCGAAAGCGCCCTGGAGCGTGCGGCCACTGATTATCGCGGTGGCTGGTACTCTTGCCTGCGGCATCGAGAAGATCACCGATATCGCGACAGCGCACCCTAAGTCTCAGCTGGTCCACGTATTCCCAGGCGCCTTTTGCGGGGTACCGACCATCGTTGGTCACTATACTCATGGCGTAGTTTTTTCCCGATAACGGTGCGAATGAGGCGCGATTCCTTAGTCGTGGGAGTACGTCCGACGTCGCTGGTTCAACTCGTATACGTTCATCGAGAATCGCGTCGCGGTCCTCCTCGTCCAGATGTTCAGTTTCGGCGTCGAGCGCGGCCTCTAGAAGCAGCGACGGATGCAGCCGCCGCAGTAACTCTTCCGCCTATGGGTAAGGGATTTGATGCCTTGAAGGCTGGCGCCGGCAGCTTAGTGCTGGCGCTTCCTCCTGTCGTTAAGGCCGCGGACAGCGAATGTGACTGAACTCGGACCCCTTGCACCCCATGCTATCTCGACATACTGACATACCCCTAATATGCTGGGACGCATGCGGGCCACAGAACGCTTGGACGAAGCCCTACTCGAGCGCGCCCGCGAAGAGGCGAGCCGGACGAAGTCTGTTCGACCGGATCATCCGGCGAGGTTGGCATGATATCTTCCGATCCGCCGACATACGCCGTCAAACTCACCGCAGTGGGGATTACCTCCGCCGGGGGTGAAGTCCTCGAACGACCATTTGTTGCCTGATTAAGGGAGCAGCCAATGAAAGGATCCCGGCAGATTCGTCGAGGCGAAGCTATTCTCGCGGGCCGTCTCCTGGGCATCATCAACAGTAGCTGGATGTCGCAAGCCATATATGTCGCTGCCAGATTGGAGCTGGCAGAGCACTTGGCGCAGGGACCGCGGACCGCTGCTGAGCTGGCTGCGGTCACAAATTCCAACGAGCCCGCCCTGTATCGCCTGCTGCGAGCGCTCACGACCCTGTCCATATGCGAACAGCGCAGCGACGGAACGTTCGCAATGACTGCGCTCGGTGCCCTGCTCGGCTCAGAATCATCATGCTCGGTGCGCAGTTGGGCAATGCAATGGGGGGGATCGTCCTGGTGGACTTTATGGGGGCATCTCTACGAAAGCGTCAAGACCGGGAACAGCGCACGGAGCCTGCTCAGCGCAACTGAGGGGTTCGACGATCTGAAGACCGATGTTGCAGGCGCGCGCATCTTCAACGATGCAATGGTCGAGCTCACCCGGTTGGTGGCCCTCAATGTGGTTCAGGTGTATGACTTTCGCGGCAAGCGGGTTGTCGACGTCGGAGGCGGATATGGAGAACTGCTTGCCGTGATCCTTGAAGCATGCGGCGACGCTCGCGGCATACTATTCGATCTTCCGCATGCGATCGCCGAGGCGCGCCGTCGATTTGCAGAACGCAACTTGACCGAGCGCTGCGAGTTCATCGAGGGCGACTTCTTCCGGAAAGTCCCCGCGGGGGCCGATGTCTACGTGCTCAAGACGGTGATTCACGATTGGAACGATGACAACAGCCGCAGCATCCTGCAGACATGTCGTCGGGCCATGCGTTCCGACTCGCGATTGCTGCTGGTAGAGCGAATCATGCCGCCGAGGCTGGGCCGGACGCCCGAACACCAGGCGCTGGCTCACAGCGATTTGAACGTGCTCGTCGGCCTGGGAGCGCCCGAACGCACGGAAGCGCAGTTCGACAGACTCCTCGAGGGTTCCGGTCTGAGAAAGCGCGGGCAACAAAATGCGGGACCGATGTTCGCGATCATAGAAGCGGAAGTTGAGCCCAGTAGCCAGGCATAGACCGGCCCGATAGAAAGAACGCGACTGCCGGTCCAGCCTTGACACCGACTCGCGCGCGGTCCGTGCCAGACATCGGATAGTTATATCGATTTGGTATCTTGCATTACTTGATACCTTGCAATAAACTGTGCCCCATCGTACCTGCCGAACCGTCGTGACTGAATCCATTCAAGTCCAGCTGAAGAAAGGCGTCCTGGACCTGTGCGTCCTGGCCTTGTTGTCCAAAAGGGACAGCTACGCGTATGAAATCGCCGCCCGGCTCTCTACGGACGTGGGAATGAGCGAAGGCACTATTTACCCCCTCATGCGCCGCATGCATATCGATGGACTGGTGAAGACCTACTTGGTCGAGTCCGCAAACGGGCCATCGCGCAAGTATTACAATCTCACCTCCGCAGGCCGCTCGGCACTGGCATCGCAAAGATCCGAGTGGAAAACCCTGGTGGCCGCCGTGAGCACGGTTCTCGGAGATGTGAAATGAATCGCACGGCCTTCGTAGCCACTCTGCGCGAGCACCTGCAAGGACTGAGCGATCGTGAAATCGAGGAAATTTCCGCCGATTACGTGACTCACTTCGCCGAAGCGCTGCACGCGGGCCGCACCGAGAGCGAAGTGGCATCGGCACTGGGTGACCCGGCGCGATTGGCCAAGGAGTTGCGGACCGAAGCCGGACTGCGGCGCTGGGAACGCAAACGTACTGCGGGAAACTACGCCGCCGCGATCGCCGCCCTGTGGGGTCTGGCAGCGGTTGACCTGGCGTTTCTGATGCCGCTGATCTGCCTGGTAGCGCTGCTGGCCGTAGCGCTCGGACTGTCGATGTTCGTCCTGAGCATCATGGGCGTTGTGCTACTCGCGAGCCTGCTCAATTGGAGCGATCTGGAGACACCCGCGCAGGCCATCGGTCGGGGGCTCACCGGTCTCGGACTCTTGTCGGGCGGCATCGGCGGCGGAGCAATGGTCATGCTCGCATTGGAAAGGGTTTTGAAGCTTTTCACAAGATACGCTCGGCTGCACTACCGTCTGCTCAGTTTTCCAGAGTCGTCCACCTAACCTGCTCCCAGGATTGAGGTCATTGGCGTGACAAGACCACTCGTCGTCGCGGCCGTCGGTGGAACCGCTGTCTCGATCGTTTGCATCGCGCTCGCCAATGTCGTGAGCCCTTCTGTGTGGCCTCCCAATTTTCTCAGCGCTCCCGCCGGGGCGGATTTCGACTGGCGCCGCCATTTTCGCTGGCACTCGAGTTCGGCAAGCCCACAAAGCGCAGCGATTGTAAAACGCGAAGTGTCCTGGGCCGGAGCCGAGGCGCTGGAAATCAACCTACCGGCTCTGGTTTACTTCCAACCGGCACAGACGTGGCACGTCACGGTGCAAGGCACGCAAGCGACCATCGATCAGGTAGCGCTGTCCGGTGACGTCCTTGGGAGTCGATGGCGCGCTGCACCTGATGGGTCTTCGGTCGAAGTCAACATTTCAGGCCCTGCCGTGAAGCGGTTTGCGGTGCTCAGCTCCGCTCAGCTCGTCGTACAGCAGCTCCAACAGGAAGATCTCGAAGTCGACGTCCGCGGCAGCGGCTCCGTCGAACTCAGTGGCGAAGTGTCGCACTTGAAAGTCCGACTGTACGGCGCGGCATACGCCGATCTGCGCAATCTGCGAGTCGGGAATTTGCAGGCATCCATTCTCGGTGCGTCGCGCGCCGACATCGGAACCGTCAACGACGCTCAGATCGCGGTGATAGGTCCCGGCGCCGTCCGGCTGGCCCGTCGTCCGCTGCACTTGGCTACCAAGATTTCCGGCGCCGGACGCATCATCGCAAGCGAGCAGCGATAGACCAGTTCAAGTTGCAACGTGCCATCCTCAGGAAGAGCGAAATGAAGTACGCGATGCTGATCTGGTCGGGGCTGTCCAAGAAGAAATTGCGGACCTGCTTCACCGTTCTCTCGATAGTGCTTGCCTTTCTCCTCTACGGCTCCCTGCACGGCATCGTCGAGGGTTTCAACGGTGTCATCGATCAGATGGGCGAAAAGCGGCTGCGGGTAATGAGCCGCGTAAGCGTGACTCAGCTGCTGCCAATCGCCCATCGCGCACGCATCGAGCGGTTGCCCGGCGTCCCGCACGTGGCAACTTATGCGTATTTCGGCGGCTATTACCGGGATCCGAAGAATTCCATCGATTCCGGAGCAGTGGACGTGGAAAACTTCTTCACGGTGTTTCCCGAATGGAAAATCCCGCCTGCGCAGCTCGAATCGATGCAACGCACTCGCACCGGCGTGATCGTCGGTGCGAACCTGGCGGCCAAGTATGAATGGAGGGTGGGCGATCGCATTCCGCTGCATTCGGCCCTTTGGGTGAAACAAGACGGCACCAATGAATGGACCTTCGATGTCGTGGGCATCTATCACATTGCCGATGATCCGCAGGCCGGAAACGAGCTGTACATCAACTACGCATATTTCGACGAGGCGCGGCTGATGGACAAAGGAACCGCGTCGCAATTCATGGTAAGCATTGCGTCGGCGTCGCAGGCGGGCCGCATCGCGCAGGCGATCGACAACATGTTCGCCAACTCGCCAGAAGAGACAATCACGTTGAGCGAGAAATCCTTTCTGCGCGCGCAACTGCGCAAAATCGGCGATGTGAGTCTCATCGTCAACTCCATCGTCGGCGCCGTCTTCTTCGCGCTGCTATTCCTCACCGGCAACACCATGGCGGAGTCCGTGCGCGAGCGCACGGGAGAATTCGCCGTTCTAAAGGCAGTCGGCTTCAGCGATGCCTTCATTCTGTGGCTCGTCGTAGCCGAAGCGACGATCACCTGCGTGCTGTCAGCCGTGGCAGGACTGGCTATTGCCGCCGCCGTATTTCCAGGCATTTTCCGCGCGGCAGGAATCGGCAGCGTGTACCTGCCCACGAATGTCGCGATCCAGGGATTGGCGTTCGCCACGCTGCTGGCCCTGATCAGCGCGGGGCTGCCGGCGTGGCGTGCAGGGCGGTTGTCGGTCGCCAAAGCCCTGACGGTAAGGTAGGGAGACTTCCATGAGCACGACATCGGCGCTTGCGGCAATGATATCCATGAACTTGAAGAGCCTGCCGCAACGGCTGGGGACTTCGAGCATAGTCGTAATGGGAACCGCGTGCGTGGTTGCGGTTCTGATCTCGGTACTCGCGATTGCAGACGGGCTTGCGACCGCGTTTGCGGCCGCGGGCCATCCGGACCGCGCGATCGTATTGCGACAGGGGTCCACCGTCGAAGGCACCAGCTTCATTTCTAAGGCGGAGTCGCTGACCATCGCTCACGCACCCGGGGTAAAGGTGGCATCGGGCGGGGAGCCAATCGCCGCAGCGGAAGTGTTGCTGAGCGCAACATTGCCGACGGATCTCGACAGCGAACAGCGTGCGATAAGCTTGCGCGGACTGGCAACCGCTTCATCGAGCGTACGACCGGAGGTCGCCATCGTCGCCGGTCGTACGTTCCGCCGCGGCCTGCACGAGTTGATCATCGGCCGCGCCGCGCAGCAGGAATTCTCGGGCCTGACGGTAGGGAATCGCATCGCGCTCAAGGGCAGCCAATGGACGATCGTTGGCGTGTTCGAAAGCGGCGGCGATGCTCATGAATCCGAGTTCATGGCGGATGTCGACACGCTGCTGTCCGCGTTCCGCCGCAACTACTACAGCTCCGTCACCGTGCTTCTTGAGTCGCCCGCCGCCTTCGATGCGTTCAAGGCAGCCGTGACAAACAACCCCGCACTCGCTGTGGAAGTGCTGCGCGAACCGGAGTACTACGAGAAACAGTCGGAGACCGCAGTGAAATTACTGTACCTCGTGACGCATGTAGTCACCGCGATCATGGCGGTCGGAGCACTCTTCGGTTCGCTGAACGTCATGTACTCCGCGATAAATGCGCGCGCCACGGAGATTGCCACTCTGCGCGCCATAGGATTCGGCGCCACGGGCGTCGTAATCTCAGTGATGACCGAATCGCTCATACTCGCAATCTCGGGCGGCTTGCTGGGCGCCGCGCTTGCGTGGCTGCTGTTCAACGGCAACAGCATGAGCATGACTCCGGCCGCCTCGTCAACGGACCAGGTCGTCTTCCATCTACGGATCGGCGCCCGGCTCATTGCCACCGGCTTCATATGGGCCTGCGTGGTCGGATTCGCTGGCGGGCTGCTTCCGGCGATTCGAGCCACCAGAATGCAGGTTACAACCGCCTTGCACCCGGCTTAGCCGCAGGCAGGAGACGCAGGGCGACCGCACTTGAGCAGCGGCTCCGCCGGTCTATTTCTGCGCAACCCGAGCGGCCCCCGAGCGTGCAAAGGCACGCGATGCGGACAGTTCAATTCGCCGTCCGTTGCGTTTTTTCGTCGACCAGCCGGACGATGTCGCCCACATTGCGCGCGTCGAAGGCGATCATGAGCTCATCCGGTGTGAACTCACAGCGCCACAACGTTTCCATTTCCGAGATGACCGCCTGCAGGGCAAGGGAATCCAGGCCGACATCGACCAGATTCGATTGCAGGGAAATGGCCGCGTCCTCCTGATTGCAGGCTCGCGCAACGGATGCGACGACAACTTCTTCCAGTCTACTGCGCTCGCTTGGATTCATGCAGATTGCCTCGTTCGATTGGATTGGAAAGCTCGAGGCTGCTGCAGTATTGTTCCCGCAGCAGCCGCTTGCGGATTTTTCCATTAGGCTCCCTGGGCAGTTGCGACGTATAGGCGATTCGGCGTGGAAATTTCTTAGCGGACAACTTGTTCCCCAGGAACTGCAGCAGCCGTGCGGTGAGCAGCGCATCGCCGGACGTTTCAGGAACTGGCTGCACGACTACGAGCGGCACCTCGCCGAACAACTGATCCGGAAAGGCGACCACAGCGCAATCGACCACTTGCGGATGCGACAGGAGAACCTGCTCGATCTCGGCAGAATAGATTTTTACGCCCCCGGAATTGATCATGTCAATCTTGCGGTCGCATAGAAACAGGTACCCTTGCGAATTCAAGTATCCGACGTCACCGAGCGTGAAGTATTCGCCGCGCCGGCTGAGTGCCGTTTTCGCTTCGGCTCCCAGGTATTCGAAGGCCCATCCTGGCGCTTGTTTCAGGTAGACGTCTCCGGCTTGACCCGACGGAAGATCCCGTCCCTGATCGTCCAGAATTCTGATCTCGCCGCCCGGAAACGCACGACCCACAGTCCCCGGATGGCACAGCCACTGATCTGAATCGGCAATCGTGCCTTGACCCTCCGTGCCGCCGTAGAATTCCCAGAAGACCTTTCCCCACCAGGCAAGCATCGCGCGCTTGATTTCCACCGGACAGGGAGCCCCGCCATGGATCACCTGCCGCAATGAGGAGACGTCGCAGCCGATGCGAACGGTCTCCTCCAGTCGCAGCAACCGAACGAACATGGTCGGTACCATCGCCGTAGTGGTCACTGCGTGCTCATCAATCAACCTCAACATGTTTTCCGGCGCCCAGCCATCCATCACAATGATCGTGTGCCCCATGAGCAATGCGGTCGTTGCGTTCTGCATTCCGTGCTGGTGATAGAGCATCGTGCAACACAGGTGTACGTGCGCGTCCAGGGCTATGCCCTGCGCGATTTGCAGTTCGATCTGCCTCTGGACCGCGATCTGGGTCGCGCCCAACGGCTGGCGGATCGCCTTGGGCAATCCTGTGGTGGCCGATGAATAACACTGCACGCGACCCCACACCGTGCCGCCAAGTGGTTCCTCAGTGTGGTTCGCGATGAAGGCATGTAGGGACTCGTAACCGCGCGCAGTCCCAATCGCGATCAGCGTACGCGCGGCAGGCCGCGTGAGATGACCGATTGCGCGCATGACGGCCGCCGCGAGTCGCTCATGCACAATGAGCGCTTGCGCACCGGAGTTTTCCATCACGTAAGACATTTCGACTGGCGTCAAATGCCAGTTGATCGGAACCAGGTACATTCCGCCGAACAGGGCCGCAATATACGCAACGAGATATTCTCCACAGTTCGGGGCAACGATCGCGATGGTGTCGCCTTCCTGCACACCGGCGTCGCGAAGCGCTCGGGACAGTCGACGTCCGGTCGACCAAAGTTCGCGCCGCGTCCACTGCCTTCCGGAAGAGGCCTCGACCACCGCGATTCGGTCCGACGATTGTTGTGCTGCTTCCAGATATACCGTTGCCGACATGACTGGCCCCCTGCGCTCTCGTTGAGCGACGGCACCGCTTATTCGAATCTGAACTCAGCGCGGCTCATCGCGACGCGATGCACCTGGCGCACATCGCCGTCCCGCGCTACTCAGCTCAGCTGTTCCTGCGGAACCCACGTGCCATGCTCCTGTGCGCGCAGACGCAACGGAACTTCGACTCGGGCGATCGGACCCCGTTCGATACTCGCGGCCTCCAGCAATTGAATTTCCGACAGCCTCTCATCGTGAAGATCGACCACGAACATCAGGTAGCCTTCGTGATCCGGTTTCTGTGATGGAATGTGCACGTGCTCCTGCACGGTGTGGCGCGGACCAGCCACGTAGTTCTTGGTCTTGCCGCTCTGCACCTCAATGCGGGTGATCGTATTGAACCCGGCCCCGACGGGACCTGCGATTAAAGGTGGTCCGCATTGAGGATCGAATCTCTGGTAGTACCCTACATCGTAGCCCACCAGGCGGTCCTTCTCGGCCACACGCGGCATGTCGCCTCCGGGGCCCAGCACATATTCGTCCCACCCCGTCCCGGGCTTGGAAAGATCGAAACTCCAGCGTACGAAATTTCCTCGAATCTCCTCCGGCCGCAGCTTGACGTTGCCCGCTTCACGGATGAACGCGAACGGGTTGGCAGTGCGCACGCTGAAATCCATGTAGACGTGCGGACCTTCGGTGTAGGCGTTCATGAAGTGGTACGCCGAACGGGCCGGCCCGCGAAACCAGCGGAGGTCCGACGCAGCCCCTTCCCGGGGCATGATCCCGATGAAGCTTTCCTTGTCGGACTCCCAGATCCAATGCGGACCGCCAGCCGAAATTCTCTCCAGATCCGCTGTCGTGGGGAACACGGGAAAAATGACGTGCTCCTTGGTCGCCGCGAAATCGTGCATCATCGAACAGTACGGAGCCTGGAACCAGACTTCGCGGCGCAGTGTCCCTTCGCGATCGGCCACACAGAACGCCACGTCGCGCGACGCCAGCCCCCCTGCCTCGAAGCCATAGAACAGCAGCTCGCCGCTTTCCGGATCCAGCCGCGGATGGCCGGTCATGGTCTGCGATTTCAGCTTCCCATCGTAATTCCAACGACCGATCGTTTCCAGACTGTGCGGATCCAGCTCGACCGGCAGGCAATCCTCCTTGAGCGCGAGCAGCCGCCCGCCATGCCAAAGTGGCGTAGTGTTGTTGGTGCCGCGATCCTTACCCCGTACCGAAGCGTCGTCGGTGAACGGATTGCGATACAGCCCGTACAGCGAGCGGCGAGCGGCCCGTTCCGATCTGAGCCGTTCGGTCTGCACGTAACGCTGCTTCAGGTCGACGTGGCCGTTCTCGAAGCGAAACGCACTGATCATGCCGTCGCCGCTGAGATAAGTGTCGTGGCCCAGCATCGGCGGATACTGCGGATCGGCCGTCATCCGAAACCACGTGCCGCCGATCTCGGCCGGAATGGTTCCCGACACGACCAGATCATAAACATCGCACTCCACCCTGGAAGGCATGTTGTGCCCCGTGAAATCCATCGTCTGCGGAAATGCCGTTGTCATGATGTCTCCTTATCGTCCCTCGTACGTCAAGCCGATCAAGACCGGTCGACCCCGGTGTTCATGGAGTCCGTGGCGTTCGTCGTTGGATGCGCGCGGCCTGCGTCCCTCGCGGCCGCTTCCATCTGCGGCGCAGCCGTGCGAGCCGCGTCGATGAGGCGGTGCAGACCGGCGTTGAACTGATCCGCCACTTGCTCGATGGTTGCGCGCCGGAAGCGCTGGACGTCGTACAGCCAGTGCAAGCTCAAGCGCTCGTCGTGCAAGCGGACGATCAACTCGAGCGCGTGCGTGCGATTGGCCCGATCCGGATCCGGCGCACCGCCTACCGCAAGAATCCGTGTCGACATAGCGAACAGGGAGTCCGCGCCGCCCGAACCGAAGTGGCCCTGAAAATTCAGGAAGACTTCCGGAGGGGGTCGCGAAAGGCCCGCCCCGGCGTTCATGTAACGCGCGATCCCGTAGCTCATTGCGTGCTCAAGAGCGTTCGCCACACTTTGCTTCGTCCGGCGCAGCAGCTCATGCGGCCCGTTTACCCCTGTCATCGCAATGCCCACGGGAAACTGCGTGGCCAGCCATCCTACGGTCCGCGACACGTCCAATCCTGCGAACGCGTCCAAGCGGCCATGGTGCATGAGATCGACGCATACGTTGGGTCGAAGCGTCCATCGAGCCACCGCCTCCGCAAGCGCTGCCAGCAGAACGACATCGATCGGTGTGCTGAAAACCCGCTGCGCGGCGTGTGCAAGACGACCGACTTCATCGCGCTCGATCCGAGCCGTCAGTACGGCGGTGCCCGCAATGTCGTCCGAATCGTCTCCATCGCGAGGAAGCGCGTGCGAAGTGGAGTTGAGCAATTCATCCCAGTACTCCACGTCCCTCGCGAGATGCTCCCCCCGCGCTTGCATGGCCAGGCGCTCGGCCCACGCTTTGAACGATGTTGTCTTACGTGGCAGTCGCGCCGGCGCACCTGCGGCAAGCTGGTCGTACGCCGTTTGCAGATCCTCGAGCAGAATCCTGAAGGAGATGGGATCGTTAGCGAAATGATGAACGGCGACCAGCAGCTCCTGTGCTTGAGTCGATCCGAAGTCCACGAGCGCAGCGCGAATCAGCGGCGGCGAGCCGGGATCCATCGAGCCGGAGATGCATTCCCACGCGTGCTGCAACATGCTCAGCGGATCCGCCACCGACGACAGATCCGGGCAGTGGAGGGCAAAGGGGTCCGCTGCCGCCTCTGCCGTATTGAACTGCTTCCAGCCCGCCGGGTCGCGAACCACTTGCAGGCGCAGCGCATCGTGGTGCGCAATCAGCTCTTGAAATGCCAGTCGCAGCAGTGGCGCGCTCAGCCGCTTACGGCAGGCCAGAGAGAATGCCGTAACGTTTCGGTCGAGCCGCTCCGGATAGGAGTTCAGCGACATGCATTGAATGGGGCTCAGCGGAACCGGCCCGACCACCAGTCCCTGTTCGGCAAGACAACCGTCGGTCTGCGTCGCGACTCTGGCAAGGCCAGAGATGGTCTGATGCTCGAAGAACTGAACGACGGAGAGCTTGAATCCTTCCTGTCCGAGTCGCGCGATGATCTGGATCGCGGCAATAGAATCCCCGCCGACCTCGAAGTAGTTGTCGTTCACCCCGACGCGAGCGAGCTTCAGCACATCCGACCAGATGTGTGCCAGCAACCGCTCGAGCGCAGTGCCGGGCGCTACAAACCGATCCGCCAGCTGAATTTCGATGTCGGGCTTCGGCAGCGCACTGCGGTCTACCTTTCCGTTCTCCGTAAGCGGCAGCGACGCAATCACTACGAATGCCGACGGAACCATGTATTCGGGCAGCTCCCGCTTTACCCCATCACGCAGACTGCGCTCGTCGGGTACGACGAGGTGCGGAACGACGTAGGCAACGAGCCGCTTATCGCCGGGGGAATCTTCGCGCACGATCACGATGGCCTGTTCCACATCGGATCGCCGCGCCAGGACTTTTTCGATCTCTCCAGGCTCGATACGAAACCCGCGGATCTTCACCTGGCGATCGACGCGACCAACGAAATGCAAGTTGCCGTCGGCGGAATATCTGACGATATCGCCGGTACGATACAGTCGGCTGCCCGCAGGACCGAAGGGATTGGCGACGAAGCGCTCCGCGGTGAAGGCGGGGCGATTCGCGTAGCCTCGCGCGAGACCGTCTCCTGCAATGCACAGTTCGCCTGCGGCTCCGATCTGCACGGGCTCCAGTGTCTCATCGAGCACGTATATCTGAGTATTCCACAGCGGCCGCCCGATACAGAGGCGATCGCCAACGCCGATCTGCGCCATGGTGGAAGCAACAGTCGCCTCGGTGACGCCGTAAAAATTGAAGATCCGCCGTCGCTTTGCCAATTCGCGTACCCCCTCGTCCGAGCCGGGCTCTCCGCCGGTTCCCAGCATCTTCAAGTGCGGAAGCGGGTACTTGGCCAGCGAAGGCAGCAGGGCCGGTGGAATCAGAGCGGTATCGATTGCCTTGGCGTCCAACCAGTCCGCGAACTCGCTGCTCGGCGGCAATTTCGATGGCGGCACGATGCAAAGCTGCGCGCCCGCCCGAAGCGTCATCGCTATTTCCAGCAGCGCAACATCGAAGCCAGCGCGGAAGAACTGCAGAACTCGACTTCCCGGCCGCAGAACGAGATGCGCTACATGGGCTTCGACGGTGTTGCAGAGGCCGCGGTGAGACAACAAGACCCCTTTGGGCCTGCCGGTGGAGCCGGAGGT
>FTJL01000816.1_pt6 | contig 13615 bp, 14 predicted proteins | sample 1658551 | NCBI WGS metagenome assembly FTJL01 (sample SAMEA3914835, study PRJEB12502) | metagenome | biome: forest; material: soil | place: Canada | collected 2011-07-03 | depth 0.3 m
CGGCGAGACCTTCGATCTGGTGAACATCAAATATCCGGCCGAGGAACTGGCGCCCGGAATGAACGCGCGAAATCTCGCACCGAATACCCTGGCGGCAAAGAACGTCACCTCGCTTGCACTGGAAGTACCAATTGCCTGCCTGACTGCGGGCTCGGAAACGGTGATTGGCGGTTGGACTACGGCCAGCATCCGTCAAGGCGCGATCTTCAATCCGGCGCCCCAGAGCGACAAGAGCGTGGGGAGCGTCGGCGCGATCGCCAGTCCGACCGGACCGGATCTGCGCGGCGGTTCCTGGGTCCAGGTGTCGCGACTGGGCTCGCCTCTCGTCAATGAGCTGGTGATCGGCTTGCCCGACAAGGATCGTTTCAACTCTTCACGCCCCAAAGATGATCGCCAGTTCGCCGACTACGTGACCAATCCGTCGCTGCCGGTACTGCTGCAGGCCCTGTTTGGCGGTGCCGGAGTCAAGGCACCGAACGTTTATCCCCGAACGGACCTGGTATCCGCCTTCCTGACGGGAGTCACGGGACTGAACAAACCCGCGAACGTGATGGCGTCCGAGATGCTACGGCTCAACACAGCTACGGCGCCGACCGCGGTGGCGAGCCAAAGCGACCTCGGTGTGCTGGGAAGCGACAGCGCAGGCTTTCCGAACGGCCGGCGCCCTATCGATGACGTCGTGGACATCGAGTTGCGCGTTGCGATGGGAGTCCTGCTGGCTCCGTTCGACGCCAGCTCATCAGATCCGGACCCCGCTTCAGACGGATCGCGGCAACTTCACTACACCGACGGCGCCGAACCGAACCCAGCCGACTACCTGACGGTGTTTCCGTATCTGAACAATCCCTTGTCGCCCTCGCCCAGCAGCATGGCGGATTGAGGAGCCACATCCGTGAAAGCCAAAAATATCCTTAGCGTCTCGATTGCAGCCGGTGCGTGCACGTTGATGTACGCGTGCGGCGGCGGCTCGGGGAGCTCCTCGTCGACGACCTCGTCGATGACACCTCCACCGCCTGCCTCTACAGCCATGAACTACAACATGACAGGCCTGGAAGCCGTCGCCAAATTCAAATCCGAAAGTACCGACCCTTTCGCTGTCGACGGCGGCGCTGCGACATTGAGTCCGGACAATGACGAAACATCCGATCCGCTGCCGATAGACCAGTAGCACTCGCCCCGGCATGGCCGCTCGCGCTCTGGCGGCGGCGTCGGGGCGCTTCAATCCTTGGACCCCGTGCACGCTTTTGCGTTCGGGGTCGCTTTTTTTGCCCCTTTTTACGGTTAACATCGCCGCTGGACTGCGAGACTCCAAGGCGCATTTATCGATGATCGCCCTGCTCGAGGCCCGGCGCGCGGGGTTATTCGCGCGCCACCAATGGCTGCCGAACATAGTCGCTGGTCTCATTGTCGGCGTCGTCGCTTTGCCCCTGGCAATGGCGTTTGCGGTCGCTTCGGGCGCGCGCCCCGAACAAGGGCTCTACACGGCGATCATTGGTGGCGGCCTGGTCTCGCTGCTCGGTGGAAGCCGCGTCCAGATCGCAGGCCCCACCGGTGCATTCGTCGCCATCCTGGCCGGGGTCACGGCCAAATACGGCATACCGGGACTCGAGGTCGCAACGTTCATGGCCGGTGCGATCCTCGTGCTGATGGGCGTTGCCAAAATGGGCGCCGTCATTCGTTTCATTCCGGCCCCGGTAATCGTCGGTTTCACTGCTGGAATCGGCGTGATCATCTTCGTCGGGCAGTGGCGCGACTTCCTGGGATTGCCGGCGGTCAGCGGTGAACACTTCCACGAGCGGCTATGGCACCTGCTCGAGGCGTTTCCGCATCTGAACGTTCCCACCGCCGGCCTGGGGGCCCTGAGCCTGCTGCTCGTGATCTGTGCGCCGCGAATCAAGGTGCTCGCGCGCGTGCCGGGCCCACTGCTCGCCATGGCTACCGCCACAGCCATTCAGGCAGCCTTTCACTTACCGGGAGTCGCAACGCTCGGCACAGCTTTCGGCGGTATCCCTGTGGGCCTTCCATCGTTCGCGCTGCCCGATCTGTCGCTGTCGCACCTGATCAGCCTCATTGCACCGGCATTCACGATCGCGCTACTGGGTGCCATCGAGTCGCTGCTCTCCGCGGTGGTAGCGGACGGCATGGCCGGCACCCGGCACGACTCGAATCAGGAACTGATCGGCCAGGGTATTGCGAACATGGTGGCGCCCCTGTTCGGTGGATTTGCCGCTACGGGCGCGATTGCACGCACAGCCACGAACATCCGTAACGGCGGTAACAGCCCGCTGGCCGGCGTCACCCATGCCGTGACCTTGATCGCAGTACTGATGTTTCTGGCGCCGCTGGCGTCCAGTATTCCTCTGTGCGCGCTGTCGGCCATCCTGTTCGTCGTCGCCTGGAACATGAGCGAGATTCACCGCTTCGCCGCCGTCATCCGCAAGGCACCGATCGCCGATCGCGCCATCCTGCTGATCACGTTTCTCCTCACCGTATTTGCCGATCTCGTCGTTGCGGTCAACGTGGGGGTCATCCTCGCCATACTGCAATTCCTGAAGCGGATGGTCGAGACCGTAGAAACTCAACCGGTCGGGGCGCGCGTGCTCAAAGCGGAGCTCGAGGAACTCGGTGTCCAGGAATTGCCCGCGCGGATCATGGTGTATGAAATCGCCGGTCCGATGTTTTTCGGCGCCGTCGAGAACTTCAAGCGGGCGCTGCTGGAAACCCGCCCTTATCCGCAAACCCTGATCATCCGGTTGGACCGGGTGCCGTTCATGGACATCACCGGAATCCAGACACTGGAAGAGGTGATCGGCAAGTTGCGTAAGCGGGGAGTCGTCATTGTGCTGTGCGAGGCGAATCCGCGCGTCCTGGCGAAGCTGCGCACCGCAGGTGTCTTGAAATCCGATTCTTCCGAGGAGGGTTATTGCGAAACGCTCAAGGAAGCCTTGGCTCGGGCGGGCGTTGCGGACAACAGCGGCGGACCGTTGGCCGCGTCGGCAGGCTCAATCCCGTAAGAACATGGGGAAGATGTGCCGGAGGCCGACACATCTTCCCCCTCGATCGAAAACTTCCGATTGCGGCAATTAAAGGAAGTTTTTCCTGAACGTCACCGACCACATCCGCGGCATTCCCGGCGTTCCAACCCGGGCGACGGCCGGCGAATAGCCGGTAATCGTCGGACCACCGCCGTTCACCCCAGGAGTGGTGATGTCCGTGGTGGCTGCCCCGAGCTGCTGCCAGTAGAACTTGTTCATCAGGTTCGTGCCCTGCACGGAAATCTCCCACTTGCCTGATTGCGGCTGGTATCCCAGGCGCGCGTTGAACAGGCTGTAGCCGGGATTGATGTCGTCGGGCGACTTCTGCGGCAGAGTGGTGGAACCGTTAGTCGTATAGCCCTGGTAGGCCCAGTCGATGCGCGGCGTCAACGTAGCTCCCGTCCCCAATCTCCAGGCGTATTGCACGCCGCCGCTCATATTCAACTCCGGCTGCGCCCTGACCGAATCGTCGATGTATCCGGCCTTGGTGGGGTCGGATATTTTGCTGAAGAAATGCAGCCAACCCAGCGTGAAATTCACGTTGAGGTTGTCGATGGGCGAGGCGAATACCTGTAGCTCCGCACCTTCCTCGTACGCTGGAATCGTCGTGTACAGGAACCACGGACTGATACCCCTCGTTCCCGCAAGATCGGTCCCTGCCGGACAGACGGTGCCGGATTGGAAGAATGCGCCCGGATTCGGATTGGTAGCCGCGGCACACTGCTCGCCGAGCGTCAGATCCAGGTACTTGCGCCAGTCTTCGTAAAAGACCGAAGCGTTCACGCGCAAACGATGATCCAGCCAATCCGTTTTCGCGCCGACCTCGTAGTTGACCGCTTCCTGTCCCGATACCGGCTTCAACTGACCGACGGTCGATATGCGGGGATTGAATCCCGGCGACGTAAAGCCGCTTGCTGCCTCCGCGTAGAGGAAGATCTCCGGCGTGAGCTGGTAGTCGATGTCGCCGTTCCAGTCGCCGCGTTTGGCCGTGAAGGATGCCGGCGCAGGAAACACGAACTGGCCGTAGTGCTGGAACAGGTTCGTCTTGAATTCGTCCGTGTAGCGCCAGCCACCGGAGATGGACCACTTGTCCGTCAGCTTGTAGTTCAGGTGGACGAAGGCGGACTGGTTGTTGTCGGTGTAACCGTCATTGGCCACCACCTGCGGCAGTATCCCCAGGAAAGCGAACCCGTCGAAATTGGAGGTGTTGTAGGCGCGATCCCTGGAATTGTAGTAGAACGCGCCCACGGTCCAATCCAACCGATCGGCCAGCGAGGTGCCGGTCAGCTGCAACTCATCCTGAGTCTGGCGGTGATTCTGCTCATAGAAAGTCTGAATCAGGCCGAACGGCGTCAGGTCGCTGTCATTGATCCAGTCCGTCTGGTACTGGCGGTAGGCGCTGATGAACTTGGCATGCAGCTTGTCGTTTATGGTGTAGTCCGCGGTCAGCGAATAGCTGTACTCGTCGTAGCGCTGCGTCGCATCGTAGGTCTGCCCGGTGACGGCGTCGCCGTACGAAGCGTAGTTGTCCCAGGGACTCGGCGAGATCAAATGCGGGTTATTCGTATAGTTGAAGCCGAACTTGGGAAATACGACCGCTCCACTATAAACATTATTAATGGCATCGCTCGCGCCGCCGTAGCCGGTCAGCAGGGTTTGCATGGGCGGCTGGTCAGCCTGTTTCACGTAATCGGCGCTGACGTTGATCTCCAGATCGGAGGTCGGCAGATAGCGCAGCTGAACGCGCGCCGCCTGGTGATTGAATCCCCCAAGACCGCCGAGCGCGCAACCGTTTCCCTGTCGTGCATCCGTCGACTCGGGCAGCGTTCCGTACACCGATGCAGGCTGGCCCTGGGCCTTCATCTCGCAGGTGTAGTCGAGATACTTGCCGATGCCGTCCTGTGTTCTGGAGACACCGCTGACGCGCATGAAGAGCTTGTCGTCGATCAGCGAGAAGTCGCCGGACCCTTTGAGATCTACGCGATGATGCGATCCGTAGGTGGCCTCCACCGATCCGGTGTCGTCGCCTTTGGGCTTGAGGGTGATCAGGCGGATAGCGCCGCCGAGGGTATTTTTCCCGAACAGCGTGCCCTGCGGTCCGTTCAGCACTTCGACCCGCTCGATGTCGCCCAGATCGAATGAAGATCCGGTGAGCGTGCCCTGGTAGACGTCGTCGATATAGAAGCCGACGGTCGGCTCGAACGCATAGCTGAAATCGGTTTGCGTGAAGCCGCGCAGGCCGATCGTCTCAGTCGGACCGTAATTGCTGGTCGGCTGGCGGAAGTAGGCGTTCGGAATCGAATTGCCTATATCGTTGATGCTGGTGAACTGCCGCTGAGCGATATCTTCCGCGGTAATCGCGGTGATCGAAAGCGGTGTCGATTGCAGATTCTCGTTGCGGAACCGGGCGGTGACGACCACCTCCTGGAGACCGCCTGCATCAGCCTGGTCAGGCTGAGCCGTCGCTGCCGTTTGCTGAGCCGCGGCGGGCCCAAAGTGAAGTATTGAGACTACTGCGACTGCTACCGTCCACCGCAATGCACGCTGAGCACTCCGCCCGCCCACACAGTACGTCGCGGCCGAAGATGCCCTGTATTCGTCGATCATGGATCCCCCTCAAGTGACACTCGAATCAGCTGAAACCGTTGTGAAGAAATCTATTGTTGCGCGAACGCATCCCCTTTTCTGATGGTGAGTCTGAAGGCTCACTCAAGGTCGCAGTCTGCATCGATTCAGCGAATTTTGGCGAATTCACCGCTTCGCGGGACCGTTAGGCGGTCAGTGGCGGGCTGAGTTGAACGTCAAAGGAGGTACTTTTGCTAACAGTTTCGGCAGGAACGTAGCACGTAAACAACAGGTTGCGGCGCGAATTTTAGCTCGCCGTTTTGGATCGACCCATGCCGGAAACGCGGCCAGATGGCTATGCTCGTGGCTTATCGACGGAGGCAGCTCATGGACCTGGGACTCAAGGGGAAACGGGCGCTTATTACCGGCTCGAGTGCCGGCATCGGCTTCGCTACTGCCGTCGCGTTGGCTCGCGAAGGAGCCCATGTCATCTTGAACGGGCGAACGGCGGTGCGCGTCGAAGCTGGGCTCCACCAACTTCGTAAAGCCGTACCTGGCGCGCAGGCCACTGGTATTGCTGCGGACGTGAGCGGCGCCGAAGGATGCGCACGGATCATTACCACGCATCCCGATGTGGATGTGCTCGTCAACAACATGGGCATCTTCGAGCCGAAGCCGTTCATGGAGATTTCCGATGCGGACTGGCTGCGCTTCTTCGAATCCAACGTACTGAGTGGCATCCGCATGGCCCGCCACTACGTGGTCGGTATGCGCGCCCGAAACTGGGGGCGCATCGTGTTCGTCTCGAGCGAGTCAGGCGTGCAGATCCCAACGGAAATGATTCACTACGGCGTCACCAAGACAGCGCAGATCGCGGTTGCGCGTGGACTCGCCGAAACGCTCACGGGCACGCAGGTGACGGTTAATACAGTGCTACCGGGACCCACTGCATCGGAAGGGGTCGGCAACTTCGTGGCGCAACTCGCAGCTGCCCAGGGCAAAGACGCAGCGACCGTCGAGCGCGAGTTCTTCAGCACCGCGCGCCCTTCTTCAATTTTGCAACGCTTCGCAACTCCGGAGGAAGTGGCGGCGCTCATCACGTTTACCTGCAGCGCCCAGGCCTCCGCGACAACGGGAGCGGCGCTGCGTGTCGACGGCGGCGTCGTGCGCGCGATCCTCTAGCGTACGGCTCATCGATGCAAAAGCATTGCAATCCGGGCACCAAGGAGCTTCGAGAGTAACTTGAGCGGGTAGCCCGAGTAACGGGGCACGTCGCTCGGAAGATCGCGGTTCGCGGGCTTGAATTTTGCGCAAATACGCATCTGCACGGGCGGGATATCTCCTTTAAACAACGATCGGTACACGTCAACCCAATGTTTCCCGTCATCGAAGTTGAGGAACATGGCCGAATTGCAGCAGGTGGCGACGACACGGTTTGTGGCCGATTGCTCCCTGATCTTGTGGCCCTTCAAGAGCAGGGCTCCCCTCGAGCACTTGACGCGATCCTTCCGGTAGACGATGTAGGCGGTTCCGCCATCGGTATCTTGAACAGGACGCGCGTTCGGTAACGCTTCAATTTGACGGGAGCCTTCCTGGCAGTCGTCGCAGTAGCAGACAACGCTTGTAATAGGAGCGCCGATCGCTTCGAGTTCGACGCTTCCGCATGAGCACGAGGCAGCCATGACGTTCTTCGGTGGTGCGGACATCAGTTACTCCTCTCCCGCCATTGAAGGCACTGAGCCCGCAGCCGCGAGCGCAGCCATTGCCTGTGCTTTCGGGCATATAGGTAAGGTGGTCTCAATAGGTCGGCGAAACACTCCAGTTAATCTAAGGCTAGGAGGTGTTTGGCATGACCGGACGTCATTCGACGATCACAGACGCGCAGCGCGAAGAGTTTTGGCGGCGATATAAGGCCGGCGAGTCTGTCCTGGGGATCATAGGTGCGCTCGGGCAGCGGCGTGGCAATATTCATCGGGTGCTTGAGGCCTCAGGCGGCATTGCGCCTGCGCCGAGGACGCGCTCCCTGAGGGTGTTGAAGTTCGGTGAGCGCGAGGAGATATCTCGGGGGCTCGCCGCAGGGGATTCGTTCCGCGTTATCGCCAGACGCATAAATCGGGCTGTTTCAACCGTCAGCCAAGAAGTGGCTCGGCACGGCGGGCGATGGCGGTATCGAGCTGCTCAAGCAGACGCACAAGCGTGGGTATCTGCCCGTCGACCGAAGCCCTGTCTGCTGAGCCAAAACCAGCAATTACAACGGATCGTAGCGGTTAGACTCGCGCAGGACTGGTCTCCGCAGCAGATTGCAGGCTGGCTCAGAGACTGCTATCCCGGTCATCCGGAGATGTGGGTGTCACACGAGACGATCTATCGAAGTCTTTTTGTCCAGGCGCGCGGAGCCTTGAAAAAAGAGCTTGTTGGCCACCTGCGCACAAAACGGCGGTTTCGCCGATCTCGCCACGCAACTTATCGAGGGCAGGGTCGCGGGGCGATCACTGACGCGGTCTCCATACGCGAGAGACCAGCGGAAGTGGAAGACCGAGCGGTTCCAGGCCACTGGGAGGGTGATCTGGTGGAAGGCTCCCGCGGCACTTACATCGCGACCCTGGTGGAGCGGCACTCGCGGTTTGTCATGCTCGTCAAACTCTCGGAAAAAGGCACCGAGGCGGTCGTGGATGCCCTCATCAAGGCGGTGCGCAAGCTTCCAACCGCCTTGCGTAAATCGCTGACGTGGGACCGTGGAGCAGAACTAGCGAGCCATGCCGCGTTCACCGTGGCCACCGATGTGCAGGTCTATTTCTGTGATCCCTCGAGCCCCTGGCAACGTGGGAGCAATGAAAATACGAATGGCCTACTGCGGCAGTACTATCCAAAAGGGGCGGATCTCTCAGCAGTGACTCAAGCCCAGCTCGATGCCGTGGCGAAGAAACTCAATACCCGACCCCGAGAAACACTCGACTGGAAAACACCAGCGTATATTCTCGGCTCAAGTGTTTCGATGACCCATTGAGGCCAAGAACACTTTACGGCATTTGGGGATACCCCCAATGCCGTTGGGGGGAGTGTTGCCAGATGGACGAGCGGCTGCGGTTCGTGGCTCGGTTGCTGGACGGGGAGAAGATGGCCGTGCTGTGCCGGGAGTTCGCTATCTCCCGGAAAACAGGCTACAAAATCTTCTCGCGCTACAAAGACTGCGGGATGGCGGGGCTGACCGATCGGTCCCGACGTCCGTACAGGCGTTGGATCACAGCTTCGTTATGAGATCTTCATCCACGCTCCCGTCGGCTGGCCGGAAGAGCCTGAATTTTTCGCTCGTAGACCAAGCGAGCCTCAGTCTGATAAACGCAGCTCTGTGTCGCGGTTCTTCGTCGAGCCATTTCTGAAAGTCCTTCCGCAACTGCGCAGAGGCCGACGCTTCCAACCGTAAAAGCCAGATTGCGGCGGCGTCATTGATTGCTGCGGCTGTTTCTGTGCTCCGGTGGTTAGCCACTGACGAGTCCTCTGGAATTCGATTTCTTCGGTCGTGTCTGATCGATAGTCGTGCGGCGTGATTCTTAGCAGGACTCAAGGATCGTCAGCCGGTTTGGGCTTGCGCCGCTTTCGCATCGGTAGTGTCTGCATGCGCAGCAGCGCTGCATATCGTAACGAGAACTCGCTGAAATTCAGTCCCAGAGCTCGCGCGTAGGCTGGCGCCTCGGCGTACGCGAGGACGCGCTCGCCGTTCTCGAGCTTCCATACGTAGCTTTGTGGCTTGCTCAATCTGCGGGCGAGCTGCTCCTGAGTTAGCCCTTCTGCTTCTCGCGCCTCGGTGAGAAGGGCGCGCAGCGCGAAGTCTCCGCTTGAACGCAGGATCTTTCCCAAGCGGCACTCCTAGCCATTTAAGGAGCGCGGATAAATAGAGTAGGTCGACCCAAAAACCATTTCAGGATGCCCGTGCACAGTAACAATGCGAAAACGGCTATAAAATCCGATGGGCCCGAAACCAAAATGGGATGACTGGTGGAAAAGTGCCGAGAACATCGGGAAAAGCGCAGAGGTCGCCTTGATCTGTGACGACGCAGATCTGCCGCCGGCGCCGACTTCAGTAGCTGTCCTCCTGTTGCCGCAGTATCCGATCGTCCGAATGTCCGCAGATACGGCCGCGCTGTTTGATTCAAGGCGTCGAGCGGCTTGATGTAAGGGGGTGCCCGCATTGCCGAAGCGTAGAAGTCCCGCGAGCCCGCGTCCACTCAGTTGGGGCTGTGACTCGATACTGGGTGAACCTCGAAAAGGTCTGAGGTAATCACGAGCGAACGGTGTTATTGGCGGAGATTCCGGATCAGCGAACCTGAGAGCTTGGCGACGAGGGAGACCAAGCATGTTGAGAATGTTCTTGGCCACACCGATGGCAGTGTGACGGCAATCTATAATTGTTATGGTTATGTGCGGGATGACGCATCTGTCTGACGGGCAGACGATCGGGGTGTGTCAGGCTGTCCGCAATCCTGGGGTCCTGCCGCAATTCCCGGGCGAGTACCTCGCAACGAATAACATTGGGCCGATCGCCGCCGCGCAATCGCCCGTCCTGGCCACGCATCGATCGCCACCCAAAAAAGGCGGGCGGGATGTCGATCGGACCGGCAATCATTCGTCGTGTCCGGGCAAGACCGGCACCGATGCCCTCGGGGTTTGCGGCGAGCCGGGGCGACTACAGGAGACCGAACATGCGATTTCTCATCACAGCCGCCTCTGATCCGCAGGCGCCGGCGTCCGACCGGCCCCTCGACGACGAGACGTTCACCGCGTACATGCGGTTCAACGAAGCAATGTACCGGGCCGGGGTGCTCGTAGCCTCGGAAGCGCTGAATCCTGACCGCAAAGGTGTACGCGTTGGCATATCGAGGGGAAAGCGCGGCTCGAGCGGCAGTCGCCGATCAACGCGGCCGATAAGATCAAGGCACCGCTCATGATCATCCAGGGGGCGCTCGACCCACTTTCCCCCAGGGCCCAGTCGGACCGGATCGTCGCGGCGCTGCGTGCGCGCCATGCGCCAGTGACCTACCTCCTCGCGCAGGGCGAAGCCCACGTGCTTGGCCCCGGCAAGGTCTGGGCGGATCCGTTGAATAATCTGGCAGTCCTCGCGGAGGTCGAGAACTTCCTCGGCGAGAGGATGGGGACCCCTCGGCAGCGCGACATGACGCCAGAGGTGGCACAGCGCCTCAAGGAACTGATGGTCACTGGCTCAGACGCGGGCCAATGAGACGACCACCTTGGCATCGGAAGAACGCATGGAGGCGTTCGTCCGATGCTTCTTGACCGCCCGATTCCCGCCGCTCGACACACTTGTCCAAGCAGCGCTACAGAGCGCTCAGTAGCCGTCAGTGGAATCTTGGTCGGGGTGACAGGATTCGAACCTGCGACATCTACGTCCCAAACGTAGCGCTCTACCAGTCTGAGCTACACCCCGGGAATCGAATTCGCGCGCGGCATCGCCGGCTTAGGGCGAGAGGGGCGAATGCTGCCGGATATCTGAAGAGAATGACAGCGACGGCGGCCAGCGGCGCAGTTTAGGGGTCGCGGGGGTACCCCCGCAACAGCGGGGCCTTGGATTGGGCTATTGGCCGGACCCGCTTGCCGCCAGGGGAAGCGCTCTCTGCGGGGTCTTGAGTACTTCCCAAGGCCTCCCGAAACGCCAGCCGCGCCCGCGCCAGCAGTGACTGCGCGGCGGAGTTGCCAATGCCCAGCCGTGACCCGATTTCGGCGACCGAGTGACCCTGGATGTATTTCCACTCGAGCGCATCGGCGTAGTGCGGTGGTAGCCGGTCGAGCGCGCGGTGGACCCACAGTCCCCCTTGCATTCCGCCGCTGGTCCCAATGAGGTCAAACTCATTGGGCGCGGCGGTGGATTCGATTGTCGCACGCCGCTCAGGCTCGTCGTCGATGAGCACGACGTGGCGGCTGTAGCGACGTTGTGCGCGCAGGTAATCGACCGTCTCGTGCCGACAGATCTGGCACAACCAGGTAAACAAACCGGCGTCGCCGCGAAACTGCGCGAGCTTGCGCATCGCCTTTTCAAGCGTACTTTGCACGACCTCACGGGCTGCCTCCTTGTCACCGCCCAATCGCGGCAAGGCGAAGCGAAATAACCGCGGGAAATAGCCCTCAAAAAAACTATTGAACGCCCGCTGCTCGCCGGCCAGCATGCGCGCGACCAACTCAGAGGCGCTGGCGTCTGTCAGGTCCGGTTCCACCACCCTCCCCCCAGCGCCTGCAGCAAGGCAGCGGTGTCGGTGCACCGATTGGCGCGCGCCTGGGCCAGACTCAGGACAGCCTGCTGATGCGCTTGCTCGGCGTTCAGAACAGACACGTAACCCAGCAGACCGAGTTCGACATTGTGGCGTGCAGCCGCCAGGCTCGCTGCTGCCGCCCGCTCCGCAGCCGCTGAAGTCGTGACTGCATCGGCGTCGAACTGGAGCGCAGTGAGCGCGTCCGCAACGTTCTGAAACGCGGCAAGCACGGCGGCACGATACTGTGCGCCCGCCGCATCCAGCGCAGCGACCGCAGCCCGCTTTCGATGCACCAGGGTTCCGCCCGCAAACAGTGTTTGACTGAGACTGGTTTCGGCAGTCCAGAATGTATTGCCGGAGGCGAACAACTGGCCCATGGCGGTAGATGCGCCTCCTGCCGAGCCCGTCAACGAGATTTGCGGCAGCAGGTTCGCAACGGCCACGCCGACATTCGCACTGGCCGAATGCATCTGGGCTTCGGCTGACAAAACGTCCGGCCGCTGCCTGACGAGCGCCGCCGGGACGCTCAGGGGCACATCACGCGGCAGCGTCAAGTCGGTAAGCTCGAACTGCTCTTCGGGTTCGTCGTCTGGAAAGTGACCGGTGAGTGCGGCCAGCAAATGGCGCTGTTGCGCCAACTGCTTCTGCAACGCCGGCAGGGTCGCTTCGGTCGCGGACAAGGCCGCCTGCTGAGCCAGGACGTCCGTCATCGCAACGGCTCCAAGCTCGTACTGATGGTTGAGAATGCGCAACGACTCCCGTTCCGCGCGGACGATATCGGTCGTAGCAGAAATCTGCGCGCGTAGTGAAGCTTCCTGGATGGCTGCCGCCACGACATTTCCAGCCAGAGTCAGGTACGTGGCTTCAGTCTGGTAGCGCTGCGAGTCAGCGAGCGCCTGCAGCGATTCCACCTGCCGCCGATTCAGACCGAAGACGTCAAAGACGTACGAGACGCTGACCTGCGCGGTGTGCAGATTGAAAAGGGACTGACCCGAAGTGAGCGTCGGCGACAGCGTGCCGGTCGCATTCTGCTGCCGGCTGAACGAGTCATTTGCGGCCGCTTGCGGCAGGTATGCACCCCGTTGCGCGGACACCTCCTCCTGTGCCTGGCGCAGCGTCGCTTGTGCGGCCTGCAGATTGGGATTGTGCGCCAGTGCCTCCTGCACCAGCTTGTCCAGAGGCGCCGAATGGAATAGCGTCCACCATTGCGCGGGAATATCCATTCCGGCAACCAGGCGCTGTACGTCCCCGCCTGCGATAGCGCTGTCCCCGCCTGTCTGCGAAGGCACCGGCTGGCGAAGATAGCCGGACACCTGCGGTGTCGCGGGCGATTTGAAATCAGGGCCCACGGCGCAGGCGCACAACAGCCAGGTCGTGCCGGCTACAAGGCCCACTGTCCAGCCTCTTTGCTTCACGGCGTGGCCTCCTGGATTTCGCGTCGGTCCCGAGCGGGCTGACGGCGCGAGAAGAGCAGGATCAGCACGGGCAGAACGAGCAATACCAATACAGGAGTCAGCAACATCCCCCCGACGACAACGAGGGCGAGGGGCCTTTGGACCTGCGAGCCGATTCCAGTAGACAGTGCTGCGGGGACCAGGCCGACGCACGCCACCACGCAGGTCATCATCACCGGGCGCATCTGCACGCGGCAGGTCAGCAGAATCGTGCTGGTGCGCTCGAGTCCCTGTTCGATATGGAGGTTGTAGTACGACAGCACGATGATCCCATCCATCGTTGCAATGCCGAACAGGG
>FTJL01003112.1_pt5 | contig 13579 bp, 12 predicted proteins | sample 1658551 | NCBI WGS metagenome assembly FTJL01 (sample SAMEA3914835, study PRJEB12502) | metagenome | biome: forest; material: soil | place: Canada | collected 2011-07-03 | depth 0.3 m
AGGTCGAAGAGCTCGTTCTGGATCCGCGCCAGCATGGCGTCCAGGATCCCGTCGGTTTCGGTGTGCAGGCGCACCATGCCGAGGCAGGCGTTGGTTTCGTCGACGGCGCCATAGGCTTCGACACGGGCGTCGGTCTTGCGGACCCGCTCGCCGGTGACCAGGGCGGTGTCGCCCCTGTCGCCCGTGCGGGTGTAGATGCGGGTCAGCCTGACCACGGCCGTTATCCGGCCTCAGTGGTGGTGGATTTTGTGGACATAGAATCCGAGGAAGATCAGCAGGATCGCCACGAACTGCAGCGCCACACGCAGGCGCATGAATTTGTTGGAATTCGCTTTAGCGAATTCACCGCCTCGATAGAGGGAATAGAAGCCGAGGCCCAGGGTCACCACCACCGCCAGCAGGGCGGCCAGGATCAGGATGTCGAAGATGTCCATGGGTAAACCTTAGAGCGGCGGAGTTCGCCGCACCACCGCCTTCATCGTGGTGGAGTTTGAGTGAGCATGTCAGAGATTATGAACAGTCGTCCCGTTTTCACCGAGTCCTCCGAAGCCTCCACCGATCAGCGCCCGCCCGGCGTCCGGGCCGCGGGCAAGGCCAAGTCCCGCAACAGCCTGCTGCAGGCCGCCAAGCGGCTCTTCATGGAGCGTGGCTACGAAGGCGCCACGGTGCGTGAGATCGCCGCCGCCGCCGGCCTGTCGACGGGCGCGGTGTTCGCCAGCTTCTCGGACAAGTCCGACCTCTTCAACGAGGTGCTGCTCGTCGACCTGGAAGAGCAGGTCGAGCTGATGCGCGAGGCCACCGCGACGCCCGGGTCCACTGGCGAGCGCCTGCTGCGGGCCCTCGAGGCCGGCTATGAGCGCCAGCTGCCCCAGCTGGAGCTGCTGCGGGCCGCGGTGGCGGTGTCCTGGTCGCAAGGGCTGTCGGGCGACCTCGGCGACCGGCCGGTGCGCGCGGCGGTGATCGCCCAGCTCGCGGACCTGCTCGAAGAGGGTGTCGCCAAAGGCGAGCTCAAGCGCGACACCCAGGCCCGGCTGATCGCCGAGACCCTGTGGGACTGCTACATCCGCAGCTACCGCCTCGCGCTCTACGAGTCGTGGGGCCAGCCGGCCCTGGTGCAGCGCCTGCGGGGCCAGATCGATCTGCTCCTGGGGGGCCAGAAGACCGAAGGCGCCCAACCTCAGCACAGCTGACGACGGCTGCGGCTATTCGCTGACCCGGCTGGCCATGGGCTTATCCGTCTGAGGTGTTTTTCTGGCGGGGGACTGGTCACGGTTGGCGAGGCCCTGAGCCGGCGCTAGAGGTCGCCCATGCGCACTGACGTCCCCCAGCCCATCCGCCTGGCCGACTATCGGCCCCCCGCCTATCTGATCGACGAGGTCGAGCTCGACTTCTCACTGGAGCCCTCAGCCACCCGCGTGAAGGCGCGGATGAAGGTGCACCGCCACGGCCAGCATGCCGATCCGCTGGTGCTGGATGGCGTCAGGCTGAAGCTCGAGCGCGTCGTCATCGACGGCCAGGCGCTGGGCGGCAATCACTACGAGGTCACCGACGAGGCCCTGACCATACCGGACGTGCCCGAGGCCTTCACGCTGGAGACCGAGGTGGTCATCGATCCCCAGTCCAACACCTACCTTGAGGGGCTCTACATGTCGGCCGGCCGGTTCTGCACCCAGTGCGAGCCGGAGGGATTCCGTACGGTCACCTACTGGCCCGACCGCCCCGATGTTCTGTCGCGTTTCACCGTGCGCATGTCCGGTGACAAGACCGCCTATCCGCGCCTTCTGGCCAACGGCAACCTGATGGCCTCGGGCGATCTGGAGGGCGGGCGCCATTTCGCGGTCTGGAACGATCCGTTCCCCAAGCCCAGCTACCTGTTCGCCATGGTGGCGGGCGAACTGGACGTGCTCGAGGATTCCTTCGTCACCATGACCGGCCGCAAGGTCGACCTGCGCATCTATGTCGATCCGGGCCAGGCGCCCCGGGCGGTCTACGCCATGGACGCGCTGAAGCGCTCGATGAAGTGGGACGAGGAGGCGTTCGGGCGCGAATACGACCTCGACCTGTTCATGATCGTGGCCGTGCGCGACTTCAATTTCGGGGCCATGGAGAACAAGGGGCTGAACATATTCAACTCCAGCCTGCTGCTCGCCGACGCCGACACCGCGACCGACGCCAACTACGAGCGGATCGAAAGCGTCATCGCGCACGAGTACTTCCACAACTGGACCGGGGACCGGATCACCTGCCGCGACTGGTTCCAGCTGTGCCTGAAGGAGGGCCTGACGGTCTTCCGCGACCAGAGCTTCTCGGGCGACATGCGCGGCCAGGCCGTGCAGCGGATCAAGGACGTGCGGGCCCTGAGGGCGCGCCAGTTCGCCGAGGACTCCGGGCCGCTCGCCCATCCGGTGCGGCCGACCAGCTTCGTCAAGATCGACAACTTCTACACCGCCACGGTCTACGAGAAGGGCGCCGAGGTCATCCGGATGCTGAAGACCCTGCTGGGGCCGGAGCTGTTCCGGGCCGGCATGGACTACTATTTCGAGCGGTGGGACGGCACGGCGACCACGGTGGAATCCTTCATCGACTGCTTCGCCGAGGTCTCGGGCCGCGACCTTTCGGACTTCTTCAACTGGTACAACCAGTCCGGCACCCCGGAGGTGCGGCTGCAGCAGCGCTATGACGCCTCGGCCGGGACACTCGATCTGGAACTCACCCAGACTGTCCCGCCCACCCCCGGCCAGGCCGAAAAGCAGCCGGTGCCCATCCCGGTGCGCATCGGATTGCTCGACCAGGACGGCAAGTCCCAGAGCTTCCAGGCCCCCGGCGCCGAGGGCGCGACAGCCGAAGCGCTCGTCACCCTGGACAAGGCGAAGGTCACGGTGCGGCTGACCGGCGTGCGAAAGCCGCCGGTGCTCTCGGCCCTGCGCGGCTTCTCCGCCCCGGTGAAGCTGAAGACCGACGCCCAGCCACAGGACCGCTATGTGCTGCTGGCGGCCGATCCGGACCTGTTCAACCGCTGGGAAGCCGGCCAGAGCCTGGCGCAGGAGCTGATCCTGTCGCGGGCCAAGGGCCAGCCCGACGCCGAGGGCGAGGCCCGTTTCGCCGCGGCGCTCGGCAGGGCCGTGGCCGACCAGTCCGCCGAGCCGGCCTTCACCGCGCTCCTGCTGCAACTGCCGGAAGAGCCGGACCTCGCCGTCGAAATGGCGCCCGAGGCAGACCCCGCTGCGATCCATGACGCCCGCGAGCAGTTGCGGCGCACCATCGCCGGCGCCCTGAAGCCCGAGCTGGAGCGGCTGCACGAGACCCTCGCGTCGTCCGGCGTCTTTTCGCCCGACGCCGAGAGCGCCGGCCGCCGCTCGCTGGCCAACTCGGCCCTGGAACTGCTGGCCGCCGACGCCTCGCCGGAGGTGGTCGAGCGCATCCGCAGCCATTTCCGCAACGCCGCCAACATGACTGACGCCATGGGCGGGCTGGAGGCGTTGAAGCAGATCGGCGGGCCCGCCTTCGAGCAGGCGCTGGAAGACTTCTACGCGCGCTGGCGCAGCGAGCCGCTGGTGGTCGACAAGTGGTTCTCCGTCCAGGCCCGCGCGCCCGGACCTGAAGCGCTCGGACGGGTCCTGGGCCTGACCGCCCATCCGGCCTTCGACGCCAAGACGCCCAATCGCCTCAGGGCTCTGGTCGCTGGCTTCAGTCAGATGAACCCGGCGGCGTTCCACGATCCATCGGGCGCGGGCTACCGCTTCCTGGCCGACCAGATCCTGTCCGTGGACCGTTTCAACCCCAATGTGGCGGCGCGGCTGATCGAGCCCCTGGGTGGCTTCCGGCGCTTCAAGCCCGAGTTGGCGGCCAAGATGAAGGCCGAGCTGGAGCGCATCCTGGCGTCCGAAGGTCTGTCGAAGAACGTCTACGAACTGGCTTCGCGGGCCCTGGCCTGAGCTTTCCTCGGCTCGCCTGCCGCCTGTTCTGCGAGCGCTGCGACGTAGGACGGCCTATTAACCTGAAGCGGCTAGGGTTTTCCTGGGGAACCACAGGTAGACCATGGTCGAGACCGCTCGCTATCTTGGCTTCGCATTCGCGAGCGCGGACCTCCTGTTCGAGATCGGCGCCGACGAGCGCGTGGCGTTCGCCATCGGCGCATCGCGCCGTGTGCTGGGCTGCCGGCACGAGGAACTGGTCGGCCGGCGACTGGAAGACCTGATCGCCACGGACGACTTGCCGGTCGTGGCCGCCGTGCTGGATGGCCTCAAGCCGGGCGGCCGCAAGGGGCCCGTGCGCATCGAGCTGATGCGTCCGTCCAAGGAGTCTCCCCGCCGATTCGCCGGCTTCTATGCCTGCCGATTGCTCCAGGACGAGAAGACCGTGTCGTGCGCGCTCAGCCTGTCGCCCGTGTTCGGCGCCAGGGCCGAAGCCAGGGACCAGTATGGCCTCCTGGATCAGGACGGCTTCATGGCCGCCACCGGCCGCCTGCTCGAGGACGCCCACGAGGGTGGATTGGAGCTGGACCTGCAGCTCGTGGACATTCCGGGTCTGGCCAAGGCCCAGTCGGAGGTCGCGCCGGGTGGGCGCGGCGTTCTGCTGAACCGCATCGCCGCCGCGCTGAGGGTCGAAGCCTGTGGCGGCGAAGGGGCCGCGCGGGTCGGAGAGGAACAGTTCGTCGTGGTTCGCGAGGTGGGCGGCTCGTTGGGGTCGCTGCTCGAACGGATCGAGCGCGCCGGCTCGGACGCCGGCGCCGCGCTTCGCCCGGCGATCGCCACCCTGGCGCTCGACGATCAGATCGCGCCCCTGGCCACGCTCAGGGCCCTGCGTCTGGCGGTGGACCGCCTGCGTCAGGGCGGCGTCGCCGAGGCCGAGGCCACCTTCGCCCATGTCCTGCAGTCCACCGTCCAGGAGGCCGCCGACCTCGCCGCCGTGGTCGCCGGGCACCGCTTCGACCTGGCCTACCAACCGGTCGTCGACATCCGCTCGGGAGAGCTGTCCCACTACGAGGCCCTGCTGCGCTTCGAAGATGGCCGCGGCCCGGCGCAATCCATCCAGCTGGCCGAGGAGCTCGACATCATCGCCGACCTCGACCTGGCGGTGCTGGACAGGGTGATCGCCAAGCTGATGTCCAAGGGCTGCAACAACCTTCGGGTGGCGGCGAACATCTCCGGCCGGTCGCTGATGTCGGTCGAGTTCCTGGAGATGGCGCTGCAGCGGCTGCAGTCCGTGGCCTGGCTCACCGACCGGCTCAGCCTGGAGATCACCGAGACGGCCGCTCTGGTGGACCTGGACAAGGCCAACGCCGCCATCCAGCGCCTGAGGCGGGTGGGTTGCGCGGTCTATCTGGACGACTTCGGCTCGGGCGCGGCGACCATGGACTATCTGCGGGCCCTGACCGTCGATGCGGTCAAGATCGATGGCCGCTACATCGCCGACCTGGAAACCTCCGAACGCAGCCGGCTTCTGGTGCGGCATATCGCCGAACTGTGCCGCGATTTCGGCATCGAGACGGTGGGCGAACACGTCGAGACCCAGGCCGTCGCCGACGTGCTGAAGACCCTGGGGGTCCGACTGGGGCAGGGTTGGCTCTACGGACGGCCGACGGCCAAGCCCAGCTATGCCTCTCCGAGCGCGGCGCCCGTGCGGCGGATCGGAGAGCGCGTCGCCAGGGGATAGACGAGGGTGTTCGCCCGCAATCCGCTTTGGCCCCAATGCCCCGGCGCGTAAGCTCGCCCGAGGGTGAATCGGGCAGGGAGCACTGGAGCTTGGCGAGCCGCGGTCGGGGCAACAAAGGCGGCTCGGAAGGCGAAGCCGACCTGACAGGCTCGACCGCGCCGAGATCGAGCGGCTCCATGCGCGTGGCCATGCTGCTCGCCATCCTCCTGATGGCGCTCTACGTCGTTTTCCAAATGCACCACCTGTCGCTGTCGATGGCCAAGACAGACCCGACAGGCCAGGAGCTCCAGGAGCGCGCGGCCCTGGGCGGGGCTCGCGCCGAGGCCCGGCTGGCGTCGCTGAGAGCGGCGCTGATCGCCGCCCGCCAACAGGCCAACCGCGATCCTTCCGATCCCATCGAGGCGGCCGAGCTTGTGGTGAAGGCCGGCGCTCCGGCGATCAACGCCGCCGCTGTCATCGACGAGTCCGGCGTCCTGGCGCGCAGTGGCGGCTCCCCCAAGGGGGCGGACCTGGTCATGGCGGCCAAGGCCGCCCGCGCGGCCGGCAAGCCGGTCTGGATCGGCGGGTCGAACGACTGGCTCTATGCCGCCGTCGGCGCTTCGGGGCCCCGGGGGCCGGTCGAGATCGTCGCCGCCACGGAGGCCGCCAGCCTGATCGGCGATGACGCCATCGCGCCGGTGCAGGCGATCGCCACGCCGGACGGCCAGATCGTCACCATCAACGCGCCGGGATCAGCCGCGGGCGCGGCCACGCTCAAGGAAGCCCTTTCGATCACCCCCGCCGACGTCTCTTCCGGCGAAGCCCAGGCCAGGCTGCCCGACCGCGGCCCGGTGAGGCTGGCGGTCAAGACCATCGGCGATGGCTCGCTGGTGGAGCTGGTGGGCCAGCCGGGCCAGATCCCCGGCGTCCTGGCCGGCGCCTTCCTGACCAACCTGGTCAACGTCTTCGGGCCCTTGACCATCGGCGCCCTGCTGACCGTGCTTCTGATGCTGCAACACCGCCAGGCGATGCATGCGCAGAAGGCCTATTCCGAAACCGAACAGCGCTTCCGCCTGGCCGTGGAGGCCGCGCGCTGCGGCATCTGGGAGTGGGACCTCAAGGCCGACCGGGTGTTCCTGTCGGACGTCACGGGCGCCATCCTGGGCTGGGGCGGCGGCGGCATGGTCGACGGCGCCCAGGTGCTGGATCGGATCGCGCCGGACCATCGCGAGCGCGTGCGCCAGGCGCTGGAAGCCGCCAAGGCCTATGGCGCGTTCGATGTCTCCTTCCGGGTGCCCGATCGCCATGGCCGCACCGCCTGGATCGACGCCCGCGGCCAGGGGCTGGATCCCACCGAGCATGGCTATGGCCGCATCATCGGCGTGGCGCTCGACGTCACCGAGGAGCGCTTGGCCCAGGCCCGGGCCCAGGCGGCGGAAAATCGCCTGCGCGACGCCATCAACAGCGTCTCGGAAGCCTTCGTGCTCTGGGATCGCCTGGGCCGGCTCCAGCTCTGCAATGACAACTTCCGCACCTTCTTCGCCCTCGAGCCCCGCATCCTGAAGCCCGGCGCGTCGCGCGAGAGCGTGGTGCGTTTCGCCCAGCTGGCCATCCGCCGCGAACATCCATCGCCGCTCGGCAAGGGGGTGCGGGAGGTGGAGCTGAATGACGGTCGCTGGCTGCAGATCTCCGAGCGCCGCACCGCCGAGGGGGGCCTGGTCGTCACCGCCATCGACATCTCGGCGATCAAGCAGCAGGAAGCCGTCCGGCGGAAGAACGAGGAGGCGCTGCAGCAGGCGGTGCACGACCTTCAGGCCAGCCAGGAGCAGCTGGCCGAGCTCGCCCGCAAGTACGAAGCCGAGAAGATCCGGGCCGAGGGCGCCAACAAGGCCAAGAGCGAGTTCCTGGCCAATATGAGCCACGAGCTGCGCACGCCGCTGAATGCGATCAACGGGTTCTCCGAGATCATGGTCAACCAGCTGTTCGGCGAGCTCGGCGACAAGCGCTACGTCGAATACGCCCAGGACATCCTGAGCTCGGGCCAGCACCTGCTCGCGCTGATCAACGATGTGCTCGACATGGCCAAGATCGAGGCCGGCAAGCTCAACATCAAGTTCGAGCCCATGCAGCTGGACGAGCTGATCGATGACGCCGTCCGACTGATGCGCAACCGCGCCGAGACCTCCGGATTGGAGCTGACGGTGGACCTGCCGGCGCTGCCCGAGATCGAAGCCGACTACCGGGCGGTGAAGCAGGTGCTGCTGAACCTGCTGTCGAACGCCATCAAGTTCACGCCGCGCGGGGGCAAGGTGACGGTCAATGCGTCGCTGGAGATGGGGCCGGGCGGCGAACGGGTCAGGGTCGCGGTCGTCGATACCGGCATCGGCATCTCCCAGCAGGACATGCAGCGCCTGGCCAAGCCGTTCGAACAGATCGAGAGCCAGCTCTCCAAGACCCAGCAGGGCTCCGGCCTGGGCCTGGCCCTGACCAAGTCGCTGGTCGAGATGCATCAGGGCCAGCTCGACATGGAAAGCGAGCCCGGCAAGGGCACCACGGTCAGCTTCACCCTTTTGGTGAACCAGCCTCAGGGCGACACGCAATCGACGCCCGGCTCGGCCTACGCCGCGTGAACGGGCAGGGGGTGTGACCAGCGCTACTTGCCCCGCGCCGACACCGCCCTAGACTTCCTTCCGCTCGCGCCAAGCCGGGGAACAATGCAAGCGCAGACCAGTCTCGCCCTCATCGTCGTGGCTCTATTGCTCTGCAAGCACATGGTCTTCGATTTCGTGCTGCAGACCCGCTACCAGCTGGATCACAAGCACCTCTATGGGCATCCGGGCGGCCTGCTCCACGCCGGCCTTCACCTCGTCGGCACGGCGGCCGCGATCGTCATCGCCCGCCCCACGCCGATGCTGTTCGCTGGCGTCCTGGCGGCGGAGTTCGTGGTCCACTACCACGTCGACTGGATCAAGGAGCAGTTGCTGCGGCGCGGCGGCTGGGACCGTTCGGACGTACGCTATTGGGCCGTGTTCGGCGGCGACCAGCTGCTCCACCAGCTGGGCTACCTGCTGATCGCCGTGGTGCTGGTCAGCCGATGAGCCGGGCGAGCTCCGCCAGCACCAGAAGGCCGAAGGCGAGCTGGGCAGAGCGGATGGCGATCTGGAAGTGGGAGAACTTGTTGCGGCAGATGCCCGCCAGCATGTGCAGGTGGGCCAGCTTGTCGCGTCGCTCGCTCTCGGCGTCCAGCTTCTCCATGGTCTCGATGTAGCGTTCGAGCGGCAGGTGGAAGACCGGCGCTTCCCAGAAGATGTGGTCCTCCCGGCCCCGGCGGATGCGCGGCAACACCGTGGTCAGGGAGAAGTGGCAGGAAATCAGGAACGCCGCCGCCGCCAGCAGGAACAGGCCGTTGATCGCCATGAGCACCAGCCCGGGGTGGCCCGCGCGGCCGTTCACGAAAGCATCGATGCAGAAGATCACCATGGCGCCGTCGAAGGCCAGCAGGACGCCGGCCTTGGCGTCGCACAGCACGATGTTGTCCTGCAGCACGCCCCGCTCGAAGTCCGCGAATCGCTCGTGGATCAGCTCGCGTTCGATGCGGGCGATTTCCTGCACGGGATTGGTCGGCATCTCCGGCTCCTCGTCTTCCGCTCGCCCACACTTCCACCCCGGCGGCGCCAGCACGGTGACGGGCGTCACAGGGGTCCGAGCCGGCGTTCGGTGAAGCTTCAGCCGTCGCTCGAGCGACCAAGCTGAAGGAACTTAGCCATGTCGTTTCTGTCCCGTCCATTGGCGGCCGCTCTGCTGAGTGCGGCCGTCGCGATCCCCTGCTTCGCATCCGCCCAGAGCACGGTGCATGAAGTGGTGGTCCGGCCCAACACCGCCGGCGCCGAAGTCCGCGCCGAGAAGGTGTCCTTTTCGGATCTGAACCTGGACCATCCCTCCGGCGCCCGTGCGCTTCTCCAGCGCATCCGCGGCGCGGCCCAGCGTGTCTGCGGTCCCGAGGAGGGCCTGCATTCGGATGACAGCTTCAAGGTCTGCGTCCGCACGGCCGTCAATCGCGCGGTCACCGACCTGGACAATCCGCTGGTGAGCTCGCTGAACCAGAAGCGCGGCTGACCCACAGCATCTTCGCCTCCCTGAGCCGGCCGAGCTTCTCGGCCGGCTCTTCGGCGTCAGGAACGCCCGCCGGACAGCCTCGCCGCTTCGGCCTTGCAGTCGTAAGGCAATCCCGGTGCGCTGCAGACGTCCGGCCAGTTGCCGGTCTTCGTCCAGTAGTCGAGCAACCCGAAATGGGCGGCCAGGGCGATGAAGCGCCGATCCTGTCGCAGGGCCTGTGCTTGGGGCAGGAAGAGGATCATCGTCGCGTTGTCGGTCGACAGGGCGCTGCGCGGAATGCGTCCAGCCAGCGAGAAGGCGTCGTCGACGAACCCCAGCCACGAGAGCTGCAACACCTGGTTCCCAAGCGTGATCGGGGTGGCGGAACGGGGATCGAGGATGTTCGAGCGCGCGCGGGCCAGGGCCGCGGGCGCCCTTGTCCTGCCTGCCTCGACCTCGAGTCTGATGCGGTCGAGATCGGCGAGCGACAGCGCGCCGGGCTGCTGGGCGGGGGTTGTCAGGAAGGTCTGCAATCCTTTCCAGTCACCGATGGTCTCGTAAAGCACCAGGCGGTCGGTCCACAGGAAGTTCGCCGGCCACAGACGCGTCAGCCTCGCGAACTCCTGGCTCGCCGCCTGCGTCTTGCCGTTGAGGAGGAGCCACTGCACGGCATCGGTGTCGGTGCTGAGCGGATTGGCCGCGACAGCGCGTTGGGTGGCCGCGAGCGCCTCGCCCGAACGCCCCACGTCTCCGAGGAAAACACCTTTGAAATTCTCGCCATAAGGCCAGGTCGGATCGAAAGGCACTCCCATGATCGCCTTGTCACGGTCGACGAAGTCCGCTGAGGGTATCAAGAGGTAGCGGGCGACCCGGGCGTCGATGTCGGTCGGATCGAGACGCAGCGCGGCGTCGCTTTCCGCCTTGGCCTCCCTGACCAGCTGGTCGTTCATCGTCGGTGGAAGAAAGGTCCGATAGTAGGCGGCGAATTTCGCCAGCATGGAATGCCCGGCGGCGAATCCGGGAGCCCGCGCGACCAGCTGTCGGCTGGTGTCCAACAGGCCGAGGATCGCGCGGCTGTTGTCGGTGGTGGCCTGATCCTCGAAGATGTCGCAGGTCTTGAGCAACAGGGTGAGCGCCTCCGGTTCGTAGAGCCCACCCTTGGGCCGCAGCGCGCGTGAGGTGCAGTTCAGGACCGCGATGATCCGGGCGCCGAGCTGTCCTTGCAGCTGTTCGGACTGGGCCGCGGGTGCGTCCATCGCTGCCGTCCAGAGGGTGACGTCATGCAAGGGGTCGTCCAGCCGCACATGCACCTTCGGCTGATCGCCTTCGCGCTCGACCGAGCCGCCGAACATCAGGCGCACCCTGCGGCTGCGCACCTGATCCGCGGCGGCCGGGCCGATGAGGGTCTGGGCGTCCGGTCCACTGATGATCGGGCGGCCATTGCCGCTGAGCACGCTGGCAAGATCGTCCGTCAGTCCGGCCGCGAAGGCCTTGGTCTCCTCGCCGCCGCCCTGGGTGCTGAACGGCAGGATCGCGATCCGGTCGGGGGGTGGCGGCGCCCAGAAACGCGTGCGGATGGCCCACGCGCTGGCTGCCAGCACGGCTGACGCAGCGATCCCGATAACTATCGGCAGCAGCGGAAGCTTGGTCCGTCGTCCCCTGGTGGGGCCGCCGCCCTGGGAGGCCAGGGCGAAGATCGGGACGATCTCGCTCATCTTCTCCAGGCGCACCGATCCCTGCGGGCGCAATCGCGCGCCCAAGGCGCCGCGGATCGCGCGCTTGACGTCGCCAGAGACCAGCACTGCGCCCGGCGAGGCCATCTGTTGCAGCCTCGCGGCGACGTTGACGCCGTGGCCCAGCAGGTCGCCCTCGGCCGTCGAGGATACCTCGCCCAGGTGCACGCCGACGCGCACCGGCGGGTCGTCCGAAGCCGCGATCTCCTCGGCCGCCGCAAGGGCGCCGGAGGCTGTCGGGAATTCCAGCATGAACCCGTCGCCGGCGGAGTTGAACACCCGGCCGCCGTGTTGCTTGGCCGCTCGTCCGATCCGATCGCGAAGGACCCCGACCGCCCGGATCGCGCCGTCTTCGTCAGCCTCTGATCTACGCGAGTAGCCGGCCACATCCACGGCCACGATGCTGGCCAGCTTCTTGAGGGAGGCGCTCGCTTCGGCCAAGGATCACAACACCGGTTCTGGACTGGCGGCGGCGCCCAGCGCCTGGCGATCGACGACCTTCACACCAAAGGCGCCGAGCTCGATCCATCCTTTGGCTCTCCAGGCGCCGAGCTTGCGATTGACCCGCTCGCGCGAGGCTCCGATCAGCCGCGCCATCTCGCTCTGCGACAGCGCCACCGTCGCCCCTTCGGCCTCGAGCAGCAGCCTGGCCAGCCGCCCGCCCAGGTCCATCAACGCGGTCTCCTGCAACAACAGATCGGTCATCCGCAGTCGCCGCGCCATCATGGCCAGCAGCTCCAGGCTGGAGGAGGGCTCTTCCTTGAGGGTGTCGATCACGGCCCGCCGGCCAATGCGCCAAAGCTCGGTGCGAGGGACCGCCCTCACGTCGGCTGATCGGGCACCCCCGTCCAGCACACCCATCTCACCGACGAGCGCGCCGACGCCGAGCTTGGCCAGCCAGACCTCGCGACCGTCCGGTCCGGGTACCGCGACGTCGAGCTCACCGGTGATGACGGCATAGACCGCGTCTGCGTGGTCGCCGGTGCGGAACAGGGTCTGGCCGGGTTCCAGCCGAACAGCTACGCCCGAGGCGGCCAGATGGCGGCGGCGTTCGGCCGACAGCACGCCGAACACGGGGTTTCGCGCCAGGGCGACCGCTACCTCTTCAGTACGCGATGCGGGGACGGTCGGGCCGTCCGGACTGTCTGGCGAATCCAATGCGCCCCCCCTGTGAGGCGGGAAGAACTCTATCAGCCTCGTCCGATGCAACCAATGCAATGGACCGGAGGCGCGCTCGGAGAGGGGCACGGGCGTCATCGACCCCAGCAAAGGGCGCCGCGCCCCGCGGCAGATATGACCTCGGTCACAGCTTGCCGGATCAGCTGCGAGGCTTGGGCTTGTCCATGATCACGCCGGTCATCGGGATGAAGAACACGCCCACGTCCCTGCGCGAGTGGATCTTGCCGGCGGAGTCCTTGGTATAGATGTAGAGCACCTGCCCGCGCCGGAAGGGCTGGCCGATCGGGATGATCAGCCGCCCGCCGGGCTTCAGCTGCTGGAACAGCGCCGGCGGCACGTATTCGGCCACGCAGGTGACCATGATGATGTCGAAGCCGCCCTTGACCTCGGGCCAGCCGTAATAACCGTCGCCGACCCGACCCTCGACGTTGTCGTAGCCCAGCGGCCGGAAGATCCGGTCCACCGCCGTCCCCAGCGGCTGGATGATCTCGATGGTGTGGGCCTTGCGGACGATGCGCGACAGAAGCGCGCTCTGGAAGCCGCTGCCGGTGCCGATCTCCAGGGTGACGTCGCCCGGTTGGGGCTGGGCGACCTGGGTCATGTAGGCCTGGCCGAGATAGTCCGACAGCGCCGATCCGTAGCCCAGCGCCCAGGGCTGGGGACCGGCTCGTAAGCCACGGCGGCCTGCGAAGCATGCTCGGAATAGAGATAGTGGAAGTACTCGCGCGGGACCTGCTGGAAGGCGGAGATCACCCGCGGATCGGCCTGGCCCAGGTGCTCAATCAGGTAGTTGCGGATGCGGGCGATGGCGATCGGCTTGCGGGCCTGGATCTCCTGGAAGGCGCCCTCCGAGATCTGGGTCGGGCGGCCCGAAGCGGCCATGGTCTGCAGGAACGCCTGCCGGGTCCAGGCGGCGGCGGCGAGCGCCCCGGCGGGGG
>FTJL01007626.1_pt9 | contig 13569 bp, 7 predicted proteins | sample 1658551 | NCBI WGS metagenome assembly FTJL01 (sample SAMEA3914835, study PRJEB12502) | metagenome | biome: forest; material: soil | place: Canada | collected 2011-07-03 | depth 0.3 m
CGGTGATCTGCACGTGGTCGATGGCGAGGTTGTTCCAGAGCGGCTCGAACAGGGTGTTGGCGAACCTGAGGGCCAGGAGGTTCTGCACCGTCTCCTTGCCCAGGTAGTGGTCGATGCGGAAGACCCGGTCCTCGCTGAAGGCGTGGGCCACCGCATCGTTCAGCTTGCGTGAGCTTTCCAGGTCGTGGCCGACCGGCTTTTCCAGCACCACGCGACTGGCGGCCGTCGCCACATCGCCGGCTTTCAGCGCCTTGCACACGGGCTCGAACAGCGTCGGCGAAAGGGCCAGGTAGAAGATCGGCAGCTGGGCCTCGCCGATCTCGTCCTTCAGCGCCTTGGCGCCGTCCGGCTTGGAGACGTCGGCCTGGACGTAGTGGACCCGCTTGGCGAAACGCTCCCAGGCCTCTTCGTGCACCTTGGCCGGCTGGGCCCGCGCCTCCACCTGCTCGCGCACCTCCTTGAGGAAGGCGGGGCGACTCATGGCCGTGCGCGCGGCGCCCACCACCTTCATGCCGTCGGGCAGCAGCCCCTCGGCGTCCAGGAAATACAGCGACGGCAGCAGCATGTGACGGGCGAGATCGCCCGTCGCGCCCAGGATCACGAACACGTCCGCCTGCTGGCGCCCGGGCTTGTCCACCATGCCGTATCCACCTCTCGATGACCCCGCCGGAGAGCTGAACGCATCAGAGCGAACCAGGGCGCCGGCCGTGCGCGCACGACTACTCGCCGGGGCGCATAAGCGCCAGCCGTGACAGGCCTGAATATGGCCGCTAACAGAAGGTGCGGGGGCGAAGCAGGGAACGGCTGCGTGGGACGACTTCGCCTGGGGCTGGCCGCGGCTGTGTTCGCCGTGGCGGCGGGATCTGCTGGGACGGCCTCGGCCGACGAGCCGCGCGCGGCGATCGAGGGCGTGCAGGACAAGTCCCTGCGCCAGGCCCTCGCCACCTACATCGGAACTTCGAAACGCCCGCCACACAGCCGCTTCGAGGCCAGGTCGAGGGCCCAGGCCGCCGCCGACGACGCCGTCGTGGTGCTGAGGAGCGAGGGCTACTACGACTACACCGTCACCCCGGACGTGGGCGAAGGCGACAAGCCCAAGCCGGTGCTCAAGATCGACCCGGGCCCCCGCTTCAAGATCTCCGGGCCACAGATCGCCTGGAGCGGGGACGCGCCGGACGCCGCGACCCAGGCCGACGCGACCAAGGCGCTGGACTTCAAGCCGGACGAGCCCGGCCGGGCCGCCGACGTCATCGCCGCCGAGGGCCGCGTCGTGGCGGCGCTGCAGAAGGACGGCTACGCCGACGCCAAGGCCGGCGAGCGGCAGGTGATCGTCGACCACGCCGACCGCACGGTGCAGCCCACCTTCCGCGTCGAGGCCAAATCCAAGGTCAAGCTGGATGGCCTGCAGGTGAAGACCACCGGCCGCACCAATCCTCAATGGGTGGCCGCCCTGGCCCCCTGGCGCACCGGCCAGGTCTACGATCCCAAGGCGGTGGCCGAACTGGAGCGGCGCCTGCTGGACACCGGGGTCTACAACGCCGTCGACGTGGCCCTGGCCCCGACGTCGGACGCCCAGGGCCTGAGGCCGGTGATCGTGACCCTGACCGACCGGCCGAGGAGCAGCCTGGCGCTGGGCGGCAGCTACGCCACCCGGGAAGGCGTTGCGGCCGACGCGCTCTATTCGATCTACAACCTGCTGGGCCGGGCCGACACCCTGACCTTCAACGGCCAGTACGGCACCATCCTGAAGCGCTTCGACGCGACCCTGTCGCTGCCCGACTGGCCCTGGCCGCTCTACACCTTGCAGCCGGGCGTCACCGCCTATCGGGACGACACCACGGCCTATACCGAGCGCGACTTCGGCGGCCACGTCGACCTGACCCGGCGCTACACGGCCACCTCGTTCCGCACCATCGGGATCGCGGCCGACTACGTCGACGACGACGAGCAGATCGTCTCCAATGGGGCGGTCGACAAGGTGCGCCAGAAGCTCGGCCTCTTGACGCTGTTGGGCCGGCTGACGCTGGACCATTCCAACGATCCGCTGAACCCGGTGCGCGGCTGGAAGTTCGACGCCAGCGTCCAGCCCACCTTCGGGGCCGGATCGGGCCAGACCATCGCCTGGGCCAAGATGGACGCCCAGGCCTCGGCCTACCTGCCGTTCGGGGCCAGCGCCTCCACCGTGCTGGCCGGGCGCTTGCACCTGGGGACCATCGTCACCGGCGGCTCGACCTTCGACATCCCGGCGGGACGGCGCTTCTTCGCCGGCGGCGGCGGCTCGGTGCGCGGCTATGCCTATCAGGAGGTGGGACCCCGGTTCCCCGACAACACGCCCGAGGGCGGGCTTTCGCTGGTGGAGGCTTCGGCCGAGCTGCGCCAGCAGGTGCGCGGTCCCCTGGCGGCGGTGGTGTTCGTGGACGCCGGCTCGGTGGGCAGCCAGCCCTATCCGGAATTCCATAGCCTGAGCGTCGGGGCCGGCGTGGGCGTCCGCTACAATCTGGGCTTCGCGCCCCTGCGGGTCGACCTGGGCTTCCCGCTGAACCGCCGTCAGGGCGACGGGCCCTTCCAGATCTACGTCAGCATCGGGCAGAGCTTTTGAGCCAGGCCCCGACCCCTCCCCCCAGACGCTGGCGGCTGAAGCCCCGCACGCCCCTCGGCTGGGCGGCGGCGGCGGTTTGGGCTCTGGCGCTCTTGGCGATCCTGGGCGTGGTGGCGCTGCGCTATGGCGCCCTGACGCCGAGCGCACGGCTCTTGATCGAGGCGCGGGTGTCCGGGCTGATGCTGGGGCCGGTGGGCAAGCTGAAGATCGAAGGCCTGGGCGGCGACGTCTGGCGCGATTTCACCGTCCGGCGGCTGACCATCGCCGACGAGCACGGCGTCTGGCTCGAGGCCGACAATCTCGATATCGCCTGGGACTACCGCGCCCTGGTGCACCGGCGGCTGCAGGTCTCGAAACTCCAGGCCGTGCAGGTCCTGGTGATGCGCCGGCCGAGCCTGGCGCCCAAGGGACCGGCCTCCGGCGGGCTGCCGGTGGCCTTCGACATCGGCTCGATGAAGTTCCCGCTGAGGACCCTGCCGGCCTTCTCCGAGCGGCCGGGGCTCTACGACGTCTCGGGCAAGCTTCGGATCCTGCGCAAGGGCAAGGGCGAGCGGGGGCAGGTCCATGCCGCCAGCCTGACCCATGCCGGCGACTTCGTGGACGTGGATTTCGACGCCGGCCCGTCGCGGCCGATAAAGATCAAAGCCCAGGCGCTGGAAGCCAAGGGCGGCGCCTTCGCCGGCGCCCTCGGGCTGGCTGCCAACCTGCCGTTCAGCGTCAACCTCCAGGCCGACGGCGCCCCGCAAGGGCAATCCGGACGCATCGATCTCGACCTTTTCAGCGGCGGCAAGCGCCCGCTCTGGGCCCACGGCGGCTGGACCTCCCAGGGCGGGGTGATCGCCGGCCGGGCGCAGCTGGACGCCTCCAGCCTCACGCGCGGCGCTATGAAGATGGTGGGACCCGAGGCGGTGATCGCCCTGGCCGCCCGGCGTGCGCCGAACCAACTCTATGGCATGGCCCTGCGCCTGCGCAGCCGCAACCTGATCCTGGCCGCCGAGGGGCCGGCCGACCCGGTCAGCCAGAGCTCCAAGGGACTGAAGCTGGCGGTGCGGGTCCTGGACCTGTCGCGGATCGTGAAGCCGCCTGAGCTGGGCGCTGGCGCGGCGCAGGGCCTGGTCTCGGGCGACCTCCCCGCCTGGCGCTTCCTGGGGGCGGCCAGCGTCGAGAAGGCCGGGTTCGACGGCTACCGGCTGGCCAAGGTCTCCGGCCCGCTGATCCTGACCTCGCGGGCCGGCCAGATCGGCGCCACGGCGACCCTGGCGGGGGCCGGCGGCGGCGGATCGACCCTGCTGGCCCGTATCGGTGGCCCGGCGCCCCGGCTGGCGGTGGACCTCACCCGCTTCAAGGACGGGCGGCTTCTGATCCGCAAGGCAGACCTGAAAGGCCAGGGGGTTGTGGCCTCCGCGACCGGATCGATCGGCATCCTGGGCGGGCTGAACTTCAAGGGCTCGGCCACGGTTTCGGGCCTGGAGCGGGTGATGCCCGGGACGGCGGGCAGCCTGATCTTCAACTGGTCGGCCAGCCAGGCCTCGGCCAGGAAGCCATGGCTGATCGGCGCCGATGGCGAGGGCGCGAAATTCCGCTCGGGCCTGGCCGAGCTGGACCGGCTGCTCGGGGAAGCGCCCAGGCTGCGGCTCAAGGCGGCGCTGACCGGGGGCGACATCGATCTGGCCGACTCGGTGGTCGAAGGCGCGGCCGCCGGCTTCACCGCCCAGGGCAAGATCGGCCGGACCGGCGCCATCGCCTTGAAGACCAGCTGGCGCGCCGAGGGGCCGCTGCACGCCGGCCCGCTGGTGATCGAGGGCAAGGCCTCGGGCCTCGGCGACATCTCGGGGACCCTGGCCGATCCCAAGGCGGTGCTGGACGCGTCCTTCGGCAAGATCGACGCCCCCTACCTGCCGCTCACCGGCGCGAAGGTGCAGCTGACCCTGGCCAAGGGACCCAGGGGCCTGTCCGGCGACATCGCGGTCACGGGCGACAGCGACTATGGACCCGCCCGCGGCAAGGCCGGCTTCGTGCTGGCGGGGGATGGCGTGGACCTCACGGGCCTCGACGCTGACGCGGCGGGGATCAAGGCCATGGGCTCGCTGGCCCTGCGGGGCCAGACGCCGTCCAGCGCCGACCTGCAACTGGCCATCGGCCCGGGCGCGGTGCTGACCCAGGGCAAGGTCGCCGGCAGCCTGAAGATCACCGACGGCCCCGAGCCCACCGGAACGCTCGATCTCACCGCCCAGGCCGCCGTCTTCCGCGGCCAGAACATGACCATCCGCAGCGGCCATCTCACCGGCCAGGGCCCGCTGTCGCGACTGCCGTTCGAGCTCGCCGCCGACGCCGACACCCCGCAGGGTCCGGTCACCGTCTCGGGATCGGGCGTCTACCAGCAGGCCTCGGGCGTCGTGCAGGCCTCGCTCAGCGGCTCGGGCAAGTTCCGGCAGGTGGAATTCCACACCCTGGAGCCGGCCCAGGTCCGCCTGGCCGGACCGGACCGCACCGCCCGGCTGCGGCTGGAGCTCGGCGGCGGCGCATTCAGCCTCGACACCCATGAGACCGGCGGCGGCGCCACCCTGGCCAGCACCCTGCGGGGGGTGGACCTGAAGGCCCTGTCCCCCGACTTCGTCGGCAAGGTCGACGCCCAGGTGAACCTGCAAGGCAAGGGGCCGACGCTGTCGGGGGCCATGACCGCGGCGCTGCATGACGCGCGCAGCGCCGACGCCAAGGCCGATCTGGCGGTCAACGCCGAGGTGAAGGCGGACCTGCAACCCGGGCGGCTGAACGTCGACGCCAGGGCCACCGGCGCCAAGGGGCTGAACTCCACCATCCAGCTGGCCCTGCCCGTGGAGGCCTCGGCCTCGCCGCTGCGCCTGGCCATCGTGCGCAACAGGCCCATGCAGGGCCGGATCCACGCCGAGGGCGAGGTGCAACCGCTCTGGGACCTGTTCTATGGCGGCGACCGCGAACTGGGCGGCCAGGTCAAGCTCGACGCCGAGTTGGGCGGCACGCTGGGCGATCCGAAGGTCACCGGCCAGGCCAAGGTCTCGGGCGGCCGCCTCGACGACTATGCCTCGGGCCTGGTGCTCACCAGCCTGGAGGCCCAGGTCGAGCTGAACGAACGGCAGATCACCCTGCAGAACCTCGCCGCCAAGGACGAGAAGTCCGGGACCGTCGGCGGCTCGGGGACCATCAGCCTGGAGCGCGGCGGCGCCTCGAACCTGAAGCTCGACTTCAAGAAGTTCCGCCTGATCGACACCGACGCCCTGCAGGCCACCGCCTCGGGCCAAGCCACCTTCCTGCGCGGCGCCGACGGCAAGGTGCGGGTGGAAGGGACCCTCGACATCGACCGGGCCGAGATCAACGCCCAGGCCAAGCTGCGGCCCAGCGTGGTCTCGATGGACGTCATCGAGCGCGGCCTCCCAGATCAGCCGCGGGTGGGCCAGCTGCGGCCCGTCAAGTCCAACGGGCCGCCCATCACCCTGGACATCAAGCTGCGCGCCCGCCGGGGGGTGTTCGTGCGTGGACGGGGCCTGGATGCGGAGCTGGCGTTCGACGCGGATGTGGGCGGCACCTTCGCCAAGCCCGAGCTGACCGGGCGCGCCAGCGTCTACCAGGGCACCTACGAGTTCGCCGGCAAGCGCTTCGATTTCGACGAGCGGGGTTCCATCGCCCTGGCCAACGATCCCTCGCAGATCCGCCTGGACCTCACGGCCACCTGGGAAGGCCCCAGCCTCTCCGCCACGGTGAGGATCGCCGGCACCGCCGCCAAGCCCGAGATCACCCTGACCTCCAGCCCCTCCCTGCCGCAGTCGGAGATCCTGTCCCAGGTGCTGTTTGGCAGCTCCGCCTCCCAGCTTTCGGGCGCCGAGACCGCCCAGCTGGCCTCCACCGCGACGGCCCTGGCCTCGGGCGGCGGCTTCGACGTGCTGGGCAGCCTTCGCCAGTTCGCCGGGCTCGACCGGCTGTCGTTCGGCGGCGACGAGACCTCGGGCCTGACCGTGGCCGGCGGCAAGTACATCGGCGACAACGTCTATCTCGAAGTGATCGGCGGCGGCCGGCAGGGCCCCAGCGCCGAGGTCGACTGGCGCGTGCGCCGGCACCTGTCGATCAGCTCCACCCTCTCTAACGAACTCGGCGCCAAGCTGGCGGTCCGCTGGACCCACGACTTCGGCGCGCCCAAGCGGGCCAAGGCCGTCGCCAAGACGGCGCCATAGCCACATCAACGCGCCGTCAAGCAGCACGCGATAATTTGCCCGTAGACGCGGACTTCGGAGGCGCGCAGCCTTCGCCGCATGTGATTTGCGAGGGCGCGCGGGGCGGCCTGTCCTCGGGGGAGCGTTCAATGCGCACGCCGCGTTCTGGCCGACCGGCCGCCGCCTGCCTGATCCTGTCCATGATGCTGGGGGCTGGCGGCTGCGCCAGCGATGGCGGCGGAGGCACCAGCCCGACGCCGACGCCGACGCCGACGCCAGCCCCGACGCCATCGCCGACCCCGGCTCCCACGCCGACGCCGGCTCCAACACCGGCTCCGACGCCCGCACCCACTCCGACCCCGACACCGACCCTTCCGGCCATCCCGTCGAGCACCAGCCGGGAATACACGCGCAACTATGGCCTGGCGGCGATCCAGGCGAGCGCGGCCTTCAACCAGGGCGCCAGCGGCCAGGGCATCACCGTGGGCGTCATCGACGATGGGGTGTTCGCCAACCCGCCCGACCTGGCCGGCGCCATCTCGCCGGACTCCACCGACATCATCTCCAGCCGGGGCCAGCCCAACGGGACCGACCAGCACGCCACCTTCATCGCCGGGGTGATCGCCTCGCGCTACAACGGTCAGGGGACCCTCGGCGTCGCCTTCAACTCCACCATCCTCAGCGTCCGCGCCGACAGCCCCGGCAGCTGCGGGTCATCGTCGAGCAGCGCCGACACCGGCTGCAGTTTCGACGACAACGACCTGGCCCGGGGCATCACCTATGCGGTGGCCCACGGCGCGCGGATCATCAACCTGTCGGTGGGCGGGACCGGCGGCAGCAGCGCGGCGTTCCAGAACGCCATGGCCCAGGCGGTCGACGCGGGGGTGGTGTTCACCATCTCCTCGGGCAACGAGGGAAACGCCAATCCCGACTATCCGGCGGCCTACGCCACCGACGCGCGCTATCAGGGCTCGGTCCTGGCGGTGGGCGCCACCGACTCCAGCAACACCATCACCAGCTATTCCAACCGCGCCGGGTCGGCGGCGGCGGGCTATGTGGTCGCGCCCGGCGACAACATCATCACCAACTGCGACGGCACGAGCTGCTGGACCGTCTCGGGGACCTCGTTCTCGGCGCCGGCGGTGGCCGGGGCGCTGGCGCTCTTGCTGCAGGCCTTCCCCAACCTGACCGGCAAGCAGGCGGTCGCCATCCTGGAGCAGAGCGCCGACGATCTGGGCGCCCCCGGCGTCGACAGCGTCTACGGCAACGGCCTGATCGACCTCGCCAAGGCCTTCCAGCCCATGGGCCCCATGAGCGTGCCCCAGTCGGCGAGGCGGGTCACCGAAGCGGTGGCGGTGGCCGGAACGCGACTGAGCTCGGCCTTCGGCGACGCCTTCCAGCGGACCGGAGCCCTGACCACCATCGGCTACGACTCCTTCGGACGGCTGTTCAAGATCAACCTGGCCTCGGGGCTGCCCTCGATGCGGCCCATGCTGGTCTCCGGCGGGGTCACCCCGGCGATCCAGCAGACCGGCGTGGCGATGGGCGGCAAGGGCTTCGAGCTCAGTTTCACCGCCGGCGCCGCCATGCCGGACCTGGAGCCCCTGCGCGGCATGGCTCGGCTGGTGCAGGAACAGCAGGACCGCACCGACCTGGACCTCAAGGTCACCGCCGGCCGCTTCAGCTTCCAGGCCTGGCAGGGCCAGAACGGCATGGCGCCGGCGCCTGAACTGGCCGCGGCGTCCAACGCCTTCGCCTCCCTGGCGCATCCGACCCAGGCGGTGCGCGCGGCCTACCGGATGGGCGCCTTGACCATCTCCAGCGAAATGGGCGCCTCCAGCCGCCAGTCGTTCTTCGACTTCAGCCAGCTGCAGCGCTCCACCTACGCCATGACCTCGCTGGGCTGGCGCCGCGGGCCCCTGTCCCTGACCGGATCGATCGGGCGCCTGGACGAGCCGGAGGGTCCGCTGGGATCGCTGATCCCGGGCCAGACCGCCTTCTCCATGCCGGCAAGCACCGACTTCGCCAGCCTGCATGCCGACCTCGCGGCCGCCCCCTGGCTGACCCTGTCGGGCGAGGGATCGCTCGGCCGCACCAAGGCCGAAAGCGGCTTCATCAGCCAGTCCGCGCCGCTGGTCAGCTCCAGCTGGCGGCTGACCGCGCGGACCGAATGCGCCAGCGACTGCACCCACTTCGAGCTCGACCTCGAGCAGCCGGTGCGGGTCGAGAAGGGCCAGTTCTGGGCCCTGCTGCCCGACGTGCCCGAGGCCTATGACGATCCGCTCAACTTCTCGCGCCGCAGCTTCAGCGCCGCCCCGGACGGCCGCGAGCTGGACCTGCGGCTTGGCGTCGACCACAGCTGGGCAGACCTCGGCTTCCTTCAGCTGCAATTGGTCACCGCCCGCGACGCCGGCAACTATTCCGGCCAGCCCCTGAGCCTGGGCGTCCTGGCCAATTGGCGCACCCGCTTCTAGGCCACTTGCGCGCTCCCCCGCCGGCCCGGATAGTGCCGGGAAGGGAAACGTCACACAGGGCCGGATAATGGTCGACGCCGTCGAGACCGGGCCGATGACGGCCGGGGAAGCCGCCGCGCACGAGGCGGCGATCGGCCCCCATGCCGGGGCTAGCAAGCTGGCCCAGAACAGCTGGGCGCTGGGCGACGGCTCGCGCAGCCCGTTCAACGTGCTGGTCAACATCTTCGTCTTCTCGGCCTATTTCTCGACGGTGGTGATCACCAATCCGGTGAAGGGCCAGGAGACCTGGAGCTTCGTCACCTCGATCTCCTCGCTGATCATCGCCCTGACCGCGCCGATCCTGGGCGCCATCGGCGACGCCGGCGGCCGGCGCAAGCCCTGGCTGGTGTTCTGCCTGGTCGTGGGCGCGCCCTGCATGATGGCGACCTGGTGGGCGGCTCCGGCCATGACCACGGGGATGATGCAGGTGATCGTGCCGCTGATCGTGGCCCAGATCATCTTCGAGTACTGGAGCGTCTTCGTGAACGCCCTGCTGCCCAACATCGCCCCCTCGGGCAAGCTGGGCTGGCTGAGCGGCCTGGGCTTCAGCCTGGGCAACGCCATGGGCATCCTGACCTTCCTGTTCTTCCTGCTGGCCTGGTCGTGGAATCCGCACCCGCTGTTCGGCCTGGACAGCGCCCGGCACGAGCCCGAGCGCGCGGTGGGCGTGCTGGCCGCGATCTGCTTTGTGGTGTTCAGCCTGCCGCTGTTCTTCTTCACCCCGGACTCGCCATCGAGCCGGCGCAGCGTCCCTGACGCGATCGCCCAGGGCCTGGCGCAGCTGTGGGCCACCATCCGCAAGGTGGGCCACTACAAGAACCTCGGCGTCTTCCTGATCTCGCGGATGACCTTCAACGAGGGCTTCATCGCCCTGATGCTGTTCACCGGCGTGTTCGCCGCCGGCATCCTGCACTGGAGCGCCAAGATGCTGGTCGTCGAGGGGCTGGCCAACAGCGTGGTCGCGGTGATCGCGGGCCTGTTCGCCGGCTGGCTGGACGACCGGATCGGCTCCAAGTGGGCCACCATCATGTTCGTGCTGGGCGGGCTGATCGCCAACATCGTGATCTTCTCGGTGACCCCGGACATGGTGTTCTTCGTCCACATCAACTCGGCCGCCGGCGCCACGGGCGGGCTCTACCCGACCCTGCCGGACAAGGTGTTCCTGGTCGCCCAGTGCTCGATCGCCTTCTTCGTGACCGGCGGGCTGGTCACCGCCCGGGCGATGATGGCCAAGCTTGCGCCGCGCGAGATGCTGACCGAGTTCTTCGGCATCTATTCGCTCTCGGGCACAGCCACCTCGTTCGTCGGCCCCGCGGCCATCGGCATCGTCACCGCCGTGACCCAGCAGCAGCGCATGGGCGTCTTGGTGGGCGTGTTCTTCCTGTTCGTCGGCCTTCTGATCATGTTCGCGGTGAAGGACCCGCACCGGGCGGCGTCATGACCGACGACCTCACGCCCGCTGCGGACCTGGCCGCCAGGCGCAAGGCGCCCTTCCCGGGCGAAAGCGCCGAATACGCCAAGGCCCGCCAGGCCCTGCTGGCCGAGGAGATCGAGCTCCGCCGCCATCTGGAGCGGGTGGCCGCCCAGCGCCGCGCCCTGCCGCCAGGGCCGCAGATCGCCAAGGACTACCGCTTCATCGACATGAACGGCTCGGAGGTGGGCCTGAAGGACCTGTTCGGTCCGCACGAGGCGCTGGTCGTCTACTTCTGGATGTTCGGACCGCAGCGGAAGCGGCCCTGCCCCATGTGCACCAACATGCTGGGAGGGCTCGCCGGCAACGCCGCCGACATCAAGCAGAAAGCGGCCCTGAAGATCGTCGGCCGTTCCTCCATCGAGCGGCAGATCGCCTTCGCCCAGGAGCGCGGCTGGACCAATCTCGACTTCCTGCAGACCGTCGGCGACGACTACCCGAATGATCTCGGCCTTCTGACGCCCGAGGGCTTTGAGTGGCCTTCGCTGATCGTCTATGCGAAGGGCGATCCGCCTCGCCTGTTCTGGGCCGACGAGATCGGCGCGGAGATGGCCGACCCCGGCCAGGACCCCCGCGGCGCCCCCGACCTGGCGCCGCTGTGGAACGTGCTCGACATGACCCCGCAGGGCCGCGAGCCGCACTGGTATCCCAAGCTGCGGTACTGAAGCCTCCGGCATGCACGCCTTCCTCCCTCCCCCCTCGAGGGGGAGGGATTGAGGGAGGGGGGCCGCGCAAGCATCTCCACCTCGTGCCGGCGGAGCTGCCTCAAGATGAATCGCAGAGATCGCGAAGTAGGAGGAGATCGCAGGCGGGGAGCGAACCCTCGCGTCCCTCCGCGTCCTATCTTGTGTCGCGGCCGTGGCGGCGAGGCCGGCGCGGCCCCCCTCCCTTGATCCCTCCCCCCTCGAGGGGGGAGGGTTCATGTGTGTATTCCCACGCCCTCGGCCGTCAGCCCCAGCCGGACATGTCGGTGGTGATGCCGCCGCTGAGCAGCAGGCGGGGCGCGGCGCCGGCGTTGGGCGCGGCGACGTGCATCAGGAGGGGGTGCAGCAGCATGACGTCGCCGGCGGCGCCGGTGTTCTCGATCACCTGCAGAGGGATGCCGTCGACCTCCTCGGCCCGGTCCATGAACCGGGCGATGCGGGCTTCGGTGTCGCCTGGGGTGTGCAGGTCGCGCAGGTAGGGGTGGCCCAGCAGCCGCTTTCGCATGTCGAGGCTGCGGGCCCGGGCAGGGGCCGGGTTCTCTTGGAACCAGCGGTGGATCAGCCGGTGCGAGCCCGACAGCACCTGGGTGGCGCCGCTGCGGGGCAGGACGTCGCCGAACAGCGCATGGATCTGCACCCCTTTGGGCGGTGAAAGCTGGCTGCGGTAGTTGGCGTCGACATGCCAGCCGCTGGCCGGCACGCAGAACGGGTCCCGGCTCGGGAAGGCGACGAACAGCGCGCCCCAATGTCTGGGCTGGTCGTAGTCGCGGGTCTGCAGGATGGCGTCGACCCTCTCCAGCAGGCGCTGGCTGCCCACCGCCGCGAAGGCCGGATGGGACTTCAGCTTCTGCAGCCCGCCCGGCCGCTCCACCGTCCAGGTCGAAGGATCGTCCCGCCGGACGCCGGCGTCCGCAAGACCCGCCCACAGCACGTCCCGCATGCGGGCGGCCTCGCCAGGGCTGAACGCCTGGCGCACGCGCAGCCAGCCGTGCGCGTGGAAGTGCTCGAGGGTGTCGTCGGCCGTCAGGATGGGCGCAGGCTGGAGCCTGCGCCCCAACCTGTCAAATCAGTCGGTGATCGGCTGGTCGAGCAGGTCCCAGACGTGATCGACCTTGATCAGCACCGCCCAGCCGCCCTTGTCCGGATCGCGATCCTTCTCGGGCTGGATCAGCCGTTCCCAGACCTTGTCGTAGACGGGGCCGGACTTGTGCACCTCGGCCGTGCCGTAGATGCGCGCGATGCCGGCGATCGGCAGCACGCCCTGCGCCATCAGGTCGAAGTTGAAATAGAAGACGGTCAGCTTGGAGCCGTCCTGGGTGTTCTCGGTGGTGGAACCGCGACCCCGCTCCCACAGCGAGATGGTGTTGTCGTCATAGACCTGGACGCTGCCCCTGGGGCTGATCTGGGCGTAGCCGTCGGGCAGGACGCTGCCGACCAGGCAGACGTGCGCCGGAAACGCGGAATCGATGTGCGGCTGGATCTTCTTGGGAATGGCGCCCATGGCGGCTGGCTTTCTCGTTTTCTATGGCCCTGGCGACGGTATCCTACGGCGCAAGGCCCCCTGTCCATGACCCGATTGCGGCTGAGGCGAAGCTGGACCAATGTGAGGCAAAGGTTCGGTGACGGCTCAAGGACCGCCGCCGCATGGGAGGCTTCATGTCCGACAAGCGCGTCGATCGCCGCCATCTGCTCGCGGCCGCCGGGGGGCTTGGCCTTGCCGGCCACGCCGCCATGGCCGAGGCCGCCAATCCGCTGAAGCTGCTGGGCAAGAAGCACGGCCGGGGAACCTCGGCGGCGGCGCCGGTGGGGCCCGTCGTCTCGACCCTTTCAGGACAGCTGCTCGGCCAGCAGCTCGAAGGCTGCGTCGCCTTTCGCGGCGTGCCCTATGGCGCCCCGACCGGGGGCGCCAACCGCTTCATGCCGCCCCAGCCGCGCGCGCCCTGGCAGGGCGTCCGCGACGCCACCCGGTTCGGGAACATCAGCCCGCAGCCGGCCGGTCCGATCATCCCCGAGGAGATTGATTCCGAAGCCCACGAGCCGCAGGGCGAGGACTGCCTGATGCTGAACGTCTGGACCCCCAAGGTCGGGCCGGGCCGGC